>Ga0315272_10001946_pt1 | contig 10180 bp, 9 predicted proteins | sample C3_middle_MG_FD_203918 | JGI IMG/M metagenome (GOLD analysis project Ga0315272, IMG submission 203918) | Sediment microbial communities from Yellowstone Lake, YNP, Wyoming, USA - C3_middle | ecosystem: Environmental > Aquatic > Freshwater > Lake > Sediment | place: USA: Wyoming | collected...
GAGACCTATTTCCTGAAACTCTGAAGAGAATGAGCCATAAAGCGATTCATCCATAAGCTCTAGATATTCGAAGTAAGCTTTTCTCATGAACCATGCGCTTCCCTGTGAAGACATGAGATCGTCTATCATGACATCTTTTCTCTTATTATCAATATCCTTCCACACGATTCCATGAAGATCATCTGAAAGATACATATAGTCTACTGGATACTTTGGATTGTCCGTTCTTTCCCACTTCTCGGGATCTAGAGCGTATCTGCGTGGTACTACGACCCAATCATGACCACATGTTTTAGAAAGTATCTCATCATATCCATGTTCTACCATGCAATGAGCGTCTATTTTAAAGATATATTCTCCTGTGGCTATAGCAAGTCCTTTGTTTATAGCGTTTCTCATGCCTCGTGCGGGGGAGTAGTGAAGATATTTGACTCGTTTATCCTGAATATACTCGGGTAGTGACTGCCACCAACCATCTAAAACTGCGATGATTTCTATCTCTCCTGTGGCTTTTGTTAGAAGATCACGAATAGTTTGCGATAAGTATTTCTCATTTCTACTGGGTATGACAATACTTACGCATGACATATATATGCAGTATAACCATTCAAGCCTCTAAGCGTCAAGATTAGGTTAGAAAGGGAATGATGGGCTTGGTGATGGACTGAGCGATACTGATCCACTCGGACTCGCTGAAGCCGATGGACTGAGCGATACTGATCGGGATACCGAGCTACTCTGAGACACCGAGCTACTAACTGATGGACTCGGAGACTTACTTGGTGATAGCGAAGTAGATACCGATGGACTGAGCGATACTGATCCACTCGGACTGACCGAAGCCGATGGACTTGCACTAAGCGATGGAGATCGCGAAGGTGAGAGTGATTCAGATACAGACACCGAAGCCGATGGTGATGCCGATGGACTTGTAGATGCTGATACTGATCGGGACGCTGATGCTGATGGACTGAGTGACACCGATCTTGATGGTGATCGGGATTCTGAAGCCGATGGTGATGCCGATGGACTTGGACTCAATGATGGTGATGCAGATCCTATCGTTGATCCGATCTTTGTCCATACTGCTGTGGTACTCGTTCCTGTATTGATCCACACGTTCATTCCTGAAGCGTCTAGATCACGAAACATAGCACCTTTTTTGAATCCTGTGTACCCTTGAGGTACTGTATTGCCTTCTGCTTCTAAGATTGTTGTACCGTCTGTGTCATAGCGAACAACGGCGTTGAGAAGATACGGATCTACGGCTGTAAGAAAATTTGACTGTAAAGTTGTCCTTTGACCAACTGGGATACCGCTGATTGTATCAATCATATCCTGACTGGTTTTTGGTAAATCTTTTTTAAGTTCAAAAGTAGCCATATAGATCCTTTTACTCCTAAGCTAGCCTCGGAGAAATCCGAGGCTAGCATTAGGATCTAGTTTACGCGAATGTTGCGTACAGTTCCGTCGCGAAATGGCGTCGGGCATCTGTAACTTTAGCACCGTAGACGAATAAGTCTTTGTATGCTGTTCCGAAATCTCCGATGAGATCTTCCTCTACCGTTGCTTCCAAAAGTTTCTCGGAGAAGGTCATCCAGTTTGAATGTCCTGCGAGTACTCTGAAACCGTTGGTGTTGTCACCAGTTAGTCGGTTTGATTTGAAAATCTTGAATCCTTGAAGCATGGTGATCATGCCTTTTTTGACAAGCTCAGTATAGACTTCTGGTACATGAAGCTCTACGCCTGATGCTCTCACGAGGATCGTTTCAAATTCTGGTGGAACGATGAGCCAGCGATCTGTGTCTGGGACACTTGATTTACTATATCGCTCTGCGATATCCAATTTTTGTTTCAAGAGAGAAACTTGCTGAAGCAAATTTGTCGTAGAAATTGTAACTGGTGTTACCGCTTCAATCGTATACGTTGCTCCACCAGCGATTGCTCCGCCAGTATATGCCGATACCGAATCATCTTTATCGTCTTCGATAACGATAGATGTGGTCGAGGCAAAGGACTTCACGCGATACCATTGTGTGTGACCAAGCGCTTTAAATCCACGTCCGACCATGCCAGATGTGAATGTAGTGCCTGATCCTGTGACTGCACCCGTAACCGTATCAACTGTGACGGTTCCTGTGACGTAGTCTGTACCTACACGATTACCAGCTGCGACGTCTGCGTAGAATCCAAGAGCGAATGTATCCATGTTTTTGGATCTCTCATCTGCTTTTTGGGTTACCACCGTTGCATGTGGATTTTTGATGTAGGACAACCAGCGATCAAGAGTCTTCTCTTTCCAGTAGAAGGACTTGTATTGATCAATCGTGAGCGTAGCGTTGTTCTCAAATAGAGAATCTGCACTCATGGCTGCGTTTGTATATGTTTTCTCTGAGATTCGAGCTAAGTTCAGGATGTTGAGTTTTGACCCTACACCATTGATCTCACCTTCGTAATCTCGGTTTACGATGCTGTCGATAAGCGACATATCGTACATTTCTTTCAAAAGGCGCTGTGAAAAACCTTCGGCGACTTTTGTTGCGTATGCTGATGCCATATGTATTCCTTTTTGGCTAACGGTTTATACGGGGATATCTTTACCGTCCCGAAGATGGGGTTAGGAGCTATCTACTATATAGGCTAGAGGACAAATTTATTTCTTGTCAAGCGTCAGACTGTGAAGTCTATTTTCCCGAGCTTGAGTAGTCTCTTATATTCGGGATAATCCCGAGTACGAAGTATACGAGCTTCATCTAGCGTAATCTTGTCTGAGTTAGGATTTGGCTTAGTTGCTGAAGCTCCACCACTCTCAATCTGTTTCCCTATATGCTTTGTTTTACCATTGTTGAAAAGGAATGTTCCTATCATATCAACGAGATCTGCACCACGTCGCGACTCTTTCGTGACAAATACTTTAAACTCTTCTACTTTTCCTTCTAGTTCAGGATGATCAATAAGAGTCTTTGGATCGTCAATGAATCCATCTACCTTTGTATTCCAGGCTTCCATGCTTTTAAACTCTTGTGTTGATTCGGATATAGCACTAAATTTCCTTTTGAATAGGATATTATCTTTAGCAAGACGCTTCTCTGTATCGGTCATTATATCCCAATCAGGTAGATCTTTAGCTGCTTCTTCATCTGTTACCTCTGCAACTGCTCCCGCTTTCTCTATAGCCTCTGCCATTTTCTTATTCTTTGAGTAAAGGATCTGGGCTTCCCGAGAAGACTCTGTGAATTTCTTTTTGTAGTCTGTTTCTTCCTGTTGTTCCTCTGGCTTTTCTTCTTCCTTTGGAGCTCCTTCTTGTTTTACTTCAGGAGGTGCTACTGGCTTTTCTTCTTCCTTTGGAGCAAGCGCTTCGGCTTCTTCTGCTGCTTTTGCTACGTTTGCTGCTAATTCATCTGTTGTTGGCTTTACATGATTTGTCATATAGATCCTTTATGTTTTTGATACGCTCTGAATCATAGCGAGTAGTGTATTTTTTGGTAGTCTGTGAGGAATACTAAAACCAAGATCTCTAGCCTGTGCGAGTATCTCTGCATAGGATCTATCATCTTCTTTTAATTCTGAGTTTAAGATTACTATAGGAGTGACTATTTCTACTGTCTTTGGTGTCTCTCCAATAACTTCTAATACCGTTTGTTTCTCTGTGAGTATCTCTTCATACTTTGGAAATACATCTACTGGGATATATTCCCGACGTGCTTTGAGGAATCCGATATCTGCCTGAGTCAAGCAAAGAAGTTCTTTCTGAAGAATAGAATCTAGAATCGCTTGTGCTTCTTCGTTCATACTATAAGTATATGACTTGATACTTGTTCTGTCAATTTATTTAGATAGTCTCGACAATGATTTCTCTAGAGCGATTCTTGCCTTCTCTGGTGTGGATAGAAAAGCCTCGAGTAGCATATAGTTTCGAAGTCGCGCTTTAAGAAACGCATCCTGAAGGTTGTTATTACCTGTGATAGTCAATTCTTGCTCGACTGCATCCTTCATAGTATGGATATACTCTTTGATCTTTTCTACGGTGAGTTGGTTATCTCCAAGAGATTCGAGCATACCATTTAGTGTCTTTCGCTCATCTACCGATAGATCTTCATACTTTACGTTGAATTGTTTGAGTATTGTATCAACTATCATATAGTGTATTGTATCATCACCCGTCAACCGCATCTGCAAACTCACCATCTTCAAGTGACTTTATCGTGTCGTATGCTAGTTCCCGTTCATTCTGTGGTTCTGTTTCTATGAATGGGAAAGCATCACCTGACCAATCAAATGATCGCTGATCTAGTGGCTGTTGCCCTGCATCTCGTGAGGCTTTATCTATCCATCCGCACATAGAAACATGAGAGTTCTTTGTGAGCCAATTTATATTTAGGTCAACGATCTTCCAGTAACTTGCCTCTATTCCATATTGTGTATCTATTGATATTATAAATGCCATAGTTATTTCTCCTCTACTTTCGGGAGTGCCCCGACTGTGTAATTCAGTACTGTAGAAAACGTCCCATCATCACGCCCTATATAGGTTGGTGATACTACAATGCGAAACTTCATTCTCTCGCATAGTTCTTGATACGCTTTTGCGAAGTCTTGCGCTATTGGTGCAATGACTTCTCCTTCTTGTGGCTTATCACTCATAGTGATACCTCCTTAAAAATTGTTTATACGACTTGTCGTATATCACTTAGTTGCAATATCTTTAGAACCAATACTATCACACTCAATATGAAGTTGGAGCATGGGAACCCAAGGGTTTCCTGATGGTGCTGTTCCTGATGAGGCAACCCGCTTTAGTCGTGCAACTACATGACCACCAATATTAGCTGTAGGTGTAAAGCTTCCTATGCTTAAAATAAACATGGTCTTATCTGTTGTATTTGCTGGAATAAGTAAATCTCCACTGTTTATTGTCGCTGGAAACACCCAAACACCATTCGGCGTTACATACCCATATTCAATTTCAAATTGCACATACCTATTTGTCGCATCTAATCCATTCGTTGTTAAATGGATATGAAAGTAAACTGTAGAATTTTGTTTCCATTCATGAATAAATTCGGTTGATTCACACATGTTCACATCATTTACTTGCCATTGTGGCATAGAAATATTTCCATTGATAGTTGTCATTGATGGAATATTTGCCCCAGTATTTCTGATTATAATAGGAAAATCAATATCTTTCCAAACTGTCGCTGTACCTAAGAGCGTTAATTCTCCGCCTTTATTAATCTTGATTCCGTTTGTTGAGCCACCCAGATACAACGCTCCGTCTGTATCAGCATTAGCATCTAAAAATATCATGTTTGCTTCGGTATCACTCTCTACTCTAAAATCAGCAGTTGATGTTCCCTGCTCGTTGAATATCGCACCGCCTACTCCGTCAAATGAAATCATTACTCCATCACTACTATTCTGCCATTCGGTAAGGTTGGCAGTTTGAGTACTAGCACCTTTTACAATTACTGCCTGTTCAGTTCCTATACCAGAGTTAAATGTTCCCGTACCCTCCCAGTTATGGTGTAAGGTTCCTGTACCAGAATTACCTACCGAAAATGTTGTGGTAGTCCCCACTCCAGCTTGAAGCATAAATGAATCAACATATACTGTTTTCCCAGCTTTTACCCTAACTCCGAAGTCTCTTGAAGCGTTAGCCCCCGTTAGCGTTCCTGTCAGCTTGTACCACCCACCAGTCATATCGGTAAACGAGGTAGAAATAACCGCTCCGTTGTAGTAAAGATTAAGGTCTGCCGTAGTTACTGCTGCTCCCGTAGTGTAGGCATAGCCAATCAAAGTATAAGTTACGGTGTCTCCTACATTTATTGATTGTAAGAAAGTAGCATCCACTCCACCTGCTACTAGCTTGGCACTAGCTGTTCCTACATACTTAGTTCCTGTATCTCTTGTAGTTGTCAATTCCTCAAATGGAGCATCTGTAAACTTGGTAGTTCCACTTCCCCTTGGCCACAAAGTAAAGTTATCAAATGAGTTAGTTGCATAGGTAGAGAACATGCCGTGTTTGGTGTTGGTATTGGCAGTCATGGTCAGTTCCGCTCCTATCAAAGCATTGTTGTAATACACCCGCAGTTTTGTGCCTTCCCTAATTGCTCTTAAAGTTGCTCCTGCAGAGTAGGTAACCGTGGTTGATTGTTTGTTGGTGTAAACTCCTGCTACCGCTTCATCTACTTTTACACTGGTGCCGTCATGGTAGACAATAATAAAGTTGGCAGGGCTTGACGTGCTATCCAAATTAAGTACCAGTCCCGCCTGTGTCCCTGCGGTCATGGTGACATTAGCGTCAGCAATTACATCAGCGTCACTAGTGGAGACAGTGGAGAAGAGGGAAGAGAGAGTGAGGGGTTTGATAGTTATGTTGTCCCAATATGCTTTCTCTCCTGCACCCAAATTATTATTGTAAAGAGCTTGAAACGCCGAATTTGTTGTTTGATTTCTTAACACCCCCGTTTTTGTAACAGGCGTCGTCGATGTAAAACCTGTATAGGTTAAGACATTTCCAGATCCCATTTGTGTTATGTAAGTTATTGAAGATCCTGCATTTGTCCAAGCGTCATACTGAATTTGATACCACACATCTAGTAATAAATTGGATGACAGATCTCCAGCTGCATACAAAGGATTCTTTGCTCCATTTGCATTATCAACGTATGTAATTTCCAGAGCATTAGACACGTTTGCGATTGTGTTTGTGCCTTGAGCTACCCAACCATACGTACCAGAATCAAAAGTCCCCGCACCAGGATCATACAAATCACTCCCCAAACTTGGTGTAATCACATTTTTATTAGAAGATATTGCTCCGCCTGTCCAAGCGAGGGCTGAAATGGTCTGACTATCAGGGCCTGAAGTTAAACTATTACCTATTGCTCCATCTGCTCTATCAAAAGTATCATAAACCACGCCATTCGTAGGAAGCCATGTGGCAGTGGGGATACGGATGTTGTCAGCGGTAAAGACAGATGCGGTAGCCCAGTTTGAAATAGCGGGATATAAACTCGCACTACTACCCGAAGATGAAATCCAAAATAATGTCCAATTTGTATAGGTTCCGCCTTTAATGTAGTAATATGCCCCAGTAGATTTTAGAACCAGTGCAAAGTTATATGTTATTCCACTAGATAATGCGTTTCCACTTGAATGTCCTCCAAGTGCATCGCCAGCGAAAAAACCTGTGGGTGATGAGTAAATTCCATATCCCAAATTACTATATGCAGAAAAATTCCCAGTTGCAGAAAGCGAAAGTGCCAATGGAAAATAATCTCCAACCGTACTCATATTTATCGTGTTTGTAAGTACTTTTCCTGCAACTCTACTTGTTGCGGGGTACAAGATTCCTGGGTCTCCTGCTGTTGGAGTAGTTTTTACACCCGTAAAATTAAGAAGTCCGCTACCAATATTAAGCTTTGAAGTTGTATCCACCACCGTCCTTGTCCCCCCAGTTGGTTCTGCAGAAGTGCCATTGACTGCTCCTGCGGAGCGGTCGGTTGTAAACTGGTCATTGAGCGTATAGGAGTGGACCGCAGACCAGGAGGTAAGGTCAGTGTCAAAAGTGGGGTTAACAATTTTATTTATCGGTTCAGGAGAGGGAATGTCTAAGGTTACTGTATCTCCTACCCATTTCATTGAGGCTTTGGTGGTTGATGAGTCTTTAATAGTCCAAGCGTCTACTCCTGTCGTGGATGCCATGTTTAACGTGCCAGTCATGGTGTCACCAGTGACGTTGACGTAGCGGGCATCTACACCACTATTGAAGTCCTCAATTCCATGAGTATGTTTGACTAGATTTCCTTCAACTAATTGGTCTACTCGTACTTTAGCCATATTCTTAGGTTTTCTGTTGGTTTTAGTATCATATGGACTCCTTAGAATGCTACTTCCTTTGTAGAATACGTTGCTGTTGTTCGTGCTGCAAATGCTAGTGCGTAGGTTGTGAGTGTCGGATTGTTGAGTACAGTTGCATACCGAAATACTGGTTCAGATCCCGTTTCATCTATACGCATGATGTACCAGGCTCCCGTTGCATCTTCTTTGCAGATATACGTCATATTAGTTGTTGTTGCGTCAGATATATTGTTGATGGCGTATCGTGGATCGGTAGTAGCATTAGTATAGAGCTTTCCATCATTATCTACGAGCGCTGCAGATTGTGAATTATCTGATTTCTTGAAAGGAAATACTGCTCCCGCTGCTGCTGCGATTGCTCCACCTATCGCCTTATAAAATTTCTCACCGTCGGATAGGCGTACTGATATCGGATTTGAGGCTGTCTTTGGTAGGACAAAGAGAGCTAGTTGACCAATGAGCGACTCTAGTCTATCTGTGATAGGTGTTAGATCAATGATAGAAGCAAGCCACGTTGGCTTCTTTATCCCCATCTCTGTCGGCATCTTCACTATTACATCTGGTATCTTGATCTCTGGGATCGTTATCTTTGGTAGTTTTATCTCGGGAATGACAATCGGAGGTACATTTACTTCTGGTGGCTCTACAGTCACCATAGGAGCTTGTACCTCAGTCTTGATTCGCGATATAGCATCCACTATCTCTTGAGACTTGCCTGAAGATATATCTAGACTATCTCGTGTTACTTCTATGAGTTTATCTAGCTTTACATTTAGTTCTTTCGAAGTCTTCTTTTTGTCTGCTTTCGTTGTTTCCTCTAGATCGCTAGAAATTTCATCCAGTATCTCTTGAATATCATCTGAAGAAAGCTCACCACCTGCTTCGGCTTCTTGGATGAGTTCATCAACTTCGTCAAGGATTTCTTTTGTTTTTTCATTATCCATTTTTATTTGCTGAAATTTTACTACGCAAAGATTTTAATTTACTGACCATCTTTTTAGACTTCATATTCATCGGCTGATCTGCAAGAGGAGGCACTACGGGCATCGTAGGGGCTTGCATGGGAGGCTGATTTGGCTGATTTTGGACTGTCTGAGGCTGAGTCGGTTGAATTGGCTGTCCATCAGGTCCGATCTCCATAGGAGGCATATTAGCTTTCTTTTCTTCTATATCCATAATATCGTTGATATCATTTGGATTGACGTTTGCAAATTCTAGTAGCGCTCGTTTGTATACCTCTTCTAGCTTTTGATTCCCTGGGATATTAGCACGTACCGCATTTAGCTTCTCTACCTTTTGTGTATCCTGTGTATCTTTCTCGTCCTGGGACCATACCTTTACTGCGTATCCTTGAGCAGTTAGCGTTTCTTTTACGTCTACTTCTCTTGTAAAGATATCCGATGAGTTCTTTCCTTTTTTATGTATTTTGAATACATCTAGCTTATCTTTGCCACCTTCGACCAAGTGATCAAAGAGTATCGCGCGCCTTTTCCAAGCACCTGTATAGAATTTAGATAGACCTTTGACGCGACCCTTAGCCTCTGTGAGAGCTAACTGTACTTCACCAAGAGTGACTTTACGATCTGTTTGCGCTCCCTGTAGTGTTGCAGTAGCTCCTGTGGCTTTCTCTAGCATCTGAATAATGAATCCCATCTCATCTAGAGACTCGGATAGATCAGGAACATCTACTTTCTGATATACCTCTGATGGTTTCCCTGGGAGTGGATACCATCCACCAGGTATGGGAGCTTGATTTGTGGGAGGTATGAATCCTTCTATGCTCGCATCGTAGTAGTTCATACCGAAATTTCTGAGCGTGCGATTCTCTACCATCTGTGAGAAGAAGGAATCAAGGATCTTATTCGGTGTTCTGATGATATCTGCGGGTCCATCTGTCCATACATCCTGATTATCCACATCACCTGCCCATGATTCATATGGATAATGATTTCTCCACCAGTTATCTTTTGTGACTCCATAGATATCTTCAAGTGGTTTACGAAGCAAGATTACCATGTCATCTGCCTCAACATAATAGAAAATTCTCTCTTCAATCTCTTTTCCTTCAAGATCTACATTCCTATAGATAAAGTGTAAAGATAGTTCAACATATGTTTCACCGAGTATCGGACTCTCTATATCGTGTACACCAAGCTCCGATAGTGTCTTATTCTTTTCTTCTAGCGTTTGCCTGTTACTTGCAATCTTTATGAGTCCTTGAGCTGTCTTATAGTATTGTTCTAGCTTTGTTACCTCTGTTTGATCGTACTCTTTGTTCTGTTTGAGCTTAGATAGAGGTACGAATATATGTGTA
>Ga0315272_10001947_pt1 | contig 10178 bp, 22 predicted proteins | sample C3_middle_MG_FD_203918 | JGI IMG/M metagenome (GOLD analysis project Ga0315272, IMG submission 203918) | Sediment microbial communities from Yellowstone Lake, YNP, Wyoming, USA - C3_middle | ecosystem: Environmental > Aquatic > Freshwater > Lake > Sediment | place: USA: Wyoming | collected...
GCTGATCGTTTGAAAGAATTGTCTGCTAAAGCAGCGCCAATATTTGCTAACACCGGTGCTCCACAAACAACAAATACCGCGTTTGACGCGCTGTAATAAGGGGATAAGATATGGCTCGTTATAATCGCATTAATCTTGACGGTGAATCAGTTACACGCACAGCCTTAACGGGTGCTGCGTTAAAAGCTGGTAATCTGGTCAAGCTAAACGCATCAGGCGCATTTGTTGTGCATTCTACTGCTGGTAAAAAGCAAGACTTCGTTTATCTAATGAATGTGGACTATCTGCAAGGTAAAAAAGCAGACGACACAATCACATCGGGTGATACCGGCGTTGGTGAAATGTTTGTCACTAACCGTGAATGTGCAGCTTTGGTTGTTGCCGCTACCGTACTAAAGCTTGATAGCCCATTAACATCAGATGGCGTTGGCCAGTTAAAGCTTGCCGTTCTTGGTACTGATGAAGTGGTTGCGTATTCATGCGAAGCCTTAACCGTAGCCGCTGGTGGTGAATTAGTCCGCGTCCGCGCAGCTTAAAAGGGAAACATAAATGATTATTTTTGACGAAAAGAAATACAATCCTGAATCTGCTGATTTTGACGCTAATCACGCTAATCAGCGCAAGGCTTGGAAGTCTAAAGTTCAAGTGCATGCGATTAATGAAAGTCGCATTGTAAACATGTTCGGGAACGCCTTCAAAGACGGCGGCGAAGAAGAGCAGAATTTGCTAATGGCTGCTAATCAATTTGCTGGCCTAGCCACAAACGATGGTAAGCCCGCACTTGACTTCTGGCGTTCTACTGATCGTACTATTCGTGAAGTAATGGACAACGATCAAGGCCGTGATTTAGTTGGTGATTTGATGGGTATCTCTACCGCTCTTGATATCGGTGTAACGTCGAATGCTTATGGCATTGAAACAGATCTGAGCAAAGAAGTTATTCGTTCTATGGACTTCCAAACACCGGTTGGTAAAGATCATAACGAAATTGGTTACGATTCTGATCCTATCCCTACCTTTACCGCTGGCTACGGTGTGTCGTTCCGTAAAGCGCGTGGTGGGCTGCGTGTAGGTATTGATCTGGCCGCTTCATCTCTTCGCCTTAAATCCAAGTGGATGATCAGTAATATCGCTGATTACTTATTGACTGGTGATGCAACGATTAAAGTTGATGGCGCTACTGGTCAGGGCATTAAGAATCACCGCAACACCAAGAAAATCAACTTGGGCGCGTCTGGTTTTAATATTGACATTTCCGCAAACGCAACAACCAACGACAACATTTTCCAATTCTGGACTCGTGATTTTATCAAGCAGCTTGATGATAATTACTGCCAGAAAGTAGATGTGCTGTGGGTTTCTCCTGAAATTATGCGCCGTCTTAACCTCGCATATAGCGCATCAGGTGCGTTTAAAGAAGGCACGCTGAAAGACTACGTGATGAATTTTACGAACGGCCGTATTGGTGAAATTCGCCAGACGTTTAAACTGACTGGCAATGAATTCTTGTGCTACGTTCGCAGCAAAGAATATATTACCCCGTTGGTTGGTGCTCCAATGTCAACAGTTCCAGTTCCACGTGTAATGCCTTACGATAACTTTTCATTCCTTCTTTACGCCGCAGTAGGTTTACAAGTAAAAGCAGATACGAACGGCAGAGGCGGTGTATTTTACGCGGCTAACTTAGGATAATAACAGGCGGGGCTTCGGCCCTGCTTTTGGAGAATAAATAATGGCCCTATACAAAATCGTAAAATCGTGGTGCTATGATGCAGGCTATGAAGAAGGTAAGATTATCTCTTTGGACTCGCTTCATCCATCTTTAGAAGCACACGTTGTAAAAATCTCAGATACCGATGAAGTAGAAGTTGCGAATGTTGTATTGGAAGTGGCAACACCAGAAGAAACCCCCAAGCGTCGCGCTTAAATAGCGTAAAATCAGTATAAGCCCGTCCATCTTTGGGCGGGTTTTTTTATAGGGAAAAGATATGCCTATTAATACATTTGTACTCAACGCATCAGGCGGGACGATTTTACCTACTGCTGATGCTACGTTCTATACGCCGCTAGTAGATGGTAATTACACTTCACATCAAGTCTATGTTGAATTCTTTAGTGATGCGGCTGCAACCACGCCTGTTACACCTACGGCTGGAACTGTGACAATTGCCGCGTCCCCCACTGGTACTCACTACTTGGCCGCAACCAATCCAGTAGTTACCGCCAATACCGTGATTGTAACTGGATTGGCAACATACACCCCACCAAGTATCAGCGGTGATGTTTCCAAGATGCGCGCCATATTGGCAGGCATTACCGGCGCTCCTTATGCGCGTGTTACGCTATGGAGTAAATTCTAATGACAGACAAGTTGGACACCATCGCACAGCGCGGGTTTATTAAAAGGGAACAACATGCCTTATCCAGACAATGGGCAGCAAACATACGCACTAGACGCACAGAAACGTAGTGCCACAGCGTTAGCCATTCCAACAGTAACCACTAAATCGTAAACGAGAACGGCGTACCGTCGTATAACCCAGCAACAGGCGTGTTTACCGATGTTTTTTCCCTTCCTTTCAGGGCTAGATACTACTAAGAATCTTGACGGTAACGGCTCTGGTACAGGATCTCTTGGACTCACAATTTTAGGGGCGAACGCCGACCCCTTTGTCTTAGACTTATCTACAACTCCTATCTATGGATTGGTCAGCAATAGTATTACCTACACTCTGAATAATTCCCAAGGTAGCGCAATAATATTTGGCTACTGGCAAATTGGCTGATAACTAGTAGCTTCCTCTGGAGGTGCTACGTTAATTACATCATGCGCATTAAGTAATAAAAAGGCCCGCTATATGCGGGCCTTTGTATTACCTCCAATAAATTTTATTCCGCTCTTTTTGTAGCTGAATTCGCAGAGCAAAACGTTTAAGTCGTTCTTCTTCCTCCTTTATTTGTAGTATTTTTTCTTTTTGATAGTCGATATATAGAGAAGCGACAACATAAGCCATTAAAATTAAAGCAAGTATTAGTGCAAGTATAAATATGATGATGTGTAACATTTTCTACCCCTTCGCTTAAGATGATTCATAAATGATTCGTCAATATTTATTTCAACCAAACAACGGATCAACATCCACCATCAAATCACGTCTTGCTTCTATCCTTAGTCTAGCGTTATCAATTACGGATGTTTTCTGACTAGCCTTTAGGTTTTGGCAGTGCTTGCATTGTGAATATAGGCCTTTTTTGTAATGCCTGAAATGAATAACCGGCTTTTGCTCCTTACACTTTGAACAGGTTTTAGTCTCCTCAAATATTTTTACCGATTCCTCGCGTTTTTGTCTTGCTGGCATTTGTTTTTGTAGGTTTACTAGGTGTAGGAATACGCGGTGGATGCTTAGCGCGTGATGGTCTTATTCTTGGCTGTGCTTCTCCATTCTTTGCTCGTGGCTTATGATCTGTAACTATCTCTAGTGTTTCTTTCCAGACTACAAAGTCATGTGATATCTCTCCTTTACAGTGCATGTATCTTTTTTTTCCTAAGTCACGATGAGATACGCCTTTAGCACCGCATATAGGACACGTAGGCATCTTACGTCGCTGTCCGTCAACTACTTCACCAGTCAAAACATTTGTCCTAACAGAGTCACTACAAATCACACATTTTGTGCAGCGAACGTTATTTTTGAAATAACTTATTTTCATCTCGCCGTTGCACTTGGCGCAAGGATAAAAAAACATTTTTGGGTGCATGATTGATGCTCATAAGAGTGTGTATGTACAAAATCATACATCTCAAATAGAACTTGTGCAAGTAAATATTTAGGTATATCTTTAAGTCACAGCAACTCATAAGGCGGTGATCTAATCTTTAGCCATACAATAAATGGCATAAATAATAGGCAGGCCACTAACCCCACTATATGTGGGGTTTTTTATTGTATAATGCTAACTGCCAAATTGTGGCTGCAACGAGTATTAAATCATGAATTAAATTATCATCTCTCAGATCCACAAAGAACTTCGCACCGACTCCCGCCTACTTGCTCCTTTCTTAGATCACCGCCATAGAACAATTCTTGAGAGTATCGACAAGTATATTGTCGAGCTAGAAGAGCTTGGCTTGGTCCCGTTTCAAACGGAACCAAGATTACAGGGTACTCCTGGTGGGGGTGATGTCAGATATGCAATGTTAAATGAATACAGAGGCAGCAGGTAGCCAGAATGCAAATAAGCTTTATATGTCATACAGCAAGTTGGCAAACAACATATGCGGTGTAAAAGCTGGTGAACGTGATTCTATGGATGCTAGGCAGCTATCAATCATGGCTACGGTGGAGATGATGATTAAGATCGCAATCCAAGACGGCATAAAAGCAGAAATGGATTATCACGATATTTATCAAATGGCAAAGTATAGATGCGGAACTCTAGGCGGATTGATTGACAATCTAAGAATTGCCAAGTAATTATTGTGCTAGAATATGTTTTTACATGGAGATTACTATGGACTTTAAACTGCGTGATGCGCTGATGAATCTTGTAAATGATGATACGGCGGCATTCGGTATTGCTGCTGTCTTTGCAACAAGCGAAGAGAAGTTTATCGTATTCAAGCGCCAATACGACAAGGCAATGCACATGCAAGGGACGGAGCGCGCAGCCAATGCGGTGCGGATCTCTCAGGAATTGTGGACTAGTTGTTACACTGCTAGTTAATAAAAAACCCCACATAAAGTGGGGTTTGTTTTTTACCCTAACAATTCCTTGCTTCTCTCAATAGATTGAATGGCTTCATTCATATCCTGAGTTGCGTCTTTCGCCCCACGCTTACCAGCCATTAGGCACTTCTTGATAGCATGCTGCATGGCTGGGCATGTTACATCAAAAGCTTTTAAAACATCGTAAACGTCGATTGTGATGCCTTTGCAGGGCTTGTTGTATTTGTTGATGCTAATACTTGCCAACTCCTCGCTTAAATTGGTTGTTGTTACGTGGTTGATGTTTGTGTCGATAAAGGTATTAGATAATTCTGACAATGGAGCAAATATTTCTACCCCTTCAATTTCCTGACTAGGTCTAACAACATTAGATTTGGCGGGTAATTTACTCGGTCTAAATTCCAGCGTGTCGCGCCAGTTTAGGTTTGGGTCGCATTGAATGGATTTAAACCACACTCCTTCCATCTCCCCCCTCCATACACCACCTGAATCAACTAATGCATTGGGGAATGATCCAAAATTAAATTTGCCATTTTCAGACTGCACAAGAATATTCGCATCAGGTGGCGCATCATCCCAGCTGGGTTTGTTTGATGCTGGTGCGGGCGGGGCGGCCTGCCAGTCTTTTAGGTCTTGCTTGCTAATGCAATCTCCATTTCCTGAACAAAGTACCCATGCTCCAGTTTTTTTTGCCCAAACCCAACCGGACGGTGATTCTTTCGACCATTCCTCTTTGCAAGAGGATGATATCCATACTTTAACCTTCTCCACCAACCACGCTAATGCCTCTTCTCTATTCATCATCCCTTCCTCCAAAAACATGCTTAATTTCTAGCCACCGATCAGTAGCTCCTTTGATAGTACCTAAGTCTAGTTGCGGCAAGATGCGGCCATAGCTGATTAAAACTTTCTTTACTGCTTTGAATTCATCTGTTGATAGATCCATAAAACTTAGTCCACGCTCGTCTTTGCGGATCATGGCTTTCATAAAAGCTTTTATGCCAATGCATGACATATCATATAAAGCGCGGCTTTGCTTGTCTGCTGCGATGATCTGTGTAAGTACAAGATTACGTGTTATCTGCCCGCATATAGCATCATCTGCTTTGTTTTCCTTAAGAAGATCAAGCCAGATAAGGTTGCGCAGTGAAATATCTGTCACTTCGTCAGGTGTTAGCTTTGTTTTTGCTGCTAGGAGCATGAATGGGTTAATCATGGTTGCGAGTCTAGCCAAGGTGTTTCTGTATATTTATTCATTTCTCTTTCCTAGTAGTGGTTGGTTGATGTATTAAACTATACGTTATCAATTTATAGAGTGCAAGTACTAAAAATAAATCTTGTATAAATTTATACATCATACTAAGATGACGTATCAAAACGAAACGGAGTGGGGAAGATGAGCAAAATTACTATGCACAGATTTGGAAATATCCATGAAAATGCAAATGGATTGCTAGAGTTCAGCGGTTTGCCATGTAGACGGCAACGGAACAAATAAAAGTACATCAGAAGTGTTATTACAAGCAGTAATTGAAAGAATTCAATTAGAACTTGACGAAATAACTTCATGTGGAGATAGAAAATGAAAAAAATCTACATATACGATGTAAAATCAGGCAAACTCATGGGAACTTACCAAAGTGAAACAGTAAAAGTAGTAGATATGATTAATGTTTTAACAATCGAAGGAGTTGCACGATGCGTAATCGTTTAATCATCTCTCTACTACTTCTATCCGGTCTTGCTCAAGCTGATGAATGGACGGGAAAAGACAAGAAACAACACTTTGCTGGTAGCGCATTAATGGGCGTGGCTGCATCGGCAGCATTCAAAGACTCAGATCATCCAGTGTTATATCCTATGGCTGCTGTGTTAGCTGTCGGCCTTGCAAAAGAGATACGCGACGAAGTAGCAACGTCAGGAAGTGGATTCAGCTATAAAGGCCTTGCCGCTGATGCTTTGGGTGCTGCATTGGGTGTATCAGTAGGTAATGCCATGATCTATGCGACACGGAATACTATTAACTTTACAGGGAAGTGGTAATGAAATATTCAACAATAATGACGGTATGCACCATAGGAGTAATTCGGGTGTTTTGTCTCTCTTCTCTATGTGCTTGATGTGGTGGATTTGCCAACCATAACCAGTCCCATAGTCATCGTGTTTATGTCTTAACTAAACCCAGCCATAGCGCTGGGGTTTTTTCATGCTATAATATTTTAATTATTGGAGTTCACTGTGAGATATTTCGGCGGAAAGGCTAGAACTGCAAAATATATTACTGAGTTTTTACTAAATAACATCAGTAAAGATCGTTGCTTTGTCGACATGTTCTGCGGATCTTGTAACGTTGCAAGCAAAATTGCAGATAAACATGATTTAGTTATGGCAAATGATGTGCATCGTGAGCTTATTTGCATGTGGAAAGCTTTGCTAGGTGATAAGACATGGTAACGCTAGATCAAGTAAAACAGTTTTTAGATTCATCCTACGGGGTTTCTATCCCTGATTTTATCCTGCAAGCTGCTATTGATAGCGTTGCCAGTGTTCAGCCATGCCTTGATGGTGCTGGTTATACTGCTTCAACTATGTTATTTATCCAGCTTTACGCGGTTGCAATCATTGCTAGTGCTGCTGATCCGCGTAAGATCAAGTCTCAAGGTGCGCCTAATGGTGCTAGCCGGTCGTTTGAGTACGGCAAGAAAGGTGTGGATTCTATGCGTGTAAAATTGCGCGAACTGGATACAAGCGGTTGCACCACGTCTATCGTGGGTAATTCAGCGACAAATAATGCGTTTATGATGGTTTTAGATGGTGGGTGCGCTTGATGGATATTATTCAAGAGTTTGAAGGCTGCAAGCTTACCGCCTATTTATGCCCTGCGGGTGTATGGACTATTGGCTGGGGAAGTACGGGAGTAGGCGTTAGCAAGGGTGTTGTATGGACTCAAGAAGAAGCAGACGAACGCTATAAAAAAGATATGACAGTATTTAAGGCTGGCGTGCAAAAGCTTGTTACAGTTCCAGTCAATAAAAATCAGTTAGAAGCACTTACTAGCTTTGCATATAACCTAGGCATTGGCGCGCTAAAAGGCTCTACGCTGCTAAAGTTTCTGAATGCTGGTAATTATCAAGCAGCGGCTAATCAGTTTTTAAGATGGGACAAGGCCAATGGTAAAGTTTTGGCAGGTCTAACGCGTCGCCGTACTGCTGAGCGTAATCTATTTTTGAAGGGGGTGTAATATCTCTTCAGTCGCAAATTGGGCCAATACTGGCAAAGCAACTATCTGGCGCAACCTAGGCACAGACGACTGGACGCATGAGAAAACGTTCGCGCAGCCGGTTGTTATTGCTGTGAGCTATGCCGTAAAAAACGAACGCATGACAATGGCTAATGGGCAAGAATTCGTATCATCCATGAAATTATGGACAGAATATAGCCAAGCAAAACAGGGTGATTATGTCGCGGTTGGTGAGTTTATTTCTACCGCAAATCCTCTGCTAGTCGATGCGTCAGAAATTAAAGCAGTATTGCGAGACCAAGATGTATTTGAGAATGCTGCAGACGATTACACACTGGTGACGTGATGGCAGCTAAAATCACAAACAATCTAGATAGATTCATCAGCAAACAAGAAAAAAAAATGATAGGGACAATGCAGAAGATCTTTATTGTAGGCGGCAGTCATGCTAGTTTATTTACCCCAATAGATACCTCTACCTTGTTAAATTCTGCTTATAGAAAAGTAGATGTTACAGATAGTGTGATTAAGGGTACTTATGGATATGGATACACAGCAAGTTATGCAAAATATGTTCATGACCCAAACATAAGCCAAAAGTTTAGACGCGCTACTGCTAAGAAAGAATTTCTTAGACTTGGCTTTGAAGAGGCTAAGCCACTTATTGATGCGATTGTAAAGAAGGCTCTTGCGGTATGACAACATCGAATACACCATCCGAAGACCTTAAGAATTATCTTGAATCTACCGGCTTATCCACTGGTTTCCGTGTGCAATTCGGCATGTATGAAGCTGACAAACCTACTGACAAATACCTAGTCATTCGTCCACAAAACGGTGGTAATGCAGAGGTAATTCGCTATCCGTATCACAGCATTATTCTAGTAGGTGAAGTAAATTCATCAAGATTTGCTTTACTTAGTAAAGCCAATGCTATAATAGAAGCTATGCGTTCAAACAATCATAGTTTTGGGCGTACATTTAACATGCAGTCGAGCGAGCCAGTATTTTTCCAGACGGATGACATGCGGCCCGTATTTGAACTGTCAATTGATATGCTTTACAGCTAAAAGGAATTAAATATGACAGCAATGGTAGGGCGCGATACGCAAATCGAATTCGCAATTGCCCCTGAAACAGCACTGGTTAATAGTTTGGTGTGGAAGTCTTTAGGAATGGCTCGTTCTAAGTCGCTATCCGACAAATGGGAAACAGTAGATACAACAGCAGATAAAAGTCCTGACTTTACAAAAACAAGTTTAGTGACTTTTAAATCTGTGTCGTTTTCTGCTGATGGGGTAACATATACAGAAGACGCATATAATCAGGATGAATTTTCTTCAAATGTTTGTACCGTTCCAGCGATTAAAGCAAACGCCGCTAAGGTTTGGCTGCGTATTTCTAATGCAAACAAAGTACGCACTGGCCCATTTATCGTTACTGAATGGTCTGAAGAAATGCCTTATGATGGCGCTTGCACATGGTCTATCAGTGCAGAATCTAATGGTCAAGTTACCGTACAATTACTACAGGAATAAATCATGGCCGCTATTACAGCTATTTCAGCAAGAAACTTAACTGATTTTATTGATGCACCAGAAACAACACTGACTGCATCGGATACAATCATTTTTAACAGCACGAAAGTGCAATTTTTGCTAGTAACCAACACAACGTCGGCCGCGTTATCACTAAAGATTGATGGTGATGCTGGTACTACCGTTAATGTCTCTGGTATTGGCACTATCGACGTGTCAGTCGGTAAAACCATCGTAGTGCCAGCAACAACGGGTAGCAAATTGATTACCCTATCTACTATTTCAGCATATCTACAAGGCGTAGTCACACTGACTGGAGCGGTAGGTGCTAAAGTTCGTCTGATCGAGCTGTAAAAATAAAACCCCTCTTTTTAAAGAGGGGTTTTTGTTAATTAATCAAAGAATTCCAAGTCGCAGACGCGCACTTAATCTGATATTTGCAGTCATCAATTGCATTATGTCGAATTCCTTGAAAAATTTCACCTCTAAAGTCATGGCCTGTTTTGTGCTTTGCAATATATTGCAATGTTCGATAGTCCATATCTTCATTGTATTTAATTGGGTCATCAAGCCCGCATGCTTTATATGCGCTTAACAGCCATACGTTATCGCAACGAATTCCATTTCCCCATAAAAATACTTTGCCTCTACAGTCGCGTCTAACTTTCAGTA
>Ga0315272_10001948_pt1 | contig 10178 bp, 9 predicted proteins | sample C3_middle_MG_FD_203918 | JGI IMG/M metagenome (GOLD analysis project Ga0315272, IMG submission 203918) | Sediment microbial communities from Yellowstone Lake, YNP, Wyoming, USA - C3_middle | ecosystem: Environmental > Aquatic > Freshwater > Lake > Sediment | place: USA: Wyoming | collected...
ACGTTGCTGCCCGGCATCAATGCAGCAGCGGCGCGCGTGCTCGACCGACTCGGCATCTCGCTCGTTGAGGCCGCTGGCGCGGCTTGCTGTGGCGCCCTGCGCCTGCATCTCAACGATGTCGAAGGCGCCCGCAACGACGCGCGCCGCAACATCGACGCCTGGTGGCCATTGCTGGAATTCGGACACGAAACCATCGTCATGACAGCCTCGGGTTGCGGCGTTCAGGTACGCGACTACGCCCACCTGCTGCAGGACGATCCACACTATGCAACCAAAGCAGCGCGGGTTGCCCTGGCGACACGCGACCTCAGCGAAGTAATCGCCATGGAAAAGGATGCACTGCTGCCATTGCTGCAGTCCGCAGTCGCCGCCAATGGGTCAGCACCAATTCCACGGCGGGTGGCTTTTCATGCACCCTGCACCTTGCAGCACGGCCAGCAGATTCGCGGCGTGGTTGAGGAATTGCTGGCTGCGGCCGGTTGTGCCCTGGCCAACGTGGCCGATGGCCATCTCTGCTGCGGCTCGGCCGGCACTTATTCGGTGCTGCAGCCCGACATCTCAACCCGACTGCGCGACAATAAGCTGGGCGCGTTGAATGGCGAGCGCCCCGACTTCATCGCCAGTGCCAATATCGGCTGCATTACCCACCTGCAGTCCGGCACCACCGTTCCGGTGCGCCATTGGGTGGAAATTCTGGATGCTGTTCTCAGTCCGTGAGGAAACAGGAATGACGATAGACGAGGATGCAGCGCTGGAGGAGCTCGTTTCCAAAGGCGTCAGGATTCCGCCGCAACCCAAGGTGCTGCTCGATTTGCAGGATGCGCTGCGGGACGACGACTACGACTCGCGCTCCCTCGCAAAAATAATTTCCCGCGATCCTGGCATCGTCGCCATGCTGTTCAAGGCATCGCGCTCACCCGTGTTTGCGCGCGGCAAGACGCTCGACAGCATCGAAAAAATACTGATGACCATCGGCGTCAAGCAAACATGCAACCTTGTGCAGGCCATGGCGCTGTCAACGTCAATGGCCGGCGGCGACAAAAAGAAGCTTGAAATGTTCTGGGCACGTTCGCAGGACATCGCGCAGCTGGCGGCGCTGGTGGCACGTGATCGCGTTTCGGTCTGCAACGTGTTTCCGGACCAGGCTTATATGGCGGGTATTTTCCACGAATGCGGCGTGCCAGTGCTGATGCAACGCTTTCCGAACTACGCGGAAAAACTCGACCTGTCCACTGCCTGCTGTTGGCCCGACCTCTTCGCTGAGGATGAGCGGCTCGGCGTAGACCACTGTGCGGTGGGCTATCTGGTGGCGCGCCACTGGAAGTTGCCCGAGTTTGTTTGCGCCGCCGTGCGCTACCACAGCGAGCTACCGACCGATGAATCCGGAACCTCGCGCGCACTGGTGACCCTGCTGCAACTGGCAATACATTTCTACCATCGGCTCGCACGGGTTGACGATCCTCTGTGGCAAAAGATGGGGGACCAGGTCATGACTGAAGTCGGCATTCCCACCGATGACGAAGATGACTTCTTCGAACGTATTGCCGACCAGTTTGTCGGCGGCTAGGGAGGTACAGTGGCCGATACCGATACCGAACGCCGCGGCAACCCGCGACTGCGCGCAGTATTCACGGAAGCCTACGACGTGATGGCACCCTTTTTCGATCCGGCCAACCAGTGGGCCGGACAGAATCTGGAACAGTTTGCCTACCATGCACTGCGCGACCGTTTTCCGGATCTCACCAAAGGCGATGTGATGATTTTGCTCATAGCGGCACAACGCGTTTTTGCCGGTGGTTCCAAGCCGGCGACATAGACCGATTACGATAGTTATAATCAAGCCATGCCCATATCCATCGAGACTATCACCGCGCAGCACATCGGCGACCGCAAGGAACAGCAGGATCGTGTTGCACTCTTCGCCCATCCCACGCACAAGGGTGCGTTGCTGGCTGTATTGGCTGATGGCATGGGCGGCCACACAGGCGGCGCGCTAGCGGCCGAACAAGTGATCTTCAAGGCGCGCCATGCCTTTGACAATGCGCCGCCCAACGCCGAAAACGTACGCTCCACGCTGGCGTCAGGCATCAACGATGCCCACGATGGCATCAAGCTCGCGGCGCTCACCAGCGAGCAGGACCCGCACAGCACGGCCTGCCTGCTGATCCTGCAACCGGGCCGCGCCGACTGGGCATACACCGGCGACTCGCGCATCTACCACTTCCGCAAAGGCGCAACGATATCGCGAACTTTCGACCATTCCTACGTCATGGACCTGGTGCGCCAGGGCCTGATCAAGGAAGAGGACGCCGAAAAGCATCCCAACAAAAACGTGCTGCTGTCCTGCCTCGGCGAAGAGGCCGCGCCGCGCATCGACTACGGCGAAGCTGCGCCGCTGGTCGATGGCGACTGCTTCCTGCTTTGTTCTGATGGCCTCTGGGCCTACTTCACCGACGAAATGCTGGCCAAGGCGCTCTCCGAATTCCCGCTGCGTCAGGCCGCCGAAATCCTCATCAACACGGCGCGCAGCCAGGGCAACGGCCGCGGCGACAATTGTTCGCTTGCCATCGTGCGCGTCAAGGAAGTCGAACCGCCGAAGAAAGAGCCGCTGTGGAAACAGGGCATGGCGAAGAAACCCGGCCCGCCGAGCGGACTTCCCAAGATCTGATCGGTTGCGAACCGCACCGAAAGAAGACTCCCAAAAAACAACGGGTCGAACTCGACCCGTTGTCGTACCGCGAACAATTACCCGCTAACGCATTACGCCCCTAGCAATTCGGGAGCTTGCAGCTTTTCTTGTTGGCGGCCTGGGTAACCAAGTTCTAGTCGCCACCAACTTGAATCTTGCGGCCATTCAGCGGTTGGACCGGACGATTGTTGAGCGGGTAGATTTGGCGGAAAACAGTGGTCTGCTCTTTGGAAGCGGTCACCGGGGTCTTGAGTACCAGCCAGCGCACCTTTTCACTGCACGGCGGAGTCGTCAAAGAGCCATTGAAGGTGTAATAACCACGGCTTGCCGGAAGCATGTCGGCCGCATTGATCTGCGACTTTGCCAGGCTGCGCGTTTCCCCGGCATTACGCGGAAGCTTGTCCCAATAGGCTTTGAGCGCCTTGTTTTCCGCACCGCGATCAAACAAAACGGCTACCACGGCCAGATTGCCCTCGGCGCTCTTGTGCACAAGGTGGGCGACCAGATCGAACTCCTTGCCATCGATCTCTTCTTCGCTGGGGGTATGAAAGTGGAACTGCAACAGCTCATACTTGTCCTTGCCTATCGTGATCGAGCTGCCCTTGTCATAATCGATCTGGATCGTGTGGCCGTTATTGACAATGCTGAGTTTGGTAGGCTGGTAGTTGAATACGATTTTTTCCAGCTTGGCCTTTTCAACATCCTTGGTCTTGATATCTATCGGCGATTGTTCCTTGCCGAGCTTGCAGGTGGCAAAACTCTTGTCGAGGTCACCCCACTTTTCGGCGCCTTCTGCTCCGTGATATGCCCAGTGCGGAGATCCTTCGGCGGCATACACGTGGCCACCAACTACCGCTGACAACAAGGCGGATACGGCGGCCAGTCGTTTCAATGATGAATTCATTTTTTTCCTTTCAATTGATTGCGCGGCAGAGGAGGGGTTATTTCTGCAGTGGCGCCAAGTACGCCACGACAAAACGGTTGCAGCGAATTCGGTCACGCAGTTCGCGCATACCGGGCGTTGTTATACACGGGAAAAAGGTCTGTCGGGGCTGCTGCCGAGTAACCTTTCCCGATTGTCAATCTTCACCTAAGACAACCACTTCCGCCGCCAGAAGATCAGCCCCAGCGTGCTCGCCACGCCGACCATCATGCCAATGGCGATAACAAAGCCATTGCTTGTGTCGAGCAGCGGCATAGCCTTGAAGTTCATGCCAAAGATGCCGGAGATCAGCGTTGCCGGCATGAAGATGATGGCCACCACCGTGAGCGCCCGCACTTCCTGGTTGACGCGGTTGCTGATGGATGACAGGTAGATGTCAAGCATGCCAGCGATGAGGTCGCGAGTCGCTTCGAGAGACTCGATCAGATGCACGGTGTGATCGTAGATGTCACGCAGGTAGGGTTGCGTCGTGGCGGTAAAAAAGCGGTTGTCGGCGCGGATCAGGGTATTGAGCACTTCGCGCAGCGGCCAGATGGCGCGGCGCAGGGTCAACGTTTCGCGCTTGAGTTGGTGCAGGGTGTGCAGCAGAGTCGTGTCGGGCCGCGCCATGAGGTCGTCTTCGAGCAATTCGCTGCGTTCGCCCACCTGCTCCAGCACCGCGAAGTAGCGGTCGACCAGAATATCGAGCAGGGTGTAAGCGAGGTAGTCGGTGCCAAGCTGGCGGATGCGGCCCTTGTCCTGCCGCAGCCATTGCCGCACAGGATCGAAGCTGCCCGTCGGGCGTTCCTGGAAGGTCAGCACAAAATCCTTGCCGATGACGAAGCTCACCTGGTCCGAGGTGGTGGTCAGCGTTGCAGCATCGTAATCGAAGAAGCGCGCAACAATGAACAGGTAGTCGCCGTAGTCCTCAACTTTGGGTCGCTGGTCGGTGTTGAGGATGTCCTCCAGCACCAGCGGGTGCAGCTTGAAGCGGCGGCCGATCTCGCTCATCACCTCCGGCTCGTGCAGGCCATGGACGTTGAGCCAGAGCTTGGGCAGCGTCGGGGCATAGGCCTCGGAGGCGGCCAGCGAAGCGAAGCGGGTCTCGCGCAGGTTGTCAGCGCCGTCGCCGCCGTATTCGATCAGGCTGATGGCGGCGCGGTCCAGCCTGCGCTCGCCGATATGCACCAGGGCGCCGGCGGGCAGGCCGGCCTTGCCGGCGCGCGACATCTGTGCCCGCCTGTGGTGGGGTTTCGCCCCGTTTTTACCAGTCAACGCAAGTATCCTTTGCCTAGGAAAGCGGTATCGATTTAAGTATGATTCCCGGTTCGCGTCAATGCGGCCGCGCCGCGCAACAATAGCAGGAAGATATGGCCCCCACGCTCACTTCATTCGCTGCCCCCATGCAATCACCCTTAGCGGTGACAGTGGGCCTCATGTGTCAATTGAGTTCCCTCGGGGTGGCCCTTCAGGAGACACAGCCATGGCTATGACGATAGGTGTACCCAAGGAAACCTTTGCCGGCGAGAAGCGTGTCGCCACCGTGCCTGAGGTCGTCGAGAAGCTCATCAAGCTGGGTTTCGCCGTCACCGTCGAGGGCGATGCTGGTGCTGGCGCCAATTTCGACGACGACAGCTACCGCGCCGCGGGCGCAACAATCGCCGACAGCGCAGCCGATCTCTGGTCGAAGTCCGACATCGTCTTCAAGGTGCGCGGCCCCAATGCCGCCGAAGTCGGCCTGCTGAAGGAAGGCGCCACCCTGGTCAGCTTCATCTGGCCGGCGCAGAACCCCGAGCTGCTGCAACAACTGGCGGCGAAGAAGGCCTCTGTGCTAGCCATCGACGCGTTGCCGCGCCAGCTCTCCCGCGCCCAGAAGATGGACGCGCTGACATCCCAGGCCGGCGTCGCCGGCTACCGCGCGGTGATCGAAGCCGCCAACGCCTTCGGCCGCTTTTTCAACGGCCAGATCACCGCCGCGGGCAAGGTGCCGCCGGCCAAGGTCTTCATCGCCGGCGCCGGCGTGGCAGGTCTGGCGGCAATCGGCACGGCCGCCGGTCTGGGCGCCATCGTGCGCGCCAACGACACCCGCGCCGAAGTAGCCGACCAGGTCAAATCGCTGGGCGGTGAATTCGTCAAGGTCGAATACGAGGAAGAAGGCTCCGGTGGCGGCGGCTACGGCAAAGTCATGAGCGAGGGTTTCCAGCAGGCGCAGCGCGAGATGTACGCCAAGCAGGCTCGCGAGGTCGACATCATCATCACCACCGCACTGATTCCCGGCAAACCCGCGCCCCGGCTGATCACCGCCGACATGGTAAAAAGCATGAAGCCGGGCAGCGTGATCGTCGACATGGCAGGCGAGCAGGGTGGCAACTGCGAACTGACTGAACCCGGTCAAGCGGTGGTGAAGCACGGCGTGACCATCATTGGCTACACCGATCTGGTCAGCCGTCTGGCCAGGCAGTCATCGACGCTGTACGCCAACAACCTGCTGCGCCTGACCGAGGAGTTGTGCAAGACGCAAAAAGTAAAAGGCGACGGCACGATCGACATCAATATGGAAGACGATGCCATCCGCGGCCTGACCGTCACCAAGGACGGCGCGGTGACATGGCCCGCGCCGCCACTTGCGCCGCCCAAGCCCCCGGCGGCAGCCGCCAAACCGGCTGCGCCGCCCGCCGCGAAGGGACACGGCCACGGCGCTGGCGCCCCCATGTCCGCTTCGTCGCTGGCCATCGTCTTCGGCGTCGGCGCGGCGCTGTTCTGGTTCATCGGTGCCTTTGCCCCGGCGGCCTTCCTCGGCCACCTCACGGTGTTCGTGCTGGCCTGCTTTGTCGGCTACATGGTGGTGTGGAACGTGACGCCCGCGCTGCACACGCCGCTGATGAGCGTGACCAATGCCATCTCCAGCATCATCGCCATCGGCGCTCTGGTGCAGATCGCACCGCCACTGGTAGGCGCTGGCGTAGCGCGCTCGGATGACTGGATACGCTATCTGGCACTGGCCGGCATCGTGCTCACCACCATCAACATGTTCGGCGGTTTCGCCGTCACCCGCCGCATGCTGGCAATGTTCCGCAAGTAAGGAAAACGGAAATGTCTGAAAGCCTCTCAACCGTCTCCTACATCGGCGCCACCATCCTCTTCATCCTCAGCCTCGGCGGGCTGTCGAGTCCGGCAAGTTCGCGCCGTGGCAACCTCTACGGCATGATCGGCATGGCCATCGCCGTGCTCGCCACCGTCTTCGGTCCGCGCGTTACGCCGGCCGGTATCCCCTGGATCGTCGGCGCCATGGCCGTAGGCGGCAGCATCGGACTCTACGCCGCACGCACCGTGCAGATGACGCAGATGCCGGAACTGGTTGCGCTCATGCACAGCCTGGTCGGCCTGGCCGCCATGCTGGTCGGCTTCGCCAGCTACATCGACACTACCGTCACTTTCGGCGGCGTCGAGAAGACCATCCACGAAGTCGAGATCTACGTCGGCATCCTCATCGGCGCCATCACCTTCTCGGGGTCGGTGATCGCCTTCCTCAAGCTCTCGGCACGCATCGGCGGCAAGCCGGTGCTGCTGCCCGGCCGCCACCTGCTCAACCTCGCCGGCCTGCTGGTGGTGCTCTGGTTCGGCCGCGAATTCATCCAGGCCCACTCCGTCGCCGCCGGCATGATGCCGCTGGCGGTGATGACGGTGATTGCCCTGCTCTTCGGCATTCACATGGTGATGGCCATCGGTGGCGCCGACATGCCGGTGGTAGTGTCCATGCTCAATAGCTACTCGGGTTGGGCGGCGGCGGCCACCGGCTTCATGCTCTCCAACGACCTGCTGATCGTCACCGGCGCACTGGTCGGTTCCAGCGGGGCCATCCTCTCCTACATCATGTGTCGGGCGATGAACCGCAACTTCATCAGCGTCATCGCCGGCGGCTTCGGTACCGGCGGCGGTGCCGTAGCGAAGAAAAAAGATGGCGAGCCGGCCGGCGAGGTCACCCCCATCAGCGCGGTCGATACCGCCGAACTGCTGAAGGAAGCCAAGAACGTCATCATCGTCCCCGGCTACGGCATGGCGGTGGCGCAGGCGCAGCACACGGTGTTCGAGATCACCAGGCACTTGCGCGAGAAGGGCGTCAATGTCCGCTTCGGCATCCATCCGGTGGCAGGGCGCATGCCCGGCCACATGAACGTGCTGCTGGCCGAAGCCAAGGTGCCCTACGATATTGTCATGGAGATGGACGAGGTCAACGCCGACTTCCCCGACACCGATGTGACCATGGTGATCGGCGCCAACGACATCGTCAACCCGGCGGCGCAGGAAGATCCAGGCAGTCCCATTGCCGGCATGCCAGTGCTGGAGGTATGGAAAGCCAAGACCTCCATCGTGATGAAGCGCAGCATGGCCTCGGGCTACGCCGGTGTCGACAATCCGCTCTTCTACAAGGACAACAATCGCATGCTGTTCGGCGACGCCAAGAAAATGTTGGATGAGGTGCTGTCGGCGCTGAAAGCTTAACTCACGGGGGTGACGCAACATGGCAATTGGACTGAAGGTTTTCCCGCAGTTGGCCGTATCGTTTCTAGCCGCAGGTAGCTTTGCACTGTCCTTTTCGGCTGCAGCGGAAAACGCCCCGTCCGGCGACAAGGCCTCGCCGGAGATATACAAACTTCTCGCCGAAAATGGCCAGTTCCGGGTGATTCTCGGCACTTGGCAGCCCGGCCAGCGCGACGCGCAGCATTCCCACTCGACAGCCGTGCACTATCGCCTGACCGATTGCAAGCAGCGTGTATTCAGCCCTGATGACAAGTTAATCAACGAGAGTGAAGTCAAAGCCGGCAGCGTCCTCATGGGCAAACCGGTCAGTTCGCACTCGCTCCAGAACGTTGGAACCACCGTCTGCCAGGCCCTGACCGTCGAGAGCAAGTAGGCCTCCAGCCCGCGCCGGCAGCGCGGGAACCTATGGTTTTTGGGCGAAGGCCGCGAGTTCGTCGCGGTCGGCGCGGGTGATGCGGTTGCGCAGACGCCACCAGGTCTCGATGGCCACGACGCGCGCCACCTTGTCCGGTGCCACCCAGTAGGTGTTGGTGATGGACTGCGGAGGCACGCCGCCCAGACCCAGACGCCAGCCAGTCGCCTCCACCCGGAAGGTATCGAAGGTGCCCGCTGGCACCGTGATGGACTCGCGGGCAACAACTTTCAAATCCAGGTCGACAGTGTCGGGCGTGCCATTGGCCAGGACGATGGAGTAGCGCGTGTTCCACTTCTTGCCCAGCGCATACTCGGTTGCATAAAACTGGTTGGGCCCGAACGTTGCGCCATCAGGGCGGCGGATGAGATTGCCCAGCAGGTCGGTAATGAGCTTGCCATCATTGAACACCACCTGGGTGTCGGTGACGCTTGTAACCTTCAGCACACGCCGTGGTCCCGGAATTTTTGTCAGCAGGTCGATGCCGCCATACTCGTAGCGATCGCCGACGCGATAGCTGAGATCAGCCCGGACGGTGCCCTTGCTGAAGGGGTTGGCGGCAGCGGAGACGACCTCGACCCTCTTCTCGCCCCGCTGTGCCAGGAGTTGATCCAGGCGCAGCTGCGCCAGCTCGCTGAAGCGGCCGCTGGGGTAGCGCCGCAGGTAGTCTTCGACCTCGGCGATGGCCAGTTGCAGGGCATCGCTCATTTGCCCGCCCCGGCCTTTCCGCCGGTCGGCGCGGCGGCGACTTTCTGCACTTTCTCCCACGCCGTCAGTTCCTCCTTGAACTGCTGATCCAGTTCCTCCTGCGACAGCTTCTTCAGATCCGGCGGTGGTACGAAGTAGAAGTCATCTTCGAGCGAAGTACTCTCCCACGGAATCTGCAGTCCGGCGGAAGCGCGGCGCACATTGAGGCGCACGCGCTTGAAGACATCCTCGATCCTGGCCTGCGGCGTGCGCATTTCGCGCAGCAGGTGTTCGGTGTACAGACCATTGCTGCCGGAGCCATCCGAGGCGGTATTGCCCGGCGCCGTGGCATAGGCCAGCAGCGTGCCGATGGGTGCATCCATCTGGCTCAGGCCCTTGCCCGTGGTCTTGATTTCGGAAACGAAAGGATTGTCGCGGCAGGCGTCAAGGATGATGATGTTCATCGGATTCTTCGCCTGCGTCAGGCCTTCAAGCAGCGCCGCGATGTCCACCGCCTGCTGCGGCACATCATCGGCTTTGTTGAGCACGGCATCGACCGGCACCAGAAAGTTGCGCCAGTTGAGTTGCATGCCGTGACCGGCGAAGTAGAAAAGACCGACCGCCGGCTGCTTGCCCAGCTTGCTGGCGAAGCCGCGAATGGCGGATTCCATGGCGGACTTTTTCGAATCGAGTTGCAGGTCGACCGCAAAACCCGTCTGTCTCAGCACGCCAGCAATCGCGTTGGCGTCGTTGGCAGGGTTGCCCAGTGGCGCCGACGCATAACGGCTGTTGCCGATCACCAGCGCATGGCGGGGCAGCGCGTGGATGACCGTGGCCAGCGCCGCGCCCGTCGCGCCACCTAACGCGCCACCCAGCGCGACGGGCAGCAGCCGCGACGCCGACAGCGCCGACAACTGCTGCAAGGC
>Ga0315272_10001949_pt1 | contig 10177 bp, 7 predicted proteins | sample C3_middle_MG_FD_203918 | JGI IMG/M metagenome (GOLD analysis project Ga0315272, IMG submission 203918) | Sediment microbial communities from Yellowstone Lake, YNP, Wyoming, USA - C3_middle | ecosystem: Environmental > Aquatic > Freshwater > Lake > Sediment | place: USA: Wyoming | collected...
ATTAGAAAAGGATGAATGAAGGATCTCCTTCTCTTATTAGAAGATTAATAGATCATCGCTGGCTACAAAAGTGTAATTATCTAATAAAGAATGTGTTGTAGAAAGTTGTCATTAGTAACGAAGTGAGGGACCTCCTAATCAATTTGATATCATCTAATTAAATGCAGGAATTTCACCTTCAACTCTAAATAAAGAAGATTTGCATAATTAGTTGGCAAAAAGATCTTTCAGTTTATATTAAAAGTGTGTGAGAAATACAGGATTTCTGATTAAGATTTAAAAAATAAGAAAGGTGCAGTTAATTTACCTGCACCTTTTAATATTTAGTACTTTATTAAATCAGCTACCTTAGTTCAGTTTAAATTCCACAGGAACCCTGAAGAGGACATCCACGCCTTTTCCACTCTGTTTCCCGGGTTTCCAGTCAGGCATGCTGCTGACTACCCTTACAGCCTCGGCATCGAGAACCGGATTAACAGATTTGACTACTGCCACATCCTTAACCTTGCCTTTTGCTGAGACAACGAAACTTACAGTAACTTTACCTGTTATCTTGCCTTTTACAGCTTCAGCAGGATATTTAAGGCTGTTGTTGATATAAGCCACCATTGCATCATTGCCTCCGATAAATTCAGGAGATTCTTCAACTACTACAAATGGTTCATCCCCCGGACCTGATTCGATGACTTTTTGATCAGGCCGTTTTTCGCCTTCTTTATATGTCGTAACCTCTATTACACCGTCTTTACCTTTATCTCCGTATTTCTTTACAGCATATTCATTCTTAAGCACATTCATCGATTTTATGTCCTCCCACTTTATGGAAGACAAGCCATCTTTACCCTTAACCTCACCATTAATAACTACAAGGACTTTCCCGATATTCTCTTTTGTGGTTATCTCTATTACCCCGTTTTTCCCTTTTTCACCATATTTATCGGTAGCTGGTTTTTCAGATGGAGATTTATCCTTCAATACATTCATTGAATAAATAGTTTCAGGATCAATCTTATTTAAATCAACATCTGAAATTTTACCGTCGATAACGACCAGAGGTTTTTCGCCATTTTCCGACTTAATACCGAATTCTGAAGATGGTGGCGGTGGCGGTGGAGGAGGTGGCGGTGGTGGTGTGCCAATATTTTTGTCTGAGTAACTGACTGTATCTTTCACCATCACAATTTTCATCGGAGCCTTGAAGTCAGCTTTGATCGCCTTTGCCTTGAAGCCCATAAAACTTACAATCAGTACCCCGTCATCAGGAACATTTACGATCTTAAATGCCCCGTTTAAATCAGTAATTGTTCCAGTTGTGGTATTCTGCAGTACGATGTTTGTTGCAGGCAGCGGAGTACCATCTTTCTGGACAACAGTACCTGTCACTTCATGCTGAACCTGAGTTGCTGCCGTAATTGAACCAGCTGAGTTTGCATCTAAAATTTTATACTTGTAATCGGGCTTTGCAAATGAGTAAAGCACTAGCGCAAATACCGGAAGAATAAGAAGTACCTTCATCTTCCTGTAGGGAGAAGTTATTATATTTTTCATCATGTTAAATCTTTTTTTGTTGAGTGAATAATTGAAGGAATTAGCCAGACTGACAACAGGAGCGCCGACAATCTGATTCAGCAGAGCCGCTCTGTAAATAGCCGGATCGGATGTTCGCTGCAGCGCCACCTCATCGGCAAGATATTCATGGTTCTGCCTTATGAACCGGATGTAGATCCAGACAAGAGGATTAAACCATTGTATCATAGAGAGCAGTTCGATAAGCAAAAGGTCAAACCAGTGCTTCTGCCTGATATGTACCAGCTCGTGATTCATTATCTCCCTTGCTTCAATGTCTGTAACTGAAGGATTGACAAACACATAGGAAAAAAATGAAAATGCAGAGGTATAATCAGCTGATTTGATCAGTTTTACAAAAGGAAGTGTAATTACTTCCGATTTTTTTATTACCCTCATGAGTGAAATTCCCTGTTTTATAATCAGAAACATCACAAATAAAACTCCTGCAGCATAGATTAACGCCAACAGAAATTTAATATCAGGTACAAAAGCAGGCCCTGAACTCTGAATTCCGCCAGCAATGGCATTCTCGACCTGAAGACTTTTTACTACAGGAAGAACGACGGTATAGTGTATGGAAATCAAAGGGAAGAAAAAGGATGTAAGAATACCCGATATCAGATAGATTCTGTTTAAACTGAAAAACCTTTCATTTCTCAGAAAAAGGATAAATACCAATGCAAAACCTGAAAGCCAGGTCACTGATTTTAGCAGATACAATGCGAATGCTTCCATTATTTTACCTTTTTACTTTTTGACAATTCTTTCCTGGTATCCTCAAGAAGCTCTTCAAGCTCCTTAACCGTAAGATCCTTTTCCCTGGCAAAAAATGAAGCCATTGCCGGAAATGAGTTGTTAAAATAACCTTCCATCAGACCGAATAGCTGGCTTTTTGAGTAGTCGCTTTTTGAGACCAGGGGATAATATAAGTGGACATTGGCATATGCCTTATGGCCTACATACCCTTTCTTCTCCAAAACCCTTACAACTGTCGATACAGTGTTTCTTGCCGGTTTGGGATCACTGAAACTGTCGCGGATATCCTTAACGAGACCTTCTTTCATGTCCCATAATATCTGCATCACCTGTTCTTCTGCTTTTGTAAGTTGCATGTCAATTAGTTTATCGTGTTTCATTTACCCCCTAAATCCCCTCAAGGGGGGGACTTTGACTTTTCTGACCCCCCTTTAGGGGGGACGGGGGGTCATTATCATGCTTTATTGTCAATCCTTCACAACAAAGATATGACTATTTTTATAGTCATGCAAATATTTTTAAAGAAAAATGACTAATAAAATAGTCATTAAATTTATACAGCTGATTATATGATGTTTACATTACTTTTTTGTTCTTCCCTTTGTGTTACTTTGAGATTCCTTAGTGTTCCTTAGTGTTTAACGCTTTTTTTACCACAAAGGCGCACAAAGGATAACACGAAGGTACACTAAGGAATTTTTCTTAAATTGCATCAGCAATTAATCTTAAAAACAATATTATGAAAAGAAACATTATTCTGTCATTAACATTTGCAGTAACGCTGCTTATCACATTTCCTGCCATTGGTCAGCCAACAAACAAACTTACAGACAAGGAGAAAAAAGACGGCTGGGTATTATTATTTAATGGTAAAGACTTTAAGGGCTGGAGACAGTGCAACGGAACTGAAATTCCTAAAAACTGGGTTATCGATAACGGAACGATGAAAGTTTTTACTGCTGAAGGGAAGAAACCCGGTGAAGGTTCCAACGGAGATATTCTCTTCGGTGAAAAGAAATTTAAGAACTTCGAACTTTCGATCGACTGGAAAGCAAGCAAAATGGCCAACTCAGGTATATTCTATGATGTAAGAGAAGTCCCCGGACAACCAATTTACTTTGCAGCACCTGAAGTCCAGATCCTTGACAATGTCGACGCAACCGACAACAAAATAGCAAGTCATCTTGCAGGATCATTGTATGATATGCTTCCGGCTGATCCGAAAACAGTTCATCCTGCCGGTGAATGGAATACTATAGTTATTACTGTTAAAAACGGCAAGGTTACACATGTTCAGAACGGAGTGAAGGTTGTTGAATATGAATTATGGACACCGGCATGGGATGCTATGGTACAGAACAGCAAGTTCAAGTCATTCCCCGGCTTTACTGAAGGAATCTCCAAAGAGGGTTTCATCGGACTTCAGGATCATGGCTATCCTGTATGGTTCAGGAACATAAAAATTAAAGAATTATAGTCAACCAGAAGTCATTGAAATTACAAATGGGGTGCCTCAACTAAATAATCAAGTTATGAACAGATTCTTGTTTTCGTGTGTGGTGTTAATGGTGCTTTTCACTGCCTGTAAAAATTCTGCAGTCAGTAAGGTAGCACGGACACATGATCAGTTGATGGAAAAATCATCCCGTTCTGAGAAGAATGGCTGGATTTCTGTTCATCTTGAAGGAAGCCCTGAAGTTATCGGATATCAGCATGGATATCTTCTTGCAAATGAAATAATCGATCTGCGGGGAGCTATGTCCATGCTGAATCTGAAAACCACAGGCAGGAACTGGGATTTCTTTCGTAATCATTCCGAAAGAATGTTCTGGAAAAATATTCCCGAAGAATACAGACAGGAGATCGACGGTATTGTATCAGGGGTAAATGCAAAACTTGGAGTGGGAAAAATTGACAGAAAAGATATTATTGCCATGAATTCCATTCTCGAAATGTCGTGGTATTATGTCCCATATCTGAATTCCGAGAAAAAGCCTCTTCCTCCCGGACATTGCAGCGCGATAGCGGCTACCGGATCATGGACAAAGGATGGAAAGATTGTAATGGCACACAATAACTGGGTGGAATATGTTATAGGCGAACGCTGGAACATTATACTTGATATTGTCCCTGAAAAAGGCAACAGAATAACGATGGATGCCCTCCCCGGATTTATTCACAGCGGTGATGATTTTTATATCAACAATACCGGGCTTATCGTTACCGAAACAACTATGACGCAATACAAGGGGTTCGATACGCTTGGTGTTGCAGAATTTGTAAGGGTGAGGAAAGCAATACAGTATTCTTCATCGATCGATGAATGGGCGGCTATAATGAAGGAAAATAACAATGGAGGCTATGCAAACGATTGGTTGATTGGTGATAATAAAACCGGTGAAATTGCCCGTCTGGAATTGGGTTTAAAAAATCAGATACTCGAAAGGAAGAATGATGGCTATTTTGTCGGAGCTAATTTTCCTTCAAATGAGAAGCTGATAAAGGAAGAAACTACTTACGATCCGTCAATAATGAGCACCTCTCCCAATGCAAGGAAAGCAAGATGGGAAGAAATCATGAAAGACAGCAAAGGGAAAATAGATGTTGAATCAGCAATGAAATTCATGGGTGATCATTACGACACATGGAAAAAGAAAGAACAGGCAAGCGGACTTACCCTCTGCGGACATATCGATTCTGATGAAGCCGGCGCACCTGATATGGGATGGCCTGCATTTACTGCTGCCGGAGCCGTCCAGGCAAAAGCCACCGACGGAGCCCTTGCAAAAGAGATGAAACTCTGGGCAATCATGGGTCATCCCTGCGGTGAACCATTTTTCGCATTGAAATTCCTGACAGCTCATCCGGAATTCAGCTATCAGAAAGATTTTCTCCGCGATATGCCGGGAGAAAAATGGACTCTCTTCGGTAACTAAGTGACCGGCCAGTAAGCCTGTTTGATACTCTGGCTTATTATCTCAGAATTTGTGGATTACAAATCTTCCCCGATTCTAAAAATTGGTGGAGAAATGATGTATTTCTTACTTTTCTGAAATTATTTGACAGATAATTATATTTTTGTTGAAACTTGATTTAGCAACCTTTTAAACATTTATTTGTTATATCTGCTTAAAGGTTAAGTTTTATTAATTAAAACAAGGTCAATTATTAAAAAATTAAAGTGAGTTCATCAGGTGCGTGGTTAAGGAAATATCTTCTAACCTAAACTGCTTCCTGCTAACTTACAGATGATGACACTGGTATGTTCCAATCTGTTTTTTTCAGTCACCTGTTCTGTCTCCAGAGTAATTCTGATGATAATAAATTCGCGGAAATGCCCGTTAATTTGAGGTATCTAAATTCTCGGAACCCGGATTCATCTATTATTATTAATACTATTTTCAGATTCAGCAGATGAACAAACAAATTCTTAAGACCATCAGGGACAAGATGCCGGAACCGCTTAAGCATGTTACCTCTTCCTTTCTTCGTAACAGACTTATTAAGAATGACGGATTCAGTAAATATTACCAGCTCCTTATCGAGAGAGAGAATCTCAGTCCTGAAAAAATAAAGGAATTTCAGTTTGACCAGCTCAAAAATATTCTCATTTATGCATCCCGCAATGTCCCTTATTATGAGGAGCTATTCGATTCGGTTTCATTTAATCCTTTAGCCTTTTCTGATTTCGAAGAAATTAAAAAGATCCCATTCCTCACAAGAGAACTGGTTGCACAAAATTATGATAAGCTGATTTCGCGGGAAAAAATAAAAAATGGCTATTATGGCGGATCCACTGGAGGAAGTACCGGCTCTCCCCTGAATTTTGTGCTCGATTATGATTCGGTTTATAAAGAAAATGCATTCCTGTATTATTACAGAAGAAAGTTAGGTTATAAATTCGCTGACAGGCTGGCTACCTTCAGAGGGATTGACCTCAATCACAGAACCTGGCAGTATAATCCCATGTATAATGAGACCATTTATTCTCCAATGGGTTTATCCAAACTGACCATACACGATTATGCAAGAAGAATTAACAGTATAAAACCAACCTTCCTGAATGGATATCTTTCAGCATTATGGTTTTTTACTAAATTAATCGATCAGAATAATATAAAGCTCGACATAAAAATTAAAGGTATTTTTCTGATGTCCGAAAATATCGATCCTGAGCAACGGGCCTTTCTGGAAGACTATTATAAGGTGAAGTCAATTGCACATTACGGACACAGTGAAAGATGCGTGCTTGCTTATGAAACAGGTCCGGGCGACTATTTTTTTGATCCTTACTATGGTTACGGAGAACAAATTGAATCGGAAGGAGATAATTATCTGATCGTTGGCACCGGCTTTTTAAACAAGTCAATGCCATTTATCAGATATAAAACCGATGACTATTGCACTCCTGTGAACAATCATTTCACAATTGAAGGGAAGAGAAGTACAGGATTAGGGTTATATGGCTATAACGGGGAATTTATTGTAGGTTCATCATTTCTTGACCTTTTCAAATATTTCACGAATTACCAGTTTATTCAGAAGGAGAAGGGCAAAGCTGATATGCTGATTGTTTCGAACTCTGAAATACATGAGAAGGACATACATAAAATTCAGGCTAACATCGATGCTCATACTAAAGGCATTATTGATATAAACGTGAAACTGGTCGACAGCCTTATCCTTTCACCCAGGGGAAAATTTCAAATGTACATCTCCGAACTGCAGGATCAGAATTTTGCTCAATAAGATAAGCGAATTCAAAAGGCAGATTTCCGGATTTAAGTTTGCTTGTTGACACAAAAAAGTCCATCGTCGCTATACTTCGACCACATCACTGCCTGGATGACTTGATTATGGACTTGATGACATAATTTTCGTACATCTTCATCATGATAGATTTTAAAATAACTCTACTTTTAACTCGGACGGCTTAATTAATTGAATTTCACAGATCAGACGGGTTTATATATGAGATCATCTTCGGGTACAACAGCATCATTAATTTTATTGGATTTCCCTTCAATAAATATAGTATCTTAGTATATTTGTTATGAATGACTTATCCGATAGAATCATGGAAGAAGACACACATTTTGCTTCTGCAAAAAGATCTACTGACGAAGAGATCCGCAAGGAGAATGAACTTATTGGCTCCCAGAAACTCTTTGATGAAATCTTTGGATCAATGGGAGGCCTGAATGCTGTACTTGATTCAAATCGCCAGATTATTTATGCAAATAATGAATTTCTCAACCTACTCGGCTTAAAAACGGTGAATCCTATCTTGGGTAAAAGACCTGGGGAGGTTGTATCCTGCATACATTCAGGAGAAGTAGAAGCAGGATGTGGAACTTCTGCTGCTTGCGCCTATTGTGGAGCAGTTGGTGCTATATTGGAAAGTCAATATACTGGGTTAAAATCAACAAAAGAAACTCGTATATCCACTATCATTGATGAGAAACTTAAGAGCTTGGATTTGCAAATTACTTCTTCCCCAATTACTTTATCAGGGATAACCTATTATGTCTTTACTCTCCAAGATATTAGTAATGAAAAGAGACGTGCAGCTCTTGAAAGAATATTTTTCCATGATTTGCTTAATAGTGCAGGTGGTCTTAACGGGCTGCTCACAATTTTAAAGGAAGGGACGGCACCTGAGGAAATGCCAGAACTGATAAGTCTTTCAGAAGAAGCAAGCAGAGATATACTTGAAGAAATAATGTCGCATAGACAATTAAGTGCCGCAGAGAACGGAGATCTTAAAATCAAAATTGAATTAGTTAATTCCATTGAAATACTTGATTCTGCAATTGGGAAGATACTTTCACATGAAGTAGGAAAAGAAAAACATATACTTATGGATGTGAATTCTGTTAATCTGGATTTTGAAACTGACAGAATCATTTTCCAGAGAATAATTATAAACTTGCTTAAGAATGCTCTTGAAGCAACACCGAAGAATGAATCAGTTTTAGGTGGCGTTAAAGATAGTGGAGATAAGATCATTTTCTGGGTCAAAAACAATGAAGTCATACCGATGGATGTCCAGATGCAATTGTTTCAACGATCTTTTAGTACTAAGGGTCAAAGCAGGGGAATAGGTACTTATAGTATTAAGCTACTAACTGAGAATTATTTGAAAGGCAAAGCCAGCTTTATCAGTAACGAATCAGTTGGAACTGTCTTTAGTATTGAGTTGAAAAAAGCTTTTTCTAAGGATTGATTTCTTTATAGATGGATTATAGACTAAAAATCACAAACATTGATCCTGGATCCCAAAGATTTTAAGTGAAAAAAACAGTGCAATTCAATCTTCCAATCGTAAAATTAGTGTTACAAACAATCAATAAGGGGAAGTTGGGAGATATTAACAGAATAGCTTTAAAACTTCAATATGCTTCAGTATAATTTCACAAATTATTTAAATTAAAAGCGCAATCAGCCATATTATCGCTGTTTGCGCTTTTCTTTTCGTGGGTTGTACTGGAGTCGAACTTTTTCTTTCTATTTCCTCCTGTTTCTTTTATGTGCCTTATTTTCTTGTGTTTATAAACTACAAGTAGGCACTACATTTCATTAAAAAGAAACTAAAAGAAAGATTTGTTTCAGTAATGTTTCAGTAATATCTTTGTTTAAACTATTATACTATGGCAAGTTTTAATATAGAACTTAACAGCAAAGCTGTTAGAAATACCAACGAATATACACTTTTACTCAGAATAACAGTTGATCGGAAGCCAGCAAGAATAAAATTGAATTACGCAATTCCTACTAAAGACTTTAATCCAAATCCCAGGGCGTATAAGTATGTGCGAGAATCTCATCCCAAACACAAAGTAATAAATGACCACATTGATGCCAAGATTCAGCAAGCGAAGAATGCAATAACAGAGCTCGAGAAAGAACATGCTACTATTACCGCAAATTCAATAAAAAGTAAAATGCTCACCCCAACGGCAAAGAGTTTCCTTGAGTATGCTGACCAGGTTACAAAAAACCTTTGGGCTAATAATCATTTTGGAAACTACAATAAGTACAATACACTTATTAATAAGCTCAAAGATTTTAATAATGGGGAAGAATTATATTTCGATCAGATTACTCCAACTTTCCTTGCTTCATTTGAAGCTTCTCTTTTAAAGCTTGGGAATGTCACTAATACCGTTAATTGTAATATCCGGACACTTCGGGCTATATATTATAAAGGTATTGAAAATGGATATATAGATCCTGGTGTAACCAGAAATTGACAATGTACAGTTTTCGGTAATTTTGGATGTACAGAAAATGGCAACAAGAATGTACATTTATCAATTAGTCAAAAATAGATTAAATTTTCTCATTAAAGATTGTTTTTCTGTTTTTGATCCGGAAGCTTTTCCCGGAGAGATTAATTACTTCGCATCGGAACAAAAGTCTGTCGAGCAAAGCCGTAGCGAGGACTTCATCATCTAACATTTTGGCCCACTGAGACGGGGACTTGTTAGTTGTAATAATAAAAGCGGTTTTTTCATAGAGTTGGTTAATAAAATTAAACAAAGCGATAGCCTGTGGTTTTTCAACAGGGAACAGCATAATATCGTCAATAACAATAAGGTTTGCCTTCATAAGTCGTTTATAATCAGCTTTAGCAGATTGGGTAAAGTCTTTCATCTTGAGCATTCCTATAATGTCATCCATAGTACGGAAGTAAGCATTGTACCCTTTTGTCACAGCATCGGCGCAAAGGCCGGCGGCAATATATGACTTCCCTGTTCCTGAAGGACCCATGAGGATAATATTAAAGATCTGGTCTAGCCAGTCAAGCTCCCGAAGTTGTGTCATGCGTGATTTAGTCAATCCATTATCA
>Ga0315272_10001950_pt1 | contig 10176 bp, 4 predicted proteins | sample C3_middle_MG_FD_203918 | JGI IMG/M metagenome (GOLD analysis project Ga0315272, IMG submission 203918) | Sediment microbial communities from Yellowstone Lake, YNP, Wyoming, USA - C3_middle | ecosystem: Environmental > Aquatic > Freshwater > Lake > Sediment | place: USA: Wyoming | collected...
CGGCTGCACTGGCCGCGGCTCCCGCGCGTGCGGCGGAGCGTCTTCCGATCCGCAAGGGCGTCATCATCTCGATGCTGCCCAAGGACATGCCACTTGAGGATCGTCTGAAACTGGCCGTCGACGTCGGCTTCCAGGATCTCGAGTGCCACACCGTCTCCGACCAGAAAGAGGCGGAAGCCATCCAGGCAGCGGCCGCGAAGGCGAAGATCCGCATCCATTCGGTCATGAACTCGGCGCACTGGCAATCGCCCCTGAATTCACCCGACCCGGAGGTCGTGAAGAAGGGCATGGAGGGGATGAAGACCAGCCTGCACAACGCGCACTTCTGGGGCGCCGATGCGGTGCTGCTGGTTCCCGCGGTGGTCTCTCCGAAATACAGCTACTACCAGGACGCATGGACTCGTTCGCAGCGGCAGATCAGAGAGCTTCTCCCGCTGGCCGAAGAACTGAAGGTCGTGATCGCAATCGAGGAGGTGTGGAACAAGTTCCTGACCAGCCCCACGGAATGCGCCCTCTACATCGACGAGTTCAAGAGCCCGTGGGTGAAGGCCTACCTGGACGTGGGGAACATGGTCTTCTACGGCTATCCGCAGGACTGGATCCGGACTCTTGGCCCGCGCATTGCCAAGGTACATCTTAAGGACTTCCGTTTCCGCGACGGCAAGACGCAGTGGACTCCGCTGAGGGAAGGCGATATCGACTGGATCGAAGTCTACAAGGCGTTCGCCGAGGTTGGTTATCACGACACCGCGACTGTGGAACTCGACGGAGGCGATGCGGCCTATCTGCGCGACCTCAGCCACCGTGTGGATCTCATCCTGAGCGGTGAGAAGGGCTAACGGACGAGGGCGATAAGCTCTGTCTGGAATACGCTGGTGTTGGACGGGTGGACTGCTGGGGAGCCGTGCGCTCCCCAGTGGTCCAGGCTCTGGAAGGGCAGTTGCCTTGAACTCCCGATAGAGTCGGATTCGCGGCGCGTTTGGGCCGGACCAAGCCGGACTGTTGTCGTATCGAGCCGCCGCCGCCGCCTAGACTGAGGATGAATGATGCCTCGAACTCCGCTCCTGCTCTTCACTGCCGTCGTCCTCAGCACGGCTGCATGGGCTCAAACCGGCCAGCTTGCTCTGGAGTCCCAGCACGCAAAGCAACTCATGGCCGAGCGCCGCTTCGCCGATGCCGTTCCGATCTACGAGCGGCTGGTGCAGGCCATGCCCGATAACGCGGGACTGCGGCTGAATCTCGCCATGGCGTTGCACTTTTCCGGCCAGGCCGCCAAAGCAATTCCGCACTTCGAAGCAGTGTTGAAGCAGCAGCCCGGCGCCTTGCCGGCGCTCATGCTGCTCGGCGCGTCCTACCTGAGCACGGGCAATCCGGCCAAGGCCGTTCCACCCCTGGAGAAGGCCATCGCGCTTGCTCCCGGCGACGTTGAGGGCCGGTCCATGCTGGTCGACGCTCTGCTGATGCTCGATCGCTACGAGGCAGCCATTCCTCACCTGAAGAAGCTTACCGCGGCCCAGCCGGACAACCCGCGCGCGTGGTATTTGCTCGGACGCGCCTATGAGAACGAAGCGCAGCGCGCATTTGGCGCGCTGGAGAAATCAGGTGTGGATTCGCCTTGGTGGCTTGCTCTGGCGGCCGAAGTGAGAGCGAAGGAAGGTAGGAATACCGCGGCCTTCACGCTGTACCGGGCGGTGCTTGAAAAGATGCCCAGCTTTCGTGGCGCGCACCTGGGCCTGGCCGAGATCTACCGCAAAACGAACCATCCGGACTGGGCCGCGACCGAGGACGAGCGTGAGAAGAAACTGGGCGCGCTCGCATGCGCGACGCCGACCGCGGCCTGCTACTACGCAAAAGCCAACTACGAAAGGGCATTGGCCGTCGCGGGCGCAGCCAGGACGCCCGAGGCTCTGTACTGGCAGTCGCGCGCGGCCAACGAACTTGCTGCCGGCGCGTTCGCCCACCTCGCGAGCCTGCCCCCGTCGCTGGAGCTACGCCAGTTCACGGCGGAGCTCTATCGTAATCAGGGCCGCTACGCCGACTCCATCAAAGAGTGGCAGGAGGCCATCCGCCTGGCTCCGGACGATCCTCAACTGGAGCAGGAACTCGTGACCACCATATACCTGAACCGCGACTACGCCACCGCCGAGCGGATGGTGCGCGAACTGCTTGCCAAAGATCCGAACGCGGCCGACCTGCAGTTCATCCTCGGGGACTCCCTGATGAACCAGCAGCGGCCCGAGGAGGCCATCGCGCCTCTCAACCAGGCCATCAGCCTGCGCGCCGAGTATCCATCGGCGCACGCCGTGCTCGGCCGCGCTCTGCTGCAACTCGATCGCGCCAGTGAGGCGATTCCGCACCTGAAAGCCGCACTGCCGGTGGACACCGATGGCAGTGTGTACTTCCAGCTCAGCCGGGCCTATCAGAGCACCGGCCAGCAGGCGCTCGCCGACGAAGCGCGGCAGTCGTACCAGAAAATCCGTCAATCTTCCGCGACCGGAGACGTCGCCATTTCCGCTCCTGACAAATGATGCTTAACCCAGGAAGTAGCTTTAGCTGGCTGTGTGCCGCGGGGACCATCCTGCTCCTGACGTTTCAGGCAGCCGGCCACGCGCAGTCGCCCGTGAGTGTGGAGGCGCCCAAGCCCGAGGCGCCGCCAGAAGCCTCGGATTCCGAAGATGCGCGGGCCGCCGCCCAGCGCAAGCGCATCGAGCTGAACCTGCTCGGCGCCGCGGACACGGAGGGCGGTGAGAACCGGCGAAACGAGAACGTCCACTTCAACCTGGTGGACAACAACGCTCTCAAAGAGCTCAACGTGCGTCTGGGCGTTTCGGCCACCATTGTCCAGGAGTTCCGGCCGGATCGCAGTTACTTCGGCGCCGAATTCGGGAATGTCCCCGCCGATCCGCCGAACCTGTCGCCACTCTTTTTCAACGGTCTGCATGGCGATGCGTACTGGTCCCACGTGAACAGCGTTTTCAGCGCACGTTCCTTCTTCCAGGTGGGAGACGTGCTGCCCGCGCACGAAAACGAGTATGGCCTGCATACCGGAGTCAACGTCTGGCGCGGCGGTTCCATCATGGTGGAGGGCAGCCAGCGGAAGATCCGGGGGCAAGTGAACGGCAACGTGCTGGTTCCCGAGGCCAGCGAGCGAACTCCACTCACCACGGATCCGCAGACGCGCGCCATCGTGCAGAAGTACCTGGACGCCTATCCGAAGCAGTTGCCTAACCGCACCGACATCGATCCACGCATGCTGAATACCAATTCGCCGCAAACCATCAACGCGGACACGGCGGGCCTGCGCCTGGATCAGATGGCCGGCTCCAAGGACCGCTTCGCCGCACAATACCTGTTCAACGACCAGAACGTGAACGCCTTCGAGCTTGTGGCCGGACAAAACCCCGAGGCACGCGTCAAGAGCCACAAGGCGCGCCTCACCTGGACACGCGACTGGAACGCCAGGACGGAGCTGAACCTTACGACCGGATTTGACCGGCTCACCACGATCCTGACGCCTGAGCCGAACTCGGTCGGCCCTTTGGTCTCTACCTCGGGGCTGGAGGCATTAGGGCCCGGGGGGACCATCCCCGTCCGCCGCGCCGTCAATCTGTTTCGCTATGCCGGTGCGCTGCACCACACACAGGGCAATCACAACTGGAGCGCGGGCTTTGAAATCGATCGCCGTCAATTGAACGGCATTGAGACCGACGCTCACCGCGGATTCTTCGGCTTCGCCAGCGATTTCGGCAATGATGCCATCACCAATCTACGTCTCGGTCTGCCTTCGCAGTACATCATCGCCATTGGTAACGTGGACCGTGGTTTCCGCAACTACGAGATGCAGTTCTATGCCGGCGACACCTGGCGCTTGAGCCCTTCCACAACGTTGACCTACAGTCTGCGCTACGAGCCGGTCACCGTGCCGAACGAAGTCAACAACCTGAACCGGATGGCCTATAAGAGCGACTGGAACAATCTCGCGCCATCGCTCGGCATCTCCCACAGGCTCCCGCGCCGCTGGGGCGTCCTTCGCGCCGCCGCCGGCGTTCAGTACGGCGAGATCTTTCCCGTAACGTACCAGCAGGTGCGCTTCAGCCCGCCGGGCAGCGTCAAGATGGTGATCACCGCGCCCAATCTGGTCGACCCTATGGCCACCGCCAACACCACGGCCAAGGGCAACCTTTATCTGCTGGATCCGAACCTGTGCACGCCGTACAGCTACCAGTACAACTTCACCTGGGAGGCGGCCATTAACAATACGTTTCACATGCAAGTCGGTTACGTCGGCAGCCGCTCGCACAAGCTCCTGATCATGTGGTACACCAATCGCGCACATCCCGTTGCTGGTATCCCGCAGACCACGGCCACCATTAACGATCGCCGGCCGGACGCTAACTATGCCGACATCCGCCGCGTCTTGAACGGCTCTCAGGGTTACTACGATGCGGCCCGGATCGGCCTAGTGATGCGCAAGAAAAAGGGCGTCTCGCTGGACGCGGCCTACTGGTTCAGCAAGGCGCTGGACCTGGGCAGTGCTTACACAAATACCGCCTACGACGTGGATTCCCGCCTGTCGCGCAGCCAGTATGAGTACAATACGCGCGCCGATATGAAAGGGCTGAGCAGTTTTGACCAGCCGAATGCTCTTCTGGCGCATCTGAGCTATGAGACGCCCGGCCACCACAGGCCCTGGGGAGCCTGGATCTTCTCGGCGATTCTGCTGATGAAGAGCGGCACGCCCTTTACCGTGGTGTCAGGTTCGGACTCCCCCGGCTACGGCAACGTAGACGGTAATGGCGGCGACAGGCCGAACCTGCTGGACCCATCCATCCTGGGACGAACCATCGGCAATCCGGACACCTCCGCCAGTTTGTTGCCCCGCTCGGCTTTCGCCTACATGGGGCCGACCGACAACCTTGGCAACCTAGGGCGCGATACCTTCCGGAAAGGCGGCATCCGCAACGTCAACGCCGCGCTGTCGCGGACGTGGATCGTGCTGCCGGAAAAACGGCTGACGTTCCGGGCGGAGTCGATCAATCTCACCAACACACCGCAATTCGCCGATCCGGGCGTGGAACTGGCAAACAACAATTTCGGCAAAATTACGAACACTCTGAACGACGGCCGGACCTTTCGTCTTGGGTTGCAGTTCGGATGGTAGTTCAGCTTGGATTCTCCGTGAACCTTCCATCTTTGACCATTGACCGGATCGAGGCCGGCAACTGCGTATCCGCGGCCCGCGGCGCCGCCTGGGGCTTACTTTTCCACAGCCGCAATGTCGATAATCGTGCGCGAAAATGTCCTATTCGCAGCCGTGCGACAGGCCGTGCGGCCCTCATCCTGTTGTCTCTCGCGCTTCCAGCCATGTGGGCGCAAAGCGCTCCGGCAACCTGGAAAGCATCGCTGTGGGATGTTGCCGGCCAGCCTGTCTCCGCCGCTCATGTGATACTCCGGGCCGGGGAAAAGAGTCTGTCGGCGGTCACGTCGACTGAGGGTGTATTCGAGTTTCACGCGATTCCGGCCGGCCGGTATGCGGTGAATGTCGAGTGGAGCGAAGGCCGGGCGACGGCGCCTGGCCCGGTGGAGATTGCACCGGGCGCTCAGCTGCAGCAGGGCCTTCGCCTGACAGCCGCGAGCGGCGTGCTCCTGCAGGCCGAAGCACAGGCCACGGGCGGCGAACAGCTTTCGAGCAAGCAGGTCTCGGCGATGCCGTTGAACAAGCGCGACTTCAGCCAGCTTCTGCTGCTCGCCGCGGGGACGCAGACTGACACCAATGGCGCCGCCAATTTCACCCAGCAGTTCACGGTCAACGGCCAGCGCGGCTCAGCCACCGTCTTCGCCATGGACGGCATCGACACCACCGACCCGGAGATGGGCGGAGCCACTTTTTCAAACTTCAACGTGGACGCTATTGAGGAGATCAATTCGAGTTCCGGCGTGATGCCGGCCGACATCGGTCATGGCGCGGCCGGCTTCACGGCAATCACCACAAAATCCGGTAGCAACGACCTGCATGGCAGCCTGTTCGAGTTCGTGCGCAACGCCGCCTTCGACGCGCGAAATTTCTTTGACCGCCGCTCGGTGGCGCAGCCGGGGCGGATCCCTCCGTTTGCACGTAATGAATTCGGGTTGACCACCGGCGGTCCCATCCGCATCCCAGGGGCCTACGATGGCCGCAACCGGACTTTCTATTTCGCTCAATACCAGGGCTTCCGGCAGGTCCTCGGCACCACGCAAGTGCTGCCCGTGCCGACCGCGCAGGAACGCCGCGGCATCGATACGACGGCTTTTCCGGGAGACACGCTCATTGTGCCGGTAGACCCGAGGATCGCTCCCGTGCTGGCTCGCTACCCGCTGCCGAACGATCCGCAGGGGCCCTACGGCGCGCGCACTTACGCAACGGCGTCGAAGGTGCGGACGCAGACCGACCAGTTCTCCGTGCGTCTCGACCACAAGTTGACGGACAAGCTGGCGCTGTTCGGGCGCTTCAATATGAACAATATCGACGGCCCGCTCACCAACCCGAGCCAGACGGCCATCGACCCCTCGTTCTCAATTCCGTATTTCGACCGGCAACGAAACGCGGGATTCTCAGCGACGTGGACGCCCTCGGCGAGTTTCACGTCGGTGACGTCGCTGGGCTTCATCCGCTCGACTCCGAACTTCTCGGCGCACAACCGGACGCAGCCGGGCCTCACCTTCGCCGACGGAACATTCGAGCCCTACAACTCGGCTGCAGGCTCGATCTCCGGAGCCTACGGAAATGTCTTTCAGCTACGGCAGGACTTCACGTCAGTCCGGGGCCAGCACACATGGCAGGCCGGCCTGGAAGTGCGCGTGAACCGGGACACGACGCTGTTTGGCATCGATCCCAATGGCCTTTACACCTTCGGCGGCGGCGCGGCGTATTCGCCCGTCTCCATCCGGTCCGCCAGCGGCGCTCACAACATCGATGCCGGAGGCCAACTGCCGGATACCCTGTCGGGCTTCCTCACGGCGAGTCCCTTCTCGTACGTGGTCGCGGCCGCTCCCACCGGGTTCCCCCAGGGCGAGAAGATGGGCGAGGCCGCAGTCCGGCGCGACGCTGTGAACGTTTACTTCCGCGACACATGGAAGGTCGCGCAGAACTTCAGCCTCAGCTACGGCCTGCGCTACGAGGTGAACTCGCGCATCCGCGAAGCGCACCACCTCGCCTCGGGCGTGTTCTTTTCAGACGGCGGGGCGCGCTATCTGGTGAATCCGGATCCCGATTATGGCATGGACTGGAATGGATGGGGACCGCGCCTCGCCTTCGACTGGAAGCTGAATGACAAGACGAATATACGGGCCGGCAGCTCCATCACAACGTTGCTCCCGATTCTGTGGCAGGTGAATCTGGTCACCGGCGGATTGCCCTTCGTCGTGTCGCTTTATGAGGCGGCGGCGCCCGGCGGCCCCATTCCATACAGTGCTTCGCCGCAGCCGGTGACGCTGCCCGGTGTTTATTCAACCGCCGGCAATCTGATCTATGCCTCGGGCAATTCCAAGTCTGTCGCGCCAAACACCGAGATGGACATCAACCGCTTCGAGCGCGATCTGGCGGCCCTGAGTCCGGATAAGCAGGTGCGGGCCATCAACGCGGCAGGGATGAGCCCGAACATGCGCAATGGCTACATCGGAAGTTATACGGCCGGTATCGAACGCCGTGTGGGCGACGTTTCGGTGAGCGCCGCTTATGTCGGCTCCGTCGGCGTGGATCTGCCGCGCATCGATTCTCCTAACGGATACGGAGGAGCCGATCCCGCCTACGCGCGCTACACGCAATTCGACGCCTCCGGCAAGGTGAGCGGCGGCCTCGGACCGACGATGATCATGGCCAACACTTCGCACTCCACCTATCACTCGCTGCAGGCTTCGCTCTCGAAAACTTCCCTCCGCTATGGCCTGGGGTTCCAGGCCAGCTACACTTTTTCGAAATCGCTCGACGATACCAGCGCGGTTCTTGGCGGTTTCGTCGCCGCCGCGTCCGGCGCGGTGTTGCAGGCTTCCCCGCAGAACCCGTTTGACCTGCGTTCGGAGAAGGGTCCATCGACCTTCGACGTGACCCACTCGTTTTCGTTCAACGCGATCCAGGAGCTGGCCTTGAACCGCGTGCCGGGCTTGCGTGCGATGGGTAAGCGGTTTACCGGCGGCTGGCAGTTGCTGGCTGTCGGCTCCCTGGCCACAGGCTCGCCGTTCACGGTCTATTCGGGGATTCAACAGACCGGCGTGGGCGCCAACGGCGCCGACAGGCCGGATCAGGTTGGCGCCCCTCAGTTTTCCACCCGCCGGACCGTGCGCGAAGACTACTTCGGCCTCGGCTCCAGTAACGCTACGCTGTTTTCGATTCCCATCAACGTGCCGGGCGGCACCGGGCCCAATCAGGGAAGGTTCGGGACACTCGGGCGCAACACGTTCCGCGGACCGGGTCTCCATAACTTCGATCTGTCGCTCATAAAGAATGTGCCTGTCGGCTCGCCAGCCAATCCGGAACGCGCCGTGGCTCAGGTTCGCGCCGAGGTGTTCAATGCCTTCAACCTCGTAAACTTCGGACTGCCCAACAACGTTTTGATGGGCACGGGCTTCGGCCTGATCAGCCGGACATCCGGCCCGTCGCGCCAGATCCAGCTTTCTTTGAAAGTGCTCTATTGATGATGTGCGGCCCCATGCCGGTGCGCGGGGCCGCACGCACTCAAGGCCGCATCACGCCAGCTTCCAGGGCTTCCGGTAGTGCCGGGTCACCAACTGCTGCGCCGCTTTATCGTCGAGGATGCGCTCCCTTGCGTCGTCCCAACGCACGCGCCGCCCGGTGCGGTAGGCGATGTTTCCGAGCAGGGCGCCTTTGGTCAGGCGGTGCGCATACTCCACGTTGCAGGTTGTGAGTTTGCGCGACTTGATGGAGTCGAGGAACTCGCGAAGGTGCCCGGGCGAGTCCGGGATGGACGGCGCCGGCCGCTGGAAATCCGTGACCAGTTTGCCTTTGACGAACAACTTCTGGCTGGTGTAATCCACCAGCAGCGTGCCTTCCGAGCCCTGGAACAGGCAGCCGATGTTGTGGTCTTCGAATCCCGGGAAACCGTTGGGGCCAACCGTCCACGTCAACATCGGCCCGTTCGAGTACTCGTAGACGACCTCCATCTGGTTGGGGGTCTCGCCGTTGTCGTCCAGGTTGCGATTGCCCAGGGTGACGACGCTGGTGGGCGCCTGCAGATCGAGCGCCCAGTACGCCACGTCGGTGATGTGACACCAGAAATCCGCGAATACGCCGCCCGAATAGTCCCAGAAATAGCGGAAAGTCCCATGCGAGCGGTTCGGGTTGTAGGGCCGTTTCGGCGCGGGGCCGAGCCAGAACGCATAGTCGAGTTCTTTGGGCGGCGCGCCGTCGGGCGGCCGGCCCATGCCTTTGTTGTCGGACTGGATCCAGCAGGAAACCCGGTCGATCTTGCCGAGCAGGCCCGATCGTACGAGTTCCACGGCGCGGCGGTAATTGGGATAGTCGTTGTGGATGTGATTGCCGAGCTGCGTGATGCGCTTGTTCGCCGTCGCGGCGGCCACCATGGCGCGCCCTTCGCCGATGGAGTAGCAGAGCGGTTTTTCGCCGAACACGTCCTTGCCGGCCTTGCACGCCAGGATGGTGGGGAGCGCGTGCCAGTGGTCGGGCGTCGCGACGCAGACGGCATCCACGTCTTTCTGCTCCAAGAGCTTGCGGAAATCGTGGAACGTGGGCGGGCGTTTGCCGCGCTCCTTGTCCACCATATCCACGGCGCGGCGCAGATGCGATTCGTCCACATCGCAGAGCGCCGTAACGTTCACGTCAGGGTGTTTCATGAACTGATCGAGCCGGCCGCTGCCCATGCCGCCAAGGCCGATGAAACCCATGTTGATGCGCTCGTTCGCGCCCGGGCTGGTCTGTGCCCGCGCATTGCGGCCGGCGAAACCCAGGACGGCGGCTGCCGCGGCCGTCTCGATTAGAAACTCACGTCTGTTTGATTGCATTGTCAGATCCGTTTAATGCGAATGTGTTTGTATTCCAGCCAGTGCCCTTGAGTATGGGCCTGCATCTCGATACGTCCTTCTTCCACGCGATCCAGCTTGTCGTATTCGGTCACCGTGTCGCCATTGACGCGCACCAGGCAGAAGCGGTCCTTCACCACCACC
>Ga0315272_10001951_pt1 | contig 10176 bp, 21 predicted proteins | sample C3_middle_MG_FD_203918 | JGI IMG/M metagenome (GOLD analysis project Ga0315272, IMG submission 203918) | Sediment microbial communities from Yellowstone Lake, YNP, Wyoming, USA - C3_middle | ecosystem: Environmental > Aquatic > Freshwater > Lake > Sediment | place: USA: Wyoming | collected...
TGCCGATGACCTTAGCATCAAGCCTAATAGCCATATCGAAGAGGGCAGTGTAGATCTCATCTGGATACATCTTTTCTGCAACTATATCACGAATATAAAGGCGAGCTGTTGTTAGGTCGATTCCAATACCTATGATCGCAGTCTCAGCAGAGTGTATCTTGACAGTCTTTGCAGGATCCATGAGGATGACTGTTTCGATGTTCTTATTAAGCTGTATATCTGCATCAGTGAGTTTGAGAGATGACTCTGCATAAGAGTGATTTAGAGGAAGGTTGTAGTATTTGAAATACTCAGTGCGGAAGGCAGAGTCCTTAGTTGAAATGGGTAGGTTACGGAGTTCACGAAAGAACACGTCAGTTTGGCCAGATTTTGAATGCTCAGACCAAGACAAGTTTATTGCCTCTTGAGACATAAACTCAGGTGCGGTGGGGACAAAGTTGTCATCGCATGCTTCGAGGCGGACAGAGGCCCATTCTTCTGAGTCGAGCAGCTTCTGGAGAACACTGTCCTCATGCTTGAGAGTGTCAATGTAGACAATCTTCCAATTACGATGAGTTTGTGGCACACTCTTGATTACGTCTGCATAGAGCCACTGATACCAAGCGGCGCGAATCTCGTCATTTTCAATCTTTTGTGGATCTTCAAGGTCGTCGATGACGATGAGTCCAGGACGGTCATTCTTGAATAGAACACCTCGGACTTGCTGTCCAGCTCCACGAGGCCAAACTAGCGTATCATAAGCAACCCAGGCTTTCTTAGAAAACACTTCGTCGAAATCGTCATTGGTTACAGCAGATGTCTTGTAAGAGCCGAAGTAGTGTTTGATCATTCTGTTGGTTACTAGTTCTCGACGAAGGTTCTCAGTTTGAAGACTTGCAGCATCATGGGACTTGTTAATGTAGCAGACAAACCCAGTGTAATGGAAGAGGACATAGCGAGCGATTAATGCGAGAGCGACTAAGGACGTCTTGCCCCATCCACGAGGTGCAGCGATGGCAACTTTATTTTCCGGCCCATCAATGAGACGGATGATCTCTCCATGCACCTTTGGAGAGAAAGGGAGAGAAAACCGCTCAGGAAATAATGTTTTAGCAGTAACTTCTGTAGACATTGAGCAAGAACTTAGAATTTGTTGAGAGAGTTCGTCCACAGTTTGACACCGCCATTGTTGGTTTAATATTTAAACAATCTGAAACATTACATCAGTGTTAATAGGGAAGTTTATTAGTACAATTTGATGTGCGTGCATTCCGCCCGCTTGATTCAGTCTTACAACCCCAGTGCTTTAACTTCCTCTGCATCCACGAGCATTCCAGCGGCCTTAGCTGCCTCAATTCCTCTTCTTTTAAACTCCTCAATCTCTTCAGCCGTTGCAGAGAAATGCACTGAGCGAGAATCAATCTTGGTGGGAGCGCGATGTCCAGCTATGTCAAGTGCAACTGTGTCCGCCGTTTCCTTACGCAACTTCCAGCCGACCTGATCAGTAGGCGCGTCAAAGATGTCATGGTAAACTTGAAGTGCCTTGGTGGTTAGTTTAGCAATTTCCTCAGAAATTTTAACTGCCTCTCCGTCGCGCTGCTCGCGAAGAGATGAAAGTTTCTTCATCCCCATCTCGGAGTTAAGCGTATTGCTTACAGACATGGGAGAGATGTCTAGGACCTTGGCAATGTCAGTGTTGCTCATTCCAGTTAATGCGAGATTAATAATCTCATGAGAGCGTTGCCAGAGCTGCTTAATATCATAGACCTTCCGCTTACTCCGATCGTAGACTCTTCGTCGATCCTGCGAACGGTACTCGTAGCCGTACAACGTATCTTGTAACGCCATAGTTGAATCGCCCATCTTCTTTCCTTCCATCCTATCAAGGCCATAATTTCATCTTTGATTGTAAGATCAAGATACACGTTCTTTAGTCAGTTGTCAAGGTATATTTTGACATATTAGTTCATCTATTCTACTACATTGAATAAGCTGCTGTCAAGCAACAGTTGTGCCAACTGGCCTGGCAACTATGATTCGGCCCACCAGTGCGTTCAATAATTAAACCGTCTCCCAACACCAGATGTAGTTAGAATGTATTTTATGGTACATTTATCTAGAAATTTTTTCTAAAGTGTGAGGAGAGTAACCGGGCGGCGGTGGGCGCGAAACTCCCCCATACGGGCTAGTGAATTTGATGTATGAGCGTAAGTCATTGATATCATTGGAGATTACTATCACCTGCAAATAATGCTTGACTCGTACAATGGATAAGGTATGATGTATCCAAATGAATGAGGAGAATAAACATGGATACAGTAACTGGAATATCATTAGTTTGTTTCATCGGAATGATTGCACTAATTATTATTTATGGCTTGTATGAGGCACTTAAATAATTAGTTGCTTTATTCATTGACAGTTCTTTGATAATCAGGCGATTGAATGAGGATGCAAGCGCATCACATGACAGTCTGTATATCGGCAGTTTGTTCAATTATTGAATGATCTTTCCACTTCATTATAAACGGCCTAGGTCTTGCGCCGCGCATATGCGCAGAAAGGTCGTGGATAATGAGTAATGAACTAGGAATGATTATTGGTAAGATTAAGCAGAATATGAGCATTACCAACCATAATGATGAGAAGGTACAAATTTCAGTAACATTTGACTTTAGCACTAGCACTGATGCTGAGATTAAGGGCTGGCTATGCGGGAATAGAGCCATTGTGTTTCAGAGACCGGCAAGAAGCCTGAGCATGAAAGAGTTGATGGACCTAGATGGAACAGTGGTTATGGCGAATGCCGCTGGAACGAAGGTTAAGTCTAGGACAGATAGAATTGCTGAACTGGTAGCTGTGTTTGAAAATTCTGGACTCGCTCATGAGATGGCATTGCAGTTGGCAACGGCTGCAGTGGATAATCCTTCAGCACTTACGATTAAAGAGTAGTATTCATTAAGGGAGTTATAAAGTAGTAGTTAATTAACGTAGTTAATCTAATGCCTAGGTCGTTTATAATGGAGTGGATGGTTAATAGTTAGTTCAATAATTGAATGATCTCATTAATCTTTAAGGGAGGACTAAGAATGGTTTATTTACTCTGGTTTATTGGATTATCTGAAGGCATTAGTACAGCCAACTACAGCCTCTACACTGATACGTTGATAGTTTACTGCGTAGATAGGTTAACTGATAAGCAGTTTAATTGTGTGTTTAGAGCGTCTAAGTAAATGGTAATGGTAATTAGGGAGATGGCAAGAGGATGCTGTCTCCCTTTTTTATTGCTGACTACGTCATACAATCTATGTGCTTCATAGATGGTTAATTAACCAACTGGAAGCGAAAGGGGTTAATTATAGATGTGCGGGTGAGCGCTCTGCTTTGCTCTGCTCTAAGCGTGCACTAGAGTCTATAGAATAGGGGAATTAAATGTACGGAATTATATATTGACAATGGAGTGTAGAACATGTATTGTATGTATTGTATGTATTGTATGTATTGTATGTATTGTATGTATTGTACATGTCACCTGCCATCAACCGCACATATCGGAATGCCGGTATTTCCATAAGGTATATGGGGTATTTCCATAGGGTATATGGATAAAAGAGAGAGTACATATAGTAATAATAATAATATTAACTATATGTATGACTTATAAACACCTACCTATGAGTAGATAGACATTTGTCGTTTGGCATTGATGGGGAGGATGGGTATCGACATGTGCAATACATGTGCTACATACAATACATACGTTACATACATCGTATACAGAGAAGATCGTTTAAACATTGAACAGACTAATCAGATAGAGGAGGAGAAAGAAGATGAAGAGACTAAATGATGCAGTAGTGCAGAGTAGAGTAGATAAGAGATGCTTGGCTACAGTTAGTAAATGGTATGTGAGTAGAGGGGTATTGCCTAGAAGTGCAAGTGAGCTGATAAGAAACATATTAGAGGACTTTGTGGAGATATTAGTTAGTAATGGCAAAGTAGAGTTGATTGATAATAGTGAAGATGCTAGACAGATATTAGATGATTTGTTTGGGAATGTTTTTAATCCAGGAAGGAGAGGTAGAGATAATGAGTATGTAAATTTATCTATGGATGATATAGAGAGGTCGCCTAAACTATATGCTAATGATCCAGGATATTTGAATGCTGCTAAGAGAGGAGGAGTGAGTGTAGAAGATTGTAGAATAGCATTGGAAAAAGCTAAGAAGCATGTAGAATTTGTACCTCCTAGACCATTTGAAGTAGATGAGAATGGCTTAGTGATTAACAACTTTGTTGAGCCTAAGCAGATAGTTCCAGACTGGGCTAAGGACAAGACAAAAGAGAATGATGTTAGAAGAGTGAGTAATAGAGAGGATATATCAAATAATGCTCTCGCTCCAGCGCATATAGATGCTGAAGCATGGTTGAAGAAGAAGGAGTCACAGGAGAGGGAAGCTGCTCAGGCAATAGAATGCTTTGATCCATTTGCAGGCGCGATCAAAGCTGAGGATTGACTAGTTAGTTTAATTATTGAACGAACTAATGACAAGCCCGACAGCGTCGGTTGCTAATGCTAGTAATTAATCATTAGCTATTGCATTAGTTCGTTTAATAATCAAACACACTCCAGGCCGTTCCATCTATGCATCAGCCCACTAGTCATTGCACAAAGTGGGCGGTACGCACACAGCGCAATGCTAATGCTAATGCTAATACTGGTGAGTAAAGTAACTTACCAATGGTCACCTATGCATTGCCTCAACTGTAATTGAGCATCTATGCATAAATAACGCTTGACATTCTTGCCGGGGTGTGATATGGTACATTATTGATTGGATAGGGCGCGGCCAACTATGGGCCGCAAAGTGAATGATTAACAACTGAGAAAAGGAAAACTTATGAAAACATTAGAGGAAGTTAAAGCGTATGTTGATGAACAGATGGATATTCCAGATGCTGAGGTGAGTAAAGTATGGGTAGAGGGATTTGTAGCTGGATTGAATGAAGCGGGAGCTATCACTGGTGAGGAGTTGGATGAACTGCTTGCGTATATTGTAACTGTTAATTCGACCAAGTAATCATTCGACCTAAGCATGTCGTTAAACTGCTAAGGTTAAATAGATTGATTAATTATTAAACGGACTGGAGGGACAGTCGATGAAGAAATTATTATTAGCACTAGCCATTGCAGTTAGTATGACTACGTCAGCTGGGGATGGCTTTATTGTCATAGATGAGACAGAGATAGTATTGGTCGAAGGCACTTTCATTAACATCTTGCACACTGAATTGAGAGGAGGAAAGATATGGTAAGATATATTCCTAAAGTGAATAAGAAATGGGTTAGAAGTACTAAAGAAGCTTTGATTAAGTTGATTGCTAGTAGAAAGAACAAAGGAGGTTCTTTCTACAATGATAACTATCTTAAAGACCTTAAAAATGATGAGATGGTTATTAGTGCAGACTTTGACAGAATGGATAGAGGATTATTTAATCAGAAGTACATAGACTGGTTATGGTAGGAGGAAAGATATGGTAGAGTCAATCGTTGGAAGGGAAAACTACTATGATGAAAGAGCAGAGGAAAAATTACTAATCTGCTTCACTTGCGGCGGAGAAGTTAACGTCCTTCCAGGGCCGGAAAAGTCCAAAATTTACCTTCATTGCCCTATATGCAATGCTGAACTAGATCGCTTAAGCGAACTCATAATTGAAAAAGTAGATCTTTATGATAGGTATGCTAAAGCTCTTAATCGACTAGAAGAAGTCAGTCAGCTCTATCAAACACTTCAAGACCACCTCAAGTGTTTGTTGACGTAGTTAGTTCAATTATCGAACAATCTAATGGGAGAACAGCTATGACAATAACTAATGAAGAAAAAAAGCAGCGGATGGAGCTATTGCATGAACAGATGGTGACTATAGTGAAGAAAATCTCTCATGCTCAGAGTATTCTTGATGAACTTAATCATCGTCGTTGGAAACTAAAGATGGAGTTTCAATCTATTGATCGAGAACTGTCAATGATAGATGGGAGGCATAAAGTTGTTAGAGTGCAAAAGAGTACGATGAAGTGTGCAAGCGTTGAGGTGCCAATGAAGTTCACTCGCGAACAAGTCGAAGCACTTGCAGCGCAACTGGGGATTGACATAGATTTTCAATAAACTATTTGAATAGGAGATTAACTAATGCCTAGGTGTAATTTTTACTATGTTGGAGGTGACAGGTGTGAAGAGTTGACTAGAACTATCTCGCATAAGTCAGGACTTAAGATTGATACAGTAGATCCTAATGGTTCCAGTCCATTCTATCAAGCCTGGCATGAGCACGATAAGTGTGAGGATTTCTGCTTTTATCATACACAGATGCTTGCTGGATTAGTTAATCCGCACTATATGTCTCTGATTCCACCTAATGTGCGGATGAAGATATTACTTGCTAAAGCTATCGTCGAGCGTGAGTTGGTTGAGAAGAAAGTCGAACTTAATCATTGGAAGAGGAAGAAATAATGAGCGCTTATCTATTCCCAGAAAAACCGTCAAAGAAGGCTTACAAAGAATCCATTGCATCTGGAGAAATAATCACTGCGGCTGAAAACACTCCTTGGGGAAGTAAGATAGTAAATAATGGAATTGTTACTTTCGAAGGCCCTCATTTTCCTAAGCCTCATCGCTACTATGGGCAGGCAACAGTTGTCAATGGGAAAGTTGTAAAGATCGTTTAAAAATCAAACATTCTATGGCCAAAGGCCAGAAAGGAAATCTTATGCCATTTACAGAGGAAGGACAATCTATTTTCAACGACTGTGTTACAGCGCTTAATGCCTACATGGAAGATGTGAAGACTTCAAAGGACATAGGAGTGCTTTACAACTCTCTTACAGCATTAATAGCTGAGGCAGAAGAACAGATGGACTTAATTGACAACCAACAGGCAAAAGAGGAGGGATTTGAAGATGAATGAAGAAGAGCTTGAAGAATTAACTAAGAAAATGGAAGAGGCTATAAGGACTAACAGGCCAGTAAATGCTCTTGACTCGCGTATTCTTGATAAATTGCAGAAGGAATACTTCAGGCGAATTCTAGGCCTTATAAAGAAGATGGAAGCTTGTAATAACATCATCGAGGCCATACAAGTGCTTAGCTCTACCATCTCTGCAATGAGAGGGATTCAAGAGGGATTGAGAATGGCTATGATCGAATATCTAATTAATGATCTAACTAATTAACCTTCAAGCCGGCGGCATAGGTGATTAATGCCTGTGCTGCCCACTAGACGGTTCAATTTTTAAACAATCTAAAGGAAATCATCTAATGAACGAAGAATTTCTCAAAGAAGTATGCGCTAACTGCGGACTCACCTTTGATGCTCATTGTTGTGCATCTTATTATTCAGAATTCTATAAACTTTTTATTCCTAGAAACTACTGTCCTGGTCATCAAGGACGCATGGACTGGGATAAAGGGCCTGGGACAATCTTTGCTTCATCTGGACTGTTTAAAACCATAGAGCACGGAACCTCTGCAACGGCCTGTAATTTGTGCAGAACACAAAATAATCATTGACAATGGGCGGAAGAACTGTTATGGTATTTTTACAATCAGTTTTAAACAGTAATTCTTTCCATCCATTACTTTCATTTAAAGGAGGTTACCATGTAAACTTACAGTCCACCCACTTGCTTTTAATTCACTTACATTCAATCAACTAATTCATTCTTAAGGGAGAAAAACTAATGATTCAAAAAGACATTTCCGCCAAAGTACCTGCAGACGCTGAAAAAGGCACCGCTGAAGTATCCACCACGATTCTTGTGAACTTCGCTGAGACCGTTGAAGAGGCTGTCCAGATGTTTGGAGAGGAAGCCGTCCTCAGCAATGCGTTTGCCAACTGGCGCGTGACGTTGCAGAGTAACATTCGAGCAAAGATCAAATCCGGAATGGATCAAGTGGCGATCCAACTCGCTCTGGCCGATGCCAAGATGGGTATTGCTGTTACAGGCACTAAAGCAGATCCCATCGCTATTTACATGATGAAGTTCAAAACGTCCACGCCGGAAGTTCAAGCGCAGATGCTTGAGGGCCTGAAAGCTCAGGCTGCTTCAGTATAATCAATTCATTTCATTGCCGGTACTTAGTGGGCTAGAGCAGGTGAACGCTCTAGCTCATTTTAATTACCTTCTTATGTACATTCTAGCTACATTCAATCAGTCCGTTCAATAATTAAACACACTAAGGGAGTTATAAAGATGCCAGAATGGCAGAGATGGAAAAACATAATGAAATGCTATCCATTTAGCGAGGATAGATTAGCAAAATGGCAGCCGCCTTACATAGTCCAGCCTAAGTACGATGGCGACAGGTGTAAGGCATACTATAACACAGATGCTGGGTACCTCCTTACATCCTCAGAAGATAATCCCTTTTTCTCCGTCCCTCACATAAATGCCGCTCTAGACGCTTCAGGTGTTGACCTAACGCTTGATGGTGAACTGTACAACCACAAACTGTGCATCAGGGGCGGTCATGAACTTATTCATGGCATAGTTTCTCGCTCAGTAAATCTCCATCCTGAGGCACATAAGATGCAATATCATATCTTTGACATCGAAATGGAAGGGAGTCAGCTGGAGAGGTTAGTAAAATTGGAGAAGTTAAGAGACCTAAAGATTCCAGGCATAGTTATTGCACCCTTCTGGATATGCGAAAGTTTAGATGACATCAAGCGTGTATACGACAAGCTAATCAAAGAACACTTTGAAGGCATCATCATTAGAAACATCAACAACGTCTATCAATACAAACGATCTACAATGCTTATGAAATTTAAGCCTAAGAAAACCGACACTTATAAAATAGTCGGCTTTAATGAGGAAATATCTAAAGATGGAATTCCTAAGAACCGCCTTGGCTCTCTTATGCTTTCTTCTCAGCTTAATGATATCTTCGCTGTATCTGCTGGGTTGACTGCAGATGAGAAGGTAATGCTTTGGAAAATTCGTGAAATTCTTCTAGGAAAGAATGCAACTGTGCATTACCAACACTTAACTAATAAGTCTATTCCTAAGGGAACTTTTGATATTAAGATAGAAGGAGTCCTCATATGACACCAAGAGAAGCTGCAGAAGAGATGGAGAAGAGGTTTCCAGACCAAACATTTGTATGTTCTGAAGATGTATGGGATAAGGGATCAAAGTATAATAACAGATGTCAGATATCTTATGGCTTTGATGAAAGAAACTGTCAACAAATTCAATCCTCTACATTCGAAGAATGCTTTAAATTACTGGATAAAAAACTGACTCATCAACAATTATTGCTTAAACAATTCTAAAGGAGAAAACAGATGAATGAAAAACAAGTTATTGAAAACGACCCTAAGATGGAAATTCTTGCCTCTTTCTTCGTTGCAGGAGTTCAGTTTCACGAACTTCGCACAGTATCAGCGGAGATTAAAGAAGGCGCCATCCTCGATTTGGTCCTCGAGCCAACAAACAAGTATGATCCAAATGCTGTACGCATCGAATATGAAGGCACTATGCTCGGCTATGTGCCGAAGAAGTTCTCATCCACAGTAGCAGGTAATCTCACTGTAGGCCCAGTCCTCTGCCATGTCAAAACTATCAACATGAATAAGAAAACCTACGAACAGTTGTTCGTTGAAATTCTTGTGGAGGCCTACAATGAGTCGTAAATTTTATTGCTCTGAATGCGGTAAGGAATTGGTCATAACTCGTATGGCCATTCCTAAACGCGCTATCATTGTAGACCTAGTCGAACCTCATGAATGTGGCGAGAGCGTAGACCTTGAAAAGGAACTCTCTAAAGTCCCTGGAGAATGCATCGAGTTCGTTGACAAGGCATTGAAACAAAAGACAGTTCAAAAATTAAACGAACTTGATTCAATGATAGCTGACCGCCGATCTAAAGCATTCATCAGAGATGATTCACCTTCAGCGCCTCTCAATATTCTTGATAAAATTGCTGGGCAGTTAAAAGGAATGGATTAATGCCTAAGGTCTACATAGTCAATAAGTCCGCTCACGATTTTAGGTTAGTAGAACCCTATGGAGAGATAATCTTTCTTTCTGTAGGGCCCTTTAATCGTTATGCAGTTAACCATATGCATAGGATTTTCTCTGAAGCTATGGTTGAATCGGAAGAGGGCGATTACATAGTTCCTTGCGCACTTAAT
>Ga0315272_10001952_pt1 | contig 10174 bp, 8 predicted proteins | sample C3_middle_MG_FD_203918 | JGI IMG/M metagenome (GOLD analysis project Ga0315272, IMG submission 203918) | Sediment microbial communities from Yellowstone Lake, YNP, Wyoming, USA - C3_middle | ecosystem: Environmental > Aquatic > Freshwater > Lake > Sediment | place: USA: Wyoming | collected...
CTCTATGTTCGTTTTGAACTCACATACATCACTCATAGTTTGTTTTTCTTTCGTTCTCTCAGACACGTAATGAACAAATAAAAAAACAATTTATTTCTAATAGCTAATTACCACGGGTATTGACATGCACCGTAGTAGCACGACATGGCGAACGCCAAGTTCCTAATCATCTCAATATCGTACTTGCTAAGACCAAACGATTGTAGGGATTGTAAGAATTGATACAGGTCTTGCCCACTTAGGTAGCCACGTGCGTAAGCCCTAACTGCCCAATACACGGTTTGGTGTATCCACCTGCCGTACTTCCTAAACTTCGCCAACGTCTTGATCAGCGATACGCCGTATTGCGATATGATCCAATTCTGTGATAGGTTGTCTATGAACGAGTCAGGATCTGGTAAGTAGTACGTCAAATTCAATGCGTGCCACGGTGTTGGTATTGAATTCCTGTATTGAGCAAGTACATACCTAAAGTCAATCAGTTCCTTAACGAAGTTAAGCTTGGTTTCATCGAAACCAAACACCTGTGCTTGCTTGAACACATCATTCACAACATCACTTAGTGCAATTGTCCTATTGCCCTGTGTCATTGGCATTACTATCTTTGTCGTAAGTGGTATCCTGGAAACCACAGTAACGACCTCGTTCAATACCCTAACGAACCACCTAACGTAAGCCCTTATGAACGCATAGTCCTGCCATATTTGTACCCAGTCCTGCGGGATCCTCATTAACTGTATTACTTGACCTAGCTTGCTTAGGTATGTGGGATTGTACTCACTCATTACGATCAACTGTATAATTGTTGGATAGTACGGGCTAGCGTATGCATTGACTAAGACTTTTGCGTAGTCTGGATCTATGTTCTGTGCCAACAATGTTTGTAGGGCTTGATCAGGCGTGATAGCGTGCCTGCCCAACCAAACCCTGACCATCGTTTCATAATTTCTCAATATTGAACTTGTGTAGATCAAGCTAGAGATGAACGTGAACACGTCCTTGGCTTGCGGTGTCTCTCTCATTAACGTGACTAATTGATCAATGTAGTTCCCTATCCGTGACCTGGGTATCAAGCCCGCGCCTATCAACCCTAGGATCCTGTATAGTGCGTATCTTGCGTAGTATCTTATCCTACGGAATGTTCCGATTAATTGTTCTATTTCGAAGTACCTGGTTATAGCATCGTTGAATGCTGAATCCCACGTTAGGTGCATTTCAACACCTGTGATACTCTTATACAACGGTTCGTAGTACCTGTCCAAGACGTCCGTTACGTAACCTTCCATGTAGTTTATCGAGTCATTGATACTAACTAGATAGTCCCTAACGCCGTATTCCAGTGCACGGAACATATACCTCATAAACGTATTTACTTTGTCCATCAACGCCCTGAGCACCAATAATTTAGCCTCGGGATCCAGGTAACGGACTGGTGCATTAAGCCATCCCGTTACCCATTTCTGTTTGTACATATCGAAGTACGCAACGTGCACGGACACATCGAAGAAATGACTCATTAATTGTAACGCAATCGGTATAGTCTCGATATTCTCCCTAATCAGATTCAGCAATCCAGTCCTTAACAACGTCTTCGATGCAATCGTTACATCAAAGACATTGCGTAACGCTATCAACGGTGCAACGTATGGATGGAAGCCCCTTGCCATAAGCACGTTCGTGACGTAGTCCGTGTAGATCTGTATTGGCGATGTTGGTTGCGGTTCCACAATCTTACCTAGCACATCATACATAGTTGTTTCGTTTGTTATGCCGTACTTTCTCTGGTAGTAATCCCAAATACCATGACGTACTAAATGCTCAATGTCTGTCCTATCGAGTAGATGTGCCGATTGGTCAATAATCAACCACGCATCTGACGTGTATGATTCACCTGTTCTTGGATCGTTGATCCAGGCGAAGTGTGCCCTACCGTGCCATTTCTGATACTCGGCTAATGCGGTCAATAATAGATCGTACTTGAAATTCAACTCAGCAGGTACCTGCGGTACGAATGCGTTGATTATCTTAGCCTCTACCTCGGCGAATGTTTGAACCTCAGGTGGTGGTACGTACCACGCAAACCCTGCCAATGCACGCATCGTGAAGTCCCATACCTGCGATGCCGATGGCAGTTCGTATGCACGTAAGTAGTACATGAACGCAACATCGGGTGGTACGCCACGTGCCCACATTGCCTTAACGAACGATTGATACGCAAGCACGGGTTGCTGTGATGGTGGTGCCGATGCAGGTAGGAATAAGTCCCTGAGCATGAATTCGACCAAGTCGTGGATGGTTGGTAGCTCGAATAGTGGTGCAATCGGTATGATCCTGGTATTGCCGAATTTGTCCACTACCGTGATGTAGTTGTTCTGGATCTCTTTCCTAAAGTCATCTAATGCCTTATTGGCAACTTCGATTGACGTGAATGTTGATGGTATCGCTATTGTCCTGGCAATGAACCAGTACGGGAAGCCTCGATAGATCATTGTGTTGGCTATATGGTTTATGTTCTGTGTGACATCGAACCTGCGTGCTACATCGAACGTTTCGTGAAGCGATGGTAGCTCGAACGGCATGTTGCCCATACCCAAGGCGTAAAACACCAACCACCACACGTAACGCCATATGTAACGCAACGGTTCCATGAACGCCAACGAACCACTCAATGCCAAGCCCCTGCCTATTTCATCGCCAATTTTCTCTAACAAATTGCCGATTGGTTCAAGCAACTTTCCTAGATTGAGTCGTAACTTTATACCGAGACCTAGCGGTGACAAGTCAATTTCTTGTGATCCCGTTGCCGAGGCTATTTTCTCAATCAATGCACCTAAACCGTACACAGCACCGAAAACGGATGCCGAGATCAACGACACAGCACCGAACGCATTTACCAAGTCAGGGATCGCAACTTTGACGGGATCTACGCCTGACTTGAATATTACGTACGGTTCCGTCTTGAACACAGTCAATGCCGTTATTGTTGGTAATAGAGTAATCGCCGTTGGTAGGTAAATCGATGAAACGCCGAAACTAGCAACATCGACGGCGAACGATGAAAATCCCTTGGCCAAGCCCATGAAACCGTTCGTTAATGACTTAGCCGTGCTCACAAAATCAGTTGCCAAGGATTGCAACGTCTTCGCAATCACCTGATATATACCTATTATTATATTATAGAATTTAGAGAATGCCTGGTTGATATCCGTAGCGTACAACTCGAAGTCCTTGATCAATGCCTTAACGATCGGATTATCCCTTAGATTCTCGAAGAACCTAGCCACGTTCTTAAAGAAATCAATTATGATTGTGAACGCCTTATCAATGCCCGTGGTCTTTAGGAAATCAAGAAATGCATTGTACACTGCCTCGAAGACCTTCCCTGGGATCTCACCCAGTATCTTCGGGATGTCTTCCATGAACTTCACGAATCCCGAGAGTGACTTTTGTACGTCGTTAAACAACGTCTCGAAGCCCTTGCCGATACTCACGAATCCCTGCATGATCAATGATCCAATCGATGTTAGTGTTGATTGGATCATGCCACCGAACGCTTGAACGTCCTTGATGAATTGCTCAAACCCTTTCTCTATCGATGATACGAAACCACTCACGTACTTACCAATCGTGCTAAGCGCATTTTGTAGATCATTCCAGAACGTGCTTAGTACACTCGATACTGTCTTGCCGAACGACTCGATACTACTCACAATATTCGAGAAAACAGTCTGGGCTTGGCTTGCGAATGACTGTAACCCACTGATTACGGAATTAACGACCGAGGTGATCCAATTCTGTATGTTCGGGAAGACAACGTGTGTTAGTATGTTAGCGAAGTTATTCAATGCGGATTGAACCTGGGATCCTAAGGAACTCAATGCCGAGATAATGCTCGAAAAAGCACTTTGGATCTGTGATCCTAGGGCTTGGAATGCACTCGATAATTGTGAGAACCCTGTGGATAATGCGTACAATATTTGGTTAAAGAATGACTGTAACGTTGATCCTAGTTGTGATGCAAATGATTGGAATGCCGTACCCAAGGATTGGAATGCCGATTGGATACTAGCTAGTGCTGATGATACTTGGCTAGCGAATGACTGGAATGACTGCGTGATCGTGCTTGATAACGATGCGAATCCCTGTGCTACGTAGCTCGATACAACATTGATTGCTGAAACGATTGGGCTAACGACTGCCTGGAACGATTGAACCAACCAGTTGCCGAACGATTGCAATTGCTGTGCAATCCATGATTGCAATTGCCCAATTGGATCGGTTAAACCACCGTATTCAACAACTGCCCTGGCTAGATCCGTCTCTTTCAACTCGGACAGCGATTTCTCGATTACGCCGTTGGCTAGGTTGTCCTGGATTAATACCTTGATTTCATCTATGTTGAATGGAATGTAACTCATAACCACCTGCCCCTGGCTACGTGCTTACCAAAGTTCTGTTTAGCCATGATGTACATCGTTACTTCCTGCGCAATTTTTCGTTCCAACTCTTTCTTATCGTGGAAATCCACGGGAAAAGCAGGGCTTACCCAACCATCCTCACCATCAATTATTTGCACGGAAGCTATGTAGTGCGTATTGCCAGGAACGTCCGCTTTGTGGATCTCCCTAATGATAACGCTTACGTTAGTACTCATATCAAGGATTTTGAATGTAAAGAAACAATTTGTTTTTAATAAGGATAGTCAATGATCAATCGTTACTGAGTCTTCGTAGTCGTTTCTTTCCTCTCTGGTGTTTCAGTTGTTATAACCTCGATTTCATAAGGCTTGGCAGACTGTATAGCCATTGCCTTAAGCTTATCCTTATTCAACTGAGAAATGTCACTAAACGCCGTTTGCATGGCTAGCAGGTTGAACACGTTGTTCATGAACTGTATGTCAGCATCCACCTGCTTTTCATAAATGTCCAACCGTCTGTTATCCATATATTGCATAAACGCCTGTTGTTGTGCCATCAGGTTGTACCATTTGTCATCCATATTCATCCTATGCCTAGCTTCCTCTAACATAATGCCTGTTTGCATGTATAAGTTTGTCGTTACTGCCTGTGCCATGTTGTTCATTATCGTTGTTTGTGCCTGCGATGTTTGTTGATACGTTGATACAAGTTGGTTCTGGACAGTTGCGTTATGGATAGCCGTGAACGCGAAAATGACTATGGCAATCACAATCGCTAGGAACGCTAGAATTAAAATCAGCGTGAACGGATCCATGAATATTACAGTGCCATCGCCTGATTGTGCAAAGACCGTTGGTGCCATAGTCAGTAGTGACAGCATTATTAACAGTGACTTTTTCCATCCCACAGTCCTGATCATGGATAGAAACATCATGGTCATTTTGAAAATCAACAACGAATAATTTGTTTTTAATCACGGAAAGTCAGGGTACGGCGTCGTTGGGTAAACCATACTGCCCGAACATCCTGGAATCCCTGCCATATTTAGGAAACGCATAAGCAAGGCAGGTCTCAGTAATGCGTACTTGCCATCGCCGTAATTAACGAATACTTTACCAACATCGATTCCATACGCAACGGCTTGGTAATCCCAGTACGTACAATCAAGCATTAACTGCCTATCGATTAATGCATTTAGATCTGATAATTCCATGTTCGGTGTTGCCAATGCAATCCCTAGGCAATTCTGATCGTACTTAGATACGCAATTGCCTGCCACGTACATGGCGTGCGGATACGGCTTGTCAATGTTGTATTTAATCGATTGGTTAGCCTGGATTGTGGCTATGCCGTAGTCGTACGGGCTATAGGGTTCGTAACCAATCAAATCAAATATGTGCCATAACCATTGTGGATAAGTACCAGGAAGTATTACTTCCTTATTCACTAGTTTGTAATTGGTATTGTTCACAATGATGTTGTCCACGCACTGCATCACGTGACCTGCGGTAATGACTACGTTGTCAAATATCTCATACACGGAACCACCGCAATTACCAACCAACCTCGGTTCACTTATGCGAAAAAACTCCCTATCGCTGATAATCACCTTCCTACCTTTTCTATCGTAAAGACCATCGGCTTTTTGAATGAACACTCCCTTAGCCACAAGGTCTTGCGCCTTAATCCCATCCTTAAGTTGAACCACAATCGTTTTCTCTCCCTCGAACAAGACTTTGTACTTGCCCATCGATTTGATGTAAAAACACCATCAATTTGTTTTTAATCAAACAATGAGTGAGAACGATACAACGGGCATGACACCGTTCGGTGGTGCATCGAAGACTGCGATTATATACGTCGTGTAAGTGCTCGTTCCACTGCCTGGTTTAGCTATGTAGTGTGCGAATTGGCTTATCGCCGATAGGTTGAACGTCGTATCACTTATCGATAATGTCACGTTCGTATCCGTCTCGTAAGCATATAGATTTGATTGATTCGTGTAGTACCACATGAAATAGCCATAAAATAACTTATTAAGAACCACGGCGTCACTGGCTTGCACAAGCGATGTGTCTGATCCACTTGATTTCTTGAAAATAGTATCTTTCGTGTTTCCATAGCCCCACCACGACGACCAATAGCCATTGGCACTACCCGTACCACTTGTGGTTACGTTGTTGCCGAAAAACAAAGCATAATCATTACCACCCGATGAACCTGCACTTATCGCCATTGCCAATATCCTAGCAACAACACCCGTCGATGGTACGGTGGAAAGCGATGTGAAAATCCCCGTAGCTGATTGGCTAGATGTTACTGTTATTGTTAAGCCGTTGTTCACGGTTATTGAACCACCACCAAACTTACTCCATATACTCGATAGTGTCGTGCCTGCGAAATTATCGTAAAGCAAGAACACGTTCTTGCCATTATCGTACTGCCCATAGGACAAGCCCAGGTAGTTTTGCCCGTAGATTGCGTTAATACCTGCGTACTTACCATCAATCAATTGATTTTTCGGATCGATCAACATGTAAAGCGTGTAGGTGGAATTAGCATTAATCGACGGAGTCTTAACGTACCATCTATGATACGTACCATCGTAACCATCATACCACGAATAAGCCAACGTACCTGTCTGTAAATCATAGAAAATCGTATTAAGCGGTACTGTATAAGGACTAATACATGCACCAATTAGGAAACACAAGTCATAATGCGAAATCGCGATTTCCTGGACGTGTGGGTTTGCGGTTGCGATTGATTGAAAATTACTTATTGTTACCTTGATCACACGCTTCCCAATAGGTGACACCATGTATTCCAGGTCAGGCATTGTGATTAATTGATCATTGATTCATTTGTTTTTAACAACACGCTAGAAAGACATCCTCGTTATCGACACGGTAGGCATGTAGCCCTTGGGAACAAACTTAGCGTGATATAGATTTAGTGTGTTGCTAAACCACGTAAACAATGCATCCTCGGGAGGGATGAAATTACCGTAATGCAATTCAATCCTGCGTGTTCCGAAGGGTATTGTCGTTGTGAATGGTGTAGGTTGAGATCCACAACGTAACGAGTGTCCAGTCCATAGACTCATAATGTTGTTTCCACTAGATGCCCAATTGACACCGTCCGTGCCTAATTCACCTACCAGGCTTAGCCACACGTTGATGCCGTCATCAATGAGAACGTACATTGTTGATTGCTGTGGTGCTTGTACCCAACCGATTGTTTTCACAAGCCATGGATTGTTTCCACTCACTGGCGCAGATATACCACACGAATAACCACTCTGCCACGCAAACAACATGTTTCCCTGTGATGTGCACGAACTACATCCGCAATTCGTGTACGAACCACCTGATACAGTGCACGGTATCGTGGATGTGAAGAGCGATTTAGCAATATTCAAACTAGATAGTAGTGATTCAGTGATTGGTGTGGAATCACCAGTTATTGTTACAGATTGCGTATTCAAACTTGCGTTTATCAATGGATCAGAAAATGATTGTGTAGTCCATGGAAAACCACTTGATGATGTGTTAGCCCACAGGCTATAGATCAATCCTTGATCCATGATGTTACCGATGTTATCCGTGCTTAGCGAACCAGTTATTGCCGAATTAATACCGTAATTAACACCATCGATGACGTTGTTTGACGTTGGCAGTAGTAATATTGTTGATGAACCATTGTTAAGCTGATTGATCACCGTGTCCGTGAGCTTAAGCCAAACCACTGCCGTACCGTTGTTATTGTTCGCATCAACCTCTACCCAGTACGGGATCTTGTTCCCGCTAGAATCGATAAAGTAAACATTGCTTAGATCCTCATTGATGCCTGGGTAATTCGATGGTTGGATGGCGATTACTATTTGCTGTCCACTAGGGTACGTGTAACCTGGATTGCTCAGTTTAATGACTAATGGCAAGTAGTTCTGTATTATTTGCAGGGCTTGATCGATTGCGTACAACGCATATGTTAGGTTGTTCCAATCATTGCTATATAGCATATCCATGCTCGATTTCTTAAACATCCTAGTGAGTACGTAACCAACAGGACTAAACACATTAGCAATGAATGGTGGTAATGCACCGAAGTATCCATAGATCACGTCAAAGTAGTAGTAAATCACGTCGTTAGCTAGGCTAATGTGGTCGTAAATGATGTTGTAGTGTTCGTGACTGACTGGATCACCAACGTCCACAGGTGGTAATTGCCTTAACCTATTCATGATGTTGTTGTACTCATTGTATAGATCACTAGCTATTGCACGGTTCACGTAATTAATGAGTTGTATAAGTACCGCTAGCTTACTCAATTGATTGATCAGTATTGTCCTGCGGTTATTCCACAGGCTCGGTTGGATGATCTCATTAGGGCAGTGAGTATGGACAGTAACGCCACCGCTCAATTGCGAAAACGTGATTGGCTTAGGAACACACACGGGCAGTAGGAACGTCACGGTTGTCCCAGGCGTAACCAGCGGTATAATGGCAGGGCCATACAGCTGTGCAGGTAGTGACACAGTCACGGATTGATTAGGACCTGACAATTTTTCTACACCGCTTGCTGAATCGCTCAGTGAGAACGCTGTGACTGTTATTGTTATGCCACCACTGAGTGCATCGCCTATGGCTATTGGGTACGCTACCGTGCTCATGAACTAAGCACCTGCATTATGAAATAGTACGGGTACGATCTCGGCGTTCCCGTAATCTGATTAATAGTGATCTTAATGCCCATCCCAGGTGGTATCTGTATTGTGTGAATCCTTAGTATTGGGCTATCGGCAGGTCCTGCGAATGTACGTTGTAGGAACACGTAGTAGTTCGTTCCATCCACTGTGATGTAAACAGTGATGGTTGTTACGTCACCTAATTGCATATTTTGTAGCGATATCCATCCCTCGATAATCACGGTAGTCTGTCCACCGCTGTATGAGAACACGGTAGTCTCGGTGTTTAGTCTCGATAATGTCAGTGTTCCATTGTTGTAAGAGATTGAGTTTATTGTGACGGGCATGGTTCACCACCTACGTTATCGTTAATGTTATTGTTACCTGCCAAATTGTTCCAGGTTGTTTGATCCCCATTGCCGTAACCAACCTATCGATTAATGCATAAGAACAATTAGGACACGTTAGGTTCGTGAACGCAACACCGATCTCGTTCCATGCAAAATTTGCTTGGTTAGATCCGAACGTGGCAGTCACGTTCAATTGATTGCTACTAACATTGACACTACTTGCGTTAGAACACGCCTGGTTACTGCCTTGCAAGCACGTTTGATCTGGTGATACCTGTGCCGAACCATCGCCAACGCATATCCCTAGTGTCCACGACGTGATGTTTTGTGCAATTATGTTCCATATCGTTTGCACGCCACATGTTAGGAACACGTTGCCGTAATACTCCTCGATACTGATTATGTTTCCCTCACTATCCTTCTTAACGATCCTTACCTTAGCCTTACCAACACCGTGTTCCCTAGTATCGTTCTTTCTCTCAGTCATGGATCACCACCTTAACTACACGTTGATTGACTTGTTAATTCAAGCAATACCCTGACGTAACTGTAATTCTGTGAACGCAGGTAGATCTGTATCGCATCACACACATCAATCTCAATTTGTGTACCTGGTGGTATTGGGAATTCCTGCTTGTCCGCACCACCTACGTAGACCACGTACGTCGTGTCGTTAGTTACGAACAACAATGCACGCTTGATCGGTGTTGATGAACTAA
>Ga0315272_10001953_pt1 | contig 10173 bp, 7 predicted proteins | sample C3_middle_MG_FD_203918 | JGI IMG/M metagenome (GOLD analysis project Ga0315272, IMG submission 203918) | Sediment microbial communities from Yellowstone Lake, YNP, Wyoming, USA - C3_middle | ecosystem: Environmental > Aquatic > Freshwater > Lake > Sediment | place: USA: Wyoming | collected...
TCGGGAGGGTTGGCTGTAGAGTCTTTATTGGCGGGCAAGGCGCCGACGGCCACAGGAGTCGCACTATATCGGGCTTTGCCGCAGAGTGCAAACAGCAAAAAAATCTGTGGGGGGAAATGTTTGACCGGGGAAAAAGCGTGTCGGGATTTTTCTGGCTCGCCAGGTCTGGACAAAAAAAAGAAGACCGACTCTGCGGGGAGTCGGTCTTCTTTTAAGGAGAAAGGAGATAAGAGTTGTTTTACTGTCTTTGTGTTAAAGCAACAAGCGTGCCAGTTTTTTTATTTTTTAATGTAATTTGTTTTTTGCAGGAAGCAAGGGCTTCTCAGGGTTATGGCGACGGGAGTGAAAAAACAGGTGGGGTACAAAATTTTGAACATAAATAGAGGGGGGTGAACCGGTAGGTGTGAGTTTTGCGTTGTTATTTCACGGCATTGTATGGGTGCAAGTTTTTTTGTACCAGTGGAAAAGGGATTTTTTGAAGAGGAATTGGGAATGCGTTGAGGGTTTTTAGGTTGTGAGGGGGTCTTCTGTCGAGAGGGAGTACAAAAAATTATATTTTTCTGGGGAGGATATCAGTCACAAGCCGTGAAGTCTCTCCACCGGTTTTCTTGCCTGTGGAATGTTTGCTGCTTCTATTTTTGCAGCCAACTGGAATGTGAGAAAAATATGTGGTAAAAAAGCAAGAGTATACAATATATTGAAAAATCGGTGGATATGGCTTGAACGATTTACACATGAAGGGAGGGGCTATGAAAGATTGGTTTGACGGCTTGAGTTTGCGGGTAAAGCTTTTTCTTATCGTTGGTTTTGTCGCCTTTTCCATGGTTTCAAGCGTCGTGATCGGTCAGTTCATCATCCATCGGGTGCAGATCGGGGGCGCGATGTATAGCGGCATCGAACTCAAGATGGGCTACGTCGACAAAATCGCCAGAGTCCGCCTCAATCTCAACCTCCTCAACAGCATCCTCAAGGGCCAGATCATGGATTATGATCCGGAAAGCTTGAGTGGCCTGAAAACCACCAGCAAGAAGTTTGACGAGGCCATTGCCGAAATGCGGGAAAACATGACCAATCCCGGGGGGGGGAAACTGTATTGCGGATCATGCCATGCAGTGGATCAGGCCCAGGCGGTGGTGGCCTCCTATGACGAGTTGGCCGCCTCCTGGCCGAAGATGGACGAAATAATCAATAAGAAAATCCTGCCTTCTTTGGCAAAAGGAGATAAGGCCACTGCTCTGGAGGCCTTTGACGGGGAATTTTTTGAAAAGTATTACAGCCTGATGGCAAGCACCAAGGCTGCGGTTGACGAGCTGCGCACGGGGCAGGAGGTCACCAAGGCAAAGGCCATGCGCGAGGTGAAAAATTTCGGCCTGTTCTTCATCATTGGCGGGATTATCTCTCTTCTTGCCGTGGGTTTGTTCGCTTTTTTTGTCGTGCAGATGCTTGTCCGGTCCATCAACACCATTGTCAGCGAACTGGATGAGAGCGCAGACCGCATCTCCGCAGAGGCCCAGGCCACGGCCAGCACCTCCCAGATGGTGGCGGAAATGGCTTCGGAGATGTCGGCATCGTTGGAGGAGACCAGCGCCTCCCTTGAAGAGATCACTGCCATGGTCCAGCAGAATGATGCCAACTCCGGTGAGGCCAATTCCGGGATGAAGCAGAATGAGGCGATTGGCTCCAGGGCAAACGCCAATGTGGCAGCCATGCAGCTTTCCATGCAAAATATCAAAAAGGACAGCGACGCCATTGCTACCATCATTCGTGAGATCGAGGCGATTGCCTTTCAGACCAACCTCCTCGCCTTGAATGCGGCGGTGGAAGCGGCCAGGGCAGGGGAACAGGGTGCGGGTTTTGCCGTGGTCGCCGATGAGGTGCGCAATCTTGCGCAGCGCACCGCCCAATCTGCAAGAAACTCAAGTGATCTGATTGATCGGGCCATCGGCAATGTCAATGACGGCCTGAAAAAGGTGAATGAGGTTGTGGCTGAATCCACTGATGTGGTGGAGGGATCGAGGAAGGTGGCGATTCTGGTGGAAGAGATTTCCACCGCCTCCCATGAGCAGACCCAGGGGGTTATCCAGATCAACAAGGCAGTAACCGAGATGGACACCGGTACGCAACAGATGGCGGCCAATGCCGAGGAATTGGCCGCGGCTTCCGAGGCGGTCACCTCCCAGACCATGATGCTCCGCGACAATATCGGCCATCTTACTCGGCTCGTTGAAGGGAGAAAGAATTGAAACAGGTAAAAGGGGTTGGCACTTGCCTTGCCTGAAGGCTTCCTGAAATTGTAAGTTTGCAAAGAGGCCGCACCCGGCAAGGTGCGGCCTCTTCTGTTAGGGCAGCGCCGTTTTGGCTAAAATGGATTTCCATTCCATGTTCGGGAGAGGAAAATGGACTATTTTCTGGCAGGAGATCTGGGTGGGACAAAAGCCCTCCTTGCCCTGTATGCAGCAACAGGGCAAGGGCAGGGGTATGCCTTGGTCCGGGAACAGCGTTTTGCCTGTGGCGGCTATGAAGATTTCTCCGCAATAATTGCTGATTTCTTGGGCGGTTCTTCGGAGCATCCTCAAATGGCTGTCTTTGGCGTGGCCGGGCCGGTTGCCGAGGGAAGGGTCCGGATGACCAACCTGGACTGGCTCATTGATCAGGAGGCATTGCGGGAACAATTTAGGCTGGCCGAGGTACTCGTGCTGAATGACCTGGTGGCTGTGGCCCAGGCAGTGTCAATCTTGCCGCCGGAAGATCTTTTGGTTATAAATGCCGGAACGCCGATTCTTCACGGGAATATGGCGGTTCTTGCCCCAGGAACTGGGCTGGGCGAGGCCTATCTCTGCTGGAATGGCACGGATTATACACCGTTTGCCTCGGAAGGCGGGCATGCCGATTTTGCCCCAACCTCTGAGATGGAGCATGGGCTGCTTTCTTTTTTGCGGGCGGAACACGGCCATGTGAGCTACGAGTTGATCTGCTCTGGAAAAGGAGTCCCGAATATTTATCGGTATCTGACTGAAGGGGCAGGCATGAGAGTTCCTTCGGGTTTGCAGGGGGCGTTGGACGCGGCCACCGATATTACACCGGTTCTCATGGGCCAGGCATTGGAAAAAGAAGGCGAAGTCGCCCGTCTGACCCTGGAGATATTTTTTTCTGTCCTGGCGGCCGAGGCCGGGAACATGGCGCTGAAGTTCCTCTCCACCGGAGGGCTTTATCTGGGCGGCGGCATGCTTCCCAGGCTCCTTTCCGTCTTTGATCCCAAGATATTCATGGAGCGTTTTATCGGCAAAGGGCGTATGGCCGGGATACTTTCCGCCATCCCGATCAGGATGATCACGACAGACAGGGCGGGCCTCAATGGCGCGGCCTTGACCGCCTTCCGGGCAATGCAGAAACATCAGGCAAGCAGGTAGGCGCATGTCCATACGGGATTTGGCACGGGAACTCTATCGGGCGCAGCAGCAGGTTGAACGGCTGGAAAAGTTGCTGCTTTCCGCAACGCCGGAGGAGGAGGCGGCACTCCAGTGCGAGCTGCAGGATGCGCGGGCTGAACGCCAGCAACTCCAGAAGATGATCAATGGTCACAAGGATTCTTCCCCTTTGCCGAGAAGGTTCTGAAAACTCAGGCCTGATCACGCGGCCATTCCGAAATCCGAGAAAAAAGTGAGTCAAAGAAGAAAAGAAGGATAATATTATGTGTATTGATGTGCGAAAAACCTGTGAATGCGGCGCCAAAACCGTTCAGTTTCATCTCCGCGACAACCTGCTGCAATCAGACGTTATCCAGCGGGTGTTCTGCCCAAATTGCCCAGGAGACGCGGGGTTTGATGCACGCTCCATGCTCAACGACAACGGCTGGGTGGTTGAGTATGACATGATCCTTGCCATCATGCTGCTCACGGCCAAATTGCAGGTGGACCCAGAAGCGGTGTGCCCGGAATTCCTCTTTGATCAGGGCTATGCCTGCTGGCTGGAGATGTATCCCGGCGAACGGGAGGAGATTCGAGAGGAAAAAGAAGGGATCATAGCCCTTTTACGTGAGGATCAGCGGCAGTATCTTCTGGCAATCCAGAGCTGGAATATCGAGCGCATTAACCGTCTCAAGGCGGCGGGGTGGCGTAAGGCTCAGCAGGCATGAGATTTGGCAAGGCGCTCACTGCGGCAGCCATTTCTTGAGGAGCCCATCCAGGGTGCCATCTTCTTTCCAGGCGGCAAGAGCGGAGTTCACTTCATCGAGCAGGGCCGAATTGTCCCTGCGGACCGCCCAGGCAAGCTCTTCGCTGGTCAGGGGGGTCTGGAGCAGCACCAGATCGTCCGCACCGTTTGCATAGGCGCGGAGCACCGGGTCATCGTGGATGAAAAGCTCGATGCGTTTGTCGCGAAGCGCTTGCACGGCGGCATCCGGAGATGAGAAAAAAAGCGGTTCGGCCGCAAGGCAATAGCGCTGGACAAAGATATCCCCAGTGGTTCCCTTTTCCACGCCGATGGCCTTGCCGGTGGCAATAATTTCCTGGGCGGACGTGAATTTTTCTGCTCCGGTCTTGGTGGTCAGGGCCATCTGGCTGATGGTGAGATATGGTGCGCTGAAGGCCACCTGGAGTTTGCGCATCTCGGTGATGGACATGGCGGACATGATGATATCAACCTTCTTGCGCTCCAGGGCGGGAATCTGCTCTTCCCATTCCAGTTCGACAAGCTGAAGCCTGCTCTGGAACCGTTTGGCAAGCATGGCGGCGCATTCGGCTTCAAAGCCGAAAATCTGGCCAGTTCCTGCCACCTTGTCGATGAGGCAGGGATAATTCGGCGTAACCCCCACCCGCAGCACCCCGTTTTCCCAAGAGGGACGTGCGCTTCTTCCATTGAGGCTACAGGCCGCGAGGCTTAGCAGAAAGCAGCCGCACAGTACGGTTATGATTTTTTGTGCCATTGTTTTGGTAGACATAATGCGCTCCTTGACTAATCAGCCTCTAGGCAGGCCACCGTCTGTTCGGCAATCTCCAGTTCTTCATTGGTGGGGATAACCAGGATTTTCACCCGGCTGGCTCCGCTCTCGATAGCGGAACAGCCTTCCTGCCGTCCATGGTTTTTTCCAGTATCCATCTCCAACCCCAGATGCGTAAGGCCTTGGCAGCACCCCGCCCGGATAAAGTCGGCGTTCTCCCCGATGCCGCCGGTAAAGATCAGCCCGTCCAGCCCTCCAAGCGCCGCATGGTAGGCGCCGATGTATTTCTTGATCCGGTAGCAGTACATATCGATGGCAAGTTGCGCCTCCGGATCGCCCGTCTGAGCCATCTCCCCCACAGTGCGCATGTCGTTGACCCCGCAGATCCCCTTGAGGCCGCTTTCCTTGTTGAGGATCGACTCGATCTCTCCGGAGGAAAGCCCGGTTTCCCGCGCCAGATAAAAGATGATTGCCGGGTCGAGGTCTCCGCAACGGGTGCCCATGATCAGTCCCTCCAGCGGGGTGAGGCCCATGGAGGTGTCGATGCAGCGCCCCTGCTGGATGGCTGCGGCGCTGGCCCCGTTGCCCAGATGCAGGCTGATCAGGTTGAGCGAATCCAGTGGTTTTTTAAGAAACTCAGCACCTTTTTTTGCCACATAGCGGTGCGAGGTGCCGTGGAAGCCGTAGCGGCGGACCTGATGCGCCTCGTACAGCCTTTTGGGAATGGCGTAGTGGTAGGCGTGGGGTGGAATGGATTGGTGGAAGGCAGTGTCGAACACCGCCACTTGGGGTACGGCAGGAGCGCTTTCCATGGCCACCTCCATGCCGAGGAGATTGGCCGGATTGTGCAGCGGCGCCAAGGGGATCAGCGCTCGGATTGCGGCCAGAACATCGGGGGTAACCCGGGCGGGTTCCTTGAATTTTTCACCGCCATGCACCACCCGGTGGCCGATGCCCTTGAGTTCGCCTGTGTCGGCAAGCGCTCCTGTTTCCCGCAGGACCGAGGAGATGAGCTGAAAGCCTTGCCGGTGATCACCAATGGCCAGGGTGCGCACCGTTTTTTCCATTCCGCCCTGGGGTGTCCGGATACGGTGGCTGAGGTGGTTGCCCGGTTCGCCGATTTGCTCGATGCTGCCCGCAGCCAGCACCGATTCGTCCCGCATGTCGAACAATTGGTACTTGATGGACGAGCTGCCGGAGTTGAGCACCAGAACCTTCATGGATTGTTCCCTTTGCTTGTCCCGGCGGCCTGGGCCTGGATGGCGGTGATGGCCACGGTGTTGACGATATCGGGCACGGTGCAGCCCCGGCTCAGGTCGTTGACCGGCTTGTTCAACCCCTGGAGAACCGGGCCGATGGCCACGGCGTTGGCCGAGCGTTGTACGGCCTTGTAGAGGTTGTTGCCGGTGTTCAGGTCCGGGAAGATGAAGACCGTGGCCTTGCCCGCCACTTGGCTGTCCGGCAGTTTGGTTTTTGCCACCCCGGCGTCCACGGCGGCGTCGTACTGGATCGGGCCTTCAATCATGAGATCGGGTCGGAGCTCTTTTGCGATCCGGGTCGCCTCACGCACCTTGTCCACATCGGCGCCCTTGCCTGAAGAGCCGGTGGCGTAGGAGCACATGGCGACCAGGGGTTCAATGCCGTAGAGCTTGGCGGTTTGCGCCGAACTTATGGCGATCTCCGCCAGTTGCTGGGCGTTGGGCTCTGGGTTCACCGCGCAGTCGCCGTAGACCAAAACCCGGTCGGCCAGGCACATCAAAAAGACGCTGGAAACAATGGAAACGCCGGGCTGGGTGCGGATGATTTGCAGGGCCGGGCGGATGGTGTCCCCGGTGGTGTGCACCGCTCCTGAAACCATGCCGTCGGCCAATCCCTTGTGAATCATCATGGTGCCGAAGTAGTTGACATCGGCCACCGTGTCAAAGGCGGTCTTTTCAGTGATTCCCTTGTGTTGGCGGAGCTCGAAATAGGCCTGGGCAAAATCCTGGCGTAAGGTCGAGGTGACCGGATCGATTATCCCGATGCCGTTGAGATCAAGGCCGAGGTTGCTGGCTGCGCCGCGGATCTCGTCCGGGTCGCCCAGCAGGGTGATCTCAGCGACGCCGCGTCGGATCAGGATTTCACTGGCCCGCAGAACCCGTTCCTCCGTGCCTTCTGGCAGGACGATGTGTTGTCGGTGTTTCTGGGCCATCTCCACCAGGTTGTATTCGAACATCATCGGGGTGACCCGCATGGATTTCACAAAGGAAATGCGGCTTTCCAATTCGGGCAGATTGACATGCGTTTCAAAAAGCCCCAGGGCGGTGGCGATCTTGCGGTCGTTTTCCGGGGTGAGCATGGGGGGCACACCGCTGGCGTTCATGGCGGTGGTAAAGGTGTCGGTCTGCACGCTGACAATGGGCAAGGTCCCCCGGTAACTTAAGCCCTGAAGAAGCAGGGATATCTGGGGGTCCGGGACGAAACCGCCCGAGAGGAGCAGTCCGGCGATGCTTGGGTAGGTGCTGGAGAAGTTGGCGGCCAGGCTGCCGAGGATGATCTCCGAGCGGTCGCCCGGCGCGATGATCAGGTCGCCTTCCACCAGATGGTCGAGAAAATGCGGCAGGCTCATGGCTGCCACCTTGAAATCCGCGACCCCTCGGTTCATCTCCTCCGGGTCGCCCATGATGATCTTCGCGCCCAGGGCCTTGGCGATCTCACCCACCGTTGGTTTGCCTAGAAACGGTTCCTCCGGCAGGACATAGATCGGTCCGCATTCCGTGCCGCATTCCGTGAGTTTTTCCCGCACCGTCTCCATGAGCTCGGGTTCCACCCGGTTGACCACGCTGGCCAGAATGGTGCAGCCCTTCTTGAGGAAGGATTCCTGGGCCACGTGCAGGGCATCGAGGATATTATCCGGAGATTTGTTATGGCAGTTTAAAAGCAGCAGGATGGGGGAGCCCAGGTTGTTGACCACCTCGGCGTTGAACTCGAACTCAAAGGGCAGGGAGAGTCCACTGAAATCGGTGCCCTCGCAGAGAACAAAATCGCACTTGCTTTCAAGATGCTTGTATTTGTCGAGGATGATCTTGAGTATCTGGTCGGTGGAGCCTTCGGCGGAAAGATGCTGCGCCTCGTCGTGGGACATGGCGAACATTTCGTCGTAGTCAAAATCAAGGCGGTAGCGGGTTTTGATCAATTGCAGGTTGTTGTCCACCACATCATGCGAGGGAATGATGGGGCGGAAATAGCCGACCCTGCGCATACGGCGGGACAGCAATTCCATGAGACCCAGAGCGACCACCGATTTGCCGCTCTGGGGTCCGATTGCCACGATATACATGCTTTGTGCCATGGGATGTTCCTCGTGGTGTTCGTTTTGTTGCTCTGAAATTATGCCTTTGGCTCGAGCAGAATCAGGATTTCGAGATTGGCTGAGCCTGGAAACATGTCCAGAGGAGCGATGCGCCGCGCCTGGTAACCGTTGGCCTGCCACTCTTTGATGGAGGGCGGAATCTGGTCCACCCCGCAGAAGATATGGAGGACCTTTTTAGGTTTCCGCCGGGCCAGCGAGGCGATCACCCCTGGTAACGTGCCCTGGCGGGGCGGATCAAGGAGCATCACCTCGTTTGGGGCTGGTGGCGGCAACGTTTTTTCCAGGTACCCGACGGTGATCCGGTGGGCGAGAAACTTGGTCTGGCCGCCCCGGTGCTTGTTCAAACGGCTGTTGGCCTCGGCGGCCCGGATGGACGGGCCTTCGCCATCAACGGCCAGCACCTGCCGATACGCGGGAGCGAGATAATGGCTGAACAACCCGTAGCCGCAGTAGAGATCAAGGAGCGACTGGTCCGGGGCCGGAGCCAGCAGCGCCCGGGCCCGCTCCAGCATGGTTTCCACCATGGATTCGTTGATCTGGGAAAACGAGGTGGGATGGAATTGGTAGCGGCAGTCGCCGTAGGTGGCCCCCAACTGGTCCGGGCCGAAGAGCTTTTTGAAATGCAGGGTCTCCGCCGGGCGCTTGGTTTCCAGATAGTAGTCGGACTGGCTGGGGTCAAGGTAGACAAAGGCCGCAGTGACAGCAACGGGGAGCTTCTGGAGATGACCGCTGAGCAGTTTCATCTTGCGGACCAGCGGCCCGTTCATCAGGTCCACATTGAAGATCACCGCCTGTTCGGTGTAGCCGCCGCGGATGATCAGGTAATTCAGGTGGCCGGCGATCAGCCTAAAGGCCGGATCACTGAGCTTTTGTTGGAGAAAGCGGTAGATGATTTCGTGTTCTTTGGGCTCTAGCGGCGAGGCGGTAAAATATTGTCGGTTCTTGGGCAGGGCTCCCTTGTCTCCCAGAAGCAGATACAGGGTGGAGCCGTGGAGGAAACCCTTGCGTTTTGAGGTGGTGCGGTAGCCCCGGGCCCTGGGGGAGCGGATGACCTGTTCCGGTAGGCCGGGCAATCGGTGCTGTTTCCAGAAGGCCAGCAACCCCTGGTCTTTTATCTGCAGCTCCATGGAATAATCGAGATGGGCCAGAGGAGAGCTGTAGAGGATGGCCTGACCTTCCGGGCCTATCGTTGAAGGAATGAGCGGCTTGAGAAAGCTGGCAAAGGAGCGATCAGAGGGTGAAGCAGGCGCCCAGAATATTTCCTCCTCGGATTGTTCCTCCTGGGGTTTTCTGGCGCTTTTAAACCCACGATCCGGGGTGGAATCAGCGGCAGACCTGCGGGTCTTTGGGCCGAAGGTTTTTTCTGGCGGTGATTTTCTCTTGCGGCTGGGTGGGCGCTCGGGTGCTGAGGCAGACTTCCGGCAGGGTTCCTCATCGAACTCGCAGCTTTCCGGCCGTGGCCTTCTGTTGCCGGTAAACCCACGACCGGGCGCGGAAGCAGCCCCAGGCCTGCGGGTCTTTTTGTCGAAGGGTCTTTCTGACGGGGATTTTCTCTTGCTGCTGGATGGGCGATCGGTTGCCGAAGCAGGCTTCCGAAAGGTATCTTCCTCGGATCTTTCCGCCCGCGACTTTCTGTTGCCGGTAAACGCACGACCGGGAGCAGAATCAGCACCAGGTCTGCGAGTTTTTCTGCCCACGGGCCTTTCCTGTGGGGATTTATTTTCACCGCGAGAAGGGCGAGCGGTTGTCGCGCGGGTTTCCGGGCTGCTGTTTCTTGCGCGGGTTGGTTTTTGGGAAGGATTTTTTTTGCTTACAGACAAGGGATCACCAAGAGAAAAGAAGGGAAAGAAAGAAAAAAGTATACACGCTAGCCTGTGATGCA
>Ga0315272_10001954_pt1 | contig 10170 bp, 9 predicted proteins | sample C3_middle_MG_FD_203918 | JGI IMG/M metagenome (GOLD analysis project Ga0315272, IMG submission 203918) | Sediment microbial communities from Yellowstone Lake, YNP, Wyoming, USA - C3_middle | ecosystem: Environmental > Aquatic > Freshwater > Lake > Sediment | place: USA: Wyoming | collected...
TAGCTGATTTCACGTATCTTCCACTCTATTTTAGTGCCATTCGGCTTAAGGTGTTCATGAATCCAACGGTTTCAAATTCGCCGCAAACCCCGCGCGGCGGTTCTGTCGTTACCGCAAAACCGATTTAAAATCAGCGCACCGCCATGACTGTCTTCCAAACTCCTGAATTTTGTAATGCACCCGGTTCCGATATTCGGTGTGAATTCCTTTTGACTGCGCGGCCTAAAATCGCATAATCCAAAACCATGACCCGGCATGTAAAAAAAATCTCATGCGGCGCGTTGCTCTGGCTGGCCTTGGGCTCAGGCCTGTTGCAAGCCGCAAATCCCCTCTCCCCTCAGGACGTTAAAATCACCGATCAGAACGACCGGCTCCGTATTGAGATAGGCGGCCAGTTTTTCTCGGATTATGTGTATCAAGGTGCGCGGCGTCCCTACATGTATCCAATCATCGGGCCGGGCGGCCAGGCCATGACGCGCAACTGGCCGATGAAAAGCCCCGAAGGCGAGGAGCACGACCATCCTCATCACAAATCTCTCTGGTTCTCCCATGGCGAGGTGAACAAGGTTAATTTTTGGACGGATGAGGGCGCGAACCTGGGGCTGATCGTTCATGAAAAATTCACCAAAATCGTGTCCGGTTCCACGGAAGGCTCATTCCAAGAGGCGATTAAATGGGTCGGCCCCGATGGAAAAACGGTATGTACGGAAGACCGCACAGTGGGCATCGGAAACAGCGAGAAATTGCGCTGGATTGATTTCCAGATCACCATCAAAGCCTCCGAGGCCGATGTTGTTTTTGGAGATACCAAGGAAGGTTCCATGGGCATACGTCTGGCCGAAACGATGCGGTTGACCGGCAAAACAGGCAAAGGCCACATCATCAACAGCGCTGGCCAAAAAGACGGAGACACATGGGGCAAACGCGCCGCTTGGTGCGACTATTATGGTCCGGTGAATAATGCAACCGTGGGCGTTGCCTTCTTCGATCATCCGCAGAATCCGCGTTATCCCACGACATGGCATGTGCGGGATTATGGTCTTTTCGCCGCGAATCCCTTCGGTCTTCATGATTTTGAGAAAAAACCGGTTGGTGCCGGCGATATGAAGATTCCATCGGGTCAAAGCGTCACGTTTCGCTATCGGATGATCTTCCACATGGGCAATGAAAAGGACGCCGACATTGCCGGTCTTTATGAGAAATACATTAAATAATTTGTCACTTTAACTTGGAACCTTAGTTTTTTTATGAATATGCAAACACTCTCACGTCGCGGCTTCTTGAAAACGTCGCTTGCCGCCAGCGCCAGCCTCGCCCTGCCCCTGCCTTCATGGTCCCAAACCCCTGGCGCCAACGATGATATTCGGGTGGCGGTCGTCGGTTTCAACGGCCAGGGCGGCAGTCACATTTCCAGTTTGACCAAGCTCAAAGGCGTTCGACTCGTCGCCCTTTGCGATGTGGATAAGGCTGTTCTGGATAAAAACGTCAAACAATTGGATGCCAAAGGCATCAAAGTCGAGGCTTACACCGACGTTCGCAAATTGCTCGAAAACAAAAATATCGATGCCATCACCACGGCCACGCCCAACCATTGGCACGCCCTTATCTCCATCTGGGCATGCCAGGCGGGCAAGGATGTCTATGTGGAGAAACCCGTCTCACACAATGTTTCGGAAGGTCGCAGAATCGTCCAAGCGGCCCGCAAATACGATCGCATTGTCCAAACCGGAACACAGTGCCGGTCCACGGAAGGCATGCGTGAAATGATGCAGTACCTGCACGATGAGAAATTGGGGAAAGTCAAAATCGCGCGCGGCTTGTGCTACAAACGGCGCGCCAGCATCGGAAAAACCGAGGGGCCGCAAGCCATCCCCGAATCCGTTAATTATGATCTTTGGACGGGGCCCGCGCCCATGATGCCCTTGCATCGCAAAAAACTTCACTACGACTGGCATTGGGTCTGGCCCACAGGCTGCGGGGATTTGGGCAACCAGGGGATTCACCAGATGGATCTCGCCCGCTGGGCCCTCCAGGTCAATGAACTTTCGCCCCGCGTCCTCAGTGTCGGCGGTCGCCTGGGATACGAGGATGACGGTGAGACGCCCAATACCATGTTTATTTTTCATGATTACAAAAAGGCCAAGCTGATCTTCGAGGTTCGCGGTCTGCCTCGCAGCACCACCGACGCGAAAATGGATGAGTATCGAGGGGCAAGCATTGGACTGGTGGTACATTGCGAAGACGGATATATGGTCATCACCAGCTACTCCGCCGGTAAAGCCTTCGACAACGACGGCAAACTAATCAAGTCGTTTGATGCGGGCGGGGACCATTTCGCAAATTGGATCAAGGCCATTCGCAGCCGCAAGCACACTGACCTGAATGCCGACATTCTTGAAGGCCATCTTTCCAGCGCCTTGTGCCACACGGGAAACATTTCGTATCGACTTGGCGCTCAAAAAGAACCCGACGAAATTCGCGAAGTGCTGCAATCCGATCCCGACGCCATGGAAACCGCGCAGCGTTGTTATGAGCATCTCCAGGCCAACGAAGTGGACCTGACCAAAACCAGGGGGACCCTGGGCGTTGTTCTGAAAATGGATCCGCAAACCGAGCGCTTCATCGAAAACGACAAGGCCAACGAAATGCTCACCCGGATTTATCGTCCGCCTTTTGTGGTGCCCGAAAAGGTTTAAGCGGCTCAGACAGCCAAACCACAAGGCCTTGTGACTTCAAATCGAGTCACGAGGCCAGTTCAACCACGACAGGGGCGCGCTCGAACTCATTGGCCGCCATCAAGGTCCGCTGTTTCATCCCGGCCAGGACCGCAATGAAGCGGTCGGGGACGATTTCCAGACGTGTGTTGTAAAACGTGGCAATGTCGTTGAAATAAGATCGCGCCAAGGCGATTCGTTGCTCCGTGTCGGCCAGATTTTTTTGCAGGTTCAAAAAGGATTCATGGGCCTTGATCTCCGGATATCGTTCGGCTATGGCCACCAGCGTTTTCGAACACGCGCGGTAATCCGGCCCCGGCTCTCCAGGCGGCGTTGCCAAACTTTGGGCGCGAAGCGACGCCAACTCCACTTGCAGGTTTTGTTCGTAATCCCGCAAACCCTGGATCGTTTTCACCAGATTGGGAATTAAATCGAACCGGCGCTTAAGTTGAACATCCACCTGGGACCACCCTTGATTCACCCGCTGGCGCAGATCGATCATGCTATTATAGACCATCCATACCCACGCCAGAAACCAGGCCATTGCGTAACCGCCCGCCACCAGCGCATAGGCCGGCACAAAAGGCGATTCCAAGTTGAGCATTCGTTCCCGCGCAAAAATCCCCGCCAATCCCAATACCCCTCCAAAAATTCCCCAACCGATATACGCCCAGGCAAAGCCGGAGCTGACCTGTTCTTCGGATCGTGTCGAAATCAAAAACATGGGCGCATTCTTGTCCTCGGCAATTTCAGCCGCCACAATGTCGTCCCGCTCTCGCGCCTGCCCCATCACATAAAGAGGCGTGTGCAAGGGAATCCCCGTTTCGCTGAAACGCCGCCGAAAATCTGAATTCGGCACCGCTCCTTGAGGACCTTTTCCGTAGTACAGGGCATCCCCCATCCCGCAGGTTACGTCGAATATTCCCAGTGGCTGCAATGTGGCGCCCATGGGCATGACACGAATCACACCCTCATCATCCTTCAGAAAAAACGGTATCATTTCACCCCCGCTGGCCACCGTCGTCCATCCACTTTCATGACGTGTCCGCGTTTGTGTCTTTCCATTGGCGTCCGTATAGGTTTCTGTGACGGTCCGGGACCAACGTTCCTGAACCGACCACGCGTATTGCACACAAGCCCGCCCGGCAAGATGGCTGACCAGCGGGTGTTCGGCCTCCGCGGCGCCTTTGAGCTCGACTAGGCCGATAAAAACGCCTGTCGTCCTGGAGGTCGGCAGATTATCCACCAACCGTCGTCGCCTGCCCGCGCGCATGGCCGCCAACAGGCAGAGCAAACCGAGCAAAAGACCCAATAAAGGCGCAAAAGGCGCGAATTGTGACGGCCCTGACATGGTCCGAATTCTACACCAGCAACGGCACAAGTCGAGTCTCCCGGCGGCCCCGCGTCGTCGCCTGGTTTTCGTTTCCTGACTTTAAGCTTGCGACCATTGGTTGTTTGTTGTTACTATCAGCGCAATTATATGGCAGCTATTGGCCGATTCCAAAAGGGTGACGAGATCTTCCATGCGAAGGTCGTCGATGGCGAGCTTTTCCGTTTGATTGGAGATCCGTTCGGCTCTCCGTCCTACGAGAAAAAGCCCGTCCCTTCAAAAGGTGTGAAAACGCTCACTCCAGTGGCTCCATCCAAAATCATCGCCGTCGGTCTGAATTACGCGGACCACGCCCGTGAAACCGGCAAGCCGCTTCCCAAAGAACCGCTTTTCTGGCTTAAGGCCCCGACCTCCCTTATCGCCGATGGAGCGAAGATCGAAATTCCGTTCACCAATCATCGTGTGGATTATGAGGCCGAGCTGGTTATTGTGATTGGCCGGCGTGTGCGCAACGTGACACCCGCCGCCGCCGCGCGTTACATTTTTGGCTATACAGCCGCCCAGGACATCAGCGATCGCACCATTCAAAGCACCGAAGGCCAATGGGCGCGCTGCAAGTCTTTTGACACTTTCACTCCGCTGGGGCCTTACGTCGAAACCAAGATCGACCCGCATGACCTGACCATCCAACTGTTCCAAAATGGCCAGCTCCGCCAGAACTCGAACACCAGCCAGATGATTTTTAATTGTTTCAACCTGGTGAGTTTTGTTTCAACCAATATGACGCTCCTGCCCGGTGACATCATCCTGACCGGCACACCCAGCGGCATTGGCCAGATAGAATCTGGCGACCGCCTGGAGGTCCGCATTCAGGGACTGTCGCCTTTGGTGAACATGGTCAAGTAACCGTGCCGTTCGGTGTGGTTTCGATTCCCTGCCCGGATCTTGCCATGTTTCGCGGGAACTCAGGCATTATTTTTTTGCACAGATTCCCTGAATAGTCGGGCATCTGGAGCCTCATGGTCACGCTGGCCCGGCCCCATCTTTTTTCCAATTCCCCACCTGACACTTGCGCGAGACCCTGAATTTATCTATGAATGAGGCCGCATGATTAACGGTTATCACATTGTTGTATGCGGCAGCATCGTCCCCGATCCGCTCCAGACTCTGGAGCCGGTGACAACCCCTGCCGGTCCCGGGTTAAAGAACGAAATGATGCTTCCCGCAGTATTGGATCCTTGGGCCAGCCACGCCCTGTATGAGGCGGCGAACCTGGCAAAGAATACTCCGGGCAGCAAAGTCTGGCTCGTCAGTCTGGGACCGAAGGCCAAGCTGCAACAGGTCATGATGACCGTGGCCCAAAAGGTTCCCTTCGAATTGATCGCCCTCGATGGTTCGGCGAGCGGCTTCTCCGAAGCCTGGGAAACCTCCGCCGCGCTCGCCGAGGCAATCAAGGCCGCGCCCGGATTGGACCACACGCGCCTCCTCCTTTTCGGCGGTTGGGAATCCGCCTCTCGTGGCGCGGGCGCCACGCTCTCCCTGGTTGGAGAACGCCTGGGTATCATCGACCAATTTCAAGGGGTCGATCAATTAACAATCAATCCTGATGGCAGCCTTCAAATACTCGAACGCGTCGAAGGCGCAAAACACCAGGTCTCCGTGTGTTTGGGTCCACCCGCCGTGCTGGGATGGGCCACGGGGAATCTGCCTGAACCCCGCAACAACCCCCAGGTGGGAATGGCCAATATGCGCGCGATCATGCCAGCGCTCCAGAAGGCCAGACCTGTAAAAACCACGGCGGAAGGAGCCGCGTTCTTGAGCGTCACTCTGCCCAAACAAATGCGCGAGACCAAAATCGTCAAGGACATGTCCGCCGAGGACGTGGCGCGCGATATCGCCGCCTGGATTAAAACCGCCTGATTTCCCCCTTTATGACCATGGAAACCCTGCTTTTTCTCGCACATACGGAGCCGGACGGCTCGCTCGCCAAACTCGCATTGGAAGCCCTGGCTGCGGCGCAGTCATTGGCCCAGTCCCTGAACAACGCCCCATTGGTCGTTGGTTTAATGGGGCCGGAAGTCCAGGCCGCCGCAGACAGCATTGCGTCCTGTGGCGCCACCAGGTTCATCGGTGTCCGTCATGAAGCCCTGCGCGATGCCCATTACGCGACAGACGCCGCCGCCGCGCAGACCTTATGCGCCGCCGCGCAGGCGACCCTCGTCATTGCCGCGCATACTTCCCGTTTCGCCCGCTCCATGCCCGGAGTGGCGTTGCGTCTCAATGGTCGCGTGGACACTCATGTGAGTGGCATCCCCGTCAACGATGGCAAGGCTGCCACAAACCGCTGGTATTATCGCCAGCGTATCGAGGGCACCCTGCAACGCAATCAACGCCCGTGGATCATGCTCATGGACGCTGGCGCTGCCGCGCCATTCCAGGGAACCGCGAAAACGGTTGCGGTTGAGATGCTGCCACTGACTCTGGGTCCGGAAACCCAGCGAACACGCGTCACGGGATTTCAATCCCCACCCGCGGACCAGCAAACCATCCGGCCCGAGGCGGCCTTATTGTTTGTCACTGGAGCCGGTTGGACCAAAAAACAAGCGGACGGCCAACCACATGTAAAAGAGGCTGAAAAATTGATCCTGGACTTTCTGCATGGCACCCGGGCCTCGTTGGGCAGCAGCAAATCGCTGGTCGATCTCAGCGGCGAAGGTCAGGCCATCCTCCCCTTCCTCACTCACTTGAACCAGATCGGCCAGACCGGCTCCACCCCGCGCCATCAAAAAGGACTGTCCACTTGCTGCCACGGCGAAGAACCCCATACCGTGGGATGGCGTTTCATTAACGAACGCCGCGCCATCAGTCTCGATCCGAATTGCGGCTGGGCCCGCGGCAAGGCAGATGTTCTCTACGTGGCCGATGCCTTTGCGGTCATGGCCAAACTCAACGCCCTGCTGATGCAAAAATAAAACGTCATGCAAAAAGGAAAAGAAGCGGCCCTGTTGACGGTGTTAGTGGATATCCACGTCAAACCGGAATGCGTTGATGCATTCTGCCGGGCCAGCATGGAGAATGCCCTGCAAAGCCGCAAGGAACCTGGAGTGGCCCGATTCGATGTTTTGCAGCACACGGGTGATGCTGGTCATTTTACCTTGGTGGAAGCCTATCGCACGGCGGAAGATCCCGCCCGCCACAAGGAAACCGCCCATTACAAAAAATGGCGGGACACGGTGGAAACGATGATGGCCATCCCGCGGACCAGCCAGAAATTCGCATGGATGAATCCAGAATAATGACGGCACGGTTCGAATTTGCCTCGGCAGGCCGGATTATTTTTGGAGCCGGGGTCTTCAAGGAACTGGGGTCAACCGCCAAAAACCTGGGTCATCGTGCCTTGATTGTCACCGGCCGCACCGCGCGACACGCCGATTTTGTATCAGCGCAATTGACCAGTGCCACCCTGGCCAGTTCGGTCTTTTCTGTCACGGGGGAGCCCGACATTCAAACCATCGAAAAAGGGGTCGCTCAAGCAAAAGCCGAAGGTGCCGATCTGATCATTGGGGTTGGAGGCGGTTCCTCCATCGACACGGCCAAAGCCATTGCCGCCATCGCGGCCAACGATGGCAGCCTTTTTGATTATCTGGAGGTCGTCGGTCGCGGCCAGCCTCTGCAAAAGTCCGCCCTGCCCTGCATTGCCATTCCCACCACCGCCGGCACGGGTTCCGAAGTCACCCGCAACGCCGTCATTGCCTCGCCCGAACACCGCGTCAAGGCAAGCATCCGGCATGTCTCCATGCTGCCCCGGCTGGCCCTGGTCGATCCGCAGTTGACCCTGGACATGCCGCCCCTTCTAACCGCATGCACAGGGATGGATGCCCTGACACAGTTATTGGAGGCCTTCGTTTGTTCGCGCTCCAATCCAATCGCCGACAGCTTCTGCCGTGAAGGTCTTGCCCGAGTGGCCCGTTCCCTGAAAATCGCTTTTCAAAATGGACGCGACCTCCCGGCACGCGAGGACATGTCACTGGCCGCCCTGCTGAGCGGGCTGGCCCTTGCCAATGCCGGCCTGGGCGCGGTTCATGGTCTGGCGGGACCCCTGGGTGGAATGTTTGACGCCCCCCATGGCGCCCTGTGCGCCGCGCTACTGCCACAGGTCATGACAATCAATCTCGCTGCCATTTCCAACCGCGCCCCCAACCACCCGGCAGCGCGGCGATTCGAGGAAATCGCCCGGATTCTGACCGGAAATCCACGCGCAACAGCGGCCGATGCCGCCGCTTGGACTGCCGAAACAGCGCGGGAACTCTCCATCCCAACTCTTTCCCATTATGGCGTCACGACCAGCCACTTTGAGGAACTGACTGCAAAAGCAAGCGCCGCCAGCAGCATGAAAGCCAATCCAATATTGCTAACCGCCACGGAGATCACGGAAATCCTCCGCCGCGCATTGTAACCGGCTGTCGTCAAAAACCTTCGCAGATCAGCGCAAACACCCCGACATGGCTTCGGCTCTTGGTTCGCGGTGCGGCACTGCTTCGTGCAAAAACAGTGAAATCCACTCGTTGGCGATGACCTGGTCGTTCGCAGTGCCGCCTCGCAGGGTGTAACTTCCATCGGCCTCCTCTATAAGCCGGGCTTTGCCAAAGCACGCGATCAACTTTGCCTCGCCACGGCATGCCCTTTTCAATTGAAACATCATGCGCGCATTATCACGCCCGCCATTGGACAAATACTGTCCATGGTCTAAATAATAATCTCAAAAAAACAGGCCCCGGCAACCCGCGGCAATCGAGCCAACGCGTTTTTGCTGTTCACCCGGGGAAGTATCTTCTTAAATGTCCGCCTGTGCCAACGAATGTAATCGCAGTCGCAAACCAGAAGGGCGGGGTCGGAAAAACCACGACCTCCGTTAATTTGTCCGCATGCCTGGCTGCGGCGGGACAGCGCGTTTTGCTCCTGGATATCGATCCCCAAGCCAATGCCACCAGTGGCGTGGGCGTGGAAAAGCTGGAAGGCGCCAGCGTCTATCAGGGGCTCTTGGGCGAGGGCGATCTCATGGATAAAATAAAGCCCACCGCCTTCGAGCGGCTCCATGTGGTTCCCAGCGAAGTGGACCTTTGCGGAGCGGATATTGAGTTGTCCCGCATGGACAACCATCTCCAGCGGCTCAATCTGGCGATGCGGCCCGTGCGCGACAGCGGCCAGTTCGATCTCATTCTGATTGATTGCCCACCCTCTCTGGGCATTCTCACCCTGAACGCGTTTGCCTCCGCGGATTGGTTGTTGGTTCCCTTGCAATGCGAGTATTACGCCCTGGAGGGTATTTCAATGATCACCCGGCTTCTGGGCCAACTCCGCGATTCGGGCGCGAACACCCGGCTCCAACTCCTGGGCGTCGTCATGACCATGTTCGATGCGCGCACCAAATTGTCCCAGCAAGTCGTGGGCGAGGTTCGCCAGCACTTCAAGGAACTGGTGTTCGATACCGTCATCCCGCGCGCCACCCGCCTGGCCGAAGCCCCGAGCTTCGGCAAACCGATCATCCACTACGATAAATACAGCGCCGGCTCCGCAGCCTACGAAGTCCTGTCCGTGGAATTGCTCAAGCGCCTGAAAATCGGTTGAAAAACTGATATGATTCGAGCGGGTTTGCGGAGATCGATTTTGGTTTTGACCCGGGTGGAAGGTTAAAGTGTTTCCAACTTGGTCAGCCATTCATTGAAGCGAGGACATTTCTTGCGAACAATGGCCAAATCCAACTTTTCAGCGATGCGGGGCCCGTGAGCTAAATCACTGCGGCCTTTGATGTAACTTGGAAATGCCGCTTGAATGCGTTTGGATGGAGCTTTCTGCGGCCTGTCATTAATTTTTTCACAACCGCCGCACGTTGCAACTGCTTCCGCAAACGTGTTGGCGAGCGATGGGCTACCGAAAGTTGACGCCATTTTGTCAGGTTCAGCGAAAAACAATGCCTCCAATTCGTGGAGTTGGACGTATGGAATCAAACGGGATTCGACATTTGGCAGATCAATTCCATCCACCGCCCGCCTGTGTATTTCCTTTTCAATCATCTCCGCCACCACTTCGCCCCCACGGAACGAAACGTCCGCCTTTGACTTGGCG
>Ga0315272_10001955_pt1 | contig 10163 bp, 7 predicted proteins | sample C3_middle_MG_FD_203918 | JGI IMG/M metagenome (GOLD analysis project Ga0315272, IMG submission 203918) | Sediment microbial communities from Yellowstone Lake, YNP, Wyoming, USA - C3_middle | ecosystem: Environmental > Aquatic > Freshwater > Lake > Sediment | place: USA: Wyoming | collected...
CCACTCAGGTTGGTGTCTTTCAGTTCCTTCACCAGCCCTGACGATTTGGCCTGCGCGTTCAGCGTGCGCGTCATCGCCGTCCGGAAGCCCGTCAGATGCGTGCCGCCGTCCTTGGTGTTGATGTTGTTCGCAAAGCTGAAAATGTTCTCGGAATACGAGTCGTTCCATTGCATCGCAATGTCGATCGAAAGCTTGCCGCCGTTTGGCAGGTCGCGCTCGCCTTCAATGCCGATGGGCTTCTCGTGCAAAACGTTCTTGCCGCGGTTCAAATGCTTAATGAACTCGACAATTCCACCTTCAAAATGGAATTCGCTCCTCTTGAAAGGATCGGTGCGCTCATCGGTCAGGGTGATCTTCAGACCTCTATTCAGAAAAGCCATTTCCCTGAGCCGCGTCGCTAACGTGTCGAAGTTGAACTTCAACTCGTCCATGATCGTGCCGTCCGGCTTGAAGGTGATCTTTGTGCCGGTCTTCTTGCCCGCCTTCCCCGCCCGGGTCAACGGACCTTTCGGCAGACCGCGCTCGTAGTCCATCTCCCAGGTGTAGCCGTCACGCCAGATCTCAAGATGCAAGGTCTCTGACAGCGCGTTCACACAGCTCACGCCCACGCCGTGCAGTCCACCCGATACTTTGTAACTGTTCGAGTCGAACTTCCCGCCTGCGTGCAGCTTCGTCATCACGATCTCTGCCGCCGAGATGCCGAAATCCTCTTTGATATCGACGGGAATCCCACGCCCGTTGTCGATGACCGTGATCGAATCGTCGATGTGAATGAAGATCTGAACTTCGCTGCAGTAACCGGCCAGGGCCTCGTCGACCGAATTGTCTACAACCTCGTAAACCAGGTGGTGCAGGCCCGACTCACCGGTCGACCCGATGTACATCGCCGGACGGAGACGCACCGCCTCCAGACCCTCCAATACCTTGATGCTGGTGGAATCGTATGTGCCAGAATTATTCAAATCGTTTTACCTTCGCCTCTACGCGCCTACGTCTCAGATGCGCATCGGCATGACTACGTAGCGGTAGTTGTAATTGACGCCTTCGCCAGCCGGGCGCATTTCGCCCGCGCTCTGCGCGTCCTTGAAATGGAATGCGACTGTAGACTCGGCCACGGCTCGCAGAAAATCAAGCAGGTACTGTGCATTGAATCCGATTTCGACGGTCGGCCCGTCGTACTGCACAGGTAGATTCTCCTCCGACTCGCCGCTCTCGCTGATCGAGCTATGCACCACCGCTTCGTTGTCCGCGAACCGGATCTTAATCGCCCTCGAACGCTCATCGGAGAACTGGGCAACGCGCTCTATTGCGGCTCTCAGCTCATCTTTTGAAATTTCGACGATTTGCGCGTGCGCCTTCGGCAGGACACGCTCGAAATCGGGGAAGTTGCCCGTCAGCTTACGGCTGATCAGCAACCGGCTGCCCAATCGGAAGAACAGATGGTTCTCGTCGGCTGCAAACTCCACGCCAGAATCTCTGTCCGGAGTTTCGGCGGCAAGCTTCAATAGCTCGTTCATCGCCTTCCGGGGCAGCAGGACCTTCGCATTCGCCTCGCCCTCCGCCAATGGGTTCTCCGTCTCCACCAGAGCCAACCTGTGGCCATCCGTGGCTACCATGGTCAGCGTCGAGCCCTTCAACTGAAGCAGCGCGCCGTTCAGTGTGAACCGCGACTCCTCGGCCGAGATCGAAAAAATCGTCTTGCCGATCAACGAAGCCAGCAATCCCATCGGAATCTTCGCCATCGGCTCCGGCATCTCCGGCAGCTCGGGAAAGCTCTCCCGGGACATCCCCGCGATCCGGGTCCGCGACCGCCCGCAGACCAGCGATGCCCAATGGTTGTCGCCAACCTTAACCTGCACTTCGGCTTCAGGCAGCAACCGGGCATAGTCCAGCAACCTTTTCGCTGGAATCGTTCCCGCCCCCGCCGTCTTCACCTTGGCCGGAGCTTCACAGCGGATCGCCAGTTCCAAATCCGTGGCTGTCAGCGTCACCAACTCGCCCGATACCTCAATCAGGATGTTCGAGAGGATTGGGATCGTCGTCTTCCTCTCGACCACGCCTTGAGACAGGTTCAGCTCGCGTACCAGATCCGCTTTGTTAACCGAGAATTCCATGCGACGACCTCTTCCTTGGAAGATTCTCTCTTGAACAGAATCTAACGATCTCTTCTCTAATCAGAATTCGAAAGACCTGTGGAAATGTAGAAATCTCTCTAAATTATACAAAAAACTGAGCCTTGCTGGCTTCGCTGGCTGTGATTTCCTGCTCCGGTCCGGGAGCATAAGACACCTCCCGGACGTTGTACACAGATTTGCGCAGGGCTCCAAAATGGTTCATCTGTGCAAAACTATGTAAGTCTAATGGAATGAGTCAATTAGGTTGTGGATGAGCTTGTTCAAATCCGGGTCGGTTTGGCGCATTTCATCAACCTTGCGCACCGAGTGAAGCACCGTCGTGTGGTGCTTGCCTCCGAAATGGCGCCCGATTTCCGGCAGAGACGCCGAAGTCAGCTCTTTTACCAGGTACATGGCAACTTGCCGCGGCCGCGAAATCTCGTGCGCGTTCGTCTTCTGCTTCAGTTGCGAGGGCTGCAGTTCGTAGCGTTCGGCCACGGCTCGCATGACCGCATCGATGCTCACGCGCCGCTCATTGTTGTGCAGCACGGGCTTCAATACCTGCCGTGCCATATCGAGCGTCACCGGCATCGCCGTAACACTCGAGTACGCGACCAGCTTTGTGAACGCCCCTTCTAACTCCCGCACGCTCGACTTCGTCTTCGTGGCCATGTAGATACGTACGTCTTCTGGCAGACATACGCCTTCCTGCTCGGCTTTCATGTCGAGAATGGCCATCTTCGTTTCGAGGTCGGGCGGCTGAACATCCACCATCAGGCCCCATTCGAAACGCGTTCGCAGACGCTCCACAAGGCCTTTCATGTCCTTGGGCAGCGAATCGCTGCTCATCACAATCTGCTTCTGGTGGTCGTACAGCGCGTTGAATGTGTGGAAGAACTCTTCCTGCGTCCGCTCTTTGCCGGCAACGGAATGAATATCGTCGATCAGAAGCACATCCGCGGACCGGTAGTGCGACTGGAACGACGTCATTCTGCCTCCGCGCAGGCAGTACACCATCTCGTTCATGAAACGCTCGCCGGTGGTGTAAACCAAACGCATAGAGGGCCAGCGGCCCAGCACCTCACGGCCGATCGCATGGATCAGGTGCGTCTTCCCCATACCACTGCCGCCGTAAATGAAAAGCGGGTTGTAGCTCCGGCTCGGCGTTGCCGCTACGGCTTTCGCCGCGGCGTGCGCAAACTGGTTGCACGTCCCGACCACGAACGAATCGAATGTCAGCCTGGGGTTCAGATGAGAAGTTGCCGGTGGAAATTGCATCATTCCGTCCGCGGCGTTGCTCTCCGTCGTAGGTGGCGCCGGGGATTCATTCCGGACCAGCTCATAGTGAATTTCCTGCACCGGCAGGTTCAGATTCTGAATCGCGGTCTGAATTCTAGGCGCGTATTCTCGCTCCAGCCACACCCGTGTTGCTTCGTCCGGCACGAGAACGCGTAGCCGCTTCTCCTCATGCTCAAGCAACTCTGTGCGAGCCACCCAGTTATGGAAGGCCTCCGATTTCATCTTGATGTGGAGTTCTTCCTTGATCCGATCCCATAAATTTGTTTCCACCATCAGACCAAAACTTTCCCTCATGATTTCCACTTGTTTTTCACAGTGTGGAACCACTCGCTTTTACCTTTACCGATTTCGCCCGCGCGCTACGCCTGCCACCCTGTCTCCTGCTCAGGGTACCTCAATCCCGGCAACTCGCCACGCTCAAGCGATCATCAGAATATCACAGTTCTGGCGTTCGCCAAGTAGGAATGCAGCAGATTTGTAACCCATTATTAATCAATGCATTGTGGCTATTCTAAGCTGTGATAATCAGCACCATTTTCAGTGGAAAATGTTCGAGCCTTGCCGCAACTTCTTGAACGAATTGACAGATCGGTGGGGCCCGAGCAAGAATGAAGAAGTCCCGTGAGCGGGAGTAACTCAGCTGGTAGAGTGCAACCTTGCCAAGGTTGATGTCGCGGGTTCGAATCCCGTCTCCCGCTCCAGTCTTCAGGCTTCATTTTTCAATCCCAGCCCGCTCCGCACACTTTGCTCTTGAGTACAGCCACGGCCGAAAGGACGCGCCGGTTTTTGCGAATTGCCAATTGGCTCTCTTCGACCTCGCCCGCTCTTTGAGGCCCGCATCCTCGCGGCTATCCCACGCACCTGGCCTTCCGGTGTGCGAACATCAGGCCATGCAACGACGGACCCTGTTCAAGACTCTTGCCGCGTTTGCTGCGCCGCTTGCCGCTGTGCCATCTTTGCCTGGCAAGCTCACCGCCGCGCCCGGTCTGCCCTCGCACGACGAACGCATCCGGTGCTTCGGCCAGACCTGGCTGGTGCCCACCGCCGCGGATTGGAAAGCGGAGAGTACTCCGCAAGGAGACGTCCTCCATCTCAACGTTCCTCGACCGCAAGAAGCGAATCCGCGTGCGCCAGTTCAGTACGCCCTGCTCGAGTCCCAGCCTTCCGGCTGCTTCACACTGGACGTCGAGGTAAATAGCGACATTGAGAGTACGTCACTGATCATCGTTTACGCCTGGAAGGACCCCATCCATTTCGACTACGTGCATCTCTCCACCGACACGGCCCGCAAGCAACCGGTGCACAATGGCATATTCCATGTTTATGGCGGCGACCGCGTCCGCATCAGCAATGACGAAGGTGTTGCCGCGCTGGCGCCCGCCACGAAGTGGACCGGCGTTCGCATCGTTTATGACGCTTCCACGCACCTGGTCGAGACCTGGATCGACGGCCAGCTCAATCCCTCTTTGCGCGCCGTGGATTTCAGCCTCGGCGCCGGAGCCATCGGCCTGGGATCCTTCTTCAACACGGGGAACTTTCGGAAGTTCAGCTTGAAGCCGGGCGTGTGCCGCCCCTCCTGATCCGCTCTGGTACCCTGAGAATCAATTGCTCGCCGTCCGCTTCATCACTGAGCCGGTTCCTATGATCCTGAAGATTCTGGTGCATCCCATTCTCGTCAACCTGAATTTCCACATGCCCATCATGGTGGATCTTTCCCACCAGCTCATCCTGCTCACCGGGGAGAACGGCTGTGGGAAATCCACGCTGCTGCACTCCATCTACTACGCGCTCCGCGGCGACCAGGTGGACGGCTACACTTACCGTTTGGAAGACCAGGTGGCGAGCCCGAAGATCTTCCTCTTCGACGCGGAACAGCACAATCCCCGCATGCATCTCGAATTGTTCGAGGGCAACCCGCGTATGCAGGAGTTCGTCTCCAGCGCGAGCCACGGCCAGGTGATGCTTTCCATGTTCCGCGAGACCTTTCCCGCGCTCCCCGACGGGACCTGCCTGTTGCTGGACGAGCCGGAGATGGCCCTTTCAACCTCCAACCAGCACCGCATACTCAAAATGCTCAAGGAGTTGGCCGCGCAGAAAAACTTCCGCATCATCTGCGCCACGCACTCGCCGATATTGATCGATGACGAGGAAACCTACGTGATCAACCTCGACAACTACATCAATCGCAACGTGCCCACGGAAGACATGGGCGTCGAGGACTCCAGCACGATCCAGTAGAATCGACTTTGACCGGGCCTTTCCCGCGAAACGCCTGGCCGGCACGGACGGCGCATGGTCCGAGAAACACTCCTCGATTACTTCGATACCGTAGCCACGCTGGAAGGCGAGTATCTCGTCTACGACGATGGTTTCCGCCCGCGTTCCTACTCCTACCGCGCGCTGGCGAAGGCCGCAAAAAATTTCGCCCGGATCCTCCTCCAACACGGCATCGGCCCCGGGGACCGCGTGGTGCTCTGGAGCGAGAACCGTCCGGCCTGGGTCGCCGCCTTCTGGGGTTGCGTCTTGAGCGGCGTCGCCCTCGCGCCCATTGACGAGCGCCATTCCCCCGACTTCCTGCAACGCGTCGCCCACATCACCGGCGCCAAAGCGATTCTCATTGGCGACGAGATGGTCCTGCCGCCGCTCGACCGCCCAGTCCCCGTATTTCGCCTCTCCGATCTCGATTGGGAATCCGACGCTCCCCTGCAGCCCGTCGCCGCCCACCCCGACGACACGTGCCAGATCCTGTTCACCTCGGGAGCGACGGCCGAGCCCAAGGGCGTCGTCATCACGCATCGCAATATTCTGGCCAACATCGTCCCCGTCGAGCGCGAGGTGCTGAAGTACCGCAAGTATGCGCGGCCGTTCTCGCCCATCCGGTTCCTGAACCTTCTGCCTCTCAGCCACATGTTCGGCCAGGCCATGGCGCTCTTTATTCCGCCCATGATCGCCGGCACCGTGGTCTTCCAGCGCAGTCAGAACCCGCAGGAAATCATCCGTCAGATCAAATCGCGCCGCATCTCCGTTCTGGTTTCCGTTCCGAAGATTCTCGACGTCCTGCGCGAGTACGTCGCCGCCCTCCAGCCGGAAGCCGCCAGGCCGGCTCCCGCCTCCGAAAAATTCTGGTGGCGCTGGTGGCGCTACCGGAAGGTCCACAATCTGTTCGGCTGGAAATTCTGGAGCTTCATCGCCGGCGGAGCCGCGCTCGACCCGGCCCTCGAAGAGTTCTGGGGCAACCTCGGCTTCGCCTTGATTCAAGGCTACGGCCTCACCGAAACCGCTCCGATTGTCACGTTGAATCACCCCTTCCATGCGCGCCGTGGAACGGTCGGCAAGCCCATTGCCGGCGTACAAATCCGCATCGCCGCCGACGGAGAAGTGCTGGTGCGCGGCGGCAACGTCACCAGCGGCTACTACAACAATCCCGAAGCGACGCGCGAAGCGTTTGAGGATGGCTGGTTTCACACCGGCGACATCGGCGAGCTCGATTCCACCGGACGACTCATCATCAAGGGCCGCAAAAAAGAAATGATCGTCCTGGCGGACGGCCGTAACGTCTTTCCCGAAGACGTCGAGCGGGCACTGCTCCGCGCTCCAGGTGTCAAGGACGCCGCGGTCATCGGCCTGCCCGCCGAGGGCGGCGAACGCGTGCACGCCGTGCTCCTGCTTGAGACTTCCGCCGATCCAGAGATCGTGCTCGCCGCTGCCAACGCGACGCTCGAAGATCATCAGAAGGTGCGTGGCTACACGCGCTGGCACGAGGCCGAATTGCCTCGCACCGAGGGCACACGCAAGCTGAAGCGCCGCGAACTGCGCAATCGCCTGACGGGCAACATCGCACCGCCGTCCGCGTCGCGCACGCATCCCACGGACCGCGTCGGGGAACTGCTGGAGCGTTGGACCGCCGGCCGCAACGTGGCTGCTTCCACTTCTCTCGACGACCTCGGCCTCTCCTCGCTCGACCGCGTCGAGTTGCTGGTCGCGCTCGAGCAAAAGCTCGGCCAGCCCGTCGATGAAAGCCTCTTCGCCTCTGCTAAAACCATCGCCGACGTTGCGGCTCTGCAAAGCGGGCAACTCACTCTGGCGCGCGCCGCGGCGCCGTTCCGCTATCCCACCTGGAACCGCCACTGGCTCGCGCGCGGCTTCCGCGTTCTCAACCTGAATCTCTGGCTGCTGCACCTCGCCCACCTGTTTGCCTGGGTCCGCGTCGAAGGGCGCGAGCATCTCGCCGGGCTCAAGGGCCCCGTGATCTTTGCCTCGAACCACCAGAGCTTCTTCGACACGCCGTCCATCTTCATCGCCCTGCCCTGGAAATGGCGCCACCGGCTCGCGCCGACCATGCGCAAGGAATTCTTTGACGCCCACTTCCACCCGCGCGAGCATGGCCTGTTCGCCTGGTTCACCAATTCGCTCAACTATTGGCTCTCGCTATTGATGTTCAACGCGATTCCCATTCCGCAGCATGAGGCGGGCACGCGCCAGGCTCTGCGCGCCCTGGGAGAGTTGGTTGAGTCCGGCTACTGCCCGCTCATCTTTCCTGAAGGCGTCCACAGCCCCGACGAGAATCTCCAGCCGTTTCACGCCGGCGTCGCCATGATCGCCGCGCGTCTGCGCGTCCCCGTGGTTCCCCTCCGGCTGCGCGGATCGAACCGCGTGCTGCCCCCTGGAGCCAGGATGGCCAGGCCTGGACGAGTGAGCGTCGTCATCGGCAAGCCGCTACGGCTGGAGGGTGAAGATTACGCCGCGCTGGCAAAGCTGCTTGAAGAGCGCATCCGCGCGCTGTAACAATCAGATCGGAATGCGTCTTGTCTCGCTTGCGCCGCTCATCGCCGTCACGCTCGCGCTTTGCTCCGCAAGCGGCCAGTCATCCCGGCGAACCCTGAACGACGAGCTGAAGCTGGAGCCGAGGCAGACGCGCCTGCTGTACGAGGCGGCGCTGCGCTTCGAAATGGAAGGCAAGACGGAGGCTGCCATCGCGGCCTATGGCAACCTCCTTGAGGAATTCCCGGCTCACCTGAACGGTCGCCTCCATCGCGCACGACTCCTGCTCGCCACCGGCAAGCCCGAAGAAGCCTCGCACGATCTTTCCGCGGCCCTGCTTGCCCATCCGGAGGATGGCGAGGCGTGGTCGGATTACGGCGACTGCCTGCGCGCGATGCAGCGCGACAAGGACGCGGCCAGCGCTTACTTGAAGGCCATCGAACACGGTCTCAATACCTCCGTCCTCAACCGCAAGCGCGGCGACGCGCTCTCGGCGTCCGGCGACCCCTCGGCGGCGCTGGAATCCTACACCTTTGCGATCACGCTGCGCCTGGACGATCCGGAATCGTACCTGGCCCGCGGACTGTTGCTGATGAAGATGAAGCGCGAACGCGACGCCATCGACGACTTTACCCGCGCGATCGAATTCAACCCCGATTTTTCTTTCGCTTACTTCCGCCGCGGCCAGGCCTGGGGCGAGCTCGGCCAATTCGCCGACGCAGCGCGCGATCTGACCGCCTTCCTGCGCCTCAAACCTGACGACGCTCAAGCTCTGGCCTATCGCGGAGCGGCGTTTGATTCGCTCGGCCGTGTGGAAGAGGCGCTCTCGGATTACGACGCCGCACTGAAAGCGGACCCCGCCAACGCACGCGTCCTCATGGCGCGCGGCGAGTTGTATTCGCGCCTCGGACGGCACCAGGACGCTCTCGCCGACCGTGATCGCGCCCTGGTCCTGGAGCCGGCGAACGCCTACTTCTGGATGGCTCGCGGCGGTACGCAACTCGCGCTCGGAAATTCGCGGAAGGCCCTTGCCGATCGCACGCGCGCCGTGGAGCTGGCCCCCTCTAACGCACTGATGTGGTACTCTCGCGCAACCACATACTCGGCTTTGGGCGACAACGAGAAGGCGCTGGACGACGCCTTACATGCGCTGCGCCTCAATCCTCACTTCGAAGCGGCCCGAAAACTGATCGATGGCATCGAAGCATCGGACAAATCGAAAGCGGCGGACACTGCCTCGGCCCGGCCGCGCCTTCCCTCCGGCGCTTCATCTCCGCCGTCAGCCGTCACCGGCGCGACTGCCTCCAGGCTTATCAACCTGAAACCGCGGACCGTAGCCCCCTCCGATCCAGTCATCCGGGCGGCTCAACAGCCTGTGATGGTATTCCCGCCCGCGCCTGGCCGGCGCGAGATCGTCATCCCTCCGGCGGCAAAGCCCGCGTCACCGGTTGCCGCTCCGGCCCCGATGGTTTCTTCCAGAGCTCCGGTGTCCGTGGCGCCCGCATCCAAATCGTCCGCGCAGCAGTTGTACCGCGACGGTCGCGCATTGCTGGAGGCCAACGAGTTCGATCAGGCCTCGTCAAAGCTTGCGCAGGCAGCCAACCTGGAGCCTGGCGACCCTCTGATCTGGAACGCTCTGGGCTACAGCCGCATGAGGCAGAAACGCTACAAGGAAGCCTTGACCGCCCTGGACAAAGCCATCGAGATCAAGCCCAATTACCAGAACGCCTACCAGAACCGCAGCGCCGTCAAACACCTGCTGGGCGATAGCTCCGGCTCGGCGCGCGACCGTATCAAGGCCCGGCTCGTCGACAAGCACAAGTAAGCCGCGAGCGTCTCTCGCGGTTTCTACGTCAGTCGATCGGCGGAGCGGAAATGAGACTTGGCCCTGGCACCTACCGCCAGGACGCGGAACTTCTCGCCGATACTGCGTGTCTATGATTGTGTAGGACCGAGAAGAAAATGCAGGAGAAACGGTTTGTTGTCGCT
>Ga0315272_10001956_pt1 | contig 10160 bp, 8 predicted proteins | sample C3_middle_MG_FD_203918 | JGI IMG/M metagenome (GOLD analysis project Ga0315272, IMG submission 203918) | Sediment microbial communities from Yellowstone Lake, YNP, Wyoming, USA - C3_middle | ecosystem: Environmental > Aquatic > Freshwater > Lake > Sediment | place: USA: Wyoming | collected...
CCTAAGGCTTGAGAAGTCGTTGTCAACCAACAGTATAGAGGCCTATATGAGTGATGTCTGCAAGCTTGAAAAATATTTTGAAGAGATTTCGGTTGAAATCTCCCCCGCTGAAGTAAGCTATCCGCAGCTCAGGGATTTTCTTATCTGGTACGGGACAAATAATAAGAACACCAGAACACAGTCGAGGGTCCTTTCAGGAGTGAGGGCGTTCTTCAGGTATCTTCTTATTGAAGGAGAGATAGATGAAAATCCCTCTTCACTTCTGGAATCGCCGAAGATCGGACTTAAGCTTCCTGAAGTTCTTTCAATTTCAGAGATCGACAGGATTATTGCGGAAATTGAACTGAGCAGGCCTGAAGGGCACCGCAATAAAGCAATTATTGAAACGCTCTACGGATGCGGCCTTCGTGTTTCGGAGCTGGTTAATCTTCGTCTTACAGATATACATTATCAGGAAGAATATGTGGTTGTAACGGGCAAGGGCAACAAACAGAGGCTTGTTCCTATAAGCAATAAAGCACTGAAGGAGATTGATATTTATAAACAGGACAGGAATTTATTGCCGGTCATCAAAGATCAGAATATCCTGTTTCTTAACCGACGTGGAAGCGGACTCACCAGGGCAATGATCTTTACTATTATAAAGGACCTTTCCGCAAAAGCCGGAATCAGGAAAAACATCAGTCCGCACACCTTCCGCCATTCATTTGCCACTCATATGATTGAAGCCGGAGCCGATCTGCGTGCTGTTCAGGAAATGCTCGGGCATGAATCGATTCTCACTACTGAAATCTATACGCATATCGACAGGAGTTATCTTCGCGATACTCTTATTATGTTTCACCCCAGAGCATAGCATGCCGCTCTCAGAGCTTGATGCCAGAGTGGCAGGAAAATTCGTTTCTGAAATTCAATTTTTAATATTAACTTTGCGGCTAATTTTGCAAAAACAATAATTTAATCTTATCTCAAATCAATAAAATTATGTCACAAGTTAAAAGAGTCTACTCCTTCGGAAAGAAAACTGCAGAAGGCAAAACCGACATGAAAAACCTCCTTGGAGGTAAGGGTGCTAACCTCGCTGAAATGTGTCTGTTAGGACTACCTGTTCCTGCCGGTTTCACAATTACAACTGAAGCTTGTAATGAGTATTACAAGAATGATTGTACTCTTCCGGCAGAATTAATGCCTGAAGTATGGGCAGCAATGAAGAAGACTGAAGAAACCATGAACATGAAATACGGAGATGCAGAGAATGCGTTGCTCGTATCATGCCGTTCAGGTGCACGCAGCTCTATGCCTGGTATGATGGACACCGTTCTTAACATCGGTCTTTGTTCAGCTACTATCCCTGGTTTCCTCAAAAAAACCAATAATCCACGTTTCGTATGGGATTCATATCGTCGTCTTATCATGATGTATGCCGACGTGGTTATGGAGAAAGCAGAAGGAATTGACCTCGGCGAAGGAAAAGGAATCCGCAAACAGCTTGATGAAAAACTTGACGAGTTTAAGAAACAAAAAGGCTATAAGTCAGATACTGAAATTTCTGCTGATGAACTGAAATTCCTGTCAGAAGAATTTAAGAAGATAGTTGTTAAAGTACTTGGAAAACCTTTCCCTGACGATGCTAAAGAGCAGCTTGAAGGCAGTATCAAGGCAGTATTCAAGAGCTGGAATGGTAAAAAAGCAGTATCATACCGTCGTATCGAAGGTATTCCTGATGATTGGGGCACAGCTGTTAACGTTCAGGCAATGGTATTCGGAAACATGGGTGACACATCTGCAACAGGTGTTGCATTTACCCGTAACCCTGCAACAGGCGAAAATCTTTTCTATGGTGAATGGCTTGTAAATGCTCAGGGCGAAGACGTTGTGGCAGGTATCCGTACCCCCAGCCCGCTTAATGATGATACAAAAAATGATCAGAACAAGCACCTTCACAGTATGCAGGAAGCTATGCCGGGAACTTATAAGGAACTCTGGGATATCCGCAACATACTTGAGAAGTCGTTCCACGACATGCTTGATATAGAATTCACTATTCAGGAAGGTACTCTTTATATGCTTCAGTGCCGCGCAGGAAAAAGAACCGGAACTGCCGCACTCAACATGGCAATGGATATGCTTCATGAAAAACTTATCGATGAGAAAACAGTTGTTATGCGTGTTGACCCTGTTCAGCTCGACGAACTTCTTCATCCTATCTGCGATCCTGCTGCAGAAAAGAAAGTTTCCGCAATTGTAAAAGGGTTACCGGCAGGTCCTGGTGCAGCAGTTGGAAAAGTTGTTTTCACAGCTGAAGATGCAGTTGCATGGTTCCGTAAAGGAGAAAAAGTTATTCTCGTTCGCGAAGAGACCAACCCCGAAGACGTTGAAGGTATGCGCGCTGCTGAAGGCATCCTTACTGCCCGTGGTGGTATGACTTCACATGCTGCACTTGTTGCACGCGGCTGGGGAAAATGCTGTATCGTAGGTGCAGGCGGCCTTCATGTTGATGCTGCCAAAAAAACTGTTAAGATAACCGGCACCGACCTGGTTCTTAAAGAAGGTGATACTATTACACTCAACGGTACAAAAGGAAATGTTTATAACGGAGCAATCACACTCATGGATGCAACTGAGAATCCACGCTTCAAAGAATTCATGGTTATCGTTGACAAATATCGTAAAATGGGTGTCCGCACAAACGCTGAAACTCCTGAAGATGCTATCATAGCACGTAATTACGGCGCAGAAGGTATCGGACTTTTCCGTACAGAGCATATGTTCTACGGTAAAGGATCAGAACAGCCTCTGTTCCTCCTCCGCAAGATGATCCTCAGTGCAAATGAGACTGAGCGCAGGAAAGCGCTTGATGAACTCTATGCTTTTGTTAAAAAAGACATGAAAGCTACTATGGCTGCTATGGACGGCCTGCCAGTTACATTCAGGCTTCTTGATCCTCCTCTCCATGAGTTTGTACCACAGGGTGCAGAAAAACAGGAAGAACTTGCCAAAGCTCTGGGAATTAAAAAAGAAGATGTTGCAAAACGTGGCGAAGCTTTACACGAATCAAACCCGATGATGGGACACCGTGGAGTACGTCTAGGAATTACTTATCCTGAAGTAACCGAGATGCAGATCCGCGCAATGCTGGAGTCTTCTGTTGAACTCACCAAAGAAGGTAAGAAACCTTACCCAGAGTTAATGGTTCCTGTTACATGCGAAGTTGGAGAACTTGACTATACTAAAAAAGTGTTTGACAAAGTAATGGAAGAACTCTGCACTAAATACGGAGTAAAATCTATCCCATGCAAATACGGAACAATGATTGAAATTCCACGTGCTTGTCTGCTCGCAGATCGTATGGCTAAAACCGCTGAATTCTTCTCATTCGGTACCAACGACCTTACACAGATGACATTCGGATTCAGCCGTGATGATACAGGTGGATTCCTTCATGATTATCTCGACAAGAAGATCCTCGCTTCAGATCCTTTCCAGACTATTGATCAGGACGGCGTCGGACAGTTAATAAAAATGGCTGTTGAAAAAGGACGTGCAACCCGACCAGAACTTAAGGTTGGTATCTGCGGTGAACAGGGTGGCGATCCTGCTTCAGTTGAATTCTGCTTCAAAGCCGGACTTACCTATGTAAGCTGCTCACCATTCAGGGTTCCAATTGCAAGACTTTCAGCTGCTCAGGCTTCAATCAAATTTGGCAAATAACAGAATACCAAAGTTTTATAATACAAAAGGGACATGCTTGCGCGTGTCCCTTTTTCTTTTCATGGCTGATCTGTCTAACCTTATAGTAAAAATGTAAATCCCTTTAACATAACTAAGACCTCCGAAAAGTAATCTACCCTATCAGGTTATGGATTATTATTAGAAAAAATTGAACTATATTTCGAAATCATTTAAGCATAAAATTCCGTACCAGTTATTTATTGATTCAGAAACAAAACTACTTAAAATGATCGATTCACGTGATTTATTAAATTATGGTATTCAGGATGTTAAAGAGATCCTTTACAATCCCACCTATAATGTACTCTTTGCTGAGGAGACCAAACCTGGACTGGAAGGCTGCGAGAAAGGGATCATTACAAGAAGCGGTGCAATAGCAGTCGATACCGGAATCTTCACAGGACGCTCACCAAAGGACAAATATGTTGTTCTGGATGATAAAACGAAAAATACAGTATGGTGGAGATCCGAAAAAGCCAAGTTCTCAGATAACAAACCCATAACACCTGAGATCTGGAATCATTGCAAAAATATAGCGCTCAGACAACTTTCGGGAAAAAGGCTTTTCATTGTAGACTGCTACTGCGGGGCAAATATCAATACAAGACTTAAAGTACGGTTTATTCTTGAAGTCGCCTGGCAGGCTCATTTTGTCAAAAATATGTTCATCAGGCCTGAAGAAGATGAACTGGAAAACTTCATCCCCGATTTCACTGTGCTGAACGCTTCAAAAGCAAAAAACCCTGAATGGCAGGAACAGGGACTTAACTCTGAAAACTTTGTCTTCTTTAACCTCACCGAAGGTATGCTTGTGATCGGCGGGACCTGGTACGGAGGTGAAATGAAGAAAGGGATCTTCTCAATAATGAATTATTATCTGCCTCTCAATGGAATAGCTTCAATGCATTGCTCTGCGAATGTTGGTAAAAATGGAGACACTGCTATCTTCTTCGGTCTGTCGGGCACTGGAAAGACTACCCTTTCAGTAGATCCCGAGAGGGCTCTTATCGGCGACGACGAACACGGCTGGGACGATGAAGGAGTTTTCAATTTTGAGGGCGGATGTTATGCAAAATGTGTCAGATTGAGCAAAAAGAATGAACCCGACATATTTAATGCCATCAGGCGGGATGCGCTTCTGGAAAATCTTGTGATACTTTCGGATGGAACGATCGATTTCAACAACACTTCAAAAACTGAGAATACAAGGGTCTCCTATCCCATTTACCACATTAATAACATAGTGAAACCGGTTTCGAAAGCCGGACCCGCAAAAAAAGTAATCTTCCTTACGGCTGATGCCTTTGGAGTATTGCCCCCTGTAAGTCATCTGTCGGAGGAACAGACCCGCTATTATTTCCTCAGCGGCTATACCGCAAAAGTTGCCGGAACAGAAAGAGGTATCGTTGAACCTGTTCCCTCATTTTCTGCATGCTTCGGTGCTACCTTTCTCATGCTCGATCCGATAATTTATGCAAATGAGCTGACAAGGAAAATGAAGCTTTTTAATGCTGATGCCTGGTTAATAAATACAGGCTGGATGGGTGGGCCATACGGTACCGGAACAAGGATTGACCTTCCGTCGACACGTCTGATTGTAAACGCAATTCTCGATGAATCAATAAAAAACTGTGAGTTTGTGACTCTGCCTGTTTTTAATCTGAAGATCCCTACGGAAGTTCAGGGTGTGAATCCGGATATCCTCGACCCTGTGAAAGTCTGGGAATCCCCGACCAAATGGCGCACTGCAGCAACTGATCTGGCTCTGAAGTTCATAAATAACTTCAGCAAGTTCACCATCAATAAGGAGAGTGCCGGTCTGGTCAGCTCAGGTCCAGCTGTCTGAAAAATACAAGGTTTATTTTTATTGTTATATTTGCCAACTTATTTTTTTATTTCGACGTATGAACATACTGTATACAGTACTGGCCATTGTTATTGCGTATCTTCTTGGATCAATTCCTTCAGCAGTCTGGATAGGTAAGAGATTTCATAATATTGATGTGAGGGAACATGGAAGCGGGAACGCGGGGACCACAAACACTATCCGGGTTCTTGGATGGACCACCGGCATTCCGGTACTTCTGATAGATATTTTAAAAGGCTGGCTTGCAGCTATGCTGCCTGTTTTCTTTCATCTTTCACAACATGGTACAGCATTGCTGACCGATCTTCAGCTGCTGACAGGAGTCATTGCTATTGTGGGACATATATTTCCTGTTTTTGCAGAATTCAGGGGAGGTAAAGGCGTTGCCACTGTTTTCGGTGTCTTCCTTGCTCTTCAGCCTGTTCTTACCTTATGTGTTATCGGAGTTTTCCTGATTGTGCTATTCCTTACCGGTATCGTATCGGTATCGTCAATGACCGCCGGATTATCCTTTCCCATTCTTCTCTTCCTTTTCTTCGATACCCCATCCATCCTTTTTAAAATCTTTTCAGTCCTGACTGCAATAGCCCTTATTATTACCCACAGGAAAAACATTGGAAGGCTAATGCGGGGAGAAGAAAAGAAACTTATTAATTTCAGGAAGAAGAAAAACTTAGAGGAGCTATGAGTGCTTTATAGGCTTTATAGCATTTATAGCATTCTTCTAGAACTGTTCCAGTAATTCAATCCTCTTTTCTATAGGCGGGTGTGTGGCAAACAGTGAATTGAGCGAGAAGCCTGATTTCTTTTCCGGTAACTGCGGATTTTCAATAAACATTTGCGCAATATCCTTTCTTTTGACAGCTTCAATAGTTGAATCTGCGGATATTTTTCTCAATGCTGAAGCCAGCGCAAGGGGCCTGTGAGTAAGTTCTGCAGAGCCTGCGTCAGCCAGGTATTCTCGTTTCCGCGATAATGCAAACCGCAGCACTGAAGATATAAGATAACCTACGAGTGCCAAGGCAAGAGCAATCAGAATCGCGGCTCCCCCGCCACCATCTTTTTTGCTTCTGCCACCTCCTCCAAACTGAAGTGTGCGGAAGATAGCCTGCGAAATAAAGGCAAAGATCCCAACAAAAATTATTGAAATAATCAGCAGTCTGACATCCCTGTTTTTGATATGAGTCAGTTCATGAGCAATGACAGCCTCAAGCTCTTCATCATTAAGCTTTTCGATTATCCCTTTTGAAAGAGATATCGAAAAAGAATTCTGATCAATACCGCTGGCGAAGGCATTCAGCGAATCGTCGTCAATGATGTTGATTTTAGGGGTCCTCATGCCGGTCGAGATGCAAAGATTCTCAACAAGGTTATAGACTCTCTTGTTTTCACTTCTTGCAAGCGGCTTTGAGTCGGTTGCGGCCCTGATCATCGCAGAATGCGAAAACCAGGCTATAATGAACCAGACCGTCACCCCGACTATTATAAATGGTGCAACAATAAACAGGCTATGATTGACCTGACTTATTGAAAAAGCGCTTTCCGACCGCATGGCCATAAACAAAAAGAAGAGCCATGTCAGCGCGAAAAAGATAACAGGAAATAACACCAGCAGTAGAACCGAATTGGAATTATTTCTCCATATCTGGCTCTGCAGACCAAAATACTTCATATTGTCAGAACTGGATTTTCGGAGGTTGCTCTGCTTCAGCTCTCTGAGCACCAAGTTCGAACATAGGTTCGCGCTTGAAATTAAACAATGTGGCAATCAGGTTCGAAGGGAACAACTCGGTTGCAACATTAAGTTCCTTGGTAGCTGAGTTAAAGAATCTTCTGGCAGCAGCAATTTTATTTTCAACATCAGAAATCTCATTCTGCAGATCAAGAAAATTCTGGCTTGCCTTAAGATCAGGATAAGCTTCAACCGATACCTTTAATCCCTCAAGAGCGGTCGACAGCTTATTTTCAGCTTCTATCTTTTCATTAATGGTAGTTGCTTTCATGGCATTGGTACGCGCTTCAGTGATATCGGTAAGTACGCCACGCTCGTGACCCATATAGCCCTTTACAGAATCGACAAGCTGCGGAATAAGATCATGCCTCTGTTTAAGCTGAACATCTACATCAGCAAATGCCTGTTCGCGGTTATTTCTCAGCCTGACAAGCCTGTTGTATAGGGAAACAACCATCAGGACAGCAATAACAATGATTGCAAGGAAAAATAGTACAATTATCATCTCAGTTTATTTTAATTATTTTTAATTCAACATCTAAATTCAGCCAAATTATGATAATAAAGATAATTATATTTACTATAATTAACATGTGTATTATGCCTATTTTAATCAATTGATACTCACTAATCATTAATGTTATCTGATATGGAAAAGAGTCTAAAAGGAACAAAAACAGAACAGAACCTGCTGAAAGCATTCGCAGGAGAATCACAGGCAAAGAACAGGTATGAATTTGCAGCCAAAGTCGCAAAAGAAGAGGGCTTTGAACAGATTGCCGGAATATTTCTTGCAACAGCAGCGCAGGAACAGACACATGCCAAGAGATTCTTCAGGTTTCTTGAAGGCGGAATGGTTGAAATAACAGCAAAGTACCCTGCAGGTAAAATAGAAACAACAAAAGACAACCTGCTTGCCGCGGCCGAAGGGGAACATGAGGAGTGGAGCGACCTGTACCCGACTTTTGCAAAAACAGCTGAGGAAGAAGGCTTCCCTGGTGTCGCAACTGCCTTCAAAGCAATTGCTGTTGCTGAAAAAGCACATGAAGAGAGATACAGGAAACTGCTTGAAAATGTAATGCAGGATAAAGTATTCCAGCGTGACGATAAAGTCTTCTGGTATTGCAGGCATTGCGGATATGTACATTTCGGCACCAAACCACTGAAAAATTGTCCGGCATGCCTTCACCCTGAAGCCTATTTTGAGCTTCTGCCAAATAATTTTTAGACATGATCGATGGGAAAAATTGTCTGGAGCTTATAAAAAGCCGGCAGAGCGACAGAAAATACAGTGACAGACAAATCGAAAACGAGAAGATTGAAAGGATATTGGAGGCAGGATGCATGGCACCTTCAGCATGCAATGCACAACCCTGGAAATTTATCGTTGTTAATGAACCACTATTACTCACAGGTCTGGCGGAAGCTTCTTCCGCCAAACTTCTGGGAATGAATAGCTTTGTTGCCCAGGCCCCTGTTATCATTGTGATAGTGAGGGAAAAACCTAATCTGTCATCTAAGATCGGAGCACATATAAAAGACAAGGATTATTCCCTGTTTGATATTGGCATTGCAACCGAAAACATCTGTATCCAGGCTAAGGCGGAAGGAATAGGATCATGTATTATCGGATGGTTCGATGAGAAACAGATCAAAAAACTCCTTTCAATCCCAAAATCCAAACGTGTTGAACTGATTATTACTCTCGGTTATTCCCTGAGCGATCAGCGCGAAAAAAGGAGAAAGCCAAAGGAAGAGACTGTGTCGTATAATAAGTATTGAAACTGCCCCCCTGCCTTTATTATTTTGCCCCCCTGCCCCCCTAAAGGGGGGTAAAAAGTTCTATTTCAGCAATTCCAGCGCCTCTTTTATCCTCTTCACAGCCTCTATAAGCAATTCATCTGATGTTGCATATGAAATTCTGAGACACTCAGGTGCGCCAAAAGCATCACCGCCCACTGTAGCAACCCTGGCTTTATCGAGAAGGAAAAGCGCCAGATCATCAGAATTGGCGATCTTAGTTTCGCCGTCTGTCTTTCCGAAATAAGAACTTACATCTGGCATTACATAAAATGCTCCCTCCGGAATACTTACTTTAATTCCTTTAATCTCCCTGAGTAAACCGCATATTAAATCACGCCTCCGGAGAAATGCAGCTTTCATTATCTTCTGTGATTCCCCTGTGCCCTGAACAGCTGCCAGCGCTGCTCTCTGTGCAATTGAACATACGCCAGAAGTAAATTGTCCCTGAAGTTTGTTACAGGCTTTGGCAATCCAGAGCGGTGCACCAATATATCCAATGCGCCAGCCTGTCATTGCATAGCCTTTTGAAACGCCATTAACAGTGATTACCCTGTCGTATATGAAATCAAAGCTGGCCAGACTAACATGTTCACCTGTGAAAATTATATGTTCATATATCTCATCAGATATCACAAATACACCTTCATGCTTTTCAATTACCCTGGCAATTTTTTCCATCTCACTCCTGCTGTATACCATTCCTGTAGGATTGGAAGGAGAATTGAAGATTATCAGCCGGGTCTTGCCGGTAATAGCGCCTTCAAGCTGCTCCGCACTGATCTTGAAATTATTTTCTATTGTTGCTTTAACAACTACTGGTTTACCTTCCGCAATAACAACCTGATCATAGTAACTGACCCAATATGGAGCCAGAATAATTACCTCATCACCCGGATTGAGGAGAGATAAAATGACATTTATGAGAGAGTGCTTCCCTCCTGCTGATACTATTATCTGATCGGGTGAATAATTTATATGGTTCTCATCCTTGAACTTTTTAGAGATGGCTTCCCTGAGATCAGTATA
>Ga0315272_10001957_pt1 | contig 10160 bp, 8 predicted proteins | sample C3_middle_MG_FD_203918 | JGI IMG/M metagenome (GOLD analysis project Ga0315272, IMG submission 203918) | Sediment microbial communities from Yellowstone Lake, YNP, Wyoming, USA - C3_middle | ecosystem: Environmental > Aquatic > Freshwater > Lake > Sediment | place: USA: Wyoming | collected...
ACAGGCATGACCGGACGATACGTCCTATCCGGACGGTTCGTCAATCAAGCGGATGGTCCCCAGAGCGAGCCAGGCTCAGGAGACCCCAACTTCCTGAGCGCTCGAGGCGAGCTCCGGCGGGACGGGCGGCGGCAACTTCGCGACCTCGGTCAGCAGGGCGTCGTAGGGCGCCAGCAGCGAACCCAGATCCTGCCCGCCGCGGTATACCGAGAGAAGGAGGAGGAAGAGCCCCGTCTCAGCGAGCAACTATAGGACTCAGAATCGTGACGTTGAATGGTAGAGTGACCAGTGTGGGGTGTCAACGAAGTGCTTGACGACGACCGGGGGTCTGTGAACTTGTGACGATCGACCGTGACGCTGCGGAACTCGCCGACTTGCGACCGCTCAGCATCTCCGAGCTCGAGCGCGCGACCGGCACGCCGAGGAGCACCATCTACTACTACGTGCACGACGGCCTGCTGCCGGCGGCGCAGAAGGCGGCGGCGAGCCGCGCGGTGTACAGCGACGTCCACGTCGAGGCCCTGCGCGAGATCCGCCGCCTCAAGGAAGACGGAGTGCCACTCGACGAGATCCGCGAGCGCATCCGCCCGCTCGTCGAGCGCCGTCAGGCCGGAGAACCCGATCTCGTGGCGCGGCGCACACAGCAGACCCGCGACGCGATCCTGCAGTCCGCGGCGCTGCAGTTCGCCCGTCGCGGCTATCGGCGCACCCGCATCGGCGACATCATCAAGGAGGTCGGCATCACGACACCGGTCTTCTACGCCCACTTCGCCACCATGCAGCAGCTGTTCAGCGAGGCGTTCAACGTGTTCGTGCACTGGATGGGCGACCTCATCGAGCCGCCGCTGGCCGACGAACCCGACCCCGCGGTCCGCCTGCTCATGCGCTTCTACGCCTACTGGGGGCTCCAGCGGCTCAGTCCCGACCTGCTGAGCCTGGCGCGCGCCGAGGCACTGCAAGAGGACGGCGAGACGCGCGCCGCGGTCCAGGAGGCTCAGCGCTGGATCACCAGCGGGCCGACACGCGATCTCGCCGGCCTGCGCCGGGGCCCCGACGATCCGCCGGTCTCCGACGAGCTCATGGCTTACAGCCTGTACGGCGCCGGCGAGGAGATCTTCATGCGCGCCTCCTGGGATGAGTCCTACTCGCCGCAGGAGCTCCTGCGCGCGCACCTGTTCCTGTACCTGGCGGTCGACGCCGCCTACACGGGCAGGTGCGACACGGTGGAGCGGCTCAAGAGCTACGAGCCGCTGATCCACCGCCTGGTCGAGCAGGGGCCGCCGGTTCCGCAGCCGCGAGACAGGTCGGCTTAGCGTCACTCGCTTCACGTCTGCTCCACCGCGCGCTGCTCCCAGCCGGGGACGTTCCAGCCGGCGTACTTCTGGGCGTCGACGCGCGCCTCCAGACTGCCCGGGTCGAGCACGGCCGGCATGGGACTGCTCGCGGCGCCGAGCGTGTAGTCGTAGACAACGCGTTCGGTCACCACCAGGGCGAAGCTCCCGGCCGGGTCGACCGGGTCGTCGCCCCCAAGGATCGACGCGCGCACGCCGGCGTCCTGCGTGAACTGCAGCAGGGCATCGAGGTCGTCGAACCACAGTTCCTCGATGCCCGCATAGCCGCCGACTCCGGCGAGCTCGAACAGGGTGCCCTTGAAGGTCTCCTTGTCGACTTCGGCGTGGACATTCTGCACGAGGCGGCCGGGCCTCGTGGCGCCGGCGGTCAGGAGCGCCGCCGCGTGCCGCTCCCGCCACGCCGCGGCGAACTCGTCGGCGGTCAGACCCGGACGCCTCTTGACGACCTGGATGAGCTTGACGCCGCCGGGCTCGAACCCAGGTGCGTCATCGCGCAGTGTCTCCGTCAGATACTCGATGACGAAGTTGGAGTCGCCGAAGCTGTGCGGATGCATACGCTGCATGTAGTCGTCCGACCCGAAGGGCACGAGGTTGTCCTCCGCACGCTCCAGCCAGTGGTCGGCGAAGTTGTCCCAAGCCATGTCCGACAGCGGGTACAGCAGCCGGCTCCCGTCCACCCCGTTGACCGTGAAGTGCTGCGCGTACCGCTTGAACGCTCGCATCACCGACGGCGTGGTGATCATGAGCGCGACATGGATGATGCCCCACTCGTAGAAGTACTTCTCCTGTGAGTCACCCGGCTTGCGGCGGGAGATGAGCTGGAACTTGATCACGCGGCGCTCCCCGTCCTTACGGCTGGAGTGGGTAAGAGCTGACGGGCACATCCTCGAGCGAGACGGCCATCTCGCCGTCCGCGTCCTTGAGCTCGATCCACTTGAGGAAGTTGGCGTCGTCGCGCTCGGGGAAGTCCTCGCGCAGATGCCAGCCGCGCGACTCCTCGCGCACGAGCGAGGCGCGGTAGAACATCTCGGCGCCCAGGACCATGCTCTCGGCCACGTGGCAGGCGGCCAGGTAGTGCGGGTCCTGGGCCGCCAGGGTCGGCACCTTCGCCTTGAGGTCCTGCACCTTGCCGAGCGCCTCTTCCATCCGGTCGGCGCTCTTGCAGATGCTGTAGCCGACCGGAGCCATGAGGTCCTGCACGGCGCGCACCATCTCGGGCGCCGCCATGCCCTCGCGGCCCAGCGGCGCGAACACGCGCGCCTTGAGCGCCTCCGCCTGCGCCGCGTCCGGACGACCGGAGGCGGCCCGGGCCGCGGCCACCGCCGCCGGTGCGCAGCGCACACCGGAGTACGTGGCGAAGCCGAGGCCCGAGCCGCGCATGCGGCCGGGGGGAGCCGGTACAGCACCGGCGAGGCAGGTTCCCGCGTAGCACGTGTCGCCGATGGCGAACAGGCCGGGGACGGTGGTGGCCATGTCGTGGTCGACCTTGACCGGCGCGAGCTCGGCGTTGAGGCCGGGCATGACCGGCTGCATCGGGCCCTGGACGGTGGAAGCGGCCATGGCTTTGCCGATCGTGAGACCCCAGAACTTCATCGAGACCGGCCGGACCGCGAGAGCGTCCTCGTGGAACGCCGGGACGATCTCGTTGTTCACGTAGTTCTCGATCATGTTGGCGACGATCGGGCCGTTGCCCGCCTTCATCTGCCGCCACCACTCCACGACTTCCTTGGAGTTGACGTCCGACTCCAGCACCGGCCGGACGCGCTTCGAGATGTTCTCGCCCTTGGCGTTGTACATGCAGTCCTCGGCGCCCTGGCAGACTTCCTTGGTGTCGGCGAACACCCAGTTGATGAAGTTGCCGAACTCGGCGCCGCGCATCGCCGCGCCGGCGCGGTACGCGGCGGCGATGCCTTCGCCCCCGGCGCTCGCCCAGCGCGGCATGAGCTTGTAGCACTGATTGCCGTTGGCGAGGACGACGGCGCCGGCCTCCACGATCACGCTTGCGCCGTCGACCATGCCGAAGCCGATGGCGCCGCACACGCGGTCGCCGTCCTTGAGCAGGTCGACGATCTCGACGCGGTCCTGGATGCGCACGCCCAGCTTGCGCGCGTGCTTGGCCATGTTGAGCGTGAGGTCCTGGTCCAGCACGGCCAGGCGCCACGGGTGCTCCGGCAGCCAGCGCACGTACTTGGGCTCGCCGGCGTCGTCGCGATAGATGTGCACGCCCCAGCTCTCCAGGCGCTCGAGGTCGGGCCGCGACTCGGTCATGAAGTCCATGAGCAGGTGCTGGTCCTCGAGGAAGTCGCCCACGTTGTGGACGTGAAAGTCGAGGACGTTACCGAGCTCCGACGGGTCGACGAACACGATGTTGCCGCCGCCCTTGTTGGCCTTGCCGCCCCAACCCGTGACGACCTTGTCGACGACCAGCACGTCGACCTCGGGGTCGGTCTCTTTGGCGGCGATGGCGCAGGAGAGCCCGGCCATGCCGCCGCCGACGATCAGCAGGTCGGCGTGCAGCACCTTGCCGAGGGTCTCGAGCGAGGTCATCACACCACCTCCGGCCAGTAGATGCCGGGGAAGTCGACGACCACCTTGATGCACTCGGCGGGGCACTCCAGCTCGCACTTGTTACAGCCGACGCAGTCCTCCGGGTAGGCCACCAGCGGCTGGTCGTTCTCTCCGTCCCAGCGGTAGACGTCGACGAAGCAGGCGTCGTAGCAGGTTCCGCACGACGTGCAGACATCGAAGTCGATGACGATCTGGTTCATTCGCTCCCCTCTCTCGGAGGCAGTGAGGACTCCAAGGCAAAGATGTCAGGCGTCTCGATGTTCGCCAGCTCGTCAATGAGGGCGGCGTACTTGTCCTTGAGCGCCGCCACGTCGATGCTCCCGTCGTACAGGCCGCGGACGGCGATGTTCAGCAGGATGTTGGTCCACATGACGTCGCTACGCGAGAAGCGGTCGTCCCACGAGGCGCGCAGGCGCATGGTCTGGAAGGCCCCGTAGAGCGCGTAATTGACGAGTTCGTCCGAGAGGGGAGGACCGTCGGAGCCTCCGCGCAGCGCCTCCAGCTCCTCGCCTTGCCCGCTCAGCACGTGCTCGTGCGCGCTTCGCAGCTCTCGAGTGGTCTCGGGGTCGTCGTAGGCGGCCTCGCGCGAAAGGTAGAGCAGGTCCGGGTTGAACGCCTGAAGGGCATAGTCGCCGACCATGCGCCAGAGCAGGTGGACGGCGAGATCGTTCTCTTCCTCCAGCCGCGGCTCGATCGCGCTCATGGAGATGTCCAGGGACTCACGATACGCAGCGGCGAACAGGTCACGCTTGGTCGGGAAGTTGGCGTAGAGCACCTGAGGCGTGATGCCGAGCTCCGCGATGATGTCGGCGATCCGCGTCTGCCGGTAGCCGCTGCGGGCGAACTCGCGCGCCGCCGTCTCCAGGATCGCGCGGCGTGTCTCTGCACCCTGCCGCGCCACCAGGTCCTCGCCGTTCTGGCTCGCGGAGTGCACGCGCTGCTGGAGTTGCTGCCGGATGGCCTTGATGTCCATGCCCTGCTGCTTGAGGCTCCGGATCTCGTCGAGGAGCTCGACGTGGATGTCGGTGTAGAGGGCGCGTGTGGGGCTGGACTTCTGCGCCGGCGGGAGCAAGCCCGCACGGACGTAGTAGTAGATGGTGCTGCGAGATGTTCCTGACTCGGTCTCGAGTTCGCTGATCGTCAGAACTCGCATCCGCCCCCCGGCAGAATGTCACGGCTCCCGACTAGACTGGTCTACTTTAGATGTCTAGTTCGCGTGTCGCACACTATAGTTATGCGGCACGAGATTGCAAGGAATATTCGCGACGCAACTACTCAGTCGCTCCGGCTGATAGCTCCGCCGTCGGCTCAGAGCTCAACGTATTTGGCGTCGCGCCCCGTGCCCTCCACGCGGAACGAGTAGTACGGGCAGATCTCCGGGTCGGTGATGACCCGGTACAGCCGCATGAGGCTCGGGAGGAAGACCTCCCAGTTGCCGACCTCCTCGTTGGCATGCGCCGCCCAGATGAGGCCGTCGTCGGCGGCGTTCTCCTTGGCCTCGATCGCCGACGACATGCCGACCACGCCGTTGTCGCTCTTCTGCCACTGGTGGCAGCGGTAGCCGAGCACCGGGTCGTCCGGCTTCACGTCGTCGCCCATGATGCTGATGGCGCCGGCGAAGACCACGTGGTCATACTTGATCAGGTCCCTGTACTCGGCCGGGATCTCCTCGAGCCGCGGGAACTTGATGTACGGGCGGATCTTGACGCCGTCGTTCCAGGTCTGCGGCGCGATGTGCACGCTGCCCAGCGGTCCACCGGCTTCTTCGAGGCTGATCCACCACTCGAACCCCTTGTGCTGGTTGGGGTGCCAGAGGTAGTCGCCCTTCTCCATGTTGCACCAGAACCAGTTGAGCTGGTACGGCGTGACGTCGTCCAGTTCCCAGTCGATGTGAGTCCAGGGGTGGTCGTCCTGCCAGGTGTTGCTCTTCATGCCACAGTCCCTTCAGTCAGTCGGCTCGACGGGTTCGGCGAGCTCGACGAGGTTGCCGGTGTTGTCGCGCAGGAAGAGGACCTTGACGTCCTCGCGCCCTCCGCCCGTGCGCTCAGGTCGGGGCCGCCGCTGCGTCAAGCCGCGACGGCGACCTCCAGGCCGAGCTTGAACGCGGCGAGGTTCACGTCCATCGTCTTGGGCGGGACGGACTTGCGGATGACACTCTCCAGCATCCCGGGCGTGAAGGGCAAGGCGCTGGCCATCGCGCCGAGCATGACCACGTTGGCCGCCTTGACGGTGCCGGCCTGGCCGGCCAGCGCGCTCGCGTCCACCTTGCGGACGTTCGGCCACGCCTCGGCGATACGCTCGTCGATGCCCTCCGGGTACTCTTCGGCGCCGGACGAGACGGTGCTGGGGGTCACGCGGGCTGCGTTGTAGACGAGCAGGCCGCCGGGCTTGAGCCAGTGCACGTAGCGCATGGCCTCCACGGACTCGAACGAGAGGAGCACGTCGACGGTGCCGGGAGTGATGAGCGAAGAGTAGACCTGGTCGCCGAAGCGCAGGTGGCTGGTCACGCAGCCGCCGCGCTGGGCCATGCCGTGGACCTCGCTCTGCTTGACGTCGTAGCCCTCGGCCAGGGCGACACGGCTGAGCACGTAGCTGGCGAGCACGACGCCCTGGCCGCCGACGCCGGAGATGAGGATGTTGAAGGTGGGGCGCTCGGGCATCAGGCGTCCTTTCCGTCGTCGGTCACGGGAGCGACGATCGCCTCGTAGCGGCAGAGCTGCGCGCACACGCCGCAGCCGGTGCACGAGACGGGGTCGATCTCGACCCGCGGCTCGCCGTCCTTGTTGGTGTTGAGGCTGAGGGCGGTGCACCCGGCGCGCAGGCAGACCTTGCAGCCGGTGCAGACGTCAGGGTCGACCTTGTAGGCCTCACCGTTGATGCGGTACTGGAGCACGCACGGGTACGTGGCGATGACGACGGACGGCTCGTCCGCCGCAATCTCCTCCTTGAGCACGGCCTGGCACTGCGCGACGTCGAAGGGGTCGATCTCGCGCACGCGCGTGATGCCGAGAGCGCGGACGAGTCCCGGGATGTCCACCAGCGGCGCATCCTTGCCCTGCAGGGTCTTGCCCATGCTCGGGTTCTCCTGGCCGCCGGTCATGGCCGTGGTGCGGTTGTCCAGGATCACCGTGACGACGTTGCTCTGGTTGTAAGCGACTTCGAGCAGGGAGTTGATGCCGGTGTGGAAGAACGTGCTGTCGCCGATGATCGCCACCGGACGGTTCTTCTGGTCGGCGCTCTCGTCCATGACCTTGGACATGCCGTGCGCCATGCTGATGCCGGCGCCCATGCAGGTGCTGCAGTGCATGGCCTCGAACGGGGGCAGCGCGGCGAGGCTGTAGCAGCCGATGTCGCCGCTCACGAAGGCGCGCAGGCGGCGCAGCGCGACGAACACGCCGCGGTGCGAGCAGCCGGGGCAGAGTGTCGGCGGCCGGTCGGGCAGGTCGGCGACGGCGTCGGGCACCTCAACGAGCAGGCCCTCATCGACGCCGGGCACCCCGGCCTCGGAGAGCAGCCGTGCGACGAGCCCCGGGTTGAACTCACCGCAGATCGGCAGGATGTCCTTGCCGCCGTCCACCTGCACGCCCTGCAGGCGGATGTTCTCCTCCAGGAACGGGTCGAGCTCCTCGACCACGTACAGCTTGTCCACCTTGGAGCGGAACTCGGCGATGAGCCTCCTGGGCAGTGGCCAGCTCATGCCGATCTTCAGGAAGCTCGCCTGCGGGAACGCCTCCTTGGCGGAGCCGTAGGCCGCGCCGGACGTGACGATGCCGACGCGCGTGTCGCCCATCTCGATCCTGTTGAGCTCCGTGGTCTCCGAGTACTCCGCGAGATCCAGCAGGCGCTGCTCCACGGCGGCGTGCCGCGGGATCGCGTTGTGCGGCATCATCAGCTGCTCCGACGGGTCGCGCTGGAGCCGGAGCAGCGGCCCCGCCTGCGCCGCGCGCTCGCCGAGCCGCGCGACGCCCTGCGCGTGCGAGGTGCGGGTGGTCGTCCGGTACAGCACCGCCGTGCCGAAGCGCTCGCTCACCTCGTAGGCGGTCTTGACGAAGCGCAGCGCCTCGCCGGCGTCCGTGGGCTCGATCATGGCCATCTTCGCGAACTTGGCGTAGTTGCGGTTGTCCTGCTCGTCCTGCGAGCTGTGCATCGCCGGGTCGTCGGCGGACACGATCACGAGGCCGCCGGCCATGTGGATCATCGACGACGAGAAGAACGGGTCGGCGGCGACGTTGAGGCCCACGTGCTTCATCGTGGAGAGCGCCCTGGCGCCGGCGAGGGCCGCGCCGGTCGCCGCCTCGACGGCCACCTTCTCGTTGGGCGCCCACTCGGCGTAGACGTCGTCGTACTTGGCCAGCGCCTCCATGATCTCGGTGCTGGGCGTGCCGGGATAGGCCGAGGCGAAGCGCACGCCGGCCTCCCAGGCGCCGCGCGCGATGGCCTCGTTGCCGGACAGGATCTCGAGCTGGGGGGCGTCGGCCTTGGCCTCGGCCGCGGCCACGTCGGGAGATGTCATGCGTCGTCCTTCGGTCGGGAGTCGGTGTGGCGGGTGCGCCAGGCGGCGTAGGCGGCCATGCGCTCGATGACGAACGCGGCGGCGCGCGGCGTGGACACCACGACCGGGGCATAGGGATGATCGCCGGCGTGGAGCGCCCGGCGGATGGGCAGGTCGGGGACGTTGATGATGGGCTTGCCGGTCTCGGCCATGAGAGCGGCGATGCCGTCCAGGAAGTGCTGCTCCCACGGGCTGAAGTCGTCGTAGTCGCCCGTGGAGCTCTGCGCACGCACCTCGTCGCCGGTGTTGGGCACGCCGAGCACCGAGAGCACGATCACGGCGTCGACCTCGGCGCAGCGCGCGACCGCCTCGACCACGCGCGGTCCGACGTCGCCGCCGGCCGTCGCGACCATGTCGAACGGGTTCCGGCGGCTCCAGAACGGCGGCAGGATCCCGTCCAGCTCCGCGAGCAGCTCCGCCGGAGGATCCAGCAGCGTCAGGCCCTGGCGCGCCATCTCGTCCGCCGCGAGCACGCCGGCGCCGCCGCCGTTGGTGACCACGGCGACGCGGCGCCCCTTGGGCAGCGGCAGGTTGGCGAGCGCCGTGGTGAGGTCGAGCGCCTCCTGGACAGAAGTGCATGTTACGAGACCGGCCTGGCGGGCAGCGGCCCCGTAGACCGCGGCCGACCCGGCCATGGCGCCGGTGTGCGACGCCGCGGCCTTGCCACCGGCGTCGGTGAGGCCGCCGCGCAGCACGACCATCGGCTTCTCCATGCTGGTCGCGCGCGCCACGTCGAACAGCCTGCGGCCGTCGTCGATGCCCTCCAGGTACGCGAGGATGCAAGCGGTGCCGGCGTCGCGTGAGAGGTAGTCGAGCACATCGACGGCGCTCACCTGCGCCTCGTTGCCGACGCCGATGAAGCAGCGCACGCCCAGGTCGCGCCTGTCTGCCAGCGCAGAGAGCTGCACGCCGAGATTCCCCGACTGCGAGACGATGGCGACGTTGCCCGGGCGCGGGTGCAGGGCGATGAACCCCGTGGCGTGCAGCTGGGTCGCGTTGGCGATGAGGCCCATGCAGTTCGGGCCGATGAGGGTCACGCCGGCCTCCGTGGCGACTCGTGCGAGCTCGGTCTCCGCCTTCTTGCCGGCGTCGCCGGTCTCGGAGAAGCCGGCGGCGATGGCCACCGCGGCGCGAACGCCGGCGGCGCCGCACTGCGGAATGATCTCGGGCAGCTGCCGCGCGCCGACGGCGAGCAGGGCGAGGTCCGGCGGCGCAGGCAGATCGTCCAGGCTGGTCGAAACGGGCAGGCCGAAGAACTCCCCGCCCTTGGGATTCACCGGGTAGACGGCGCCGTCAAAGCCGCCGGCAAGGATGTTCTTGACCGCGGACCCGCCCCAGCGCGTGACGTCGCCGGAGGCGCCGACGATGGCGACCGAGCGCGGCGCCAGGACCGCATCGAGATCCGGCGTGAACGCCGGCGCCGATGCCGATACCGGCCCGGATGACGCCGGCGACAGCACCATCAGGGCGTCGGCGGCGATGGGGTCGGCGCCGCGGATGAGCAGCGGGTTCACGTCGATCTCGGCGATGCCGGGGTGGTCGGCGGCGATGTGCGCCACCGCCTCGAGGACCGCGTCCAGCTTGCCGCGGTCAACAGCCTGCTGGCCGCGGAACGCGCCCAGCAGCGCCGTGCCGCGGATGAGACCGGGAAGCTCCACGACATCGCCCTCGGAGCCGGGGGAGACGGC
>Ga0315272_10001959_pt1 | contig 10155 bp, 16 predicted proteins | sample C3_middle_MG_FD_203918 | JGI IMG/M metagenome (GOLD analysis project Ga0315272, IMG submission 203918) | Sediment microbial communities from Yellowstone Lake, YNP, Wyoming, USA - C3_middle | ecosystem: Environmental > Aquatic > Freshwater > Lake > Sediment | place: USA: Wyoming | collected...
CAACGTGCCAATTCAGAAAACATTGATTTCCGAATTGTCCATCCCGGCCGAGAAGCTTCTGAGCACTCTTTCATTTACCCATCTGGAGCAACTCATCTCCATCGAAGACCCGCTCAAGCGCGCTTTTTACGAGATCGAATGCATCCGGGGCAACTGGTCGGTGCGGGCGCTGAAGCGCCAGATCGCCACGCTGTATTTTGAGCGCTCCGGACTGTCGAAGGACAAGGAGAAGCTGGCGGCGATGGTGAAGAAAGGGGTGGAATCGGCGGAACCGAAGCTCGCCATCCGCGATCCCTACATCTTCGAGTTCCTCGGACTGCGGGCGAAGGATGCCATGGCGGAAACCGACCTGGAGGCGGCGCTGGTGGAGAACCTGCGCGAGTTTCTGCTGGAACTGGGCCACGGCTTTTGCCTGGAGGCGCAGCAGAAGAGCATCGTCATCGGCAGGACGCGGGGTTTTGTGGACCTGGTCTTCTACCACCGCATCCTGAAGTGCCACGTGCTGGTGGAACTGAAGGTGGACGAGTTCAAGCATGATCACCTCGGCCAGCTCAACACCTATGTCACCTGGTACCGGAAGCACATGATGGCCGCGGGCGACAACCCGCCCGTGGGCCTGCTGCTCTGCACCGGGAAGGACCATGCGCTGGTGCAATACGCTACCGCCAGCATGGACAACCGCCTTTTCGTCTCCAAATACGCCATGGAGCTGCCCTCACGGGAAGAACTGGAAAAGTTCCTCCACGCGCGGCATCTGGAGATGCTGGGCAATGGCTGAGGCAACCATGGTCGCACTCAAGCTCAACGCCGATGACGCCCGATATCCGGCGCGCTTGCGCGAGCGCTTGGGCGTTGACGCGCCCGAGCAACTCGCGGCCCTCGGCAACCTCGACCTGCTCGCGTTGCCCAAAATCGCGCTCTTCTGCTCTGAGCGTTGTCCCGGCCACGTCATCCTCACGGCCTACGACCTGGCAGCCAAGTGGCGCGACGCCGGTCGCTGTGTCATCAGCGGCTTTCACTCGCCGGTGGAGAAGGAATGTCTTCGCATCCTCCTGCGCGGTCCGCAGCCCATCATCATCTGCCCGGCGCGCGCAATACCGCAGCGCGTCCCTCCGGAGTGGCGGCAACCGCTGGCGAGCGGGCGATTGCTGGTCCTCTCCGTCTTTCGCGCGGGAGAAGAGCGCATCACCAGCGCACTCGCTATTCGCCGCAACGACTTTGTCGCCGCCCTCGCAGACGAGGTCTGGTTCGCCCACATCACCTCCGGCGGCAAAACAGAAACATTGCGAAATCGTATTAATGAATGGGGGATTCCTTTCGTAGCCCAGGGAGGCTAATGTAAGATGCTATCGCCAAATGACGATCAACAGCCTTTGCTCCAGGAATTGCCCGCAAACAAATGGGATGAAAAGGCCGCACAGCGCTCTCTTGATGAACTATTTATTCATGCTCGACAGTATAAATCGAGCAACGCCTACGAGTCGCTAATCGGTTTCTGCTCTCGCTTTCGTTTTTATTCGCCATATAACGCCATGCTGATAAACATCCAGATGCCCGGCGCTACATTTGCTGCTCCTGCCAATCGCTGGAAAAGTCTTTATAAACGAACTATCAAGCCGGGTGCTCGACCTCTCGTCATTCTGCAACCCATGGGACCCGTGATGTTTATATTTGATGTTGCAGATACTCTCGCGGGTCAGGATTCCATTGCGCTGCCGCGTGAGGTAGAAGAGCCATTTGAAATATTCAAGGGCGATCTCGGCCAGCAACTTGAAAAAACTTTGGATAATGCCAAACGAGATGGAATACGGATTACCATGACACGTGAAGGTTCTCAGTCTGCCGGGTCGATTGGCGTCACTAAAGAGAAAAAGGCGGCCATGTTGGACTATCCTAATGGTAAAGACGAAAACGGCAACCAAAATTATATCCAAATTCCGGTTCGTTATGATTTATTGTGCAATGAAAAGCTTAGCCGCGAGGCCAGATATGCGACGATGGTTCATGAGCTCTCTCATCTGTATTGCGGTCACCTTGGTACACCTAATGAAAAGTGGTGGCCGGACAGACGCGGTTTACACCATACAACTCGTGAATTTGAGGCCGAATCTGTCACCTATTTGATTTGTGCCCGCATAGGTATTGATAATCCATCAGCGGCGTATCTTGCAAACTATGTAAAGGCAAATGAAGAAGTTCCTGATATAAGCCTCGACCGGGTATTGAAAGCAGCAGGATTGATTGAGCAAATGGGATTGTCGCATCTTAAGCCAAGAAAAGCGAAAGACTAGCTAATGGAGGTGATCCATGCCAGTACTGCACAAGTATGTGGACATCGAGCGATTCTATGTTCTGACTTCCATCAACGGTAAGATCATTACCTTCCAACTATCAGCAGAAGGGGAGCGCAAGCTCAGGTCGAACGGTATCGATTCCGGTAGCAAGTTTGGCCGGGCGCTGCTGATTGACCTCTATAGCTCTGGTGATGCCTATACCCACGGGTCGGCCCCTGGAACGACAGGTCCGGTGGTTGATCCCCGCCAGATGCAGTTGGATTTCACAGACGATACTGAGCCGGAGACCATGTTCCCGGCCTGCGCTCTCTGCTCTTCCATTGACGACCTGCACCTGGTAGAAATCAAAGATAAAGACCATTATGCATCTCTCCTGTGCCAGAAGTGCCGCGCTATAGCGGCCTCAACGATCAACACCAGCCTTCCTCTTCCTCTGGTTACCCGCAGTATCCTTGGCCGGCTCCTCGAAATGAACCAGATTCCGAAGGTCGACGATTCAGTGACCGCCTACCGAAAGGTATTAGACCAGGAGTTCTCCGCCAAGTGGGCCGCCATTGCCAAAGACGGCAAGAAACAGCAGCTCGATTTCGGTATCGACGATGGTAAGCAGGGAAGGTTGATCAAATAAAGAGGACGAGGGTCGCTTCTCGATCCCCGATATAATCGCTTCGTAAGCACGTGGCAATCATCCGTCCTTCCGACCTATCGCTCCATAGAAACACAACCTCTGATGCGTCCGACTCATAAGTCCTTGACTTAGTCCACTGCTTAGTCTAATATTAAGGACAGATGAGGAGGATAGCGTATGGCTACGGTAAATATTCATGACGCGAAAACGCACTTTTCCAAGTTGTTAACTCGTGTAGAAAACGGCGAGGATATTGTCATCGCGAGGGCGGGAAAGCCGGTGGCAAGGCTGTTGCCCCTGGCGAAGAAGTCACATAAACGCGCACCGGGTAGCGCAAAGGGCCGGATCGTTCTGAAAAAAGGGTTTCTGGAGCCTTTGCCCGCATCGGTCCTGGACGAGTTCGAGAAATGAAGGCGCTGCTGGATACCCACGTATTTCTCTGGTGGATCATGGACGCGCCGCAACTTCCGCCGCATGTCCGCGAACTTATAGCAGACGGAGAGAATGAGCTCTATTTGAGTGTTGCGAGTTGCTGGGAGATCACGATCAAGGCCGGTCTCGGGAAGATAACGCTTCCCGCTCGGCCGGACGTGTATATCGCCAGTCAGATGACCGAGAACGCGGTTCAGGGTCTTCCCATTGAGGCCAAACATGCTTTTCAGGTGTTTCACCTGCCCCCTTATCACCGAGACCCTTTCGACAGGCTGCTTATAGCGCAAGCCCAGGTTGAAGGCCTGCCGATCATTACATCGGACCCTTTATTTTCCGAGTACAAAGTGAAGATTTTGTGGGACAAAAAATAGACAGGTCAGAAAGCGGTTGACTCAAGGTCGCCACGCGCTCCGCTTCCGAGGGGGCCAGCCCCCTCGGGTGCTCCCCCGAAGCATGGGGGAATCCTTCCCCCATCCCCCCTTGTTCAATTCCGTTCGTCAGCAAAACAAAAAAGACCGGCGGAATAACCGGTCTTTTTTTATTTTGTGGTGCCGCTGACCGGAATTGAACCGGTACGGGAGTTGCCCCCCGAGAGATTTTAAGGAAGATACTCCGCTTTGCCCTCCTTGGCCAAGCATGATAATTCATTGTTTTAGTACAATTTAAGATGTAATTGTTTTGCGTTGTGCGGGGCTGTGGGCGTTGTGGTAGGTGTCAATACCGGGTCAAATACACGTTATGCCAGTGCCCATGCTATAACGATCGAAGGCCTCAGAACAACCGGGGGCCTCTCTTGGAGGATCTATGAAATACGCTGTCTGGGATGACGGTAGTCTCTATCATGCGCGAAACCTCGATAACGTCCGCACTGTTGAGGGACTGCTTTCGATACCGACGACGGCATTGATCTTAGATGCAGAGACCTGCAGACAGGCGGTCGAAAAATTTAAATGCACGTGCCGAGAGGCGAACATGGTAGAAGTATGAACAAGCCCTTGGGAGACCGGGGGTAATCTGCCGGCGGAGACTGGCCAAAAGGAGAATAGAACATGCGGATGCAACATATCAAAAAACTGATTAAGAAAGAAGAAAAAGAAAAGAATGCAGTAGTTGAATTACTCCTTGGGGTAAAAAAAGCTTATGTAGATCCTGATTTGGTGAATGCAGTACCTATTCGCATGAGTGAAATCAATGCGTTCATTCAGGTCATTCATGGGGCATTAGAAAGCGATTTGCATGATGAGTCTTTCTATAAACAAAACGTCGGGGGCGTGATGCATTTACTCGAAGAGCGATTCGATGAACTTCAAGTCATGGTCGATGCACTCCTCACGGAGCATTGGGACAATAAAAAGAAAAACCTTCAAAAAGCTGCTGCATAGATAATCACAAGAGGCCCTGGGAAAACTCAGGGCCTCTTCTTTTTTGAAGTGTTAAGATGCGCTGTGTGGCTCGAAAGGTCATAACGAGAACTTTTGCAGCGTGGTAAGGAAGGAGAAAATTCCGATGTTGATCCCTGAATATGTTCGATGGCTTGAGCGCAACCAGGCACGACCGAAGACGGTAAAAAATTACATGCACAAGGCGCGGATCTTCGTTGAATGGCTCGAGCCTCAAAATATCGGAGTACCGGAGGTGGACCCTGATCGGATATTCAGTTTCCATGAGTACCTGGTTACTCAGCGAAAGCAGCGGGCGTCGACACGGAAGTCCTATCTGAATGCTCTACGGAATTACTTCGAGTTTCTGATCACGCAAGGGGTATTCAAGGCAAACCCGGCGAAGGAAGTGGCTATGCCGAAAATCCACAAGTCCCCGCCGGATCAGATTGACGAAGAGGAAATCTCGAAGTTGATGACCGCGGCATACGAAAAGAAAACAGAGAAGGGCATGCGGGACCTGGCGATCGTGTCCGTCCTGGCCGGGACGGCGTGTCGCGTGAGTGCACTGGCGGGTATGAGGCTCCAAGATTTCAGGCCGTCCGAAGTAAGCGTCCCGGAAAAGTGCCAGCACTGCGGGCAGAGCATCCTGGGCGGCCCGCGCGCGGAAAGGAGTAAAAAGATTAAGGTCACTATGGTCAGATTGCGTGAGAAGAGCGGGAAGGAATGGGACGTGATTCTTCCGCAGAAGGCTGAGTTTTTTCTAAGCTACTATCTAAAACAGCGGGCGGCCGGCGACGAGACCGATATCATTTTTCCGGTGAAGCGCGGGGTACAGATCAAGCCTATCAGCAGACACGGCGTGTTGTATGTTATCAAGCGACTGGCAAAGAAGGCTGGTATTACCCGGAAGATTTCACCTCATAGCTTCCGGCATATTGCAATCACATGGTGGCTGGATATCGGCATCAACCCTGATATCGTTCAACAGTGGGTCGGACACCGAGCGCTCAGTCAAACCATGGAGTACCGCAACAAGTCAATACGGTCATTCGTTTGGAGCGGCATCGGGACGGATAAGAACATCCTGGAGCGCATCGTGACGCCGATGGATTTGCTGTTTAAAAAAAGGTAGTAAGATTAATCACAAGGAGTAGATGACGTGGAAAGGTTCACGCCGAGAAGAGCGGTTCAAATCACGTGTCGAATATGCAGCGGCACCGCACCATGCCAGAGCTCGCACTGCGCGCTGAATCGTGAAGTCAGTTTCATGCAGCGGATAAGAGATCATTGTCAGGACTGTGCGCCCGGCAACACGGTTGACGAATGCAATGGGAAGATCATCGGTACTCAGGCGCGGATGCACATTACGACCGGTTGCGATCGAGGGCCAGACGGTCCGCAGGGGATGACGTCCCTGTGCCCGATCTTTCCATACCGCCATGGAATAAACCCGCACCGGGCTGAGGCCGCAAGAAAGCACCTGGTAGGCGCGGGGATCGAGCATCGTTTCCAGAAAAAAGAGACGGGCACCTGCACTCAGTCAGGGTAAGTGCTACAGCTTTTTCTTCGGGATGCATCAACGTTTGCAAGCGTAATCATAGGTTTAGTTAGTTATGAGTCAAGTGAGATGCTTAATATATTCACGTGTTGATGCATGAAAATAGGGGTAAGAATATTGTTAACCCATACCAAATTCTATTTGGTTAACAATGAGTATACAAAATCTATTTTAGCGTTTTAACGGGTCAATTACAGGTACAGGAAGAGCTTTCAGGTATGGTAGATGATAGTCAGGGACAGGCAACTGCTTGATAAATTGTGATCATGAACGGTGATCACAATGTGATGGGAGCTGCCCGTCAAGAGATTATTAAAAATATGTACACGCTGGGTAAGATGGATGAGTTAACGTTTATCGTTATTGATAAATTGCAACAGGGGTGGGGTCGTTTCCAGGGGGGTGGTCAAGTTTGAAAGTTGGGTAGGTTCATGTTTGAATCTTTTTTTTCGCGATGCGCGATAAGACGAGTGAACGCGCGGCGCCGGGGCGGCCGCAGATCGAGAATGCCTGATTCTCCGTCGGCATCGGCCTTACGAGAGAGGTCCGGAGGGGCACCATGGCATGACGGGCACTTGTCCGAACCATCCCCATCACTACGAAACGGACACAATAACAAGCCTGCAGCCGCCAAAAAACATCTGGCAAGCGCGGGGATAGGGTGTCGTTTACAGAAAAAAGAGGCCTTTTCCCTCATGCCGCCATGGCAAAGGCCGCGCAATGGCTGGCGCGTTCAAATGCGGCCCGCTCAGGCTGCTTCAGTCCTGAGATAATCGCGGGGGAACGGTCCCGAAGGGCCTTCTAACCGCCGCCGGCACTCGCTCCGTGATGCTGTGGACGCTGAGAGTGACAGCGGCCAGCGCGAAGAGGATGAGCAAGGCGACTGCGTACCCTGTGAAGTTGAATGCGCTGAAGAAAAAGCCCCCTCCGCAATAGGGGCCTTTTTTTTGGGAGTCCGTTTCACAGCTTGACAAATAATAGCTATTGGCATATAATACCCTTACTATGAAAGCTTGGTTGATTGACCATGTCAAGAGTACCGATGAACTCGGGAATATCGTAGAGATAAAAATCTGGCAGTTACCGGCTGCGACTGAGGACAAACCGCACGGTTACAAGTATTCTTTTGTTTACATCGTGGACGGTGAACGAGTGATCGGCTACGACAATGCAGAAGGCAGAGGCGACCATAGGCATGTCATGGGAAGTGAAAAACCGTATCGATTTAGCAGTCTCAAACAAGTAGTAGAGGACTTTTACAATGATATGGAGAGGTACAAAAGGGGTGAGCTATGAAGATTAAAAGAATCAGGATAAAGGACTTGAAAAGCATTCTTGCCGAGACCGTCAAGAAAGGTGAAGCGATTGAACGCGGTGAAAAGTTAAAGCCGGTGAAGGAACCGGATATTTACTTCACGAGCTTTGAGGCATTCCGCAAGGCTATTACACCGAAGCGGCTTGAGCTCCTGCACATCATCAAAGCAAGGAAACCGACATCGATCAATGAGCTTGCCCGTATGGCCGGCCGCGATGTCAAAAACATTGCGGATGACGTGAAATACTTGGAGCAAGTGGGCCTGGTTGAAAAGAAAGCGACGGTAGCGAAAACGGCGCCGGTCATAACGTATGACAAGATAGCTTTTGAGATCGCTGTATAGTTCTCCGAGGAACACGATGCCCGCAAAGAAAAAACTTAAGGCACACTCACACCTGCAGACCGTACGGCGGCCACGTCAATCCGAAGCCGAGCGCATCAATACTCGATCTGATAAAGAAGATATTTGGAATGTGATTCGAAAAAGTTTTATCCGCGAACTCACGCGGATCTGCGATTGTGACAACCATGATCCGCGTGTGACCACCAGTGCAAAAGAAAAAGCGGCTCGCATCGCGGACAAACTTATTTTATCAGTCTGTCATCTCGGCCATCGCGCAATGATCCCGAAATTGCCGCGTTACTTGCGTGAGCTTCGGAACAAACAACTGCTTGAACAATTCAACGGCCAGAATTATTCTCAGATCGGAAGGCATGCGCCGCACCAGTCAGTTACCTCTCGGCAGGTGCGGAAAATTTTGAAGCAGGGAAAAGGTAATAAGTAGTTCGTGATTTTTTCGTAAGCGGGGATAATCCGGGCCTCATGAACCCGCATGAAACGGCTGGATCTCCAACCAGCCGTTCCCAGATTCTTAAATACATTGAGCGAATCGCATGGAGGCGGAGAATGAAAGCAGAAACGATCACGATAAAAACCGAAACTGAAACAGTAACTCGAAATAAAACAATTGAATTTTGCATTCCTGATGAAAATCTCGCCTGCTACTTAGAGATATACTCCTATATCAAAAATCTACTCCAAAGCTTAAAGAAAAACCCACCAGCGGCTCCAGATAAAAAATTTAGTGAAATGTACGAAACACTGTCAGGATGGGTAAATACTGGATTGATCGATAAAGAAAGTCAATACAACATCATGGCTGAAGTAATAAAAGGCTTTGCTTTAAATGGAGGATATGGTAAATGGAAAATATATAAGAAGCTTACAAACGCTGACCCGCTGGGAAGAAAAGTTGACTTTCCAATCCCACCGGAATTAATGCGCACTATGACGAAGGAGATTGTAGCCACTAAACGAGGGAAAAAAGGACCAAAGCTAAATCTTGCGTTAATTTTTTTAGTTCACGCATTGATATATGACCTCAAATTTTACGAGCGAGTTAAACATCAAGACCTTTATCATCTCGGAAAAATGATAGCCGTTTTTTTTAATAATAGTCCCGATATAGAAAAACCGACTTCACGAGAGACCGGTCAGGATCATGTTACACGTGATGAAATTTCTGACTATACAAGCAAACATGTGATTGACTTTTATAAAAGAGTTAGTGAAGAAGATATGCTTCTCTATGTGAAATATGCTATGTACTACGATGCAAAGAAATTTAAGGAGGCCGTCCCTGTCGACATTTTCCCCTATTCCGGATACCTTACCGATCTAATCATCTTTGAAATTTGGGGGGGCGATGTCGACGAGCAAAAAACGATATTACCACCTCATTATAAAACCGCATATCCTGTTCCAAATTACTTCGTTTCGTATAACAAGAGCAGTCGTAAATTGGATAAGATACCCGTCTCGTGTGCCCCTTATGGTTTTGCAGAGGTTTATTCGACGGGGGGGGATAAGCAAAAAAGATAACTGCTTTCTCGTTGTTCATGCAAAACTGCTACCTTAATTACCGATAAATAAATTGTAATTCATCCGAGACTATCTTTACAGGTTGTGTTATTTTCTCCAACGGTAGCATCAAACACACCCACCGTTGGGGAGAGAAAAATGACAGAACAAGAACACCAGGTCCTATGCACAACTAACGCCAATTTATCTATTTACATTCTTGCCAAAACTGGCAAAATACCCGAAGTCTACCCTCAACTTAAACGGCCAAATAAAGCAGAGTTCCGATTTCCTGCTGATGATATCTATTTTCGCGCCGCTACCGAATTCACGCTCAACGCTCCAATTCCAGTTCAAAATTTTCTCGATGCACAGCGTTTGATCCGTGATATGATGATGAAAATTACGCGAGGGGAGTCATGTTAATGGCTAACCCTCATGTGCCTGACTTCTTGTCTGTAACTGTTGCAACTTCCTTCGCCACGCTCCGCAATCTCATACAAATACTCCAGAATAGAATCGACCACATAGGGACGGCGCTTTTCGCAAGAGGGCGCACTGTTAAGTGGACCCCTCTGTCAAGACAATAAAGGGTCGAGTTTAAGATGGTCCCCGATCAAGCCGCAGCGGAATGGCGCTGCCCCGGTTTCTACCTCTCCTTGAGGCCTTTTTCGTTCTTTGAACT
>Ga0315272_10001960_pt1 | contig 10153 bp, 9 predicted proteins | sample C3_middle_MG_FD_203918 | JGI IMG/M metagenome (GOLD analysis project Ga0315272, IMG submission 203918) | Sediment microbial communities from Yellowstone Lake, YNP, Wyoming, USA - C3_middle | ecosystem: Environmental > Aquatic > Freshwater > Lake > Sediment | place: USA: Wyoming | collected...
AACGTTGCCTTTCTTGTCGAGGACATATGAAAATCCGTCTTCAATGTCTCTCTTAATAACTGAGTCACGTTGCACAGACTGATCGGGAGAAACTGCCACAGTTCTGATATTTACATTAATATAATAATCATACTGGGTGTTATCATTCAGGTTTTGTGTGTGATATTCAACCCATTCCGAGTTCAGATGCGGCAGGTCAAGAGCCAGAAGATCATCTTCAAATTCCTTCGGGAATTTTATTATTGAATTATTCTGGATTGAAATAAATACCCTGCTCATGCCCTGTACCTTAGACGTCATGATTTTGTTGTCTATTCCCTCATAATCTCCTACATATTCCTTGGCTCTTAAAAATTCAGAGTATGCCTTACGGTAAGATTCCTTGATATTACTTTTCATCAGTTCAACGCCATGGGTATAGTAAAAATCAGCAGCTTTGCGCTTTGCATTTACCATTTCCGGAACATAATCGACATATGGAAAATCAACGGATCTCCCGTTTGAATTCAGAGGGGTTACAGTTCTTACCAGTGATTGTCTGTCGTTAAGTGCTTTATAAACCAGGTAGATTTCATCCCAGTTATTTGGTTTCCCTTCCATTTTGAGGAATCTGACTCTTTCATTGTCCTGATCATTTGAAACTTTATATGCCTGCGACAATATGTCGATCTGCTTGGCATCGGAAGGGTCTTTGCGAAGCTGCTTCACCGCCTTCTGGATAGCTGCATCATAGTTTCCTTTCTCAAGTTGTTTCTTTGAGGAGCCGCATCCTGACAGGATAACGGTTAAGATAAAGACTAGGGATACGATTCTTTTCATAAAGTTAATTTTAAATATAGAGGTTGATAAAGGTAAGAAAAACATGGAAAAAGCAAATATCTGCCTCTTTATCGTTTGATGACCGCTGGAATCAGAACATAAAGTTCAGCGGAATAAGGAATCTTACGCGTGCCGGTTCACCTCTCTGGAGGCCGGGAGACCATTTTGGTGATTCGGAAATTGCCTTTACAGCAGCTTCATCGAGTATGGGATCAACCCCTTTGACAACTGTAACATTGCTTACCGATCCGTCTTTCTCGACAATGAAAGTAAGAGTTACTGTTCCCCGTATTCTCTTAATATATGCTGCCTCGGGATAAATATTACGCCTTTGAATCCAGTCACGGAATTTATCGAGGCCTCCACCTTTGAATAATGGCATTATTTCAACAAATAAAAAAGGTTCATCTGAGGCGATTCCATCCTGTCCCGAAAGGAGATCATCTCCATTGCCGGTACCTGTCGTTTCAAGATTTTCATTTGTTGTCTGATTCATATATTCATCTGTTGAAAGCTGTGTTTTCTCTAGCGGAGCAACAGTGTCAACAACCACTGGAGGAACATATTTTGCTATCTCTTCAACATGAACTGACTGTGGAGGTGGCGCAGATGGAGGAACGTAGATCTCTTCCCTGGGGGGCTCAAGATTCTGCAAATCAAGTTGTGCAAATTTTCCATTGCCATTTAAGACAATGTCGGCTTTTGGAGTTATAAGAAAGGGAATCAGAACGGCAAGGCTGACTACTACCGAAGCGATAACAATTCCAGCAACCATCACGGAATTATATTTTTTCCTGAGCTGATAGGCGCCATAGTCCCTATTCCGCGACTGAAACAGCAGATCGTCAATATCAAGCCATCGTCTGAGGTTATCGTACATCTATGTCTTCAGTAATGTTTATTGACAAGGCCACTTTGCTTATAATTTAGATAAAAACTGCAATATTTCAGTCCGAAGACTGAAGTCAGAAGTCAGAAGTTAGGTGAACTACTTCCGACTTCTGTCTTCCTGCTTCTTTCACTTTTCAATAATGTCCGGCAAAATTACTAAATAGTGTGCTTCCGCCAAAACTATCTTGTTAAGGAAATCATAAAAATGAGGTTAAGGCTGAGGTTGAGGTTGAGGTTAAGGTTGAGGTAAAGACTGAGGAGGCTTAGCCTTAACCTTATGCTCAACCATATTTGCTACTTTCCATTTTATTATTACTTTTACCGGTACGTTGGGGGTTTAGCTCAGTTGGCTAGAGCGTGTGACTGGCAGTCACAAGGTCAGGGGTTCGATTCCCCTAATCTCCACCCTTATAATCAGACAGTTATAAATTATCCTTATAACTGTCTTTTTTATTTGTACATACAATTGCACATACATAATCGCTTTTAAGGACATCTTACGAATGTTTTAATTATTGAAATGAACTTGATATTTATGATTTATTGAATATATTTGAATACCTGAATAATTTTCTGCAGCAATCAACCGGAGCCAGTCGAATCTAGATTCGTATTATGAAGATTGAATTTGATAAGAATAAATTATGTAAAGCGTATAAAGAACTAGTTGAAAATCCTGAAAACAGAAGCTCCCATAAAGCTTTTGCGAGGGCCTTTAATAATTCCCTTGCCAAAGCTGCTATTAAACTTCACAAGAAGCTAACTAACGCACAAAATGCGTACGTATATAATCTAATTACATCTAGTGATAATCGGATAGGGTTAAAGGAAGGTGTAAAACACCATGAACCTTTGGTGCTTAAGGTCAGGATACAGGACAGTTATAGGAAATTTTTCTACTTTTGCGAAAATAATTCACAAGGAAAAGAAGAGTTTGGATTAAAAAAGAATTGGGGTGGACAATTCGAAAATATTCTCAAAATTTATGTATACGAAGTGAATAAGCATGATTATTCAAAAGCCTAATAATGGAAAATATATCAGATAAAACTGACGTTCTGAATCCAACCCTTCATTTTAATACTGTTGGAATTGAATTACTAGATATTTTTCATGCAAATGGCTTTAATATCTCTGATTTACCCAGTATTGGCATTGATGCTGATCACCTTGACTTAAAGACCAAGTTTACTCAACAAGAAATAAACGACATTGTCAAAGTAGTCGGAATTAAAGAAATCGGAGATTATTTGAAAAACTTTCAATCAGACTACCATGTTTCAGTTGATAAGTCATCTGTAGAATATAAAAGGAATAAGAAAATTTTTAAGAGTGTCGAACAATTAATCCCGCTGCTCGAATCAGATTTTACAGATGGAATCGATTTGCTTGAAGATATATCAAATTTTTTGGGGATCGATGATGAGAGCAAGATTTTTGACATAGTGAATGATCAGATTGCTCTTTATAAGATATCCAATTTCGTACCTGATTCTTTGAACTTATTTGCTTGGCTTAGAAGAGGAGAAATAGATTTCTCCAAATTAAAACTGGTCGAATACAATATGAACCAGCTTCAGAAATGGATTGACGACAGGGAATGGGAAGCTTATCTTAAAGACATTAACTATTTAAAACAGCTTCCCCAGGTTCTTTCAAACTATGGATTGGGGTTAATTTTTACTCCATACCTTAACAAAACTGTCTTAGGCGCTGTCCGCTGGTTTAATGAAAAACCGCTTATACAGTTATCCGATAAAGGAAAAAGTTTAGCCTCTGTTTGGTATACTCTTTTTCATGAATTTGGTCATGTGATAAAGCATAGAAACGACATGATTTTTGAGAATAGCCTTGACATACCTAAATCAAAATTAACAAAGAAGGAGCAAGAGGCAAATTCATTCGCGTATGATTACCTGTTTAATGGAGATAGTCTAAGAAAGTATATCTTTAAGTATCATAATCAACATGTCAATGATTCTTTCATTCAGGATCAGAGTGCGAGGTTTCGAGTTGATAAAATGTTTGTTGCATACTGGATGAGCAAAGCTCAAATCAAAAACAATTTAATTCGAGAATATTTACCGCAGATATCATTCTGAAACTTCTACCCCGAAAATAGATAGACCAATTTATCGAACAATAAGATAGATGGGTTTTTTGTTTCTCTATAATTGTCCCTGATGTTAAAAAACTCATATATTTAAGCTTAGTCGCTGTCGGGAAATTCTTTTAATAATTGGAAGAATAGTTTTTGGCAAGTTTTATTTAACTTAAGCTTTAGCAAAATTGAAGTCTGCAGCTCATTATGGAAAAATTTAATTTTAGCACGATCTGAAAAAAGTTAAGAAGGAGGTTAAAAGGTTATATAATAATATAGCTAAGTGAAATAATTAAAGAGAGACAGTTGATTTCGTGAATGTCGAAGTTACTGCATTAAGGAGGACAAGCGGCTACTTAAATTTAGGGAATGTTTTATAAGGATCTAATATCATTAGTGTCCATTTAAATGTAATTGATTTTCAACTGTATACAATTTAGTTCTTTGACATCTTGGTAATCTTGGTTTGTAAGTAGCTCTTTAAGAGGCGTTTTATCAAAAAGCGATATACTTAAAATCTGTAATATTTCGTAAGGTGAACGATCTACTTTCAATCTGTAAGCAACTATCGCAACAAGACAATAAACAATGATGGCTGAGTAGATCTGTACCTTAACTGCATTAGGAGCCGTTCCCCAGAAGGATTTAATCTTAAGATGTTGTTTTATCCATTTGAAGAACAATTCTACTTTCCAACGATATTTATAGAGCAGAGCAATCTCATGGGCCTTTAGATCAAAGTTGTTGGTTATAAACTCGAAAGTTCTTTCTGTTTCTTTATCATAATACTTGATTTTCCGAAGTTTATCCGGATAGTATTGTACTGAGTAAAAACCTTCGAGTTTGCCAATCTGATCTGAAAGAACCCCACGATTCTTCTCTACACCATTGGAATACATTCGTTTAAATCTGAGGTTCTTCTTGGTTCGTGTTACAAAATATGCTGAGTGTTATTGTATTCTGTAAAGCCTTTCATAGTCGGTGTAACCTCGATCCAGTATGTAATAACCTCCTGGTTCATAAGTGAGTAAATCAAGGGCATTCATATCATTTACTGAAGCTTTAGTTATAATGATACAGCTTGGAATAGAAGTTTTTACATCAAACAGAGTATGCAACTTAACCCCTCCCTTGGTTTTGCGGAACTCAGCCCACCAGAAGACACTCAGACAAAAGTCAATTGTAGAAGAATCAAAGGCATATACATTCGATTTAATGTTGAGATCAAAGTTTTTTATTGCAGTAACTCTTCTGGCTTCGTCAATAAGATGATAGGCGAGCTCTTCAAATATTCTATAGTTACGCCTTTCATTTGCCTTAGACAAGTTGGACCGGCTCACATTCTTTCCAAAGCCTAAGTGATAAAACTTGGATCTATGTGCTTCAATACCAATCATTAAATCACGCAGACTTTCTCTGCCAGAAAGTTGACCAAACAACATACACGACAACTGGTTCCAGCATGAAAAGAATTTTACATATTTATTCCCATTGTACTTTTCAACTAATCGGTCGAGAACTCTCTGAGGTAAAAAATCTGTAAGCTGATTGAAGACATATTTGCCCTGATTCATGGATTTTCGCTTTCAACAAAGCTAAAACCCATACTTTCATTTCAAATCGTCACGCTATCAAAAAACGCTACAACCTAGATGTATTCAAGATTTCAAAGAACGATATTTAATTTTTAGTGGACACTAATGATCTAATATAATAAAATTAAGCATCACTTTATACCATACATCATGTGATACTCCAAATAATAGAATGTGGTCTTTATTGTTTTGTGAATTTTAATCGTAGGTTTCTAAAACCATAACAATTACGTACGTCAATCGTTAGATTGTTACCGTTAAGTTCATAATAGTGCTCACTAGGCAGTATCAATATTTTTAAAAATCCATCATACTGTATTAACATGCTGTCATCTTTAACAGAATAAGTGAAATGATCTTTCGAAATAGCAAAATTCTTTAAAAAATCATGATCTGTTGAAAATACAATTGTGTCAACTAGATCAGTTGAAACCCACTCACCTTGAAGTTTTTTAAAACCATCAGATTGCCCTTTTTCGCAACTCAATATCACAAAAAAGATCGTACTAATCATGATGAAAATGATCGATTTAACAGCTTTTTGTCTTTTCATAAATTGAGATTTATAAATTTTAATCAATATTCGTGCCATTCTAGTTTTTCTAACAGTTCTTTTATCATACATAGATGGATTAAGTATCGTTACAGTACAAGAAGTTTTGAGTGATCTAAAGTCAATTAATTATCGATTGTTCCTTTACATGCATAAAATACAAATTTTACATTAAATTATATAACTAGTTCTCATACATTTAGCCATTTATGGTCTCCTTCGGTAAAACTTACCTTAACGAATTAACGTATTTATTTTAATTATGTTTCACTATAAGCGCTTGACGATAAGCATTTTTACCATCGGTTACTTCAATAATATAGGTACCATCAGCAAGATTGGTCAAAGGAACTGTAAAATTATTTCCACTTCTTTTTAAAGTGGACACTATAAAGCTTTGACTATTATAAATTTTAACTGTATAAGTAACCTGATCCACTGATTTAGTCTTAAGACCTATATCCGTCAAATCACTTCCGTCTGCCGGAATAGTTGAATTATCCTCAGTTAAGGTAATGTTAGCAATTTCTGAGGTTGGATTTGGATATACTGTCATTAGTAGTGAACTTGGACAGCCGTAAGTCTTTTTAGTTAAATAAAAACTACCATTGGTTCCTGTACCACAAGAGTTGGTTGACCTACATGTTATTGCTACACTGCTAACACTGTTCGGTAGCGTAAAGTTTAATTGATTTGTACCAACTGAATACGTGATACCAGTTGGAACCGTCCAAGTCGCAGAACCGGCATTTCCACCGATTGGAGTAACAGTGAGATAATGATTTCCAGGACAGATCTGCATTCCTGGAGAATAAGAATTCCCATCAACCTTCTGATTCGTAATTTGCGGAGTCCCAACCCAAACATCAAATTGAATCGGATAGGAGTTGGAATTTATAAATGCTTGCACATAACCTGAACTATTGGCATTTGATTTCGCAGAAAAACTAACAGTAGTGCCGGATCCTGTTGGCCCATCTAAATTTTGACTGCCTTGCCATGTTATTGAACTTCCTGAAGGTGAATTATGCAGAGTAAAGTTAACCCCAGAAGCACAAACGAGAGTATTAGTAGCTGTAATATACGGAAGATACATACCGTTCACAGTATTAGCTCCAGTACTCAAAGTATCCAGCCAATGTTTCAATTGTGTTGCCATAGTATTATTTCCTAACCAGGAACTTGATAATCGACCATAGTAATCGTTATTTGGACTTGTACATGTGGAGTACCCTCCATAGAGTTGACCTACGACTCTACGATTCAAATCGATCAATGGAGATCCTGACGAACCTGCCTCTGTGACACCGACAGAGTAACTAGGTACATGCCAAGTATCCCTACTTAAATAAGGGACACAAATATCACTTGTAGATCCATCATAGAAATTTGCACTATTTAGAGTACTTGTTATAACAGATATTTTCTTCACATCTCCAGAAGGATGGTGTATAGTTACAGCAGGAACTGAGGGAACTGTCCCACTTCTATCCCAACCTAGCAGATATGCATTATAGGTGACTGGAGGCGCAGAATTGAGTTGAAGAAGAGAAAAGTCAGTAAAGTCCCAGTGAGCTCTTAAAGTTGTACCTGAAACTGTTTGAGCTAAAGAACCATCTGCTCCATTACAAGTAGAACTTTCGTAATTGAAAAGAACCACAACTGTTTGGGCTATAGCATCACTGCAAACACAGTGATTCGCAGTTAGAAAAAACGGAGCGCCGTTCTGGGCTGTATTATTTATCAATGCTCCAGAACAAATACCATAATTACCTGAAGTCTCTCTAAAAAATATTCTGCAAACAGCATGTTTTTCATCCTGCCAATTTGAACCTTCAGTACAATTTATATCCTTTTCACAGCTTAACGAATTTCCTTTACAACTACCACCCTGAGGGGGGGTCAAGCATGCTCTAGTAATTCCAATATAATCATGTCCTACGCTACCAATAGTCAATTTGCCAGGTGATTCTACATTTTTAGGTTCATAATACTCAACAATGATCTCATCGGTTGTAACAGGTGTAGTTGCAAGTATTTTGCTTTTAGAATTATTTTTTGACGTAAATGCACCTATGACATGGGACATTTTTTTATTGTATATAAAGACTTTTGCGCTGTCAGGTAATTCATATTCACTGAAAAGAACGTTTATGGCGAAGGCCCCAGGGGATCTAATACCTAACCTCCATAATTTATCACCATTTTCTAATGTTTCCCACACCCCGGAATTATAAATTGAATATGAAACATCAAATCCTTTAGCAAAACGCAATGGTTTGGAGTGATCTTGAGATAGACTATCCTCTTTTATCATTGCTGCAATATTAAATGAAGGCAATGTAACATATGGGATATCAGAAAGTGATTTAAGAAAAGCATTCTTGAAACTTTTTGGAGTACCTTTTACGTTTACTTGAGCATTAGATTCAAACTCTAGAATTGGTAAAAAGAGAAATAAAACTAACAGACCAAAATAATTTTTACGCATTCTCATGTTTGTAAGATTTAGAGTAAGTATTTCAATTTGAAAGAAGTATCTAATTATGAATCTCATGTTATGATCGAAGTTTGATTTATTATTGATATAGTTAATATTCACAAAGTGAAGGAATAATAATATCATGTCACAGAGATCAATAATGTGACATAGATTTGGGGACTTTTTTTAACCAAAAAGATAATTTATATAAATTCTAAATAATAAATTAGATTATTATCTAACTTGTTGACATCTGCCGACACTTGTTACTTTTTCTTTCTAAAAACTCAGAAAGCAAATATATTAGATAGCGCCAAAGTGGGATGTATTAAAAATATCTGCTTTGAGAAATCGCAATCCGGCTGATCTTGTGATAATCATCAAAAGGGTGTCACTGGTGGTTACACCCTTTGAGAATAGTACATTTATGTGCTCATTGAATCTCAGGAAGTTAAAGAGTATAAGTTGTGACGGTACCTTCTAGTGATGTGAGATTTCCTAACAACACTCCTGAAGAGGTAAGCTCAATTGTACGCCGGTTTATTTCTCATTCAGAGCCAATTTTTATGATAATTTGCTATTTTGACTGTATAGGCAATGACTATCTTTTTAAATGTTCGAGATATGCTTCATACTCTTTGCGCTCAATGCTTATTCTGGCATTTTTCCCAATTCTTTGTATGGGATGAAGCCAGCTCGAACTAATAGCCTGCTTATACCAGTACTGACCATGTTCGTGGATTATCTCCTGCCGGGTAATAAACCTCCTATCCTCCCCATTAAGCTTATCTAGCTTTTTGTTGATGATTTTCAACGCCTCCATGATCTCAATAAATTCTTCGCTGGACATGAGTTTCCAATTTCATTTATTACCTTTGTAACAAGTCCATAAAGTTGCTTAACATCAGCGGAATTGGACCGCTGTCTGCCCAGTCAGTTAAGGGTTTTTAAATATTTCATCCTAGATCCGCTTATTCAATAAGAGAATTTGAGAATTTATCATTATCCACTCAAAGAGGACTCATTAATATACTCACTGTGCTAACCGTAATTATTTATGTTTTTTTCTATTATGCAATATCTTTAACATCATTTTGCTAGATATTGATAAATCTAGGTTGTTCCTGTTGATTGCAGAATAATATGATTCTAGATGTTTAGTAGTTTTGATAATTTTACGATTATTATACAACCAAAGAATTATTTTTTCACTAAGATTCTTCAATAAGCTTATGTCAGCGATTTCGATATTATCAATCCCCCTGTGAACTAATTCATTTCTCTTTTTTATCAAGAGGTCAAAATAATTTATCATGTCTATTGGATATGCCTCTCTCAAGAAGAATTGCATCCTATTTTTAAATTCATTTGATGATCCTCGAGGTTCAGACATACTAATCTTTTCAAGTACTTGCCAAAATCTCAGATAACTATTTGAAAATAGATTCTCGTCCATTGCTTCGCTGTAAAGTCTGAACAAATCAGATAGAAAAAATTCAATTGAATCAACTGCAGGGTTTTGTTTCAAACAGTGAACTAATTGATTAAAAATGAGGATTTCTTCCTTCTCAAGAGGATCTGATTTCGTATGACAATCATTTATTATGAATTCTCACTACTGTCCGGTTTAATTTTCCCACAGTGGCAGGATTGGGTGATCGGACGGGTTATTTAGGTTAATATTGCCACTGAAAAGTTCTTTGATATGAGTT
>Ga0315272_10001961_pt1 | contig 10152 bp, 8 predicted proteins | sample C3_middle_MG_FD_203918 | JGI IMG/M metagenome (GOLD analysis project Ga0315272, IMG submission 203918) | Sediment microbial communities from Yellowstone Lake, YNP, Wyoming, USA - C3_middle | ecosystem: Environmental > Aquatic > Freshwater > Lake > Sediment | place: USA: Wyoming | collected...
CGTCCCATTCGTCGATGGTCACGGCTACCGAATGCGGGACCTCCTGCCGCGTCACGTGCAGGATCTTCTCGCGCACGATCTCGGCCAGCAGGAAGCGCTCCGGTTGATCGGTGAGGTAGTCGGCCGGAAAATAGGCTGGTCCCGCGGGCAGACTTTCGACGATGGCCTTGCGCAGACCCTCAACGCCTTCGCCGCTGACGGCAGAAACGGGGATCAGCAGGTCAAATTCGTGCAGCGCCTGATAAGCCGCGATGAGCGGCAGCAGCAACGACTTGTTCTCCAGCAGGTCGATCTTGTTCAACACGGCAATCGCCTTGGTCTCGCTGCGCTTGACCCATTCGAGCGCCTTACGGTCTTCCTCGGCGGGCTCGTGCGTGGCGTCGACAACGTATAGCAGCAGGTCGCGCCCGTCCAAAGCGTCGGCCACGGCCTTCATCATGCGGCGGTTGATCAGCGATTGGGCGTCGTGAATGCCCGGCGTGTCCAGGAACACGATTTGCGTCTCCGGCGCGGTCCACACCCCCTGAATCGTCGTGCGCGTGGTCTGCGGCTTGTCGGCCACAATGGCGATCTTCGCGCCCACCAGCGCATTCAACAGCGTCGATTTGCCAACGTTCGGGCGTCCCAGGATGGACACGAATCCGGAGCGATGCGCGGTCTTGTTACGGGAGCGGTTCTTGCTCATGAATCTCGATTCTCATCCTCTTCGCGTTTGGCCCGGATGCGGACCCTCTCCACGCGCATTCCGTCGGCGGAGAGCACTTCAATGGCAAGGCCGTCACGCTCGACGACAGCCCCCGGCTCAGGCACGGCCCCGAGCCATTCTGTCACCAGGCCGCCCACAGTGGCGGACTCCGTCTCCTCGCCGGGACGGTAGTCGAAGAACTCTCGCAGGTGATCCACATCAAAGCTGCCGGAGACAGTAATCGAACCGTCCTCGCCGCGTACCAGATCGCGCCCCGGCTCGTGCTCGTCGAAGATCTCGCCGAAGACCTCTTCCACCAGGTCTTCGAGGGTCGCGATGCCCGCCAGGCTGCCATATTCGTTGACCACGTAAACGATGTGACAGCCGTCGTTCTGCATCTCGCGCAGCAGTTCGGCCACCGGTTTAGTCTCGGGCACGCCGTCGATGTCACGCATCAGGTCACGGATCGTTTTTGTCTTGCGCTGCTCGTCGTCCAGCTCGTAAAGGTCCCGCACATGCACGAAACCGATGATGTGGTCCATGTTGCCGTCTCCGATGGGAATGCGCGAAAACTGTTCGTGCTTGACCAGCTTGCGCAAGTCCTCCAACGGACGCGCGGCGTCGATCCAGACCACCTGGGGGCGCGGCGTCATCACTTCCCGCACGCGCTTGTCGCCAAACGCGACGACGCTCTGGATCAGCTTGCTGTCGGCCTTCTCGATGATGCCTTCCTCTTCGCCGGCCGTAATCAGCGCGTCAATCTCTTCACCAGGCGCGGCCGGCTTCTCGGAGCCATTCGCGGACGAACCCATCTCGACGAGCGACTCGAAAAACGCCAACACGGCGGTCACGGGCCGGAACGGCAGGACGACCAGCTTCAGGAAGGGAACCAGCGGCTCCACCCATTGCGCGTTCGTCCGCCGGTAAAGGAGTTGCGGACCGATGGAAGAGAACAGCAGCATCACCAGCCAGGCGAAGAGAAAACTCCGCGCCACCGAGAGTACACCGCCGCCATCGAGCAGCGCGAGGATGGCGAACGACGAGCCGGTGCCCACCAGCAGAGTGTGCTTGGCGAGCGAATAGACCAGCGTGTCCCGCTCGGAGGCGGCGCGCAGTTTGTCCTGCAGGTGTTCCTTGAAATACTCCAGCGCCTCGGAATCCCTGGAACGCAGGCGCATCGCTTCCAGGGCGAGCAACTGCACAAAGCTCACCAGCAGCAGCAGCGCGGCCAGCACGAAGCCGACTACGAAGATCATGCCCCTCGTCCCTGGGCAGCGGCCGGCTTCCCTGCCCTCTCAATCAGCCCGGTTGGCAGGCCGAATTCCTTGCGCCACTTCGTCTCCAACCGGCGCATCTTTCCGCGATCGGTCTCGTGATCGTGGCCGAGCAGATGAAGCACGCCGTGTAGCAGCAGCACCTGCAGTTCGGCCATGAGTGCGTGGCCGTACGAGCCGGCCTGCTCGCGCGCCCGGTCGACGCTGATGGCAATATCGCCCAAGCCGCCGCCGGGCGAGGGGGAAGGAAAACTGAGCACATCGGTCGGTGCGTCTTTCCCCCGGAATTCCCGATTCAGGCGTTGCAGTGTTTCATCGCCGGTCAGCAGGCAGCAGAAGCGCCGCCCATCCGCGACGCGCTCAGAGATGAGTTCGGCGAACGCGGTCAACTCACGCCGGCGCAGGGTTCCCGGCGCCTTCTCGAAGAGGATCAGTGGTTCGCGCGGCAGGTCGTTGGCGCCTGCGTGGCCAGATTCAGAGGACATTCGTTCTTCAATAGGCGGTTTCCAGCCGCGGGCTCTTCCATGGACGATCTTCAATCGGCAGTCGGGGTGAACGTCTGATCGGCATCGGGCGCTCCGGACGGACCGCCATCCAGCGCACTCTCGGCCGGCTTCTCGAGTTTCAACGCCATCTGGCGGCCAGCGCCGTTCATGTCCCCATAACGTTCGTAGGCTCGCACGATACGTTGTACCAGCGGGTGGCGCACGACATCCTGCTCGCCGAAGTAAACGAAGCTGATTCCTTCGACGCCATTCAATACGTCCACCGCGTCCTGCAACCCGCTGCGACGGCCGATCGGCAGATCGATTTGCGTCAAATCCCCGTTGACGACCATGCGCGAGTTGAACCCCTGGCGGGTCAGGAACATCTTCATCTGCTCGGGGGTCGAGTTTTGCGCCTCGTCCAGGATGATAAAGCTATCGTTCAAGGTGCGGCCGCGCATGAAGGCCAGCGGCGCAACTTCGATGACGTTCCGCTCCATCAGCTTTTCGACCTTCTCACCTTCGATCATGTCGAATAGCGCGTCGTAGAGCGGTCTCAGGTACGGATCGATTTTCTCCTGCAGCGTCCCGGGCAGAAAGCCGAGCCGCTCGCCCGCTTCCACGGCCGGACGAGTAAGGATGATGCGCGAGACTTGTTTGTTGAGCAGCGCCGAAACCGCCATGGCCACGGCCAGATAGGTCTTGCCGGTACCGGCCGGGCCGACGCCGAAAACCAGGTGCAGGCGCTCGATCATGTCGAGGTAGACACGCTGGTTGACGGTCTTGGGGACGACGGTCTTCTTGCCGAAATTGCGGCTCTTGCCGCTCTCGAAGAGTTCCCGGAACGTAGCGGTGGGATCGGCTACCAGCACACGCAGGTAGCTGTTCAGATCGGCGGGAGGGATCTTTAGGCCGTTGTCGGCCAGGTTCAGATAATCCTGAACGATGCGCTCCGCGCGAGCCACCTGCGCGTCCTCGCCCTGGATCTCAAAGCCGTCTGCCATTAAGAGCGTCTGGACGCCGAGCCCTTCTTCAAGCAGGCGGAGGTTCTCGTCGCGGGTGCCGAAGAAGCTATCGAGCGTGCGGTTCGGGGTAAGTTTTGTTTTCATCTCGCGGATGGAGGCGCAGGCAAGGCAGTCTCACCGTTGAGACAACGCAAGGGGTAGCCAGCTTGGTTCTGGGGTAGGGCTGCGGGGCTCCCGCTTGGGGCGGTGCACATCCACATTAAGAATACCATGCGGCGATCTGGCGTATTTCGAAAGAGATATCGAGGGATTCCCGCTAAGCCACGCTTGGAAATGGAGCCGCGACCGTCAGTGGCGGTGTTCATGTGTGCGCCGCTTGTTCGCGACATCGGTCGGGCGCTGACCTCCAGCGCTCCTCACGGTGGCGGCTCCGTCAGGCCGTCAGTGTGGCAGCGCCCAACAGGCCGCAGTGCTTCTGCATCCTCGCGCGCAATTCCAGCCTTGCTCTCAGCAGCCGGCTCTTGGCGGCGGCGACGGAAATGCCCAGCCGGGAAGCTACATCGCACATCGGCAGTTCCTGTACATCGCGGAGCACGAAAACGTCCCGCAGCAGGGGCGGGATGCGGGCGATCTCCTGCCGCAGAACCCGCCGCAACTCGCCCCGGGCCACGCCTGCCTCGGGCGTGGGTTCTCCGCCTGGCAGTTCCAGCACCGCGACCTCTTCTCCCGCGACCCCGTCGTCCAGATAGAGGAAGCGGGCCCGCTTATCCTTGCGGAGCCGCATTAAGCACTGGTTCACGACAATGCGCGAAAGCCACGTGGCGAACCTGGCGTCCTTCTGGAACTGGGAGAGATGTTCAAATGCCTTCCAGCATGCGTTTTGGACCTCGTCTTCGGCATCCTGTTTGTCGCGAAGAATCGAGAGCGCCAGCCGTTTGCAGGTGGCGGCATGACGTTCGATCAGTTCGGCAAACGCGTCGTTGTCACCGCGTTGCGCCAGGTCGACGAGTTGCTCGTCGGAAACGGCCTGGAGGGATGGATTGCGGAACCTCATGCGTTATTTCTTCATCCTTAATAAAATTTCTTTCAGTCACAGCGTACAGGAAAAGGAATTAGAATAATAGAGGGACACGGAAACTAATTTTAGCTGGATGGAAATTTATGGCGAATCCTTTACCATCACTAAACTCTGCTTCGGAAATCTCCGAAACCGGCAAGGAAACCGTGAATCGGGTCCTTGCCTCCTACGAATTGGGACGCAAACTCCGCCAGCTCCGGCTCAAGAGCAAGATCGGACTCGTGGACCTGGGGAAACACACGGGATTGTCGGCCTCGATGCTGTCCCAACTTGAAAATGGAAAGATGGTACCGACGTTGCCGACCCTGGCGCGCATCGCCATGGTTTTTGACGTGGGCGTGGACTATTTCTTCGCTGACCGCAAGCGCAAATCCCTCTTCTCTGTGGTGCGCGCTGGCGAGCGGATGCGATTTCCCGAAAGGGCCGACGCTCCAGATCCCAGCTACTTCTTTGAGTGCCTGGCGTTCTCCAGCCAGGAGAAAAGTCTGCAGGCCTATCAGGCGGAGATCCAGCCGCGCGGGGAAGACCGCGTGACGGAGCATGTCCACGATGGCGCCGAATTCATCCACGTCCTTAGCGGCGTCGTGGGCGTTCGTTATCTGGACGAAGAAACGATTCTGAAGGCAGGCGACAGCGTGTATTTCGACAGTTCGCAGCCGCACGGATATCGCGCCGACGGGGCCGGGCCCGCCCGGGCCATCGTCATTACGACGCCGCCGCGCATCTGAAGTCAGCGGAGATGGCGGGAACAGCCCAAAGCCTCAGATCTCCCTCCCGGGACGGAGTAGTTCCAAATTGCGCCGCCTTGTCCTGTTCATGGGCGATTGAAAGAGGACATTCAGGTCGTATATACTTCAGCTAGCTGCCGGGATTGGCGGCACCTATTTAGGAGGCCTCATGAAAAGAATGATCCGTCTTGTCCTGCCCGTCGCGACGTTGGGCGTTGCGTTTTTTGCCACAAGCGGTATTGGCTTCGCGACCAAGGAAATGGCTAAGACCGAGAAGAAGAGCTGTGTCACCTGCCACGAGAAGGGCGCGCCGAGCAAGACGAACCTGAACGAAGTCGGCAAGTATTACAAGGCCAAGAAGACGCTGGTGGGCGCTCCCGAAGCGAAGAAGTAGCTCCTCCCAATCGATCCTCCCATGCGGAGCGGGCGCGGACGCGCCCGCTCCTTTGCGTCTAAAGTGCCAATTCGGCTCTTCGGCGCGCAGGGCCCCAAAGCACCCGATATAGGACGCTTTCTGCTGCGTCCACTGCATCGCGCGGACTTTTTCCGGATTTTTCGAGATTATTCCCAGACTCCGGGCACTAATTGGTGAGGTGCTCCGGACGGGTAGCCATCCCGCAATGAATCCGGGAGCCGCAGCCTTGCTCCTGGGTTGGCTGCTGGTCCCGCTGAGCCTCTATATCTTCATTTCCGCCCTGGACGACTTCATCGTCGATGCGCTCTGGCTGTGGCGTGGAGTCAAACAATGGTGGCGCGGGCCTGAGCTTGAATCCCTCCCCGCTCCGATTCTGGAGCGTCCCATCGCCATCGCCATTCCGTGCTGGCACGAATCGGAAGTGATCGGCGCCATGCTCGACCACAATCTGGCCGCGCTGCGCTATTCGAAATACCGCGTTCTGGTGGGCGTCTATCGGAATGATCCCGCCACGCTGCGCGCGGTCTCCGAGGCCGCCGGGCGCCATCCCAAAGTGCGCATCGTCCAGTTGCCGCACGACGGTCCGACCGTCAAGGCGGATTGCCTGAACTGGATCTGTCGCGCGCTGGAGGGCGAGGAGCGGGCCATGGGTGAGGAGTTCGTGTGCCTGGTCCAGCACGACGCCGAGGATCTGATCCACCCCGGCGAATTGAGCCTGTTCAACTCCCGGATCGACGAGGCCTGTTTTCTTCAGTTACCCGTCTTGCCGCTGGCCACGCCGAACCGCGACTTCACGCACGGGGTGTATTGTGACGACTTCGCGGAGAGCCAGAGCAAGGATCTGGTTACACGGCACATGGCGGGAGCCTTCGTCCCGGGATGCGGCGTCGGAACAGCACTACGCCGCGACGTACTGCGCCTGCTGGAGGATCGGGACGGCGACGTGTTCGACCCGGAAAGCCTGACCGAGGATTACGATCTCGGCCTGCGTCTTTTCCGGATGGGGATGAAGCAGATCTTCCTGCCGCTTCTATCGGACCGGAATGGATACGTCGCGACGCGGGAATACTTTCCCAAGCGGTGGAGCGCCGCCGTGCGCCAGCGCTCGCGCTGGATTGCGGGCAATGCGTTGCAGGGATGGGAGCGGCACGGGTGGAGCGGAGGATGGGCCGTACGCTGGTTCTTGTGGCGCGACCGCAAGGGGCTCTGGGGCAATCCGCTCAGCGTTCTCTGTAATCTGCTGCTGGTGGCGGGCGGATTGAGTTGGGTGCCGCACGCGGTCTACGGATCGCCTTGGGTGGTGGAATCGGCGGTCCACGTCACTCGCTGGCTCGTTCCCCTGCTGAGTCTCAACTTCGCGCTGATGGAGCTGCGTCTGGCCGTGCGCACAGTGGCGTCGGGGCGGCTCTACGGCTGGCCCTTTGCGCTGCTTGTCCCGGCGCGGTTCTTCTGGGGCAATTTCATGAACGCCGCGGCGACGTTTCGCGCCTGCCACTCCTGGATCGAGGCCAGAGTCCGGGGCAGGAGTCTCGCCTGGGCCAAAACCAGCCATGCCTATCCCACCCGCGGCACTCTGCTGGCGCATAAGAAAACACTGCCTGAGGTGCTGGAACTCCTCAATCTCGGGGCGGCGCCGTTCTTTGTCGAAGCGCTGGAACGTTGTCCCGCGGGCATGCTCCCGGGAGATTTCCTCGTCGACGAAGGACTGATCACCGAGGAACAGATGATAGAGGCCCTCTGTGTCCAGCATAGCCTGCCTCGGGCTCATCTCAATTGGGAGGAAATATCGCCGCGCGTCCGGCGGACCATCCCCTTGCGCGAGGCCAGCAACTGGCGGATTGTTCCGTTCCGGATTGGAGAAGGCGCGCTGCACATTGCCGGCACCACGGTTCCCACCGACGAAATGCTGGAGGAATTGCGCCTCTTTACGCTTCTCGACATCCGCTTTCATCTCATTTCCACTCGGGAATTCGAGGAACTCCAGCGCGAAGTCCGGCACTTCTAAACGGCAGCTTCGGTCCAAAGCGCCTCCGCTGGCAGCCTGCCGTTTCGGCGCGGCAAACGAGTGCCCGCGATGACGTTGGTTCTCCCCGACAGTCCGTGCCAGCCTCGCGGAAAATCTACCTCCAGAGTGGAATGTACACGGCTTCCAAATGCTCAAAAGCAATTTGCCGTCAAGAGGAATCTGATCGGTGCCGAGACCCGGCATCAACTGCGGTGGATCCGCAACGGATTCGATGACGCGGATGGAATCGTCGAATGAAACAGCTCCGGAAGAGCGTAAGAGCGTAGCCCGTGTGACCCAAAACCAGAAAATGAGACAGCAGATAAGTTGAGACTCAGGACATGGGAGTGAGGAACGCCTGAAGGCCCCGGGAACCGGGGCTCTCCTTCAACGACCCTGGTGACCCAGCGCTTGCACATCGGGCTACACTCTTGCGCCCTCCATCTCCTCACGCGCAAGGCCAGGGTTGCGGCAGATCGGGCCGCTGTGCCAGTCATGGGCCGGAGTGACGAACTCAATTGCGTAGCGATTCTCATGCCACTTGATGGCCAGGTGGCATGAAACGCACTTCGGCTCCCCGGAAGCCGGCGCCCGCGAGCCCAGCGCGTGAATGCCTTATCGCATTTCTCCGTCTCATTCGCCAGCCGTGCGCGCGTCTCTCCAGCCGTCGATCGGCTTGCGCAGACCCTTGGGCCGGTAGGGCAAGGCAACCTTCGAGCCCAGTCCCGCGGAGGCGTAACCGGCGCACAGAACCTCGAGCACGACGCGGCCGTCTTCGCCTGTTGCTTGCGGCGTCTCTTTCCCGCGCACGCAGCGCGCGAAGTGACGCATCTCCTGCGGGTAGCCGTAGTTCCAAAGCTCCTCGAAGACCGGATAGCTCCAGCCCACCGTCGACGGCGCTTTCTCGACCGCGTAGCCGTAGCCATGCTCGCTGTAAGTCGGCAGTGCATTGCCCATGTGCAGGTTGCCGTAGGTGACGCCGTGGCTGCCGTAGACTTCAATGCGGTCGTCCATGCCGCCCGCGCGCGCCCAACTGTTCTCGACCAGTCCGAGCGCGCCGCCGGCGAACTCGATGATGCCGACCACCTCGTCCTCACCAATGGTCTTGCCGCCATGAACGTAGGTGCCCATCTGGCAATACACCGACTCGATCTTCGGACGTCCCAGGAACCAATAGCAGAACGCGATGCCGTGGCAGCCCATGTCCATCCACACGCCGCCGCCTGAGCGCGAAACGTCCCAGAACCAATCGCCGTGCGGCCCGGAGTGCTTCTCGCTCTGCTTGACCAGGTGCACCTTTCCGAATGCGCCCTGGTCCGCCATCTCTTTAGCCTTGACGTATTTCGGTGTGAAGAACAGCTCCTCGGCATACATCAGCAGCACGCCCGTCTCGCGGCAGACCTCGATCATCTGGTCAGCCTCTTCGAGCGTCATCGCGAAGGGTTTCTCGCAGACGACGTGCTTACCGGCGCGTGCGATATCGCACGTCATCTGGCAGTGCAGCGCGTTGGGCGCCGCGATGGTCACCATCTCGATGTCGGGTTCGCGCAGCATGTCGCGATAATCGAGAAAAACACGCGGGATGCGGTACCTGCGAGCGAGCGCGGAAGCGTTGCCTGGAGTGGGCGAGGCGACGGCGACGACCTCCGCCTCTTCCGGCATGAGCTGGAACGAGGCCGCATGAATGTCGGCCTCGAATTGCGATCCAATGATACCGACCTTTACTTTCCCGGTTGCCATGTCTGGTCTCCTTGAACTGGATTCAACGCTTTCCGCGTGGAACGGGACCCGTGGATTGCCGCACCACGAGTTGAGTCTCAATCGGATAGATCCGCCCCGCGCGCCGCTTGGATTTCAGGATTCTTCGCAGCGCTTCGAACGCTGTGCGGCCCAGTACATCGCGTGGCAGACGCACCGTCGTCAGCGGCGGATGGCTGAAACGCGCGAACGCGATATCGTCGGCGCCAACCACCGACACCACCCCGGGTACCTGCAGGCCCGCCTCAAAGATGGCGCCCATCGCGCCGAAAGCGCACAGGTCATTGGCACACAAGACCGCCGACGGCAGCCGCCCACACGAAATCCACTCGCGGATTGCCCCGGCGCCGCCCTCCGGCGCGTCCCCCATTTCGAGAACCGCCGGACGAGAGAGACCCGCCCGGGCGATGGCATCGAGAACCGCGTTGCGGTACGTCACCGCAGAGACACGATCCGCCGGGCCGGCAATGAAACCGAACCGGCGGTGCCCCAGTCCCGCGAGATGCTGCACGGCCTCTAACGCGCCTGGGGAGTAGTCGACCTTGGCCGAGCTGTGGCCCGGGCCGGCGCCGCTTCCATCCAGCACGACGACGGGCGTCCCCGACGCGACGAGTTCGTCAATCAGTTCGGAGCCGAGCTGCGAGGTCATCACGGCGACGCCGCTGACCTTGCTTTCGATCATGCGCCGCACGACTTTGCGTGCCTGCGCCGGATCGTAATTCGTCGTCGAAAGCAACACCTCCATACCTTGCGCCAGAC
>Ga0315272_10001962_pt1 | contig 10152 bp, 7 predicted proteins | sample C3_middle_MG_FD_203918 | JGI IMG/M metagenome (GOLD analysis project Ga0315272, IMG submission 203918) | Sediment microbial communities from Yellowstone Lake, YNP, Wyoming, USA - C3_middle | ecosystem: Environmental > Aquatic > Freshwater > Lake > Sediment | place: USA: Wyoming | collected...
ATGTTTGATCCTTCAAGGAATTATGAAGTATATGAAGCTGTATTAAAACTAAGTACCAAAGAGGCTTATAATAATGCTAAAAACAAATACGAAAAGGAAATTGCTGAAAGAAAAGCAGTAAAAGATAACAGCGTGAAACAAACAGCACCACAAAAACCAATGGAAACAAAGCAAACTAGATTAAATAAAAATCAACAATATGAATTAAATAGTAAAGTTGTTGAATTAGTACAAGCCAATGGGATAGATAGGACTAAATATAGCGAATCAGAATTAACTATGTTAGGTCAATATTCAGGACATGGGGGCTTAAAGAATCAATATGAAACAGAGATAAAAGAAGGTAAAATAAAAGATTTTCAAGGATTTTTGTTTGAGTTTTATACTCCTGAATTAGTAGTAAACAAAATGTGGGGGTTGGCATACAAACATGGTTTTGAAGGAAAAGCAGGGGATAAAGTTTTAGAGCCAAGTTGCGGTGTAGGTCGCTTCCTTAAACTTGTTCCGAACGGTTGTAAAGCCACAGCTTTTGAAATAGACAAAGTTAGTTATACTATTGCAAAAGTATTATATCCACGAGCAAATGTAAACTTAAAAAGTTTTGAAACAGAGTTTTTTATGGGCAGCGAATCGCTCGGAAACGTAATAAGAAATAGGTATAACTTAATTATTGGTAATCCTCCTTATGGGGAGTACAATAGTGAATATAGCTCACAAGAAAAGAAACACACTCTTGCTTCACAGTTTGACCATTACTTTATAATGAGAGGTGTTGACAGCCTTATTCAAGGGGGATTATTAATATTTATAATTCCTTCTGCATTTTTGCAAAACAATAATAAGTATAACGACTTTAAAGAGATGTTGTCCAAAAAAGCGGAACTAATAGATGCTTATAGGTTGCCTGAAAATGCTTTTGACAATACATCAATAGGAACAGATATTATAGTATTAAGAAAAAAATAATAAATTCAAAATCATGGAAGCAATAAACAAACTAGAATACCTTGTAGATAGGTATTTAACAGATAAGGTTACAAAAGACGAATTTCCTATGGTTTGGAGCTACTGCCAAGTACCAAGTGAGAAATACCGTTTAAAAAATGCAATCATTGAGCGAATGGTTCACATGGTTAATCCTGACATTGATGCAGTAATAACAATGATTGAAAGCGAACTTTTTAATATCTCTGAATAATGAGCAATGCGAATTTCGGGTATAAAGGCATGAAAAAACTTACAACCCCTTCACGTTTTAATCAAATGCAGCATAGTAAAACAGGCGAAATAGACCAAGTTTTTAATGTTATTATAGAAAATAACCCTAAAGATATTGTGGAACTTGCTCATACTATTGGGGCTTACAGTCCTAAAACTGCTAAACTATTTGACTTTTTAAAAAATAAAGTAAAAATTAAAATAAGTTACTTAAAATCTGATTTAGAAGAACTTAAAAACCTTACAAAAAACGCTTTAGGATTTTTTATACCTTCAAGAAATGAACTCTATACAAGATTAGATTCTAAAACTTCATTAGCATTACAAGAACGTGGCAAAGAATTAGGTGTTGGTGTATTCGATAGCTTTAAAATTACTTTAGTACATGAGGCTATTCATGCTTACTTTAATAATTTGGCTATTTCTGACCAAAATTCATGTGAATATAATTTAAAAAACCTTGCTCGTAGAATCCTTGATGCTAAAATCAAGACTAATGTAAAGTACTTCGAGCATTATACTCGAATATTACGTGATGTTGTTGCAGGTAGTCAAAGTCCACAAGAAGTAGTTACTTATTGGTTTTCTGCTGATGACTTAAAAGAGCCTTTGCAACAATTTAACGATGATATAATGACTGTCTTAGACAGTAATATTGATAACAACTTTGATATTATTGAACCTTTTATTCCTAATAAAGAAAAAAAAACAAAACTCGATACAATGGATAACATATTCACAACAGAAATACAGACAGCCGATTCAATTGGCGATTACGATTTATTAACAGGAGATGCCTTTTTCAAGCAAAACCCAAGCAAAGTGTTAGGCAAAGTAATACCACGAACTAACCAATTTGGAGAATTAGTTGATGCTGTACAAGGCAATATTGAAACTGAAATTCACAAGATTGAAGCTCCAATACCTGAACAAATACAATATAACGATATTCAAACAGGCAATTCATCTGATATTGCAATTGAGGTTAAGATTGAAGAATCAATAAAAAATATTGAAAACGTCATATTATCGCCTAAAAAACAGAAAAAAGAAAAAGGTTTGCAAGGTGATTTTGTCAATGAAATAATCTCATTCCGTGAATCAACAGAGCTATACAACAAAGACCTTACACGTATAGAAATTGAGGCTTACTTATCAGTACACCCTGAAATAAAATATTCATTATATTTTGATGATAACAAATATTCAAACACAAATTTTATTAATAATCGAATTGAGTTTCTAGTTACTTCAGGGGATGGTTATACTCGTAATGTTAAAACTCCTTTAGTAATTCCTGTTAATGATAAGTTTGAATACTATGCTGAGTTTTTAAGTGGGGATGTTGTTTCTAAAAAGAAAATTATTGATTTGTCAAAAGATGAGATTATTGAAAAATACTCTGAAGCATACTATAACGATATTCAAAAAGCACTCGAAATGGTTATGCCAAAAGTGAAAAGGTTTAACGATGCTGTTGTTTCAAACCGTCCTGTTTTGCTTTGCCATACAAAAGATGCACGTAACCACAAAATTACAGCTCTTAAAAATGGATATGAGTTTAAAGAATCCGTATCACTTGTAACAGGTTTTGCATATTGGCTTCGTAACTATTATTCAGCATTAGAATACAATGGTGTTACGTTTCTTGATATTGAAAAATATATTGACAATGAAAATTGGTATGATGCCCCAAAAGATTCAAAACCCGATGAGAAAAAAGCTATTGATGCGAAGAACTCTGAAGCATACCAGCGTGCTAAAATCGCAGGAGATGCTGCTTTTTCATTCTTTTTAGCTGAAATGGTTTTAGAAAAGGAGCTAGATGTTATAGAAAGGCAATGGAACGAAAGATTTAACCGATACGTTTACCCGAACTTAAATAAAATACCTGTTGGGTTTACCCATTCCGCTAAATTCAAAGACGGACACAATTTAGCTTTTTCTGACGTTCAAAGAAACGCTGTTGCATTTATGAAGCTAAATGGTTCAGGGTTGATAGCTTACGGTGTAGGGATAGGCAAAACATTGAGTGCAATTATTTCTATATCAAATGCTATCGACAACGGAGGATGTATTCGACCTTTAATAGTTGTGCCTAATCCTACTTATTATAAATGGATAAGCGAAATTACTAATACGAAGGTTTATGACAAAGACACGAAAGTTGAAATAAATCATTACGGAGCAATCTCACACTTGGGAAATGTAAACGAATTATATAATCTCAATACTGATTTGATTAAAAATTCGCTTCGTGAGTATTCAGATAATGATAATCAAAAATTTCAATCGCTTACCAATAGCATTATTGCTTTGGATGAAATACTTAACAAGTATATCGACAAAAAAGGTAATACTAAGACTATTAATTTAGAAAAGATTAAGAAAAACGATCCAATATTGGGAGAAAGTGTAAAAGAAGCAATTGCCGATATTGATGAAGTTGTACATGACGAAGTTGCTCTAATGGTTTTTGAATCAGAAGAGTCTAAAAATACAGGCAATAGGACTGCTGTTGCTAAATTTGCGGAGTTCATGGATGCAAAAGAAACTAATAGGCAACTAAAATGGGTTAATGCTAAAGTTGAGTTAATAAATCAGCTACTTAAATTCTCTAAAAAATATTACGAATACTTAGTATTTACATCAGGAACATTAAAACAATTACCTGAAAAAACAGTTACTATTTGCACCTATGAGGGTTTCGCTCGTTTCGGCTTTAGTGAAGAAACAAGTCAAATGATATTTGATGAACTTGTTGATATACTCACACAAGGTCAAGACTTAACAAATAAAAAAGGAGAATTAGACCCAAAAAAATACGGTAAGTGGCAGCAAAAAATAAAAAAGATTATTGGTCAAAGTAAAGAATCAGCAAGGGTTGATTTTGATGAGTTTGGGTTTGATTATATCGTAATTGATGAAGCACATAACTGTAAAAAGATATTTACTTCTGTTGTTAATGAAAAATCTGATGATGAAAACAAAGCTCGTTATAAATTACAGTCAGGCGAAGCAAGTACAAGAGGATTGAAAGCTTTTTGTATTACTCACTATGTACAAAGTAAAAACAAAGGTAGAAATGTATGCTTATTGACAGCGACACCATTTACAAATAGTCCTCTTGAAATATACTCGATGCTTTCATTAACTAACCACAAGGTTATTGAGGATTACGGATTCAGAGGATTGAAAGAGTTTTTTGACTACTTTATTAGAACTGAATATGGTTTTGTTGTTAATGCTAAAAACCAACCAGTTAAGAAAGAAGAAGTTGTCGGTTTTGTAAACTTGCAATCACTACGAAACCTTATTTATTCAGTAATAGACTATAAGACAGGCGAAGAAGCAAATGTTTTACGTCCTTGTAAAATAACATTGCCAATAAAAGATACAAGTGTGATTTGTAAAGAATCTGCACAGGAATTAGAACTTCCAATGATTGAAACCATTGTTAAGCCAACAGAACAACAAATGAAATACTTTTTGGCTATCGAAAACTATATGCTTGGCGAAGATCAGAATGAAGCAGGTCTTGATTTTGGAAATGCAGAGGTTGTTGCCGATGGTGATGTTGCAGAAGATGAAACTGTAATAAGTGATGGTACAGACGAAGCAGAAACTCAATCAACAGAGGATGCAATTGTTGTTAAAAAGTCAAATTCAGGCAATCAATATATTGACAAAATAGAAGGCAATATAGTTTATCTTAAAGATAGCAGTTATCCTGTTTTGCAAAACGAAATTAAAAGAAAAAACACACGATTTGGCAGAACAAAAGACTTTAATTATGTTAAACAAACTGCTGAAAATCAATCTGACAAAAAGATATTTGTTTGGTTTGATGGTGAATATTATAGTGCGTGGCAAATAATTAAAGAAAGCGTTGCTGTTGAGAATGTAAATATTGGAGAAGATAAAGAACCTGAATTTGTACGAATAATGAAAGGTTTATCGTTTATGCGAACCGTTTCACTTTCTCCGTATTTATTTAAAAAAGCAAACTTAGGAATCCCAACCGCAGCCGAAGTAGTTGAAACAAGTCCTAAGATTAAGTATGTAATGGATTGTATCAAACATATTAAAGACTATCAAGCACAAAACAATCAACCAATGAAAGGTATAATTATATACTGTAATTTGGGGACGAATAAAAGTAGTTTTGGGTTCTCTTTAATAGAGTTACTCGCAGAGTATTTGACTGATAATAAAATTGGGGTAGGTTTTAGAAATGATGAAGTAAAACTAATTTATTCTAAGATTACAAAGCCTCAACGTGAGGTTATTAAAAAAGACTTTAATGATGGTCGTGTAAAGGTTATTATTGGTTCTGCTACCATTAAAGAAGGTATCGACTTGCAAAAAGATACAATTGGTATGTTTAACCTTACAGTTGATTGGAATCCAACGGATGCAACTCAAATAGAAGGTCGTTGCCACAGACAAGGAAACAAAAATGCTTACGTATTTATAAACTATGTTTTACTTGCAGATAGTGCCGATGTTGTTTACTTCCAAAAATTACAAGACAAAACAAGCCGTATCAAAGAAATTTGGGATAGAGAAAATATTAAGTCTGATATGGACTTAAAAGAGTTTGACCCTAACCAAATCAAAGCTGACCTAATGACAAGGGCTGATAAGATTGCTGTAATTGAACAAGACAAAGATATATCAGTAGTGAAGCGTGAAAATGATATTATCATGGCTAAGGTTGAAGAAATGAATAAAGCAAGTGAAAGACTTAATGATTATTCAAGCTCAAAACAACCTGTAATTGATGCACTAACACAATTAGAACTTGCAATAGTTGAATATCGTAGAGCTGTAAGAATTGAAGGGCGTGATGCTAAAATAAAAGAATTAAAAGAACAATTTACAGAGATTGAGTTTAACGAAGATTTATCTGATGAGGATAAAGAAAAGGAACGTAAAAAAATCAAATCTGAACTATCAAAAGTACAAGGAGAAGGCTTTGTATCTGAAACAAACGAAATGTTCAAGGTTGAAAACGATTACTCTACTTTTACCGATGAGCAACTTGCTGATAAGTTGAAAAAAGAACAAGAAAAGTTTAGGTACGGAGGCACTTACTATAAATATATGGAGTTTAGGTATAATGGAGGAAGTACAGAAATAGTAAAAAAAGCAGCAGAAAATATTGGCAGTTTATATTCGTTCTTTAATCCCGAAAAAATGCAATCTTTAGCTTTTAAATTCCTTTGGTCATGGAAAGCAGCAGAATACTACCAAGATAAGTATTTGCGTTCTTTGGGTATGGGTTTAGAGCAGTTGACTGATTATCGTGATAGTCTTATTGCTGAATCTTTAAAACTTGAAGAGAAAATCGCTGAGATAAAAGATAAGCTCCCTGAACGTATTGAAGCTATAAAAGACCGTATTCGTAGAAAAACAGACAGATATAAAGATATTGCAGGTCGTGTTAAAGAGTTTGAATCTCTTTCTCACTTATTTAATATTCCTTCGGGTTACGGTGTTGCTGTAAAGAATGACATTAAGCCAATTGAACATAGTGTTTCTGCAACAGAATTACAAGATTTACCTTTGAGCAAAGATGAAATTGTAGAAATTATTCAAACTCTTGAAATGGGACTTGAATTTTCAGATGACATAGAAAGTATAAAAGAGCAAATCGAAGTATTACAAATGGGATTAGAATTTTTATAAACAATAAATATATTAAAAATGAGTACACAAATTAAAGAATTAAAAGAAAAAATACAAAAGTTCGAGAGTATGATTAACAAACCTACAACTCCTGAACAGCAAAAAAAGGCTTTTACTCAAATGAAAACTAATGCAGAAGCAAAGTTAGCAGAACTAGAAGCAAAAGACGAAACAGAGGCTAAGACTGAAACAACGGAAGTAAAAACGGAAGTAAAGTCTAAAAAGAAAGGCAAAGCAGCTAAAAAACCTGCTATGGGTAAAGGTATGAAGCAAATTCTTAAAGAGAATAAGCAAAAACCAACTAAAATAATCAAAGGAGCTGAAAAAGAAGAGTCTCACAAATCAGTTGATACTGATAAGAAATGGAAGTATAACTCAACGGTTAAGAAAGTATCTGACGAACATTATTTAATCTATTACAAAGGCGAACATACTATGGATGCTGAGATTAAATTCAATGGTAGCGAATGGGATCTAATTTGCAAAGAAGTTAAAGATTATCCTAAGTTCAAAAAATCGCAAGTTGAAATGGCTATTACCTTTGTTTTAGAGGTTAAAGATTGTATTCACAGCAAAATATCAAACTTAGAACAAGCAAAAGAGAGAAAAAAACTTCGTACCAAATACGATAAACTTTCTGAAAGCAAGAAGGCTGAAAATGCTGTTGACAAAGCTGCTGAATCGGTTGAGAATAGAGTTGAAGAAGCTAAAGAACAAGGCGGAGGTATCTCTGTTGCAACTGCTACTGAAGTAATAGTTGATGTTAAAAAAATAGTAGCTTCAATCAAATCAGGATTAAAAGAAAGTGCAGAACGTAAAGCGTTTATAACTAAATTAATTAACGAACTTAAAAAATTATTGTAAAATATGGATTTTATCAAAAACCACAAATTTTTAGTTGCTTTGTCTGCCCTATTAATAATAGGAGGTGTTTCATCATACGCAGCAGGAACTAGAAACCGCAAAACTCTGTTAGAAAGAATTAAAGAAGCTTATCAAGGATATAGCATTAATCAAATACCTGAATCAGGTGATGTTTATTTGCTTATTTCAATAAAAGATGTAGTTATTATTGCAAAACGTGAAAATATTTTTGGCAAATTAGAGTTTGAAGAGATTATAAGAGTGCCAAACGCTACGAATATAGGCAATAAATAATTTTTACCTATTTAATAACTATTTAATAAATTTTGATTACATTTGTAATTCTAAAAAGGTAAAACTCAAAAATTACTTATTTAATCAGAATCTAAAGAAAAGCTCGGTTTGTGCCGAGCTTTTTGCATTTATATACCTCCTCATATATTTAATAATATTTGTGTTAAACACTTTGTAAACCACTTTTTCTATAATTAACAATACTTACAGACTTACTTCGCTTTACAATTCTATAACTCAATGTTTTATATTTAAAATAAATACTACTTTTATACAAGCCTTTTGAGAGGTCTAATAATTAATCTTAAAAAAACAAAGTTATGGAAGGTAAAAGCATCCTTAAAACAATAGCAGGTCATATTCCTGGATTTATTGCAGTTTTTGTAGCTACTACTGCTGCATTAGTAGTTTATGGTAAGTTCATCAAATCAAAAGTTGAACCTGAGCCACAAGCTCCTATCGTAGTGCAACCAACAAAAAAAGCTACTGAAGGTTCTGATGAATAATATAATTTAATGGGTTTTGCTTCTGAAAGCAAAATAAAATTTTAACAATTAAATATTATTATCATGTCAAAAAACAAATTTTTTCAAAACGAAGTTTCTGAAGCTAACGAAAGATTTCTAAATGCTAATGGAAACGAATGGGGTAACGCATTTGGCGAGTTCGATGCAGACGGAGATTACGAAGGTGCTGACGATTTTGAAGGTGCTGACGATTATGAAGGTGCTGACGATTATGAATCGTTACAAATGGCAAACGCTGGTGGAAGACGTAGAGCTTCTGCTCCTGAAAGTCAACCTTACATTATTAGTGTAACAAACACAGGAAGCACAACTATTACAAATGTTGAAATTCTTAACGCTCTTAGCCGTCAATTCGCTCCAACTACTTCAGGTCTTGATTTCCAATACAATGTTGGAACAATGACTTATGCAGAGTTCTTAGCATGGATCGCTTCTGGTAACGTATTCTCAATCGGACAAACATCATTAGTTGGTATTGGCTCAAACGCTTCAACTGCTGCTGCTCAGGTTCAAGAAACACTTACAGTAGTAACTAAAGACCCTAATGGTAACGAAGTAACACGTAGGTTTAATCCACGTATAGACAGCTTCCAGTACTCAGGAACACAAACTGACCTTTGGATCGACTTCTTAATTAACTCATTCACATCTTTAAAAGTAGGTAATGTTTATGTAGGAACAACATTGAAATTATATTTGTATCCTAAACAAAAATTTAACCAATTTAAGGCTTTGAAACAAAGAGGTGCTACTACTAAGTATGGCAACCCAAAAACTTCGATTTATGCTTCTAAAGCTCCACGCTTAGGTAGATAATCAGAAGGGAAATTAACCGAAAAAAGGGGGCAGGGCAAACACCCTCCTCCTTTTTTTTTAACTAAAAATGAAACAAAAATGAAACAAAACGGTTTTTTATTAACAATAGCATACAGAAATCCTAAAGAAGCTATTGCTTTACTAAATAGTAAAGGATTTGACACAAATAGAATAGACTCCCCTGATACATTAGCTAAAATTTTAGGTAACTATGTTAATGCTAACAAAGATGAAGCTTATGTTGCTTTATCAAAGATACACCCCGATTCAAAAATTATAATCAAGGCTTATGATATGTTTTTAAATCAAAAAGCATTAACAGAAAAAACAACAAAAAGTGCCGAAGGCGATAACTATGATTATAAAAATTGTGGTGGTTGCGGAGTAGCTGCTGCTGGAATGTTACTTGCTGATGGAGGCAAAGATGAAGGTGGTTTTAAATTAACAAACACTATGATTATAAGTGGTGCAGTTGTTTTATCAATAGCATTAATAACAATTATAATCAAGGCAAATAAATAAACGCTATGATTTACGCTAATCACAATTTCTTAGAAAATTATTCAAGTGCCGAAGGTCGCAAAGATGATTTTATGAAAAATGAAATTATTATTGATGAGGTTAATAGGACTATTCTCAATAACAAAATTCAAGTAGTAAAATTACTTCGTAACAATGGTATAAATGCAACATATAACGATAGTGCTGATAGGTTACTAGAGCTTATATTAATGCAGTTTGA
>Ga0315272_10001968_pt1 | contig 10133 bp, 12 predicted proteins | sample C3_middle_MG_FD_203918 | JGI IMG/M metagenome (GOLD analysis project Ga0315272, IMG submission 203918) | Sediment microbial communities from Yellowstone Lake, YNP, Wyoming, USA - C3_middle | ecosystem: Environmental > Aquatic > Freshwater > Lake > Sediment | place: USA: Wyoming | collected...
CATGCTCGCCACCCTGACTGCCTCCTCTAATGCGGGCTTCTTGTATCCGATCACCACGTCCTCGTAGAAGTTGCTCTTGTCGCTCCTCGCCTTCAGGACTGTCTCGAGGTCTAGCAGGACTCTCAGCTTCCCCCTGCCCTGGATTACCTTGACTACGTCGTCTTCAACCTTAATCGTAACGGTGCCTGCACTGTCGGTTTCCATGAGTTCTCTGAGCCTCGCCCTCCACTCTTCTGGATTGTCCCGGGCCTCGTTTAACGGCATCCTGAGGACCCTGTCATTCACCTTTTTCGTGGACTTCCACATCATGTCCTTCTTGGCGCCCTCGATCCTCACAATGTTGAACTTCTCGAGGATTTCGGGCAATACGTCTAGGACCTTCAGCCTAGAAGTGAGTGCGGACTCCACTATCCTCATGCCTTCGTTGAACCTCCTTTTCGAGAACTGTGTGGATACACCAGTGAACTCTATGCCCACATACAGGGGGAACATGTAGTCGATGTACGTGGGTTTGATGACCTCAACGGTGCCATACTCATAGTCCACGTCGACGTCTATGTAGCCATAGCTCCTCAGCAACAACCAGACCTTCCTCTTCCACCTGTCCAGCCCCCCTTTGACCTCCTCTATCGTGTTTCTCATCAACAACCTGTCACTCATTTCCTGTTCCACTTGCTCCATGTTTATCGATTATTATACATAAAGGGTGCTTATAAGCTTTTTACATGAAAAAAAGTCTCCATCCAGACGTCTTGTCCAATCAGTTGTTCACTGTATCTCCTTGTTGGTGACGGTGATCCAAATGAGGGGGTACCTTCTCAGGATACGTGGCAGTCTCTTCAGGAACTCTTCATCGCTGGCTACCCACTTCATCATCAGGTCTCTGGCATCCCTCATTGCCCTCTCGTGGTATGTTATAATGGTCTCCCCCCGTGGCAGGTCTATGGTGGTCTCTAGGTCGTGGTGCCAGCCATACTCTCTTTCTGTGTATATGAAGAGGAGACCATCCCACTCGCGCCTCAAGATTGTCTTGAACATACTCCTGTGGTCTCCTTCGTCGCCTGAAGGTCCTTTCTCCTTGTCGGCACGTATCTCCAGTTTCTCCAATTCTTTGGCTATGTCTGGCAACCTGTCCAAGAAGTCCTGCCTCTTGTCCAGGGCGAACTCTGCCACCTTGACTGCTTTTTCAAAAATGTTTGAGTTAAACTCGATGTAGATCCCGGTCTTCTCCAGAAACACCAATATGTCATATTTGGCTTCGTCGATGTCTGGGTCGCACCAGGATACCTCTACTCCGCCGTCTTCGTAATCCACATAGATCCCTAGACGTTTGTATTTTTCCGCAAAGCCCTTCACCTTTTCTTTCCAGGCGTCGAAGTCTCTCTTCACATCTGAAACGGGCATTTCTAGCAATTCTAACTCCTCTTCCCCATTCACCTCTTCTTTTTCGCTTTTCATGGTTTATCGATATTTATCTGTAAACATGGCTTATAAAACTGTTGTTTCGGGGAGGCTCGGAAAAAATATTGGATATGGGTATGCTTGGGCTACGTTGCCTGGCTGGCTTGGCTCATTTTTTGGAGCCACAAGAGTATCTGGTAGACGTGGTTGTCCGCCTCTCCAGGGTTCACTATCGCCACGCACGAGGACTGCTTTATGTTCATGATCCTCCCGAGCATCTCCCTGCTGGGCACATAGACGTATGGGACGCCCCTCTCCTCGCAGAGGAAGGGCAGGTGTGCCACCAGGTCTGGGGGGTCGACGTCTTCGGCTATAACTACGAGTACCACGGGCCTGTTCTTTTCAAGAGCCCTCGTGACCTCGTTTACCCCCCTCAAGACCCTGCCAGTCTCGTGTGCCAGTTTCACGGCTTCATAGGCGAGCTGTGCTATCTCGGGGGGCACGTAAAACCTTACATAAACCGGCTTCTCCACAAGACAATAACCCCTTCAGGCGTTAAAAACCTTTTCCGATTGTATCCGACGCATTGGTATCCCATTCGTTTATACATATCTGCGAAACATTTATTAGGCATGCCACTTTCTATGTGGCAGGGGTGGTGTAATGAGGGTAACCATGCGTGTCTCTCATCGGGTTGAGAGGTTGCTTAGGGTGCTCTCGTCTGCCACAAATGTTTACTTGGTTGGAGGCACTGTGAGGGCGCTCTTTACAGGAGAAGAGGCAAAGGATCTAGACCTTGCGGTAGAGGACTTCGACACCGCGGTTGAGACGTTAAGGATGCATGGCTTCCACGTAAGCGAGGAGGCGAGGAGCTTCAGGGTCGTCAAGGTCTTCCTCGCTGGCCAGGTCGTTGATGTAGCTGGCTTCAGGACGGAGACTTACGATATGGTGTCAAGGAAGCCGGTTACAGCTCCAGCTAGGACAATGCTCGAGGATGCGTCGAGGAGGGACTTCACCTTCAACGCGATGTATGCCCGCGTGGTCTCGGTCCATGATGGACATGTTGAGCTCGACGTGGAGGACCCATTCGGTGGCCTCCAGGACCTAGAGAGGCACGTGGTCAGGGCCGTCGGGGATCCACGCGTCAGGTTCATGGAGGACCCATTGAGGATGCTGAGGGCGGTCAGGTTCGCAGTGAAGCTCGGCTTCGACGTTGATCCAGGCACCTACACTGCTCTCAGGGAGATGCACGGCGAGCTTAGGAGGGTCAGCAGGGAGAGGGTTCGTGACGAGTTCGTAAAGGCACTCATGCATGACCCAGTGAGGACCGTCACGATGCTCTACGACACAGGCCTCTACCACGAAACCGTCCCATACCTAGGCGCCATGGCACAGGTTAGGCATGATTACAGGGGTCACCACCACGGCGAGACCGTCCTAGAGCACACTCTGGAGGCACTCGACAACCTCAGGAGGCTCCACGGCCTCACCGAGGAAAGCGTCCTAGCTGTCCTCCTCCACGACGTAGGCAAGCCCTCCACGGCCAAGCTGGTCGGCGACAAGGTAATGTTCGTGGGGCATGAAACGGTCGGTGCAGAGATGGCTAGGACCTGGCTCAGGGCAATGAGGTTCCCAAACAGGGTCGTCCACGCGGTAAAGACTGCCGTGGAGCACCACATGAGGGTCCACACGCTTGCAGAGACAATGTCGAGGAGGGCGATGGCAAGGTTCCTACTCGACCTCGGGGAAAACCCATCGCTCGTAGAGCTCACACTGAGGGTCGCAGAGGCAGACGTCGGCACAAGGTACACAGAGCTCAGGGCTACACTCACAGAGATGCTGTCGCTACCGAGGCTCCTCACTGGTCGGGACGTCCTCACATACCCAGAGAGGCTAAGGGGGCCACTCCTCAGACATGCAAGGGAGGTCCAGCTCGCCCAGGGCGTCAGGGACAGGGACCAGATGCTCAGGCTCCTCAAGGGCCTCACAGTGCCAAAGGCGATGCTCCCAGGGGCGTCCAACTAAACAGATCATTTTGGTTGTTTTCGCAGAAACAAAAAGCGAAACATTTTTATACCTCGCCTGCCAATCATTCTTGATAATCATGGAAAATCGAATAATTATAGAGGGGGACGGGCAGAAAGAGGAGGAGGCCCCGGAGGACCCATATACGCAGATTGCGAAGGCAGTCTGGCAAAGCATTGCCAGCATCCTCGAGACCAAGTCTAAGGCCCCATACGTCTTCATCCCAGCGAAGAGCGTCATAAAGAAGCATATTGCAGACACTAAACCTCACGTCCTCAACTATGTTGACAGGTACCTCGCCTCTCATCCGGTTCCAGGCTGGGTCTTCGTCGGCATAATGTACCACGGCAAGAAATACAGGAAAGTGGGCAAGCACTATATCTACGTGAGGCGAGGCTCAGAGGAAAAGGTCTGGCACGAGGTCGAGCCCTGGATACGCATCCCTGCCCAACAGCTCCTCAAGGACTGGGGGGTCCCGGTCTATCCTAAGCCCACTGAGAGGGCGAGGCATGGGGCCTCTAGGAGCTGATTTTTCTCCATAAGCCGTTTTTCTCCGCGTTTACGCTTCACTGAAAAGGTTTTATGTTCGGCGTGGCAATTTCTTATGGTTGGGTATGGAAGCGACACTAGAGTATTTGGCCGTTGGGTTAATGATAGTGCTCCTGATCCTGGCGGCATACGAGATGATGGGCGCCGTGACCTCTACCACGGAGACTACATACGAGGAGCAACTCTATACAGTAGCAGAGAGAGTGATGGACAAAATCATACTTACCCCTGGCTACCCAACGGACTGGGGGACAAACATCCAGGTCACGCCGGACACCCTGCAGGACTTTGGGCTGGCACTCTACGGTGCCCACTCGCCATACGTTGTCGACCCAGACAAGGTTATGAGGCTGGCAAATCTTAGCACCCTGCCCAATCCGCTCCTCTTGAACACTACTCGGCTCGCCCAGCTCTTAAACCTGGAGGGCTACGGCTTCAGGCTCAGGATAAGGCCCATGCTCGTCGTGAACATTACGCCCACAGACTACTACTATTACCAGTCGTACAGGTTCATGTCCAGGTTCAACGTTGAGGTCTATAACTACTACGGCCTCGGCATCCCCAACGCAAACGTCACGGCGATGTATGTCCTGGTCCAGGTACAGCCGGGCACTGGCAACAACCAGGGCGACGTGGAGCTGAAGAACGTCTTCGTAAAGACGTGCCTGACAGACCCCGTGGGCAGGTGCACGCTGGACTTTTCGAACGACCTCCGGGGAGTCCTCAAGGGACAGGTCAAGTGGTTCTTCCCATTCCTCATTGTCCGTGCAGAGTGGCAGGGCTTCGTGAGCGTCGCGGGCTACGGCTCCACATCTACGGGGGAGGCGCCGGTCCAGGGCTACGTCATCGGCAACTACGTCTTCCTGAACAGGACCATAGACATCACATACATCAAGAAGGGAAACAAGAACGCTGGGGCCGTGCTAGTTAAGGACGAACTGCTCCAGGCAGTCCCAGAGTATCAGGACCTACTCAACTTCACCACCGTGACTTGGTGCAGGGACTCATACGGAAACTTCAGGAGCAACGACCCCCTCTGCAACAACGCAGGCAGAGTCCTGCCCAGTGCACAACAGTGGTACCTCATCGGCTACGTCAACTATATCGAGCCCCTGTCCAGCCACATCTTCATATTCGCACAATACAGGGGAAACCCTGTAGCTATAGTTATCAGCAGGATTCCAAACATAGACGTATCCTACGGCGGCCAAACCGCCCTCCCAGCTAACAGCGTTACTCTGAGGAGGGTCTGCACAATATATAGCTACCCCTACGTCGTCGAGCTGACTGTCTGGAGGAAGGTAGAGGGCTTCCCATAAAGTCACGAAGACCGACGGGAAAAAAATAGAATCACGATTGTAACAATCCTGTTTCTACCGCTCATCAAGCACAATGTATAGCCATGCCTATAATATTCTGGCCCATACTTTTCCACTGCCTGCCGAGGCGTGGCAAAACTCTACAAAACACATGGTGTGCCACAACCGTTTCAGTCCCGTTATGGTCTTGGAACAGCCAAGATATTCTGGCCAGAATATTCTGGGGGCGGGCTCTAACCTTTTTTGGTGGTTCTGCGTCCATCTCCCCGGGTAAACATGTACAACCTGTTGACGGCGAACTTCGTGGTCCGCAGGGTGCTGGTCAGGCTTGCGAGGGAGACGTGGGGCTTCGACGTGATAGACGTGGTGTTCGACGAGCGGGACGCCATCCTCACAACCCCTACGGGCGAAGTCGTGATCGTGGCTGGCTACGAGGTCCTGGCGCCAAAAGCCAAGCAACTCATAGAGGAAATGAAGCAGTTGATCGACATGGAGCTCGCGGGCCAAAAGACCCACGGGGAGATAGCAAGCGACCCATCCGACGCTGGGCAGATGCTGACAAGCCTCAAACAGGAGTTAGCGGTCGTCGTAACCGGGGACCTGGAAGCAGTCATAGTCGAGAAGCCCAGCGGGGAGGCGGTTATAGCCAGCTCATCGGACCCAGACGCCGAGCCCTTAGCCGATTACCGCTCAATGCTCCTCAAGCTCCGCGAGTTGCTGGAGGGCGCCCCTGCAAAGATAGACGCGATGGGTCGCACCTTTGAGGACAAGCTCAAGACACTTGTAGAGAAAGGCATACTCAAGCCCAGCCAATAGGCAACAATTGCCACAAGATGGGAGGAAAACGTAACAAAACAACAGGAATAAATCAGCCTTTTTCCACCTTTATCATATGGACAGGAAGGAAAGGGGAAATCTGGTCAAGATAATAACAGACGTCTCGCTTGCAATGACTTTGGGATCCTGGGTGGCCCTCTTTATCTTTCTGGTTAGTGGCCACCGCATGCTCGCCCTCATCTCCCTTTTGTCTGCCTTTGTCTCACTCTTATTTACAATTGGGGCACTAACAGAAGCTTGTGCCTTGAGGCAACTTCCCGAGTGCCGGGAATAAATCAGCCTTTTTCTATTCTCCTCTCTTCTTTGCCCCTCATATAGTAGCAAGCTTTGTGTCCATGAAAAACGATCCAGTGGCGAAAAGAGGCACCACAGCCGGCAGGTTCGTTTTTTCTACTCGTTCCGTCCTTGCTCCTTGTCTCCTGCGGCCCCGCTCTTTTCGTCTGTTTTTATCATCGTAACCAAGGCGTAAACGGTGTCCATGAAGCCGACCTCCTTGAACAGCTCGTATGCCAGCTCGTAGTACCACGGCTCACTCTTTAGCACCTCCAACACGTCTGGAAACCTGACCTCCAAGAACTCGTTTAGATCTTTTATGAATTCCTCTTTGGTTACGAGGATCTTAACCTTGTTCTCCTCTATCTTGATGTTTACGATGTATTTCCCATAGTTCCTCCGCTCCCACACCTCCTTGGCACGTATCGTCACAATTGCATACTCGCCGACATACACCTCGTCTTCACAGTCCCGCGTCTCCCTCACGATGCCCCCATCCATGTCTACAAATTTCTCCCTCAAGAGTATTGGGGCCGGGTCAAAGCTGTAGCTCCAGCCAGTCTCGGCTTTGAACCTAACTAGGAAATCCCTGGCCTCTATCGGCCATTTTGTCAGCTTCTTTACTGTCTCGTAGACCTTATCCGCTATTTTCAGTTCTTCGCTTATTATTTCCGGTTCTTCGCTCATCCTTCTCACCCTGTTCTGTTTTCCTCCGGGCAGTCTAAACGGCCACATTTGTAATAGTCGTGTCCCAAGATGCAGAGAATTATGGCTACGGCTAGGGCGAGCACGAATACGGCCACACTTATTCCAATAGTCGTCACGGTAAACATCGTCTCCAGCCACTCGTCGCCGTATTTACATGTTGCCGTGGAACACATGCGGAGCCTCCAGTCCCGCAGGATAAAGCCCTTTGACGCCATATACGTTTCATAGTTGCTCATGGCAAGCAACACGCCTAAGCACAGGACAACAACCGCGGTCACAATGAACATAGAGGAGACAACCCTCCTCTTTGTCTCCCCGTCCATTTTTTTCACCCCCACACGCCGCGTTCTATCATGTGGACCCAATGGCACGCCTCGGCTATCCCGTCAAACCTTTTCTCATTCATTTCGCGTCACCCTTGCCACATTTATTTTCACAATCCTTTTCTGCCCTCTTGATTATCACGTCAACAATAATGAATAAGCCAACTGGATACGCCACGAGGCCCAGCAGGACCAATACGTATCCCAACGGGTAATGCACCGCGTTCAGGTAATCTACCACCTTTGCCAGAACGTATCGGGCATATATGTCCAGGAATCCATAGAGCGGGAACAAAAGCATCAATGGATAGAGGTTCGCCCTGATCCTTCCCACTTTCTGCCTCTCGCCACTCATCCTTATCACCCCAGTTCCATCGCCCCTAGTCATTATGTTTGGTTCCGAAGCATGCAATATATTCCTGTTGATCCAAAACACAAAATCATTATGTGATTCTCCACGCGAAGGGCAACCATTCATGCATATTCAATGTTGTTACGCGTTGCCACGTTGCCATGGTGGAAAAAGCTCATTTGAAGTATTACAGGGATTTGGAGATGTTACAAGGAAAGATATTATAAGGTATAAGACAAAAACCAGGATCACGAGAATGATGAATACAAGGAGCCAGGAATCTGCATCCATGTGACCCTCCAAAAGCATCTCTATAGCTGTAAGTATCGCTACTAAGTAAGCGATAATTACTATTACTGGCACCGAGATGCACATCAACTCATTAAAGAAGTTTAAATGTAACTCGATGGGGATCACGTGCAGGATGACAAGTAATGAGCCCCCAAGCAACCAGAACAACACAACAAGAGCCACCGCGATGCCAAAATATCCCATGACAATCACCAAGAAATCCCTCAGCCTCATTATTGCCCCTAGCACAGGACTTTCTGAACGCATTCGCATCGCCCCAGCCCCACCGCTTTCCATCATGTTTGGCTCCGAGGCGCGGAAATATATTCCTGTTGACACAGAACAAAAACTCGCCACGAGGCTTTTTCATTAACAATCGAAAGGAATATACTTCGATAAACGACATTTTGATAAGGAGGTGGTGCGGTTGGATCCCGATGGAGAGCTCGCCCTATTCATGGCAGGGGTAATGGTTCTGATGCTTTTCGCCCTAATATTAGAAGACGTCTACAACCCGTGCCGCCACTACAAGCCAGACGCTAGCCTCATTGCGGAGATAGACAGGGTGCTACACAAGGATCCAAAGCTCTCCAGCCTGTTAGGAAACAACACTTACACGATAAATGTCGTTAGCGTGACCACTTATCCATACACCGAGAACGGTCAAACAAAGTGCCTAGTCACAAAGGCTGGAGTAAGAATACTCTTCGACAAGCCCATACACGTCATTGAACACGACCTCATCCCTCACGACTACTGGACATATGCATTAAGCGTAGACGTCGTCCTCGACTACAACAACACATTGGAGACTAATGGGCAAGAAATAACGGTCCAGGGTCACTAGGACACGTGGCGAACAAATCGCCACGGATATAGGTGAAAACGTCTTTTTGTTTGATGAGGGCGGGTGCACGAGCCCGTCAAATGGGTGGCGGTAACGCTAAGCTTTTATCCTGAAAACCCTCCTTTCTCTCTGATGCAGAAAACTATGACCCTGAAGACAATCAAGCTCCGGTGCCTAAAGTGTGGCGCGGAGCACTTCGTAACGCCTACGAAGCCCGGCCTCCACCTCTTCGTGTGCCAGCATTGTGGGGCACAGCACGCAATGATTTTGGACACCAACCTCGACCTCAGGGACTTCAGGCTCGTCGAGCAAGTTGACGCCATGCCCGCTGGCCTCTACGAGATAACCGACGTCGACGTGCTGCCAGCGAGGCTCAAAGAGGTCTTCACTAAGCTTGGAAACGTGAGCGACGAGAGGCTAAGGGAGGCAGTCGAGCTTGCAAAGAGGCTCGGCCTGTTCAGGGTGATCGGCTGATGGGCAGGCTCTCGCTCCTGAAGCTCATGCTCAAAGACCTGCCCAACGCCCGCGAGCTCATGGCGGCGTCCAAGGAGGTACGCATGCTCACTGTCTACAAGCTCGCCGAGGCGCTCGGTCCAGAGGCCAAGAAACCATGGCACGAGTGGGGAGACAAGGAGTTCGCACACTACGTCTACAGCATCCTCGTAGAATTCAAGGCCGCAGAGTGGAACCCCGACGGTAGCATCACGCTCTACAAGATGGAGCCACCCAGCATCACCAACCCAAAGGTGGCCGAGTGGAAAACCATCCTGGACAGGGTCTTCCCCAGGCTCATAGACGCCTTGGAGGGAAACAGGAAGTACTTCCTCGACAGAGAGCTACTGGTAACCTATGCAAAGTTCCTAGATAATATAGGTTACAACTGGTGGCGAGAGCTAACGATACGCGTCATTGTTCCAGAGCAAGACAGGCAAAACCCCAACCTGACGTTCGCAGACATAGGCTCAGGAATGGGCCTCTCGACCCTCACCATACTCAAGCTGACCAGTGCAAGCGTTGTAGCGGTGGATCCCTACGACGACAACCTAGAGATGCTCAAGCACTACGTCGCCATGTCCGGCTACAAAGACAGGGTCAAGACCTTCAAGGGCTACGCGGAGAACTTCAGGCTCGACCAGCCAGTCGACGGGGCCTTCCTGATAAACATACTCCACTGGAGCGACGTCCCCAGCGAGGTCATAAAGAACGCT
>Ga0315272_10001971_pt1 | contig 10131 bp, 7 predicted proteins | sample C3_middle_MG_FD_203918 | JGI IMG/M metagenome (GOLD analysis project Ga0315272, IMG submission 203918) | Sediment microbial communities from Yellowstone Lake, YNP, Wyoming, USA - C3_middle | ecosystem: Environmental > Aquatic > Freshwater > Lake > Sediment | place: USA: Wyoming | collected...
CAACCTCTTCATTTACAAGGAAATTACCTGTAGTGTCTTTTGCCATATCAGATGTAAAATCCTTTGAAAAGTCTCTTCCTGACTTAAGCTCCATTTTCATTGTTTTCAGATAGTCATAATCAATACCATTTGTACCGATAAGAACTTGTTTTTCCGGGTCTTTTCCATCCCAGCTGGCTCCTCCCGGGTTGCTCCCCATTGAGGTCGGGTTCCACATTGAAGCCGTAACACCCTGAACCAGTGTCTCTTTCCTAAGTTCAAGCTTCAGTGGGTAGTATTTTTGTTTCATAGTCTCCGGCATTGGAATACAAATAAGGTTATCCTTATTGTATCCCAATTCCTTATGCTGAAGAAATTTAAGCTGCAAATACATGAATGTTGCAGATACGGCGATAAGGATTGAGAGTGTGAACTGTATTACAACCATTATCTGTAGGAGCCTTCCGTTGCCTCTTCCCGAACCTGGTTCTCCTTTTAAGACTGTGACAGGTTTAAATGAGGATAGATAAAGGGCAGGATAAATCCCTGATAATAACCCGGCAAAAAGTCCAACAAGAATGAAGCTAATAATGAATTAAATTTGGTTGTGATCCTCGAGTCATTCTCTGCAACAATATCAGTCAGCTTTTTATTGACTGCGGCAACATCAGATCCTTTTTTTAATTTAATGAAAGTAAATATCGAATTATTGCCCCACGACCTGTCAGCTGCTCCGATCTCCTTCATGTAAGAATATGGTATCACCGCACTGAAAATAAACATGGAGTTTGAGGGAATTTCCTTAAAAACACCAGTAACAGTAAATTGAGCTTTATTTTCTACGGTCAGGACTTTCCCGACCGGGTTTTCATTACCAAAATACTTTGCGGCAAGTTTTTGAGTAAGAATAATAGAATGAGGAGAATTCAATGCTGTTCCAGGGTCTCCCATACTTAAAGGAAACGTAAAGACACTTAGAAGGCTTGAATCCACTGCTGCAATGGCTGTTTCAAAGAAAACTTTTTCCTTGTATTGAAATAAACACGCGGAAGCCATAAGTTTACCCTTACCTGTTCTTCAATCTCTGGTATCTTTTCCTTCCATACTGGTCCGGCTGGGACAGGAGTAACTGTTACATGATAACGAGCACCGGAATAAAACTGGTCTTCTTCAACACGATAGAGTACCGAACCGTTCTGGTTGAATTTTTCATAACTAAATTCGTCCTGAACCCACAGGAGAATCAATAACGAGGCGGAAAGGCCTATTGCAAGCCCTGCAACATTAATAAATGTGAAACCTTTATGTCTGGCAATATTCCGGACAGCAATTTTGAAGAAGTTTCTAAACATGATTAAAAAGTTAAGTGCAGCATAAAGACGGAATTTGTCTTACCATGCTGCACATAACTTATTAACCGGTTATTTTCTATTTATTTTACATTATTTTGATGGCTTTAATTCAGCTATTTTTACTTTTGGAGTAAGAGATACAGTTTCTTTTTTTACAGTTATATCCTTAGCAACTGTAAATGAACCAGTAAGTTTAATATTTTCTGAAGAAGCGCCGATTTTGACATCGTATTTTCCTGCTTCAGCTATCCATGAAGATGTTGCAGTATCAAAAGATGAAAGTTTACGGCTGTCAATTACAAACGACAGAGTCTGTGTCTCACCCGGCTGCAGAAGCTTTGTTTTAGCGAAGCCCTTAAGTTCGATGGAAGGTTTATCAAGCTTTACAGCAGGAGCTGAAAGATAGAGTTCCACAACCTCTTTGCCGGCTACTTTTCCACTGTTCTTTATTTCAACGGTCACATTCAGTGATCCGCTAAATTTTGTTGAACTGATCTTCAGATTGCTATAATCAAAACTTGTGAATGATAATCCATAACCAAACTCATAGGATGGTTTTACCTTGAATGTCTCATAATACCGGTAACCAACATAGATTCCATCCTCATAGGTAACCTCGGCAGGCACGCTTCTTCCGAATCCCATTCCACCCGCAGCCGGTGCTTTTGACGGTTCCAGCTCTTTCCCTGGGAATGACTTTGCAGAAGGAACATCTTCATATTTTACAGGGAACGTAACTGCAAGTTTCCCTGATGGATTAACTTTTCCGGTAAGGACATCGGCAATTGAATTGCCGGCTTCCTGACCACCCTGCCATGCAAGAAGTATTGCATCAGGCAGATCTTTCCAGCTTGCAGTCTCAACAACACCCGCAACGTTCAGTATCACTATTGTCTTTTTACTTTTTGCCTTAAATTCTGTTGAAACCATCTTGATAAGCTGCTGCTCATAGTCGGTCAGCTGGAAATCACCTTTCGTGTTGGTCCTGTCAGAACCTTCACCTGAATTACGGCCAATAGTAATTAATGCAGCATCGCATTTTACTGCCATTCCTTTAATAATATCCTGGTTGAGATACAGTTCTTCAATTGGTCTTGAACCCATGATAGCCATAAAGCCTGTGAGTTTCGGGCGGCCTCCCCTGGTCAGATTCAGATAACCTGAATAGAGATTAAATAAGTCTTCATTCAGACTCAATCCGTCATTCTTTAATCCTTCAGTGAGGGAAACACTGTATGCTTTGTTTACAAAACCACTTCCGGTACCACCAATTATAATATCATAAGATGTGTTGCCAAAAGTCGCAATATTCTTAACATCAGAACCGAACGGAAGCGCAGCATTTTCATTCTTCAGCAAAACCATACCTTCAGTTGCAGCCTGACGAGTAACCTGTGCGTTTCCCTTCAGGTCAGGTTTATTTGAATACTTATATCCTTTGAAACGAGGACTGAGAAGCATAATATTCAATATTCTTTCAACATTACGGTCAAGCAATGCTATATCAAGTTTCTTTTCATTGACTGCAGTGACAATTGCCTTAACCTGAGCAGGAGTGCCTGGCATCAGCATGTCATTTCCTGCAATCATTTGTGCTACAGCATCCTTGCCGCCAAACCAGTCTGTCATAACAAAACCTTTGAAACCCCAGTCCTTCCTCAAAATATTTGTAAGAAGTTCAGGGCTCTGTGAAGCGTATGTACCATTAATCAGATTATATGATGACATAACCGTCCATGGGTTGGATTCCTGAACAGCTATTCTGAATCCTTCAAGGTATATCTCACGGAGAGCACGTTCACTGACAATAGTGTTGAGTGAATTTCTGTTTGTTTCAGCATTATTTGCAGCAAAGTGCTTTATGGATGTGCCCACACCTTTTGATTCAATTCCGCTTACCATTGATGCAGCTATCTTTCCTGTTATATAAGGATCCTCCGAATAATATTCGAAGTTTCTGCCGCACAGCGGGTTACGCTGAATATTCATGCCAGGACCCAGTAAAATATCATTTCCATATTCGAGGATTTCATTTCCCATTGCCTGTCCCACCTTATTTACAAGGTCAACATCCCACGTTGAAGCAAGAAGTGTACCTACAGGGAAGGCAGTGCAATAGTAAGTATTGTTATCATTTGGTCTGGTAGGATCAATTCTTACACCAGCAGGACCATCTGTAAGTACCATCGGAGTAATACCCAGTCGTGTTATTGCATAAGATGTACCTGCTGCTCCTGATACGAGGCTCTTTGTCTGCCCGACTACCGGACCCTGCTGCTGATTAGGAGGAGGAGCTCCGGGCTGACCTGTTGGAGGTTTGGAAGGATCTGAAGGAGGAGGGCCTGCAAACATATTCATACCGGTACCGACAACGAGTGCAGCTTTCTCTTCCAGAGTCATAGCTGAAACAATATTTTTCACCGGGTCTTTACCCAACTTTGGAGCAGCTGCATTCTGCGAAAAACCTGATGCAATGACCGCAAAACACAGTGCAAATGAAATAAGAACTCTTTTCATATAAAGTGATTTTTAAATTTTATTTATTAATAAAACATATAAATTTTAACTGGTAATTCCTGCTAGCAAAGTTAAAGCAATCCGGCAACATGGATTGTTCATTTGCAGCATAAATATAAATATTTAAACTATCGGACCTCTCCTGAATAGAAGTATAACCGGATTCCATAGACAGAAAGCTTCTTTTCAGATATTATCAGAAGAAAATTGATCAGGAGATTCCTCACTACGTTCGGAATGACAGTGTTTTTTTGGAGGCAGGAGGGAGAAGAGGCGATTCGCAGAAGAACTGTCCCGTAAAGAAAAGTAAACTTGCGAATCGCCTCTTCTCCCTCCATGTCAATATATTAGGCTGTCATTCAGAGCGGAGCGAGGAATCTCCAACATATACAATGTGAGATAACTAGGCTTGAAGGAATGAGCAGTTAAATCCCATTGAAACTCATTTATCTGCTGAAAATCCGACAGAGAAATATCTATCTGGAGTTTTTATAATAGAAGACAGTATTGGTACTAAGGGTTTTCGCTATAAGAACTCCATTGTGATCGATAAAAAGGTTAAAAAGATCAGAATTCCTGTAAAATTCAGTATATGAATCCGGATTTCCAGGGTCTGAAGTTTTCAGTATACCATAACCCGGGATAAGAATGTAATAGAAGTGTCCCCATTTGTTGAAAGTATTTTCCATTGAAGTATTCCACTGTGGGAAAACGGAATAAACACTGGTAAATGTTAATCCATAGTCTGTCGATTTATATATTGTAGTGCCCCCAGACTGGGAACACAGAAATATTTCATCCTTGTCATTTACATAAATCTTGTTTGAAAATCCGGGAGTGGTGAGTTTAGTCCAGGTTAGCCCATTGTCGAAAGATCTGTTCAGGTTGCAGCAATTACCTCCATGGTAAAGCAATGAACCGTCTTTCAGACGGAAGATATTTCCAAATCCCTGAGCAGTAATCCCGCTCTGCGGATCTATATCTGTCCATGTTGAACCGCCGTCAGCGGAATACCTTGTTTTGTGATCCCATGCATAAACCCACACGTAATTATCGTTCGAGACATAAACATATATATACTCCGACCTGTCGGGATAGGGTTTTGTGCATTTATCCCATGAAAGGCCATGGTCTGTGCTCTTAATAAGCTCCCCACTCCATGTACTGATATAGATCACCCTGTTCCTGTCAATATTTATAGTCCTGGGTGAAATAACATTTGCATCGGTAACAGCATTCCAAATGAAGTACTTCTCACCCTGCCTGTAGAGTGTATTATTAGATACCATATAGGTAACCTTGTTGACCGTATCAGCTACCAATCCGCTCATTCCGGCATCAGGACCTGAAGCAGAGGGATCCCAGCCGTCATTCCTATAGGCATAAACAGCAAGTGTGGCGGATGTCAGATATTTCCCGGAAAGATCATAGATCCTTGCCCTCAGCTTCTGGTCGAACGATCCTGTACCAAGGCGCCATTTCAATGAAACTTCACCGAATGTATTCATATATGCTGACTGAACGGTTATAGTTCCGTCTCCGAGCTGAATATCAAAAAGGACATATATTGAATCAGCTACCTGGCTATGGTTGGTATATGCTTTAAAGAGAATACTGTCTCCTACCCATTCGCCCTGAAAATATTTATTACCCTGGGTAGTCTGAAAAGTAAAAGAATAGTCCTTAAGTACACTAATTGAAGGATCCGGATACCTCTCGCATGAAATGATCAGACAGAGCAGCGAAAGAAACAAAAACGCTTTTTTCATAGTTTTTTAAGTTTATCGTTTCCCGGATGGTAATGTAATTCCTAAATGCAAGCTCATAGTTCTCAGCCTCATCTTCTGTTCAATTGAAGCAGGATCAATATCGGACAGCACTTTCTTCTCAAAAAGATCGCGGAATCCCGCACTGAATTGAGCTGAAAGGTCGACCTTATAATTATTGAAAACCAAAAATGAAACTCCTCCGCTGAAGAGCCATCCGATATCATAGTTGTTAATTACTTTTTCAATATCGTCATAAACAACGTTTTTCGTATATCTGTAAACAGATCCGCTATTTATTTCATTATAAGCCAAACCAACTGTTCTTGAGTTAAGTTTTAATCCCAGCCATGGGCCTGTATTAAAAAATACTCCTGGAGACTTTCCCAGTGGCAGGCTGATAAGAAACGGAATAACAGCATAATCAGTAATGATCTTTGTATCAACCAAATATTCCTGGCCTCCTCTCTCCTGATACCTGTAAAATGACTCACTCGAATCCTTAAGAGCATAACCTTTCCTTTCGAAAGTCACACCAGTTAAAAAGTAAACCTCATGTCCCAATGGAATGTTTACCGAGAATCCAAGAGATGGTCCGGATAACGGAGAATACTTATCTGATCCGGATTCGAATGTGCTCCATGAATAATTTAGTCCGGCGCTATAGGTAACAGTTACCCTGTGTGCGGAAGAATCGCTTTGTGGTTCTGGATTACTGTTCAGCTTATTCTTTTTAATGAAATTATAATTAACTCCGATTGTTATTTCCGAAGATCCATGACGCATTGCGGAATACTCCATGAATTTCTTTCTCCCTGTTATATAGTTTAAATTCAATGACAGATCAATACGATCACTCAACGGATAAGAGACACCGGAAGAAAACAGAAAACCGAAGTCATTTTTCGTAAAATCTTTATAATCTGAATAATAGGAGTTATAATAATAATAATTTGGATTACTACCATGGCCTTTAGCAAAAGAAAATAGCAGCCCCGCACGCATATTGAATTGTACCGCTGACGGCACTGTGACAGCTACAAGAAGAGGAATCCTTACAAATGAGAAATCCATATATGAACCTCCCTGATAATAAATCGGATCGATAATCGGATATGGATACATGGAACTCAGATAATAATTGATCGGGACATATTGATAATATTGATTCTTATGCTCATAAGAAACTGTGGAAAATCCAATTCCGGTCTGAATTCCTATCGATTTATTAAAAGAATATCCAAGTGATAATCCCTCAGATGGTCCGGGTTTAGAACACCATTTTCCCCCGACATCCTGTCCATGAATATCTGAGAAATTAATCCCGCTGGTAATTCCGGTTGTGAATGATTGCGAATAGCTGACTGAATAACAAAGCAATAGCAAAAGCAAAATAATGGAAAGCTTAAAGTTTTTCATCTGTTTAGGGTTGAGTAGGCAAAGAATAGTGTCGCAAGAATCATGCCGTTTACCCTTTTCAAAATGAAATTATCGTGGCATTCTTATATCGACTTTCTCCCCGATCCTTACATTCTGGTTTATTATATTCTTCCCATTTACGATTATAGTAACATTCATCTCAGTTCCGGATCTTTTCACCTTAATATCAATATTCTTATTTCCAAAGGCTATAATATTCCTGAGCGCCATTTCATTCCACTTCACAGGCATTTGCGGTTTCAGGCTGAATGAATTCATGCCTGTTGGGCGAAATCCGAATATGCCTTCTGTGACAACCCTGCAATAAAGGGCGCTTTCAGCTGAGAGGTGGCGCTGGTTGCCCTCGGGCCATGCCTCAACAGCATAAGGAACATGATCACCTAATAATCTGCGATTTGAATAATTAGTCAGAAATTTCAGCCCCTTTTCCGTTTCCCCTGCCGCAAATGCCCCTCTGAGACCATAAAGAGTTGACCTGTCCCAGAATGTTGATGAGCCTGCCTCCGTAAGTAATCCCTGGTCAGTCCATAATTCTTTTGAGAATAAGGCATCGATTGTTCCTTCGGATCTTTCAAAGATTCCTACAGTAAGAGGAATGCAGATCCATGAACGCAGCACTTCATTGCCCTCATAATACCTGTAAGTTTTGTATCCATTTATAGTTGCTCCAAAGTACTTTTCAATATTTTGCCTCAGCTCCTTTGCCATTTTTCTGTACGAATCAATCAGTACCCTGGATTTACCCAGATCAGTCCCCAGGTAAGCTGCAGATACAAGTGCATCATAAAAAAGTGAAGAGGTACACAGGTTAGCTTTTCCCGAGGGAAAACGACCTTCAAGTTCATCACTGTCGGAAGAAATTACACCGTCTTTATTGATCTTTCGTCTGTTGTATTCTATACACCATTGGATCAGAGGCCACAATTCTTCTGCCGATTTTCTGTCGCCCAGTGCAAGAGCAAAACGTCCGGCGCCATAAGCAATCATTGCCTGGTCGCCTCTGTCTCCGGCGCCATTCCAGTAATCAGTACCTTCAGCTATTATTGAACTGGGTATAGGTTTATATTCAGGATTCATATATTTTGAAAACCAGCGCCAAGAATTCATTCCGGCTGAAATGGCTGTAGGATATCCAGTGTAGGAAAAGAAGGGATTAGCATACTCTGCCTGGTCGTTAGCCCAGATAGCGGCATAGTAGCTTCCTCCTCCAGGGCTGTGGACTAATCCGCCCCGTGTCTCGAAAATGCTTTCCATGGCACGGATCTTGGCAAAATCGAACATCCGGTTAAGCACTGAATCAGGCGAGATGAATTTCAGGTTATTGAACATGCTCCTGACAAATTCCCTGCGACTCGACAGCTCCTGCTCAACATCAGCGATTATCTGAGGGTCAGTTTGTATTCTTCCAGAAAACAATACAGCGAAAGACAGCCTGGCACCGGGTTTCAGAATAAATATCCCTGAACCAATTGTTTTTGCTGAAATCTCATATACCCCATAGAAGCTTCTTTCCTTATGACTTCGGATAAGCTTTTCAAACTCTTCAATATCAACTGTAATGTCATTTGCTGATGAGTTTTCAAGAGTGTATTTCTCAACAGCCAGAGGCTTATCAGTTGAGGGAAAGAGCTCACGCGTTATTTTAATGCCGGGGTTTAGTGTTCCAGAGATTTTAAGGATCCCCCTGAGTGAAAATGAAAGGATCTCTTCTGAAACAAGCCTGTTATTAATTTTAATTACAGGCTCCGCATCAGAAGAGAAAGTATGCGATAGACTGGCATGTGTATCATTTGGAATTGTCCTGAGCATGGGGAATATCAACTGTTTGGAAAGAATCAGTCTGCCTTTTTCGTCGACGCCATAAGTGGCTATAAGCGATATGAACCTGCCACTCATCTCAATGTTATCAGAATGAACCTCTCCCTTATTAACAGTCCATTTTACTGATCCGTCATGTTCCAGAGTCCACCTTCCCTGACCACTCATCTTTCCAAGAAAAAGGAATGGTATAAGCAAAAAGAATATATTAGTTTTCATTCTCATATTTATTGGAATTTACACACGCCTAAAGGAAAATAATAATGTTCCTCTAATCCTTAACAGCCTTCATCCAGGCTTTTGCCATAAGCTGCGCCCCGGCCAGTGTCGGATGAACCCCATCACCAGTCCAGTAAGCCCCGGGGGCCTGTTTCTGAGCTTCATCATAAATTTTCTGATATGGAATAAAAGTTGCACCGAACTGATCGGCTATTTCCCTTGCAGCTTTCTGATATCCGTAAAACTCAGGATACCACTTCTCATCAACAGCTTTAATTCCCGGAACTGCAAATGGCTCACAAATAATTAATTTAACGTTCGGAAGTGCCTTTTTTGTCCTTTCAAGAAGAGCTATGTAATCATGCCTGTAAACTTCAACGGTACCATTATAATTCCCTGCAAGCTTATGCCAGATATCATTTACGCCTATCAGGATACTCAGAATATCCGGTTTGATATCAAGACATTCGGCGTCCCATCTGTCAGCAAGCTGGAATACTTTATTGCCTGATACTCCCTTGTTAAATATCTTAAGGTTTAGAGGGGCGTACTTTTCCAGAAGTTCAGCTCCCGCAAGCATCGGATATCCTGATCCCAGAGCTCTGGCATTATTAAAACCGGTTTCTTCCCTGATTCTCCCGGCATCAGTTATTGAATCTCCCTGAAATAATATAACATCGTCTTTCTGCAAAGAGTTCCTTTTGACTGCTGATGTTGACATTGAGGCTGAAAGAATCTCAGGTATGCTTATTGCCATCATACTTCCAAGTGCAGCTTTTCTGATAAAATTTCTTCGGTTGTTTGGGTTATTTGTCTCCATTATATTAAGATTTGGTTATAGTCGTACTTCTTTTATAAATTAATAATGCGAAATAATATCTGATAATAAAAGAACCTCAGTTGCTTAATTATTCTGAACCGATCGAGGTCAGTTTTTCAATCCGTAGTATATCACCTGAGCCAAAATTTAAAAGAGGCCTTACTCCGGATTTGCTGAATCGCACATTTTCAAGCTCCAGTAAATGATATTTATCAATATT
>Ga0315272_10001972_pt1 | contig 10129 bp, 7 predicted proteins | sample C3_middle_MG_FD_203918 | JGI IMG/M metagenome (GOLD analysis project Ga0315272, IMG submission 203918) | Sediment microbial communities from Yellowstone Lake, YNP, Wyoming, USA - C3_middle | ecosystem: Environmental > Aquatic > Freshwater > Lake > Sediment | place: USA: Wyoming | collected...
GTGTCGTAAAGCGTAGCGCCGTAGCGCCTGAAATGCTGCAGCACAGCGGTCCGGCAAGGGTTTATGACAGCGAAGAACAGGCAATCGAAGCCATTTACGCCGGACAGATCAACGCCGGCGACGTGGTGGTCATCCGCTACGAAGGGCCCAAAGGCGGCCCAGGCATGCGGGAAATGCTCAATCCAACCTCTGCCCTTGCAGGCATGGGACTGGACAAATCCGTGGCCTTGATCACAGACGGCCGTTTCAGCGGTGCAAGCCGTGGCGCATCCATCGGGCATGTTTGTCCCGAGGCGGCGGCAGGCGGCAAGATCGGGCTGCTTAAAGAGGGCGACATCATCGAAATCGACATCCCGGCCTATGGCATCCACGCCAAGGTCACCGATGAGGAATTTGCCCAAAGACAAGAAACTTATCAGCAACCGGCACCCAAAGTGACCTCCGGCTGGCTGGTCCGCTATATGAGGAACGTCACCGGCGCAAACCGGGGAGCGGTCATGGAGTAAAGGAAAAAACAATGCTATCATTGGAACGCGTATATCAGGCGGCGCATCTGCTCAAAGATGTGATCCGGGAAACAGATATGATTCCCGCCACCAATATCAAAACCAACTGCGATCTTTTCCTCAAAACAGAAAACCTGCAGAACACCGGCTCTTTCAAACTCCGAGGCGCTTACTTCGAGATGAGCCAAATGAGCCAAGAAGAACGGGCAAAGGGCGTTGTCGCCTGCTCCGCCGGAAACCACGCACAGGGTGTTGGCTTTGCCGCCAGAGCACTGGGCATCAAGGCGACCATTTTTCTGCCAAGCACGGCACCGATTTCTAAGGTGGAAGCAACAAGGCAGTATGGCGCGGAGATCAGACTGGTGGACGGGGTTTATGACGATGCCTTCAACGAAGCCGTCAAATACCAGCAAGAAACCGGCGCGGCGTTTGTCCATCCTTTTAACGACGAGGATGTGATTGCCGGCCAGGGGACCATCGGTCTTGAGATTCTTAAGCAGCTGCCCCATATGGACGCGGTTGTCGTTCCCGTGGGCGGAGGTGGCCTGATTTCCGGAATCGCTTATGTGATCAAGAAACTCAAGCCGGATTGCAAGGTCTACGGCGTACAAGCCGAAGGCGCCTGCAGCATGTCCAACGCCATGGAACAAAACCAGCGGTGCACCCTTTCCTCGGTTTCAACGTTTGCAGACGGCATCGCCGTCAAGTGCCCGGGGGAACTGACCTTTGACATGTGTCAAAAGTACGTGGATCAAATCATAACCGTAAACGATGACGAAATCGCAACAGCCATTTTGACCCTCATGGAGCAGCAAAAGCTGGTTTCCGAGGGGGCAGGGGCCGTAGCCGTGGCGGCAGTCATGTTCAACAAACTTCCTTTGGAAGGCAAGCGGGTCTGCGCCATCGTATCCGGCGGAAACATCGATGTGAACATACTTTCCCGGGTCATCAACCGGGGTCTTCAAACCTCCGGGCGGCTTTCCGAGGTCACCATTGAACTTCTGGACAAACCGGGCCAACTTCGGGATGTTGCATCAATCATCGCCAACACCGGCGCCAATGTCACCAAGGTCAGCCACAAAGTGGGCGGCGAGAATATGGACATCAACGGATGTTCCCTCCACGTTTCCATGGAGACAAGAGACCGTGCACACCTAAAAGAAATTGAAGAGGCTTTCAACAGAGCCGGCTATAAGCTTATTCACAAACCGTGAGACGAACAGATCCATAAACCATGAGAATTGCCATTTCTCAAGAAATATTAGATTTTGAAAAGATTGAAAAAGCGCACTGCCGGGATGGCAATGCGCAGGAAAGGACCAAAGATGAAAAAAGTGATTTTTACTGAAAATGCGCCTGCCCCCATCGGGCCCTATTCCCAGGCCATCCTGGTGGACAACATTTTGTACTGCTCCGGGCAGATCCCGTTGGATGCAGTGACCGGAGAAATTCAGGGCAAATACGTGGAGGATCAGACCGAAAAAGTCTGTTCCAATCTGCGGGCGGTGCTGGCTGCCGCTGGGATGACCTTCGAAAACGTGGTCAAAACCACTTGCTTCCTGGCGGATATGGGAGACTTTGCAGCCTTCAACCAGGTCTATGCCAAGCACTTTATTTCCAACCCGGCCAGATCGACGGTAGCGGTAAAAACCCTACCTAAGAACGTGCTGGTGGAAGTGGAAGTCCTTGCAGCAAAATAGAATCAATGAACTGTTTCGCCACCCGTGGGCTTCGGCCGCTTTGCCGGATGGCATAGGCTTCGGCCAGTTGCTTCAGTTCTTCCAAGGGCATCTTGATGCCCTTTTCTTTTGCAATGGATTCCACGATGTGGATGTATTCATTGGGCAGGGGACGTTCGAAAATGACGGTAAGGCCGAACCGGCCGGCAAGGCCCATGGTTTCCTGAAGTCCATCGTTGACATTCAATTGGTCGCCCAACCGTTCGGCGAAGGATTCCTTCACCAGGTGACGCCGGTTGGTGGTGGCGAAAATCGCCACGTTGGTGCCCTGGGAAAGCAGCCCGCCTTCCAGGGTGGTTTTGAGTGCGGTGAAATCGTCGTCCACCTGTGAAAAAGTCAAATCGTCGATAAACAATATGAACTTCAGGGGGTTGTCCGCCAGAAATTCAATGATTTGAGGCAACTGCCCCAGCTGGAATTTGGACACTTCGATTATGCGAAGACCCCGGTTTGCATATTCCCGGGCAAATGACTTAATCGTGGAACTTTTGCCAGTGCCGGCATCCCCATAAAGCAGCATGTTTTGCCAGGCGCTTCCCGAAAGGAATGCTTCCACGTTTTGGCGGATCAACGAGCGCTCCCGCTCATATCCAAAGAAATGGGACATGGCCAGGGCGTCCGGATGCACCACAGGAATAGGGGTTGGTACGGTTGTTCCACCTTGCAGGTAAAATGCATAGTGACTAGCCCAGATGCCATATCCTTGGGTAGGCAACAATTTCAAAAACCGTTCATACTCTGCCTTTAGATGCACTTGGCCCCAAGTCCAGTCCGGACCTGTTCCATCGCCAATCTGCAATATATCCTTGAGTCCACGGGAGTCCAAGTTTGCAAGAGTTTCCAGCACATCAAGATCCCGGATCAGAGCCTGTGTCAAAACCTGGGGAAGAAGCTGACCTTTTGACCGCTTCAGCACGTAGGCGTTTTCGTCGGCCAGAAGCAGCTCCAAAAGCCAACGGCCCAGGTCAGTATCTTTTTTATATAGTTCGGCTAAAAAACCGCTGTAGGCGGCAATCCGGTTGGCAGTCCCTGCAGAGCGTGCGGCCCTGTCGGTCCCGGCGTTTTCGGTGGACTCCAAAGGTGCCGTCGCAGCCATTTCCAAAACAGCCATCAACCGGTTCAAGGCCGGATCTTTGAGAATCCCCCGCAGCACTGTCAGACCACATAGGTCTAGATAAAGTCTGCCAATTTGTTTTTGCATCATCGTTTTTCTCCCGTAAAGCGTTTCTCCTATTTTGCATTATATCATATGCTCATGTATAATGAAGAGGAAAAAAAGGAGGGTCTTTGCAATGATTTATGTCATTCAATTGGAGCACAATCATCAACTCCCCAAGGCGGTGGAAAATCTGGTGAGCATTTATCTGCAAAAGCAGATCACAGACAATCGGGTGCCTGAATTCGAGAGTCTGCAAGACGAAACGATCTTTTCGTTTCAATATCTTCATGGTGCCGATTCCGCCAAGGCTTCGGAACGGATCATTGTTTCACTGCGGGACAACGACGTTGTCTTTATGTGCCGCACAGCCAAAACCAGGGAAGCCTTGATCGTCATGACGGAAGAAGGCCTGGGCCCAGCCCCTGCGGATGCCGCCATCGCAAACCCCGACAAAGTCCTCCAACTGTTTTTGTCCGAAATGATCCGGAAGGATTTCGAGTATCTTGAGTCTTTGGAAGACCGGATTACAGCCACCGAAAATGCCTTGATTCTGGCCGGGGAAGAAAACGCCCGGACCAAAATCATCGAATACCGCAAAGAATTGCGGCGGCTCAAGAAATATGTGGAATCCCTTGACCGGATTTTGCAGGGATTATACGAAAATGAAAACAAACTTATGACCGAAGATATGCAGGCCCATTTCAAAATCCTGATCAAGAAAATGGACCGGGTACTGACAGAAGTCCAAAACCTTCATGATTATGTTTCCCAGTTGCGGGAAGCCTATCAGGCTCAAATCGACATCGAGCAGAACAACCTGATGAAAGTCTTCACCATCGTGGCAACCATTTTTATGCCTCTGACCCTGCTGGTCGGCTGGTATGGCATGAATCTGAAGATGCCTGAATTCCAATCAGATATCGCCTACCCCATCGTGGCGGTGGTCAGCCTGCTGGTCTTCACCGGAGGTATGGTTTACTTCAGAAAGAAAAAGTGGCTGTAGCGGGTTTCGTGCAGCAAAGCGTGGCGCGTAAGTGTCGGTAAGGTAGGAATGAATGGATCGATTCAATAAAATCTGGACAACGGCAATGCTTGCAGTTATGGCAGGGGTTGGTTATTATATCATATTGGCTTTGGCGGATCCCCCGGGACTTTGGACCTTTGTGTACGGGATTGTCTACATGGCCATGATTTTTGTCACATTCATTTTTCATATCATCGCCCATGAGGGTGGCCACTGCATCGCCGGCCTTCTCAGCGGCTACGAGTTCACTTCCTTCCGCATCTTCAACATTATGATCGTCAAGCGAAACGGGAGACTGATTCGCAAGAAATTTCACCTGATGGGCACAGGCGGCCAGTGCCTCATGGCACCGCCCCAACCTTTCCGCCCGGACTTTCCGTATCGCCTTTACAATCTGGCCGGAGGCCTTACCAACTTCATCCTTGCGGCAATTTGCATCGCAATCTGCATCCCGGTGATCGCCGTTGGACACGGCATGATCTGGTTGCTGCTGATTCTTTTCCCAATGGTAGTGTCCGGCATTTACTGCGGAGTCACCAACCTTTTCCCCATGATTGTTGGAGGCGTACCCAACGACGGCTGGAATCTGGTAAACCTGGATACGGACTTGGAAGCTAGGCGAATTTTCTGGCTCCTATTGGATGTGATGGCCATCATCAACCGAGGCGGCCAATTCCGGGACATGCCGGAAGAGTGGTTTTTTACGGATGAAAAACCGGGTATTGATCCTGAGACGAAGTCGAACGCAAAATGGGACTTCAGCAATGCATTCCAAAGCGGCCTCGCGGTTTTCCGGATGAGCTATCTTGAAGATACCGGTCGGCTGGACGAAGCTGCGGACCTGGCGGAAGAAATACTGGCCGCCGGTGACAAAGTGCCTCAGATTTATCGTTATGAAATCCTCTGCGAAAGCCTTTTCCTGGAACTGATTGGGGAAGGGAGGCTGGATCGGGTGGAGAAACTTTACACTCCGGAGCTTCAGCGCTACATCAAAGCTACGGATGCCTACCCTCATCGACAGCGGCTTCGTTACGCCATGGCCATGCTGTACCATCACGATGAAGAGGCGGCGGCCAAGGCTTTGGAGCGTTTCAAAGAGGCCTGCAAAACCTACCCCAACGAAGGAGAAATCTCAAGCGAATGGGAATCCATCGGTCTGGTGGACTGCAAGCTTGCCGAAGTCAACGCGCTGGCTGAGCTGACGAAGGAAGAAGCGGATTTGATTTAGCGGATCCGCCGCGCTGAGCGGCGCTCCGACCAGAAGACTCCATTCTATTATGACTTTCCCAAAGTATTTGATTGCGGACAATGCTCCGTATAACATATTTGCGGATAAATCCGTACTACTTTGCCGATAATTCACCATTGCCTCCTACAGGGCAAAACCTGGGGAGGTTTTTCTTGACCGTAAAGTTGAATGACTGTATATTTGAATTGTGAAAATATTCAAACAGTTCCTGCCGCATGAGGTTGCGACGGGAAACCAACTGTTGTGGCCGGGGAGCCACAATCTTTTTTACAGATGTTTTATTAGGGAGGGAAAAATGAAAAAGCGTGTACTATTAACCATGGCATTGGTTCTTATTTTCGCCATGGGGACCCTGACCGGCTGCGGCACGAGCAAAGCCGACGCGGTCTGGACCAACGGCGCGATTTACACCGCCGATGAAAATGACACCTTTGTGGAAGCAGTCGCCGTAAAAGACGGAAAAATCATTTTCACAGGAAGCTCCGCCGATGCGGAAGCCTATGTTGGCAGCAAAACCGTGGTCAACGATCTTGATGGAAAATTCATGATGCCCGGCATGACCGACTCCCATCTTCATGCGCCCGGTACCATGATGACGTCCCTTTTTGAAATCGACCTGAACGGCATTTTGACGGAAGACAAAACAATTCAGACCATCAAGGATTATGTAGCCGCCCATCCTGACATGGATGTATATTACGGCTCCGGATTTTCCATTGGTGCGTTTTCCGGACAAGAAGTCGCAAAAGGCCCCACCAAGGAACGACTGGATGCCATAACAGACAAGCCCATGATTATCATGTCTTATGACGGACATGTGGCTTGGCTGAACAGCGCCGGTTTTGAACTTTGTAAAATCACCAAAGACACCGTTCCGCCCAAAGGTGGAACCATAGAAAAGACTGCAAGCGGCGAGCTTTGGGGCACTCTAAAAGAGCTGGCTCAGGAATTGATCCCGGCGCATACTTACACCGATGAACAGTTTGCACAAGGCTACAAAGCCTTCATCGACGGCCAGGCAGCCCTGGGATATGTGGGTCTGACCGACATGACTACCGGCATTACCGCAGCGCCGACCAATGCAAACATTCTCAAAAACATGGATGCCGACGGCAAACTCAAAATGTACGTAGTATCCAATACCGTAATGGATCCCAACAAAGACATCAAACCGCAAATTGATGCGGCGGCAGAAAAAAGAGCCAATTATGGCACAGAAACCTTCAAATACACCAGCCTGAAATTCTTTGCGGACGGCGTTATTGAAGGCGTAACCGGATATTTGCTGGAGCCTTATACAGCAGCCTCCGGCAAGTCGAATTTTGTCAGCGCGCCTCTTTGGACTCCGGACCAGATGAAGGAAGCCTTTGACTATGCACTACAAAACGACTTCCAGATCCACGTCCATTCCATCGGCGATGCCGCCACCAGACAAACCCTGGATGCTCTTGAATATGCACAGGGCAAAAATGAAGGAAAAGATTTCCGAAACGTCATCACCCACCTGCAGCTTGTTGCCGATGAAGACATCACCAGATTTGGAGAACTGCACATCATCGCATCCCTGCAGCCCTATTGGGCATTTAAAGAACCCTACTGGTGGGAAGTTGTCGATCAGCCATTGCTGGGCACCCAGCGTGCGGAAACCGAATATCCCATGCAGTCCTTCATCGATGCCGGAGCAACCCTGGTATCTTCCTCTGACCATCCGGTTACCCCTATCAATAACCCCTTCTGGGCCATTGAAGTGGGCGTCACCCGAAACCTGGAAAATGCCGAGTACTACGGTGTGAAGGACATCACCGATATGGACGACCCCACCTGGCTTCTTGACAAAAAAGAGCGAGTTTCCCTGACCGACATGATCAAGTCCTTCACCATCAATGGAGCATACCAGAACTTCAGAGATGACATCTCTGGATCCATCGAAGTAGGCAAATATGCGGACTTCGCGGTTCTCAACCAGAACCTGTTCGATATCAACCCCATTGACATCGACAAGACCCTGGTTCTGAGCACCATCTTCCACGGCGAAGCGATTTACACCGCCGAGTAATCACATAACACAACAAAAATCGGGCTGGCTTATGAAACGAAAATTTTCTGAATTGGCCCGTTTTTTTATGCCCAAATTCAGAAAAAAGAAGTATGATATTACTGTACCCAAACACACAAATAATAAGGAGGATTTACAATGGCAACATTAATCAAAAACGGCACCATCGTCACCGCCGAGACGGAATTTTTGGCGGACCTGTTCATCGAAGGGGAAACCATCAAGGCCATCGGAAGAGACTTGAACGTTGCAGCGGATGAAGTCATTGACGCCACCGGCAAGTACGTGCTTCCCGGCGGGGTGGACCAGCATGTCCACTTCTCCTTCAACTATAAAGGCAGCAAAGTGCGGGGCTTTGAAACCTCCAATGCGGCTGCCGTGGGCGGCACCACCACCCTGATTGAATTCGTCAATCAAGAAGCCGGCAAAGGACTGGTTCAGTCCATCGAAGACTACCGCAAAACCGATGTGGACGGCTTGGCCATGGTAGACTACGGATTCCACATCGTCATGACCGATCCCCGAGATGAAGTCATCGAGGAAATACCAGACCTGGCTGCGGCGGGCTACCCCACCATGAAACTGTTCATGGCTTACAAAGGCATGTTTTTTCATGCCGACGACGACGCCATCCTCAAAGCCCTGATGAAGGGAAAGGAAGCCGGGGTCACGGTTATGGTCCATGCGGAAAACGCCGAAATGATCGACGTGCTGACCAAGAAGCTGATCGCCGAGGGCAAAACCGAGCCATACTATCATGCGATTTCCAGACCGCCGGTGGTGGAAGCGGAAGCCACAAGGCGAGCCATCTATCTGGCCGAGCTGGCTGACGCGCCCCTTTATGTGGTACACGTTTCCGCCAAAGAAGCCATCGAAGAAATCAAGCAGGCCTATGGCCGAGGCCAAAAAATCTATGGCGAGACCTGCACCCACTATCTGGTTTTGGATCGGGAAGACCTTGCAAAGCCGGATTTCCACGGCGCCAAATACGTATGCTCCCCGGCCCTTCGAACCGAGGAACACAGGGTTGCCCTGTGGGAGGCCATCGACAACAAGTGGCTCAACGCAGTAAGCTCGGACCATTGCGGCTTCGACTGGAAAAACCAGAAACATATGGGCTTTGGCGTGGGAAAATCCTTTGCCGACATTCCCAACGGTGCGCCAAGCATGCAAAACCGGCTAAACGTCCTTTGGACCTATGGCGTCGAGTCAGGCAAAATCACAAGAAGCAAATTGGTTGACCTTTACGCCACCATGCCCGCCAAAATCAACGGTATGGAAAAGAAAGGTCAGTTGGAAGTGGGCTTCGACGGTGACGTAGTGGTCTTCGATCCATCTTACTTGGGCATCATTTCCGTGGACAACAACCTGGAAGATGTGGACTATTGCCCGTTTGAAGGCTTCAAACAAATCGGACGCCCGGATACGGTGTTGCTCCGTGGCAAAAAAATCGTTGAAAACGGCAAGTACATCGGCAAGAGAGGCCAGGGCCAATTCATCCCCGGCAAACCTTTCGGCGACGCATACAAATAATAATTCTTGAACGAAACATAAATAAAATTTATGACAAAACGAGGACAGCAAACATGAAAATGAATGGCCAACGGCTGATGGATGATTTGAAACGTTTACGAACTATGACCGACACCCCCGGCGAGGGGGTGACCCGGTTTTCTTACGGTGCCATGGACCGGCAGGCCCGCGCCTACCTCCATGACATCGCCGACGCCTTCGGCGCCAGCTGGCAAGAGGACGGCGTCGGCAACATCCGAATCGGCCTGCCCGGGAACCGGCCACACCAAAAAACCATTCTGGCCGGGTCCCACATAGACTCCGTCCGAAACGGTGGATGGCTGGACGGTGTCTATGGGTCCATTTCGGCTCTGGAAGTTCTACGCACATTGGTGGAATCCGGCCGATCATTTCATAAAAACTTTGAAGTAGTGATCTTTGCGGAAGAGGAAGGATCAAACTTTGATTCCACCCTCACCGGCAGCAAATTCATCGCCGGTATCTACGGCCCGGAAAAGTTGGATCACCTAAAAAACAAAGACGGTATTTCCCTTCGTGAAATGCTGAAAGAAGTCGGCATCCCCCAACCGACAGATTCGAAGTTTGCGACCCCGGAGGGCGGCACAACCCTTGCGGCCGATCAGACCGAAATCGCAAGCTCCGTGCCAAATCTGGCGGGACTTCCATGGGATTTCACAGATATTGAAGCCATGGTGGAGATGCACATTGAGCAGGGTCCGGTACTGGAGCGAGAAGGCATCGGGATTGGGATTGTGGATTCCATCTTTGGGATGCGGCTTGTGGAATTCGAGTTGACCGGTTTGGGCAACCACGCCGGCGCGTCGCCCATGGAAGGGCGACGGGATGCCCTGGCGGCTGCGGCT
>Ga0315272_10001974_pt1 | contig 10123 bp, 8 predicted proteins | sample C3_middle_MG_FD_203918 | JGI IMG/M metagenome (GOLD analysis project Ga0315272, IMG submission 203918) | Sediment microbial communities from Yellowstone Lake, YNP, Wyoming, USA - C3_middle | ecosystem: Environmental > Aquatic > Freshwater > Lake > Sediment | place: USA: Wyoming | collected...
GCCGGGACCGGCCACCACATCCTCGAACAGAACGATGCCGAAGTCGTTGTACGGCAGGCGGCGCGTGGCAGGCTTGCCGTACCCGTCCTCCAGCAGGAAGTCGTACGTGTTCTTGTAGCCATCGGGGAACTTCTGCGCGATCCCCATGTACTCCAGCAGTTCCCACGTCGCGCCGTCGTCGCGCGACACCTTCACCCGGTACGCGCTCTGCCCGTCCGTGGTCGGCACCTGGACGTACGCATAGATGCACCGGATCGACGCGCTATCCTGCACGCGCATCGGGATGACCACGGTGTCCGCGACCGCGAGGGCGCCAGGAATCTGGAACGTGTATGCGCCGCCGTTGCACGTCCGGTCACCCGGCATGTAAGGCTCGCTGTGATGGCCCAACGGGAACGTGACGAACGTGCCGTACCCGAAGTTGTTGGCCACGCCGACGACCGCCGCGACCACGCAGGCTGTCGGGAGCTTCGCCTCGATCCGCGCAGGGAGTCCGGGCGTCCGGAAGAAGCCTTTCTTGACGGAGTAAGTGAACGTCTTGCTGTCGAGTTTGAAGAACCGGATGCCCTTCGCGTGCGGCGTCCGGAGCGTCTCGAAGGAGGCCCAAGGCCAGTCCACGCGCTCGTCGCCCACCACCTTCCTCTGGAACTGGAAGTCGCCGGAGGGCACCACATCTCCCTCCGCGCCGGGACCGACGATCTGCGCGCACTCATAGCACCGCCTATACCCAACGTCCGGACTCTTGGCCTCGTCGTTGAAGACGATGTAATCGCCCACACGGAACACCTTCGACGTGCCCGGATTCATCGTGCAAGCCACCGTAACCGGGTCGGTGTCCCGGTCAATCGCGGCGTCGAGGCTGGCCCAGAGATCGGTCGCCAACTCGTCCACGTAGAACAGCATCATCGTGATCTCGTGCGCCGAGACGATGTTCATGTTCCCTGCGGCGTCCGGTTGCACCTCCATCTCGTCCAGGACGAACGTCCCATAGTCGGAGAGCTTCGGCGTGCCAAGGATGATCCCCGGCACTCCCGTGTCGTACAGGATCTCCTCCGGCACCGGCGTCGGTTCCACGTCGGCGGGCTTCGGGCCAGCCACTAGGTCGTACATCGAGTCCGTGGTCGTGCGGCCTTGCACGTCGATGGAGAAGTCCTTGTTGAGCCTCCACGACATGACACGGAACTCCCCGGCGCCACCGGGCATGTCCGCATGGGTCATCGAGCAGACCATCCCCGGCTCGGTGTTGAGCGCGAGCGCCGTGGTCTTGAACCCGATCTGGCGCGCGGCTTTCCACTCCGCTGCGCTGGTCCCGCCCAACTCCTCCCGCAGCCGGGTGCTGATGATGCGCGCGGCCTGGCTCTTGGTGGACGCGCCGCAGAGGTTGACGCTCGACTTCAGGTACATCGGACCCGCGCCGCCGCCGATGTAGGAGGCGTGGTCGATGTCGTACACCGCCACGCTGTTGTTCACGAACGCGAAGTCCTGGTCCGCAAAGTTGGCGGTCAGGTGGTTGAAGGACGGCTTGGCCGGAGCCAACTGGAGGCTGCGGAAGAGGATGTTGCCCTCCGTGAACGCCTCGACCACGCTGCTGTTCTCGCGGATACCGATCCGGAGCTTCCCGAACGAGAACGTGTAATAGCCGAGGCAGTTCATCAGAACTTCCTGGAGCCAGTCCCGCAGAGGCTTCTCCTCCTGGATCGTGCCGCGGAACGCGAACTGCGTCTCCATCCCGACGCCGACCAGTTTGGTAACGGAGTCGTTGCAGATCGCGGCGGCGGCGATCGCCGCCTGCACGTCGAACAAGGCTTCGGCGGCGTCGAGTTGCGCCGTCGTCGCATCCGCGCCAAGCCGGAGGCCACGCGCACGGAAGACCATGTTGACCGCGATCCAGACCGGGTTCACCATGCACGGCCCGCACACGCGCACGCCGGGACTGGTCCACACCCAGCCACTCAAGCCCTGCGCGATCGTCGCGATCATCGCGTGGTCGCCGGGGCTGGAGAGTTGCAGGCCCTTCGCATCCGACCTGCGGATCACGACGAACGCCGTGCCCGCCGCGAAGTTGTCCAGGAACGTGGAGTTGCCGGAGTACACCTTCCGGAAGTCGCCGCCCGTCAGGTTGCCGGATTGGTCGAGGGAGAAGAAGTCGCCCGCGCCGGCCGGATCGGTGCCCAGCACCGTCCGGAGGCCATAGTCGTTCTTGGGGAAGCCGTGGTGCGCCTGCCCGTCGAGTGTGTGCCCCACGAGCGTCTCAGCGTTGCCGTCGCCGTCCTTGTCCTCGTAGTGGGTCGGGGTGTACGCCACGAGCGGTCCCTCGCCCACGATCCCCAACGCCTCGTAGAAGTCGCTCTCGTCGCGGCCAGCCGCCACCTTGCAGTTCACCGGCATGGCGGTGTCCGTGTACACCTCCGGCAGCACTTGGTCGTAAATCGAGTCCGCGACCAGCGACACGCTGGTGAGCATGGACCGACCGAAGCCCCACACGCCGGTCGAGTTGTCCTTGATCCGGACGCCCTGCGGCACCGCGATGATGCCGCCGTAATAGAGCTTCATGCCGTGCGCGAGGCACCCGTTCGGCGTGTCATAGTTCTTGTCGCAGGAGTTGGCTGCGGCGTCCGGAAAGTGGACCGGATCTATCGCGCCGTGATCGGCAAACGGGCACGCCTGCGAGTTGAATGCCTTCCAGCAGGTGCGGGAGATTTTGCGCGTCGGGTACGGCAGGTTCAACTCGTACAGGCCGTCGGACCCGGTGACCTTGAACTCCGGCCCAGCATCGCAGGACCAGTTGACGATATCGCCCTTCCAGAGATCGACCTTGACGCCCGTGCCCACGTGGAACAGGGAGAACGAGATCGTGGCCCGGTACAGGTCCACGTCGTTGGCGAGGTCGCGCATCACACGGTCGGCGTTGCCGAACGTGAACGAGGCGTCGTCGGACTCATTGCCCATGCCCTGCGAGATGCCGTCGAAGTCGATCAGCCGCGCCTGGTAGAGTTGCCCGCCGACCGTGCAACGCCGGTCGGAGAGATAGATCGCGGGATACCCGGCTTGGAGAGGCTGGATCTTGATGAGCGGAACGACCTGCTGGACCTGCGAGAGCAGAGCGGTCTTGAGGCCATCCGAAGGGAAGCGGGTAACAGTCGAGTTGAGCGTGTAGGCCGGAGGCGCGGCGGGGATCTCGACCAGCGTCACGCCGATGGAGCAGATCCAGTCCGCGACCATCGCCCAGGAGAGAGGCTCGTTCTCAAACCGGCACGTGACTGCGGTCGTCCCGTTGCCGTCGTCGTTGGGCGCGTTGTAGGTGAACGCGCCGTACGGTCCATACTTCGACTCCCAAAAGTTCCGGAGCGCGATGCGCTGGGTGTCGTTCATCCACGAGCGCCGCACGGTGAACCGCCGCGCGCCCGTGCCCAGCAGGAACCGCTGCTCGATCTTCGCGTTGCCCGACCCGAACTGATGGATGGCCACGTCGGGATGGCTCGCGCGCCCGTACGGGTACTCGGGGACGATGGGAAACGTGCCGGAGGCAGCGATCTCCGGAACGGTGATGTTGCCGATAGTGTCAGACATTGGTTAACGCCTGCTTCGGTTGAAACTCGATGTGGATGTGATCGACTTCGAGGAGCACGTCGAAATCGGCGCCCAGGCACTCCTTGATCCGGGCGATGACCTTCTGCGCGTCGGCGGGCGCCAGGTCACGCGTGCGAACGTCGATGGCCGCGCCCGCATAGTGGAGGGAGCCGGTCGTGTGCTTGCCGTCCACGCACGCCGTGATGGTCAAGTCGTGGCCCGCCTCTGCGTACACGCGTTCCGCGGCAACCGCCGCGAGGAGGATCGCTGGCCGCATGCCGGTAATCCGCACTCCAGGTTTGATGAACAGCATGGTCTTCGTTGGTTACGCGAGTTCGATCAGTTCGATCTGCACGTCCGACCGGCCAGGCGTCACGGACTGGCTCCAGTCGGTGTTGAACCGGACGACGTACCTACCGGTCACCGCCACGCCAGTCGGGTCGTACGAGAACTTCGGGTTCGTCTCGTACGGGTCGTAAAAGTAGAACGGTTCGTGGGTGCCGTTCCGCGCATCGTAGAACGCCCGGAGCGCGGCCAACTGCCCGGGCGTCAGCCGCTTCGTCAGGTTCCATTTCTTACGGCTAGTCGCCGCCTGAGCCGACCGCTGCGACTCGCCGTTCCGGTACTCGTTGTCGATGACCGGGTACTCGCGCGTGTGGGTGAACGCGCGAGACAGGGAGTTGGGCAACACCGTGGTCGGCGCGGCGTTTGCAACGGAGCCGGGCATTACGAAGTCACCAGGCCAGGGCTGAGTTGGAGGCTGGTCAATTCCCGCCGGCCAGCGTTCGACTTCGCCGCACTCAGGGACGCGCCCGCGACGACGCGCGGGTTACTCGCGATGGCGTTCACCGCCTCGCCACGCAGGAGGCTCGTGGTGGCAGGCCCGTCGAGTTGAATGACCACCGGCCCCGCGCCGGAGGCCATGCCACCGCCAATACCGTCGAGCGTCGGGAGACCGCCCATGCCGGGGATCGATGCGCCGTTCGAGTAACCCGGCGATTGGTAGAGCAACCCGCCCTTCTGGACGAGATCGAGCGGGTGGACCGTGGCGGGCATCCCTTTGGTCGCCTGCCCCGTGCTCATGGCGTACAACTGGATCAGGTCGCGGATCTGCTGCGTCCGGATCGCCATGTCGAGGTTGCCGCCGTACGATTGCTTCGCGGTATCCACGATCTGCTGGAGGACGCCCTTGTCGGGGATATCGACCCCGTACAGGTCCTTGATCTTCTGGCGGGCCTTCTCGACCGCGCCTTTGATGAACAGCCGCACCATCCCCGCCGCGAACCCGGCAATGGCTCCGATGGCAGCGCCCAAGGGACCGCCGAACTTCGCGCCGATGAGCGCGCCGCCACCCGTCGTCTCCGCGACCCCGATCTTGCCGCCGCGCCGGAGCCCGTCCATCACGAGCATCGCGCCCGCTGCCAGCATCGCGCCGCCCTTCATTCCGCCGACACCCTTCGCGTCCGCGACCTTGTACGGATCGCCGCCGATCTCGTCAATCTTCCAGCGTTCGGGTTTGTAGCCGATGTTGCCGAGGTTGGTGAGCATGTCCTTCCATCCGGAAATGCTCTGCTTGAGGTTGGCGAGGATGGCGACGCCAGCCTTCGACGTGACGCCGCCACCACCCGCCGCAGCACCGGCGCCGCCCATCGGGACGCCGCCGCCACCCCCGCCTTGCGGCAGGAACGGAGGAGTGCCCCAGCCACCCGCCGCGCCGCCAGGGATCGGCCCGCCGCCAGTCCCGCCAAACACCGGTGCCGCGCCGATGCCCAGCAAGCCACCCAGCCCGCCCAGCATCCCGCCGCTACCGCCAGGCCCCGCACCGCCGCCAGCAAACGTCACCTTCTGGCCGGTGAACATGTACATCAGCGTGGCCGCGACCCGCGACGTGACGACGTCCTTGATGGCGGTCAGGAGCGCGGTCTTGAGGGAGTTGCCGATGGCCTTCCACACCGACTGCGACTTGGTGAGGAGAGCGTCAAACACGCCGCCCGCTTGCTGCTTGAGGGACTCGAAGATCTGCCGGTTGTGCTCGCGCACCAACTGCGTCGTGCGGTTGGCGGCGTTCTCGCGGGCCGCGCTGATCGCGGCGTCGTTGGCCTCGTCGCCCTGGTCGCGGATCTCCTGCCGTTGCCCCTTCAACTCCTCGATGCGCGCCTTGATCTCGTCTGCCTTGTACCTCAGCCGGGTGAGGTTCAACTCCTCCTCCAGCAGCATCCGGCGCGTGTCCATGTCGTAAAGCGCCTGCTTCACCTCGTGGACCTTCTCCAGATAGTCGATCTCGATGGCTGCTTTCTGCTGCTCGACCGCGATCTTCTGCTGGAGAGTCTGCGGGTCCAACGACTCCACTTGCCGGAGACGCGCGTCCCGCTCAAAGCCCGCCCGCTGCTCCTCGAAGGCGTACACCGTCCGGAGATGGTCCAGATTCTTCTCCGCGATATCCACGTCGTTCTTGAGACGCTCCTGGTATCGCTTGGCCTCGTACTCCATTTCCTTCAGGTGCTTCTCGTCCTCGTCCCTGAGGTAATCGGCGAGGGTCTTCTTGTTCTCCAGGGCGAAGTGGTCCCTGAACGCCTGGAACTTCTTCTGCATCGTGTCGATGATCGACTCCCACGCCGACTTGGTGAGCGCGACCTGATGCGTGCCCTTGTCATCCACGAACGTGGTGCGGCGCGCGATCTCCGCGTTCATCTCCGCAACGTCCTTCGCGTACCCGGTCTTGCCCGCGCCCGTGGCGGCGATGGACTGGTCTTTGAAGTAGGACTCGTTCTCCCGCTGCCGTTTCTGGACCTCGATAGCGAGCTTCAACGCCTCCGGGTCTGGCTTCGGCTTCCCGCCGATCTGGAGTTTAATCCCGGTGTCGAAGCCCTCGAAGGACTCGCCCGCTTCGAGCTTCCGGCCGGAGATCAACTCGCGGATCTGGTCGTCCGTCATCCCGCGCTTCCGGAGGTCGTCAATCTTGACCTTGCCGGAGCCAACGTCCTTGCGGAGGGCGTCCGTCTCCATCTGCTTGTAGCGGGCGTCCATCCCCTCCTTCATGTCGGAATACTCTTTGTAAATAATTGCGACCGCGCCGATGATGCCGCCCGCCAGCAGGAAGGCCGGGTTGATTGCCATCGCGAGGTTGAGCGCGCCTTGCGCGAGCGCCCACGCCTTGGTCGCCGCCGTGATGGTGGCGATGATGCCCACCAGGACCAGCGTGCCCTTACCAAACTTCTCGATGGCGTCGGTGTGGTCGCTGAAGAAGGACACGGCGCCCTTCAGGAGGCCCACAACCGCGATCAACTCGCCCTGGAACGCCTTGCCGACGTCCTCCCGCAGATCCTTCATGTCGCGGGAGAGCTTCGCCATCTGCCCGTCGTACGTCCCCGCGGCTTCCGCAGCGGCCCCATGGATGGTCTTCGACGCCTCCACGATGGCGTTGTACCGGACCTGCTTCACCTCCAGGTCGGAGAGCGTCTTGCCGTGCAACTGCGCCTGCAAGCGTGCGACCTCCTCTGCCTCTGCCATCTTGGGGAAGAGGCTCATCGTCCGGAGTCCGCGCTCCTGCCCCGTCTCGATCGCCAACATGAGCTTCTCGAAGGCCTGGGTGGCGTCCAGCCCTTCGGTGTTGACGGCGGCGGCGTCCTTGGCGATCTTGGCGAGGCTTGTGGCCTTGTCCAATCCGATATCCGCGATGATGAGCTTCTGGACGTTGGTGGTGGCGTCTGCCGCCGCGAAGCCCACGTTGCGGATGGCCTCGATAGCTTTCTGCGCGGCGCCAGCCCCGTCGCCGTGCGCCTTGGCAAGTGTGCGCGTAATAGCAACGGCGCGGTCGGCGTGCGCCGCTTCCTTCGCCGCCTCGATAGTCCACTCCTTCGCGAACTCGATGGCATTCTTGATCGCGTCCGCGAGCAGATTGCCAGCAGTGGCGCCCTTGACCATCGAAGCAGTCATGCCATCGATACCGCCCGAGGCGGCACGCGCCGACTTCGTGGCGGCGGTTTCGATGCTGTTCAGGTTCGCGTTGACGCTCTTGATCGACTGGTTCGCCTTGTCCACCTCGACGGTGACGACCAGTTCGATCTGGTTGTTACTTGCCATGAGTGTTCGTCCGCTCGCGATCCAACTGGTCCCGCTCGTCGTCCAGGATCAGCATCGTGTAGAACTCGTCAGCCCGGATATCGTCCAGCCCGACGTGGATTCCCAGGTTCAATGCCGCGCGCAGATCGAGGGCGCGCCGGATGAGCAGACCGGCTTCGGAAGTCTGCGCGGCATCGAGTTGGTCTTGGGGGCAGTGGTCGCACCGGCCACCATCCGGCGCGTCCGGACACAGGCCCGGATCGCATAACTCATCGCGCCGGAGTGCCCAATGCACGAGGTAGCGGAGGGAGGGATTCTCCGGCCACTCCCCCGCTAAAAATTTGCGTCCCGATCCTCCTGGAAGGAGGCGTCGAGCGCGTCGATGGCGGCTTTGACCGCGACGGCCTGGTGGATGACCGGAACCTCTCCCGCGTACCCTTCGGTCGCGTCGGTGAGCTTCTTATACAGGTCGCCTGCCGCGCGCACGTTGATGGTCAACTCCTGCCGGTTGAACGGCAGGTCCAGTACGCGCGCGAAGCCGCGCCGGTACTGGTTCACGTCCTTCGCGGAGGGCATCTTCAGGAGGTGCGCAACAGTACCGCCCAGGACGCGCAACTCGACACGGAACGAGTCGCCCGCGAGCACCACGTCGTCCACGTCGCAGGTGGCCAACTGCTCGATGACCTTCTGCGCCTCGAACGCATCGACTTGGGGCCCTTCCTCGGTGCGGATCTTCGCCAGCAGCGCGGCGTCGATATCCTCGCCGTTCGGGATCGTCGTTTCAGAGATCCCGCGCCCGAGTTGCTTCACAATGACCTTGCGGCGGCGCTGGCGTTCGGCCCACTCGTCGTCGGAAGGGAAGCGGACCCGGACGGTCTTCGTACCGTCCGGGCCGCGGAGTTGAATCGCCACCGGCCTGGTGGCGTCGAAAACAGGAGAGTTGGTGTCCATCGAAAGTGTCCTTACGAGCAAATTGCGTCCACGACCGTCTTGCCGACCGCCGTGAGGATGCCGTTGGTGACGTGGTACATCGGCAGGCACTCGACCGCGACGGTGAGGATCTGGTCCGTCTCCGCGATCTCGACCACGGAATAGGTCACCTGCTGCCACGTCAATTGGAGCGAGTTGTTCGCGTCGTACGCCAGCGTCACGACCGCCGTGCCGGTGGTCTGCGCTTTGAGCTTCGTGTACTCGTCCGATCCGTTCATGAACCGCGCGACGAACTTCAGATTGCCGACGCGATTGCCAAATTCCAGCCTGCCGCGGATCGCGCCGGTGGAGCCATCGCCCGGAGTCTGAAAGCCGGAGCCGGGGAAGAAGCCTGCGTCCATCCGGATGTTGTTCTTCCAGCCCGTCTCCAGGGAGACGATGTTCTTGTTGGTCACATAGTCCACGCCGTTGATAGAGAGCGTCAACGAAGCGGACGGCAGGAGTTTCTCCGTGGTCGCGGCGGGCATGGTGATGCCGGTCGCCGTGTCGATGACCTTGCCGGAGCCGACCAGTTCGACGCTGATCTTGCTGTTGGCGCGGCCAGGACCGGAGCCAACGGTGATCTGGAACCCCTCCACAGCCATGCCAACCGCCTGCCGGTCGAGGACGACGCCCGCGCCGGGACGAATCTGCTCGACGTACGAGAGGTACGGTAACTCCGCGGCATCGCCAGCCGCAGGCATGAGCGGAGTGCAGGTGTACACGTACGGACCAGCACCGCTCTTGACGACCTTGCCCAACGCGAACGCAACCGCCCACGCGCCGATCTCCGCACTGAGATACTTCTCCAGCGTGGCGCCCACGTCCCACGCCGTCTTGAACGTGGCGGTCGGGAACTCGTGGCCCTTGCCGTACTCCTCGGCGTCGTTTTCGGTCGCCAGTTTCGGGTTCGCGAGCGCGGCGTTCAACTTGCTGAACCTCCACATGTCGGCGGCAACCTGCGCCGTTGCGATATCGGCCTGCTTTTTCTTGCCGAAGCAGACCAGGACCTCCTGTAGCCTAGTCGTGGACATTGGTCGTTACCTCCTCCTCCGTCGCGGGCGGTTCGCACTGGCTCCATCCTGCCGTCATCAGCGGCGAGAGGATTTCGGGCGTTGCCTCCACTTCTTTCGGTTCGCCGCAGCCCCATGGGGGCCGCATCCATACGCGGGTCGGTTCATTCATCGCCTATCTCCGTAAATGTGATGGGCACTTCGAAATAGTCCAGTCCCTCCGCATCCGTCTGCCGCCCGATCGACGGGAGGTCCATCGGATAGCAATTGGGGTGAACGGTGACCACGTTCATCGCCACACCGCTCGCGGCCGGAGCGCCCTTGGTGATGAGCCGGAACATCCGTTGATACGGCGTCGGCGGTTCGCCATCGAACGTCTCCCGCGCGCGCAGGAACAACGTGACCTGATGCTTCCACACATCGAACCCGCCGAACGCGCCGGGGGCCGTGCCCTGCCACACCGCCATGATTGACGGTGCGGGCATCTAGTGGATGGCGTGCGTCAGGCT
>Ga0315272_10001975_pt1 | contig 10115 bp, 9 predicted proteins | sample C3_middle_MG_FD_203918 | JGI IMG/M metagenome (GOLD analysis project Ga0315272, IMG submission 203918) | Sediment microbial communities from Yellowstone Lake, YNP, Wyoming, USA - C3_middle | ecosystem: Environmental > Aquatic > Freshwater > Lake > Sediment | place: USA: Wyoming | collected...
ATCGCCACGGGCGATCTCGTCCTCAACCGTGTGGTGCTGATCGACGTCGAGATCGCCCGTGGCGATCAGCGCCAGGTCAAAGCCGCCGTGCTTGGAGAACAGCTCCAGCATGTGGTCGAGGAACCGCACGCCGGTCGAGATCTCGTAGCGGCCTTTGCCGTCGATGTTCAATGACGCGCGAATCTGCGTCTCTTTCGTGATCCGCTCGATATCAGCTTTTCGCATTTCGTTGATTCTCCCGAGGAGGCACGCCAGCGCCATCTTCCAGCACGGCGGCAATCTGATTGACGTCGTCGAGCACCGCGAACGCTCCTTCAGCCCGGAGCAGCGCAGCGAGTTCCCGATTCCAGCGGTTCGATGGCCCGGAGATCCCGATAAACGGTACGCCAGCCGCCTTGGAACTGCGCGCGTCATCCACCGTGTCGCCGACGTAGATCATCTTCTCCGCGCCCGTCCGCTCGCGAATCAGCAGCAGCCCATCCGGTGCGGGCTTGCCCTCCGCCACATCCTCAACGGCGATGATCGGCGAGAAGTCGATGTTCGCTGCATAGCGGCGCAGCGTGATGGCGGCCTCGCTTTGAAGACGGCCCGTGAAGATCGCGAGCCGGAACTTCTCCGCGAGAGATTCGAGCAGGCCCTCTTTCGGAATCCAGATCTCGCGCGAGATCAATCCATCGTCGCCGCCAGGCCCAAAAAAGATGTCGCAGAAATACTTCACCACGGAGTCATACGGCACCCGGACGCCCAGGTCCGCGCAGATCTGTTGGGACAGCAGCCAGTCGTTGTTGAAGCCGCCGCGGTTCTTGTACTCCTGAATGCTGTCGCGTTCGATGGTCTTGCCCGTGAAGTACTGCACGGTCTGAACGACGGCTTCGCGATAGCTCTCCGTCACCTCGGCGAGCACGCCGTCCATGTCGAAAACCAGGTAAGGCGCGCTCATCCCCGCACCTCGTCGAGCGCCGCGAAGAAGCGTTCTACTTGCGCGGGAGTGCCCGCCGTGACGCGCACGCAGCCCTCGATTTCGTAGCTTCGGTCACGCACCAGCACGCCGCGTTCTCTCAATCCATCCCGGATCGCCACTGAAGCGTCGCCCGCACGGAAGAGAACGAAGTTGCCCTGGCTTGGGTAGAACGGGATCCCGCGCTTTTCGAAGCCGCTGTACAGCAGATCGCGTGCTTCCACTGCCTTGCGTACGAACTCGCTGACATAGCTCTGGTCGGCGACTCCGGCGCGAGCGGCCACCGCCGCGAGGATGTTCACGCTGTAAGGCGATTGCGCCTTGTGCAGGAACTTCACGTTCTCCGCTTGTGCGAACAGGCAGCCGATGCGCAGGCCGGCGAGTCCATACGCCTTGGAGAAGGTCCGGCTGACGAACAGGTTTTGATATCGCTCGATCAACGCCAGCGCCGTCACGCCACAGAATTCGTAATACGCCTCGTCAATCAGCACCGCGGCCTGGGGCGCGTGCCGCAGGATCTTCTCGATCGTCTCTAGATCGATGCCCGTGCCGGTTGGATTATTGGGATTCGAAATGAGGATCGCGCGCGTCGCGGGCGTGATCGCCGCGAGCAACTCTTCGAGCGGGAAGGCCAGGCTGCCCGCGCGATAAGGCAGGTTGCGAACGTTCGCTCCGGCCACCTCCGCGTAGAAGCGGTACATGGCGTAGGAAGGCGTCAGGACGATGACCTCCTGGTCGTCGTCCACGAACGTGTTGATCAGCACCTGAATCGCTTCGTCTGTGCCGTTGGTCAGCAGGAATTGCGGCTGGGGCACACCGAAGAACTGGCTCAGCGCCTCGCGTGCCGCTTCGTATTCGGGATAGATCGTCAGCCGTTCCTGCGTGATCGCCTGCACCAGCGCACTCACCACGGCGGGGGAACAGCCCACCGTGTTCTCGTTAAAATCCAGGCGCAGCTTGCCGGCTCGCCCCGCGGTCGGCGGCGAGTACGGCGCCATCTTCACGACCGCGCCGCGCGGTTTCAACCCTGCATCATCCACGTCGCACCTCCACCGAACGCGCATGCGCTTCCAAACCCTCGGCGCGAGCCAGAGTCGTAATGGCCGGCGCCAGCCGGGCAAGCGCCTGCGGGCTCAACTGCTGGACGGAAATCACCTTCACATAGTCGGCCGCGCTCAACCCGCCGCGCAGCCGGGCCGCGCCTGATGTCGGCAGAACGTGGTTCGGGCCGGAGGCGTAGTCGCCTGCCGCCTCGGGGCTGCCCGGTCCCAGGAAGACGCCGCCCGCGTGACGGACGCCGCCCAACAGTTTTGCGTCATGCAGACTCAAATGCTCGGGCGCAAAGCGATTGGACAATTCCACGGCCTCTTCATCCGAAGCAACGAGAATGATCGCGCTGTTCTTGTCGATGGCCTTGCGCGCCGTGGGCTCCGTAGGCAGCGTGGCAAGCTGCGTCTCGATTTCGGCTGCAACGGCATGGGCCAGCGACCGCGACGTCGTCAGCAGAATGGCCGAGGCGTCCACGTCGTGCTCGGCTTGGGCGAGCATGTCGGCGGCGAGCCAGCGCGGATCACCCTCCGAAGCAATGATGAGAATCTCGGTCGGCCCCGCGACGAAGTCGATGCCGACCTCGCCGGCCAGCAGCTTCTTCGCTGCTGCAACGTAGATATTGCCCGGGCCGACGATGCGGTCGGCGCGGGGTACGGTCTTCGTGCCGTAAGCGAAGGCCGCGATGGCCTGTGCGCCGCCCATTTCGAAGACATGCGTGGCCTTAAGAATCGACGCGGTTCCGAAGATTTCATCTACCGGCCGCGGCGTAGCCACCATAATATTCGCGACGCCCGCGACCTTTGCGGGCACCACCGTCATGATGACCGTCGAGGGCAAGGGATATCTCCCCGAGGGGATGTAGGCGGCAACGCTCTCCAGCGGCAGCACGATCTGAGAGAGTTTCAAACCTGGCGCCGGCTGCACCTTCTTCGCGACCGGCAACTGGAGCTGCGCGTAAGCCCGGACGTTGTTTGCCGAGGTCCGCACGGCCCTGCGGAATTGCGGTGACAGGCGGCGGGCAGCCGCGTCCAGTTCGACTCGGGGCACGGCGACGCTCTTGCGTTCCAGCTTGTCGAACTTGCGCGCGTATTCCAGCAGGGCTTTGTCGCCGCGCTTGCGCACGTCTTCGAGGATGGGGCGGACAATCGCCTCTGCCTCGTTGAACCGTGCCGCGCGCCGGCGCAAGAGTCCGGCGGCGGCGGAGCTTTCAAGAATGCGAATCATGACAGGCCGGTCCTCACAATACGATCTTATTCAGGGGGTACTCGACAATGCCCTGCGCGCCCGCTTCTTTGAGCCGCGGAATGATCGTGCGCACGGTGGACTCGTCGAGAATCGTGTTTACCGCCAGCCACTCGCCATCGCTGAGCGGCGAGATGGTCGGATTCTTCAGAGCGGGCAGGACGCCGAGCACTTTCTCGAGATCGTTCTTGTGCACGTTGAGCATCAGGCCGGCCTTACCTAGCGCGTTGATCGCGCCTTCCAGCAGCATCGCCACGTCCTGGATCTTGCGCCGTTTCCACTCGTCTTCCCACGAAGCCTTGTTGGCGATGAACTGCGTATTCGATTCCAGCACGGTGTCGATAATGCGCAGCTTGTTGGCGCGCAGCGACGAGCCCGTCTCGGTGACTTCGACAATCGCGTCGGCCAGCACCGGCGGCTTCACCTCGGTCGCGCCCCAGGAAAACTCGACCTTCGCGGTGACGTCGAACTTTGCCAGGTAGCGCTTGGTGGCGCCCACCAGCTCTGTCGCGATGATCTTGCCCTGCAAATCTTTGGCGCTTTGGAACGGCGACGATTCCGGCACCGCGAGAACCCAGCGGACTTTGCCGAAGCTCTGCTTGGCGTAGATGAGATCGGCGACCTTTACGACGTCGGCATCGTTCTCCACTACCCAGTCATAGCCCGTCAGTCCCGCGTCGAGCACGCCGTCTTCGACGTAGCGGGCCATCTCCTGCGCGCGGATCAGCATGCACTCGATTTCGACGTCGTCGATCGAGGGGAAGTAGCTCCGGATCGACACTTGAATGTTGAATCCCGCGCGACGAAACAGATCGACGGTCGCGTTCTCGAGACTGCCTTTGGGAATGCCCAGCTTGAGCTTCATTACTTGCCTCCGTACACTTTCTTCGGATCGTAAGTTTGCGCTTCAGTGACCTTCCAGGCCCCGCCTTCCAGCGTGCGGAAGAAGCAGCTCTCGTAGCCCTCGTGGCAGACGCCGGGGCCGTTCGCTTCCACCTGCAACAGGACGCAATCCTTGTCGCAGTCGGTCTGAATCGACTTCACAACCAGCGTGTGCCCGGAGCTCTCGCCCTTCATCCACAGCTTGTTGCGCGAGCGCGAGTAAAAGACGGCGCAGCCGGTCTCGACCGTCTTCGCGAACGATTCCTCGTTCATGAAGCCGACCATGAGCACCCGCCCGCTTTTGGAGTCCTGAATGATGGCGGGGATCAGCCCGCCGGTCTTAGCAAAATCGAGATCCATTCCAGTCGATTCCTTCAAAAATAGAGATCCAAAAACAAGACGGCCCGCTCCCTGGTCGGGGGCGGGCCGCTTCGCTGAAGTCCTTCAATCTTCGCTCAGGACACAACGAGACCGCCCATCCCATGATGATGGTGATGATGGCGGGTGCTGTTGGGAGCGATCTGCATGAAATTTGAGGATAACACGAGAGGCCGGTCCCCAGCCATGCCGGGTTGCCGCCTGAGCGCGTGCGGGAGGTTGGCGATTCAGAGCGGCAGCGGACTGCGCAGCGGGACATACTCGAAATTGCCTGCGTCCAGACCCTCCGCCGCCACGGTCCGCATGCACTCTGACGCCGATGCGCCCAAGGCCCGGATTCGGCGCAACGGAATCGTCTGGGAGCTGTAAATCTCGAAGGCGGCCCAGAGGCCATGAACGGCCCGCCATTCCGAGGGCTTGAAGCTCTCGGGAGACCGGTTCAGAAAACGACTGGGATCAAGCTGGCGTGGCACCTCTCCCAGTGTAGCCCCGCCCGCCCGAAGCGATTGCGAACACCCCGCGCATTTCGCCGCGCCTCTGTGATAGATTGCAGACCGCGAAGAGTTCACAGCTTTGTTGGAGGTCCATATGGGCAACGAAACCGGGTCGGGGCGTCGCGAGTTCGTCAAGTCAGCCGCCGCGGCGGGCCTTCTCATTCTCAAGCCGGCGACCGTGTTCGGCTCGCAGGCCAACTCGACCGTCGAGGTCGGCCTGATCGGTTGCGGCGGGCGCGGCAACTGGATTGGTCCCTTCTTTCCGGAATACGCCGGCGCGCGGATCGTGGCGCTGGCCGACGTGATGCGGGACCACCTGGATTCGACGCGCGACAAGTTCAAGGTAGACGCCTCGCGCGCCTATTACGGGCCTGACGCCTATAAGGAACTGTCCCACTCGAAGCTCGACGGCGTCATCATCATGACGCCACCGTACTTCCATCCCGAAGAGGCGGAAGCAGCGGTCAAGGCAGGAAAGCATGTGTATTGCGCCAAGCCGATTGGTGTGGACGTGCCCGGATGCCTGAGCTACGGCGACACGGGCAAACTGGCTGCTCAGAAGAAGCTGACGTTCTGGACCGACTTCCAGACGCGCGCGCAAGAGGTGTACCAGGAAGCGGCCAGGCGCGTCCACCAGGGCGACATCGGCAAGCCGGCTTTCGCACAGGTCTTCTATTATGCCGGGCGTCCGTCGAAGGACAAGGGTTCTCCGGGCATGGACCCCGGCCAGCGCCAGACACTGAATTTCTACATGGATAAAGTCCTAGGCGGCGACATCATCGTCGAACAGAATATCCACGTCATCGACGTTGCCAACTGGTTCCTGCAAGGCCACCCCACCAAGGCCACCGGCACCGGCGGGCGCGCCGATTGGAGCGGGACCGGTTACGACGCCGGAGACGCCTGGGACCATTTCCAGGTGACCTACTGGTACGGCAACGACCTGCAGGCCGACTTCAGCTCGAACCAGTTGACCAACAGCTTCTCCGATCTGTGCGTGCGCGTCTTCGGCATCAAGGGCTGCGCGGACACGCACTATGGCGGGTCGCTGCGCATCACTGGGGACAACGCGTGGAAGGGCGCCGAAAAAGACGATACGTTCCGGCAGGGAGCCATCAACAACGTCAAGGCCTTCATTGCGAGCGTCCGCGAAGGCAAGGCGATCAACAACGCGGACCAGGCGGCCGACAGCAACCTGACGGCGATTCTCGGACGCATGGCGGCCTACCAGCAGCGTGTCATTACCTGGGAAGAAATGATGAAATCGAAGGAGCGCCTGCACGCGGACCTGAAACTCAAGTGGTAGCGCTCCGGCGAAGCCTCTGGAAACGAGACGCCCCGGGAAACGATGACGGAACGTAACGTACAACTGGGCCTCGGCCTGATCAACATCGGCATGAAGTGGGGCGCCCGGCCCGTGTCCGTGCCGGGCGAGGCCGAGGCAGTCGCGTTTGTCGAAGCGGCCTACGAACTCGGGTTCCGCTTGTTCGACACCGCGCCGTCGTATGGCGACAGCAGCGAGGTCAAACTCGGGATCTTTCTGAAGAACCTCAGTCGCGACGAACGCGGGTTGGTCACGGTGGCGACGAAGTTCGGCGAACACTGGGACAACGAGAAAGGCGCCGCGTATGGCGACCACTCCTACGACGCGCTCTGCCGCAGCGTGGAGCAGAGCCTGCGCCGTTTGGGGAGCATCGACCTGCTGCAACTGCATCGCACGACGGTCGAGGTCTTGCGAAGCGCGGACCTCGCCAAGGCGTGGGAGTTCGCGCTGAAAGCGGGCGTCAAGAAAATCGGTGTCAGCGCCAGCACGCCTGCCCCGGCGGCCTTGACGCTGGAGTTGGGCTACGGCGTGATGCAGATGCCGTACAACGTGACGCGCGAAGACATGGGACCGGTCTTTCGCGAGGCTGCGTCCCGCGGCGTCGAACTGCTGATCAACCGCCCGTATCAGGCCGGCGCGAGTCTGTATGATGAGGCCGGCCTCAGCCGCGCCGCACTTTTCGCGCACGTGCTCAGCGTGCCGTTTCAGGGTTGGGTTCTGACCGGGACCCGGTCGGTGGAGCATTTGAAAGAAAACCTTGGCGCCTTCCGCCAAGCTTTGGATCTGGTGGAACAAAATGAGCGAAAGACGAATTGAGAAGATTGAGACCGCGTGCGTGGCGCCCCGTTGGGGCTTGGTCCGTATGCTGACTTCCGACGGCATCGAGGGCTTCGGCGAGTTCACGCTCGAAGGCCATCTCGAGAGCACGCGCGCCGACGTTCGCGCCATGGCGGAGTGGTTCACGGGCAAGCCTACGGAGAATTTCAAGGGGCTGGTGCGCGGCTTCTTCGACCGCAGCTTCTACCATGGCGGCGGCGTCTTCATGAGCGCACTGGCAGGTATCGAAATCGCGCTGTGGGACATCGCCGGCAAAGCGGCGGGATTGCCCGTGCACCGCCTGCTGGGCGGCCGCGTGCGCGACCGCGTGAAGGTTTACCGCTGGGCCGGCGGCAACAACAATGCACCCGAGGCCGCGGCCGAGGAGGCTGCCCGCGTAGTGGCTGAAGGCGCTCGCGCCATCAAGATGAACGGCTGCCCGCCGCTCGCCGCGATCGACACCTACGGCGGCATTCGCGCGGCCGTGGCGCGAGCCCGTGCCGTCCGCGACGCGGTCGGTCCGGACGTCGATATTGCCTACGACTTTCATGGCCGCGCGAACGTGCCCATGGCGCGCCGACTGGCCAAGGAACTCGAGTTTTCCAACCCGCTCTTCTATGAAGAGCCCGTGCGTCCGGACTACAACCGCTGGCTGCGGGACGTCACCGAAATTACGCACGTGCCCATCGCGGTCGGCGAACGCATGACGACGGTTGCCGAGTTCAGCGACGTGATCGCCGCCCGCTCGGCGCACGTCCTGCAGCCCGATGTGGTCCATGTGGGCGGCATCTCGAACACGGCGGAGATCGCCGGAATGTGCGAGGCGAACGCCATCTCCATCGCGCCGCACTGCCCGCTCTCGCCCATCGCCTTCATGGCCTGTCTGCAAGTCGTGGTGCAATCGCGGGCCGGATGGATTCTTGAGTGGGCCAAGGGTATTCACTACAACGCTCACGGCGCAACCGGCCGCGTCGATCCGTGGCTGCGCTACATCCATCCGGACGACTGGCCGCGGTTCGACGTCGACGCCGACGGGCATCTGGCGGTGCTCGACACGCCGGGCCTCGGTGTCCGCATCAATTGGGACGAAGTCCTAAAGGCCGACGGCACCGGCGAAAGCTGGAAAGACGAGGAAATGCGTCTGCCCGACGGCACGCTTGCCAACTGGTAGGAGTCTTCGTCGCCATCCGGCGTGCGCCACAGTCAGGATTGGAACGCGCCGAGCGCTTCACCCAGACGGCGCAACTCTTCCGGCGTGGAATCGTTGGGCACCGAGCAGCCCGGCGTGACGATCAGGCGTTTTCCCGCATCGAGCACGGCCAGCCGGATGTCTTCCCGCAACTCCTCCACCGAGCGGTTGCGGTATTCGCGATGGTCCAACCCGCCGACGATCGCACCACGGATGGTGTGCCAGTTATGCCGCACCAGTCGCATCGAGTAACGGGTCTCATGCATTGAGTAGTTGAACCCGGAGATCTTCCAGCCGGTGGCCTCCGCAAAGTAGCCGACATAAACCTTCGGGCCGTGCAGGTGGATGATATTCAGCGGCGCCTCGGCGACCGCCTGGAAGATCATCCTGTCAAACGGTTCGCTGAACTTCGCGTACTCCTCGCGCGTCAGGATACCCTCCTGGGCATTCGCAATGGCCAGAAAGATGCCCGCCGCACCTCGTTTCATCGCGGCCTTGGCGTGGTTGATCTCCGACTTGGCTATCGCCTGGAGCGCATCGAGCAGCTTCTGGGGCTGCTCCTTGCGCAGTTTCTGAACTTCCGCCGGGGAACTGAGCTTCTCCGCGATATTCCACGGATTGAACAGCGTCTCGACGAAATAGGCAGCGTTTCTGCCGTCCTCTTTCAACCCGCTGCGAATCAGTTCCAGGGCTTTCAACTGTTCCGGGAACGGGTTCTCCACCTGCTTCAATTCATGCCACACACCGGCGGGTTTCGGGTAGGGGAAGTCGCTCATTACCTTCACCAGGTCGGTGCGGTAGTCGCGATGAAACTGGAGCGTTGCGCGGGCGTGCGCTTCCGCGCCCTGCTGCTCCAGACCGAAGTGATGCCACAGGCTGAACGGCGGACGATCCGCTCTCGCATCCCGCAGCGCGGCTTCGATGCGCTCCCTGGGGGTCATCGCCGCCCCGCGCGGCAGCGCCGGCGCGGCCGAGGCGAGCAGGAACGAACGGCGGGTCAAATCGGACATCTGTGGCAACCCTCCCGTAGCCATGTCGTGGACTGTTGCGGCCCTCAACGTGAGCTTAACGCGTAAGCGTCCCCGTCCGGACGGGGTCCGCGCGCCACCGGGGGGGGAATGGCCTCCCTCCCGCACGCTTCAGCGTGGACTCGCGAGCGAGCCCACGGCGCCAGGTGGAGTTCAGTTCCCGGACGCCTTACGCTTCACGGGAATATCCAGGCGTTTGATTTTCTGGTTGAGGGTCGATAGCGGAATCTTCAACTGGGTTGCGGCTTCCGTTTGGGAGTAGCCGCACTCCTCGAGCGCGTCGATGATGATCCGGCGCTCGTAGTCGGCCACGGTCTCAAAGAGAGAGGCTCCGGCCGGCAGTTTCCCGTCGGGTCCCGGCGCGGTCCGCACGCCGGTGGAGTGCAACACCTGCTCGGGCAGTACACTGGCCGGAACTTCTTCGCTGATGGCCAGAACCACCGCGCGCTCGATCGCGTTCTCCAACTCGCGGACGTTTCCGGGCCAGGTGTAATCCATCAGGATGTGGGTTGCCTCGGGCTCGAAGTGCAGCAGCGACCGTCCTTCCGGCGACAGGTACTTCTCGTTCTCCCGGCAATACACGTCGAAGAAGTGCTCGACTAGGCGGGGCACGTCCTCCTTGCGGTCTCTCAGGGGCGGCAGCGGGATGTTGATGACATTCAGCCGGTAGTACAGGTCCTGGCGGAATCGGTTCTCTTCCACCATGCGTGACAGGTCGGCGTTGGTTGCGGCAATGACGCGCACGTCCACCTTG
>Ga0315272_10001976_pt1 | contig 10113 bp, 8 predicted proteins | sample C3_middle_MG_FD_203918 | JGI IMG/M metagenome (GOLD analysis project Ga0315272, IMG submission 203918) | Sediment microbial communities from Yellowstone Lake, YNP, Wyoming, USA - C3_middle | ecosystem: Environmental > Aquatic > Freshwater > Lake > Sediment | place: USA: Wyoming | collected...
CATGCGGACCACCTTCGCCTCCGGCAGGAGCTGCAGCACCTCGTGCTCAATGCGCTGAGTGCCGAAACCTATCGGGCGCAGGGAGGGGGAATGGCAGGCCGGGCATTCCACGGGGATGGCCCGGTTGGCTCCGCACCAATGGCATTTAATCCGGTTTTCCGCGGAGTGCACGACCATGCTGGTGGAACATTCTGTGCAGCGCAGGGGGGATCCGCAGGCGGCGCAGAGCATGGTGGAGGCGAACCCCCGCCGGTTTAAAAACAGCAAAGCCTGTTCGCCCCTGGCCAAAGTATCCTTGAGTGCGGCCGCCAGTTTTTCCCCGATTATCGTGCCGGATGGTTCCCGGTTCATCGGGACAACTTCGACCAGCGGCATCGGGGTATGGTCGATGCGTTCCGGCAGAGTCAGCAGGGTAAACCGCCCTTTTTTCGCCTGGGCAGCCGACTCGAGCGAGGGAGTCGCCGAGCCCAGCACCACCGGGCATCCCTCCAGTTTCGCCCGCACCAGCGCGCATTCGCGGGCATGATAGAAGGGCACATGCTCATCCTGCTTGTAGGCTGACTCGTGCTCCTCGTCCACAACAAATAATCCGGGTGATACGGCGGGAGCAAAAACGGCGGAGCGCGCCCCGATGATGATGCGGGGACCCCGGCGGACTTCGTCCAGGCTGTCGGTGCGCTCCTTCCCGGTCAGCCGGCTGTGTAAGACTGAAACCCGGCCGGGGAACCGGGCGGAAAACCGGGACACGATCTGGTAGGAAAGCGCGATTTCCGGGACGAGAATAATTGCGCTGCGGTTCATTTCCAGCGCAGCTGCCGCAGCGCGCAGGTAGACTTCGGTTTTTCCGCTCGCGGTAACGCCATGGAGCAGGAACACCTCGTGGTGTTGGGCTTTTACCGCTTTCACAACTGACTCCAGCGCCGCTGATTGCGCCGGGGTGGGCCGGGGAATCCGTTCGCCTTCGGCGTGGATTTCCGGTTCGGCCTCTTCTGCCGCTGCTTTTTTCTTCCGCTTGGGTGCGGGAGCGCGGGAATGGGCGGGCATGGCGGCGCGCAGGACGAGTCCCGCCGAGGCGAGGTAATAGTCGGCGGCCCATTGCAGGAACTTCATCATGGGCGGGTCGTAGAAGGGGGCGAGATCCAGCACCTCGATGATGGGGCGGGCCTTGAATCCTTCGGGGGCCTTGGTGGAAATATCCACCACGATGGCTACCGCATTTCCCTGCCGGAGCGGAACGCGCACGCGCATTCCCGGCGCAATCAATCCATGAAATTCAGGTGGAACCGACCAGGTGAGCGGTTTACCGAGGGGCTGGGGCAGGAGGCAGTGGGCGTAAACGGCGGCTTCTCCGGTCGTAATATTCGGGAAGGGGCTCAAGCCTTGTCCGCGTCAAGGCGTTTCTTCAGGAATTTCAGGTCATCTTCCAGCACTTTTTTGTTGGCGCCGGAACGGCAGGCAGCGGATGGATGATATACCGGCAGGACCTCGAAGTCGGGAAGCTGGTGCCATTTTCCCCGCAGCTGGCCGATGGGCTTGATGGTTTTTAAGACCGACTGTGCGGCGAAAGTCCCCAGGGCGACCACATACTTGGGGGCGAGTATCTTCATCTGCTTTTCCAGGTAAGGCGCACATTTTTCAATCTCATCCGGCAGGGGATTGCGGTTCTCGGGAGGGCGGCATTTCAGGACATTACAGATGAAATAGGAGTCACGGCTGAGATTCAGGCTGGCCAGGATGCCGTCCAGCATTTTGCCGGATGCGCCCACGAAGGGGAGTCCCTGCGTATCCTCCTGCTGGCCGGGGGCTTCACCGATGAAAACGAGCGGGGTGTCCGCCTTACCCATTCCATAAACGAAACAATTGCGGGTTTTCCCCAGCGGGCAGAGCTGGCAATTTTTGCTTTCATTCCAGTGTTTGAGCAGTTCGCGTCCCTTGCTGGTAGCTTCCGGATTGATGATTCCGGATTCGTGGCGTCCCACCGGGGGCTTCGACCCCGCCGGTGCGGCCGCTGGTTTGGCTGCTGCCGCATATTGGGTGGGTGCTGTTGCCGGGGCGGTTGGGGTCCACTGCCGGGGGGCTACCGGAATAGCGGAGGCGGCGAACCCCTGATTGGTTGGCTGGTTCTGGCGGTATTGGGGGGGCACCACCGGACCGGACTGGATGGGGCGTGATGTCTGGCTGTTTTTTTTCGTTGTCAGGAACAGCGTGGCATCACGGTCTTCCCAGCGGGAGCGGACAAATTGGCGCAGGGCATCAGTCGCCCTCCGGTTATTGTTTTCTCCGTTTTCGTTCATCGTTCGATTTCTGTCGGGAATAGCATCTTGTCTTTTTCCGCCTTCATTATCTCCAATCCGAGCACCAGAGAGAACCGGTGGAGATATCCGCCGGGTGAGGCGGGCGCAAAGGCATAGTCGAGCCGGGTGTCCAGTTTCCCGGGATAACGCAGGCGGGAGCCGAATCCGATGGTGGGATGCAGTCCATCCATACCGGCGCGCAGGGTGATTCGCTGATGGGCGTCCCATTCCGCCCCGAATCCCCGGCGTGGATAGGGTCCGGAGAGCGGGCCTCCATCGGCGGTTATCCGCCAGTTCCCGTTATCCCAGCAGGCGCCCAGCCTCATTACGGGGTCGATATCCTGGGTGGGCTGCACTTTCCAGTCCATCGAGGGCTGGAGATAGTCCCGCAGAACCACTGAGAGCATCAAGGGTTTGTAGGGACGGTAGGAAAATCCCAGATCACTGCTGTATCCGGTGCCCTGCTCCCTCCCGATGGTTTCCACCAGGAACTTTACCGACATGCCCATCCAAATCGGCGGAAGCAGGTGGGAGCTGACGCCCAGGGAGAATGCCTGGGACTGCGCGGAGACGGTGGAATCGGGTTCCGCACTGTTTCCGCTCCGGTATTCAATATTGTTGCCTGCTCCGTAGGTGAGTATCCCCACGCCTATTGCCAGTTCGGGCTGGGGCCAGCCCGCCAGGCCAATGAAACTCAGGCCCTGGTTGTTGGGAAGGACGGCGGTGTCGGCACAAATGGCGAGTGGATGGTTGAGCCGGGACAGACCAGCCGGATTGGTGAAAATGGCGGTTGGTTCCGCATCCAGGGCGCAGATGGCCCCGCCGAGCGCGGCTTCCCGGGCACTGGTTTGCAGGGAGGCGAACCGGGCCGCACCCAGAACTGTTAGAGCGTCTGCCGGGCCGGCGTTGAAAATGATTACGGCTAATAGTGCCAGATACTTCATTTAATTATTCCTATGACCGACTTTAATTTCAGCGCTTCCGGATTGCCGGGAGCCAGCGCCAGGGCGCGGGTTAGCGACTTCAAGGCGGGGGCCTTTTTGCCGTGGAGGAATTGCGACCGGGCGAGCCTGACCCAGCGGGCCGGGCTGTCGGGATCCAGGCCAGCCGATTTTTCCAGGGCGTCTTCGGCATCGCGGGGCCGGCGGGATTTCTCGAACATGATGCCCAGTCCGGTGTATATGTCCGGATGGGCTCCCCCCATCGCGATGGCCCGGGAGTAGTCAGCGAATGCCTTGGCGTATTCACCCGTGGCGGTATGGAAATCACCCAGCCGGGCATGCAGTAAGGGGAGCGAGGGTGTCAGCAGGCGGGCTTTTTCCCAGGCCCGTCCGGCTTCGCGCCATTTGCCTGACCGGGCCAGGGCGTCGCCTTTGCTGGCCAGTTCCGCAAGAAGTGGCGGCTCGTCGAGGGCGATGGTCCGTGGCTCCCCTTGGGGAGTCAGCTTTAACGCATATTCGCGTGTTCCATTATTGAAGACTCGTGGTTCCCGCGTGAATATTCTCCAGAACATGATGAGCCGGTCGCTGGTTTCGGGAGTCCACCGGTATTCTTGCCCCGCAGGCGTGGAGCTAAAGGTGACGGAAATCCGGGAATATCCCATTTGGGCAAGCTGGCGGGAAAGCCCGGCCGCATCAGTTGATGATTCGATGGATTGAATTAGTCCGGGGGAGTTGGCGGGAAGTTCCAGTGTCCGCCCCCCGCATCCGGCCAGCAGGAGGACCAGGGGAATCAAATAAATGCGCATTAGTGGATTACCGCCACCTTGACGACGGTGCTGGATGAGCCCGCCTTGATGGTCGCAAAATAAACCCCATTGGGCACGGTCCGCCCGCCGGAATCTGTCCCATCCCAGCGGAGCTGGGAGTTGAAGTAGAGGTCGAGATGAGCGGCCTCTCCGGCGGTGTATTTTTTCGTCCAGAGGATATTCCCGAGCATGTCGCGTATTTCCAGTGAGAGGGAGCGCCCCTGCAGGTTCCTGACCACGAAGGCGGTGCCCCGGTCCAGGCGCGGGGAGAACGGGTTGGGATAGTTGTAGGCGGAGATGCTGTCCGTGGGCGGCTGGTTTATCCCGCCGGAAAGCGCCCGATACATATTGATGCGCCCATACCCGGTTAATTCATTCCAGCCCAGTCCGCCAATCGGGTCGGCGGAGCTTTCCATGATGCGAACCACATCGGCATTCGAGAGGCCGGGATTTTGTCCCAGGATGACGGCGGCCAGTCCGGAAACAAAGGGGGCAGAGGCGGAAGTCCCGCAGGCGATGATTTTGTCGTCTTGGAAGGAAATACCAAGGCTGAGGATGTCGGTGGCGTAGGTTAGTGAACAGTTACCGCCGGGCGCGACGAGGTCCACCATGCCGCCATAATTTGAAAAGGCGGAGCGGTGGTCGGTGCTGTCGGTGGAGCCGACTCCCACTACATACGGGTAATTGGCTGGATATGATTCCCCCCTGATTCCCTCGTTGCCGGTCGCGGCGATCAGGATAGCGCCCATGTTCCAGGCCGCCTCCATGGCTTCGGCGCCATATTGGGTTCCCGGAGCGCAGGTGCCGTCTGAACGGCATGAGCCCACACTCATATTGATGACCCGCGCCCCATGGGCGACGGCCCAATTCAGCCCGCTGACAATCCCGAATTCATCCCCGGTTCCGTCTGCCCGGAGGATTTTTATCGGCATCACCTTGGCGTTCCAGGCGACTCCGGCGATTCCGCATGTGCCTACACCGTTACTGTCATTGTTGTTGGAGGTGGCGGCGGCGATTCCGGCCACGAAAGTGCCGTGGAATTCGTCATCTTCGGTGGAACCTCCGGGGGTAACGATGTTGGTACCGGCGACGACTTTTCCAGCCAGATCAAAATGGGTGGAGTAAATCCCGGTATCGAGGATGGCAATGATAATTGAGGCGTCGTTAACGCCCGATAAAGTTCTCGACCAGGCTTGCGTGGCGCCAATCTGGTCCAAACCCCATTGATGTCCAGCAACATATTCAGCATCATTGGGAAGCAGGGTCTTATGAACAATAATGTTGGGTTCCGCCAGTTCAATGCGGGCGTGCTTCTTCATCTTCTCGATGGCCTTCTCCACAGTTAACCCGGGAGGGAGTTTGAGTTTCTTGACCCGCAGGGAGGAAATTTCCCCGGCAACATGCGCCCCATTCTCGTCGAGGAACCGCTGCTGTTCGGCGGCCGGTGTGTTATCCCGGAACCGGACCACCACTTCATCCGGGCGGTGGTCAGCAGGGGAGGAACTGGCCAGCAGGGCGAGCACGAGAGCGGTGGTGATTGCGCCGAATCTCTTCATGGCGGTTTATTATCGCATTAAGAGGAAGGCTCTCAGTGGTCAACCAGAACATAAAAGCTTTCAGCGCTCATCATTCAGCTCTCAGCCGGAATATTATATCTGCGCCCCGTTTGGCTGAACGCTGATTGCTGATAGCTGACCGCCAGCATTGTTCTATGCGTTTATTAAGCCAGCCAGGAGCCGGAATCGAACCGGCGACCTACGGTTTACGAAACCGTCGCTCTACCAACTGAGCTATCCCGGCATATTTTAAAAAGACCGTCCCGCTAATCCAATAATACCAGCGAATCCTTACCTGCTACTTCCCCGCCCGGAATATGCTCCGGAATCTTACCAAACCATGCGCTCTACCAACTGAGCTATCCCGGCAAATTTTTAAGATCTATTCTGTCATCCAGATTGTAGCGGTGTTCCGGGGCCTTCTCCAGCCCCCCTTATGATTATTTCGGCGACAAATCCCGGCCATCTGCCGGAACAACCCGTTCCACCTCGCGCAGGTCGGGTCCGCCGATTTTATTGTCATGCCAGGCAATCCATCCGGCCGCCAGCAGGGCCAGTCCCGCCGTAGTGGCCTGATAGGGCACGGTGAACCGGACATCGCCCTTCTGGATGGCGGCTGAAACTCCCAGCATGAATATTCCCGAATAGAGTGAGGTGAAGGGAAGTGATATGAAGAATACTGTTTCGTATCTTCTGGTTGTCGATTCAGAGAAGGGTGTTTCGGCATCCACGGCCCAGACTGATGTGGTCAGCATCAGGGCCAGCAGGAAGGACGAAATATATTTCATCCGCCGAATTTCGATATCAGGGAGGAGCTTCCCCCCAGTACCTGCATGCGCTCTTGTGCATCCGTCCGGCGCGGATTATCCGCGGGGGCGATGTCCAGGAAGTTTTTCAGGAATTCTTTGGCCTTGGCATCTATGCCATGGTCCATGCATTGGCATCCGGCCATGTAAAGGGAATTGATCTGGGTCTTGTCCAGCTCGAAGGCCTTGACATAGGCGGTGACCGCCTCATTCCAGAGTCCCTTGGCGTTGAATGCTCCGCCGAGCCCATAACGCACGGCGCCATTGGAGGGGGCAAGTTCCATCGCCTTTTGGGACACCCGGATGGCGTCATCGGGCCGGCCTTTTTTGGCATAGGCCAGGGAGAGGTTCATATAACAGGGGACAAAGTCGGACCTGGCGGCTATTGCCGCTTCATATGCCTCGATAGCCTCAGGGAATTTGCCCAGCTTGTAAAAATCCATCCCCGTCTTGTTTAGTTCATCCGGTGTAGGCATCGTGAGCGTATTGTAGCCCGGATTATTTGAAATTTTCCACGCATTTCAGGAACTATCCGCCCATAAGGGCATCGACTTGGTCCATTTGGTGCCTCGCTTTGGGCTAACCCATCGCTCCCGAGCCCCCTCTTTGCTAGAATTATGCTGTTCTGAGCGTTAGAGCGGACGTGGTGAAACTGGCAGACACGCAAGCTTGAGGTGCTTGTCCTCGCAAGGGGGTGCAGGTTCAATTCCTGTCGTCCGCACCAACGCCCCGGATACCTCTCCGGCAGGCAATTCAGGGGGATTCCAATGGAATCCCCCGTTTTGTTTTCCGCTCCTTTGCCATCGATGTTCCCACCCCGGCCGGGGTTGCCCGGATATGCCGGGTATTGGCGGGTTTAATGCCGCATTGGGTGCTGATGGCCGGGTTTGTTAATATGTAAATCCCCGGGCGAATAAATCTGGGGATGATGCGCCGGGCGGCTAGCTCAGTGGTTAGAGCACTTCCCTTACAAGGAAGGGGTCACAGGTTCGAGTCCTGTGCCGCCCAGTCTTCATCGTATAAACCGAAAAAGGAGAACGAACATGAATACGAATATGCGACACGGCGTCCTCGTCGCGGCCGGATTGGCCGTGGTGCTGGCGGGTTGCGGAGGGGGAGCAGCAGTTAAACAGGCCGACAAGGTGAATGCGGTTGCCGCAGCCTCAAGTGCTGCGCCATCGGCGGAACCTGCTCCGGCGCGTGACCCGAAGAACGCCTTGGTGGCGGTGGTTACGACGGAGAAGGGAACCATCAAGTTTGTCCTGATGAACCAGAAGGCCCCAGTCACCGTGGCGAATTTCGTCAAGCTCGCGGACGCCGGTTTCTATAACGGCCTGACCTTCCACCGGGTTGTTCCCGGGTTCGTGGCCCAGGGTGGCGACCCCAAGGGTGATGGTTCCGGCGGACCGGGATGGACCATCAAGGGCGAGTTCACCGATATGCCGCACTTGAAGGGTGCCGTGGCCATGGCCCGCACCAATGATCCTGATTCGGCCGGCAGCCAGTTTTACATCTGCCTCGAAGCCACTCCGTTCCTGAACGGCAATTACGCCGTGTTCGGTTATGTCCTTGAGGGAATGGATGTGGTCAGTTCGATCCAGGTGGGCGACCGCATGCGCGAAGTAAAGATAGAAGAAATGTCGCGTGACAAGATTCCGGGCTGGGTTCCGAAATGAGCGGAGAGCAGGCTTACGGCCTCGTCATAGACGACGCCGAACCAGAACTACAGAAACAGGTCAGCGAGGCGCTGGCGACATACGCCGCCCCGTCGCGCGGACCGCAGGATGATTTAATGAAGGCGACCAAACTGAAGGGCGCCTATACGGCGATTCAGGATTGGTTGTTGGGTCAGGTTCTTCCGGCGCTCAATGAGGCCCAGTGGTTATTCCTTTCCACTGGCGCGCTTGGCGACAGGATTCCCCTTGGCGCGCAGGGCACCGCAGAATTATTGCCGGAGGGGACTTACGCCATGCTGGAGGCATCCCGGAATGCCAAGGCGCAGCGGCCTCCGTGGGCGGCCGTCATTCTCGACTTCGAGGACCGGGTCAACGCCATTGCGAAGGGTGAACTGGTCGGAATGGACCAGTCAGGAAAGCGCCGGGGCAAGCCGACCAAGGTGCTCGGGGCGGAACACTTCAAGGGCAAGGTGCAGAACCGGCTGGAGAATGCGGTATTCGAAGTGAAGGAACTGCTTTCCCAGGTGGAGATTGCTTTGGGCACATTTGCACCCCTGCGCGAGGAGACTGTTTTCCGGGGCGCCAAAATAAACCTGGAAGTCCTGAAGAAATTTACCGCTATCGCTTCTAACACTGTTTCACGTACTGAGGCGGAAGCGAAGTTCCTGGCCTCGGCGGGTGAAAAAACCAGCGGACTAATCACCTCGATGAACACGCTGGGGCAGTCGCTGACGCAGGCGGGCAGTGTCCTGGCTACCAGCACCGACTCGCTCAGCTCCAAGATTTATGAGCTCAAGGGTGCTCTGGAAGAGAAGGAAAGGCTGGAAAAGGGTGAGGATATCGCGGCGGGCGGAATGTTCGACAGCGATACCATAACCTCCATCCGGCACGATGCCGACACACTGGCCCAGTTCATGGTCCGGGCGGCGGAAGCCTCGGAAAGCAAGGTTTCTTTCACTGGTTCGCGCGTATTGGTCAAGGAGCAGTGGCAGACTTTGGAGGGCGCCAAGCCCGCCGACTGTATTGCCACCGTTACGAGTGTGGTCGCCGCCCTCGAAAAGATTGCGAAGATACATGTGAATGTTTTCCCGCGCGATCCTGACGGGCACCTGATGCTACCGACCATCCTTATCGAGCCCATCCGCAACTACATTGAGTGGTTCGATGACCGTTTGGCTATTGCGTTGGTCAGCGGGGAAACTCCCAAGCGCGGACCCAAGGTGAGCCTGACTCCCTTGGAAGTGCATATCCTCCGTATGTGCGGTGTTTTCCTTTCCAAGGACCCGCTTTATGACTACCGCGGGGAGATGAACATCGGCACCTTCATCGGGGACTATTCCGGGAAGACCGAGAAAAAGACCTCCGTTAAGTGGTCGGGTGAGAACAAGAAGTTCTCCATGGCCTCCACTTCGGAAGTTGTGGACGGAGCGTCGCGCGCCGAGGCGGTGCAGGACTACATCGACTGCGTGTTCGCCTTTGCCAACGGACTCCAGCCCCCCATGAAGCTGTCCAAGCGGAAGGTGGCGGTCATCCTGCGTTACTGCGTGATTGAGAGCGTGGAGCGCACCATCGCGCTTACCCTCATGAATGTGGCCCAGCATGAACCCAATGAGGCCAAGGAAACCATCCTGAAACACATTAAGAAGGAAGAGGAGGCCCGCGCCGCCGTCATCAAGTGCTTCAAGGACCCCCAGTTGGCAAGGGTATTGGGCGACCAGGACTTCTTCGTCAACAGGATGTTCGGAAAGCAGTAGGAGAAGCGGTACTGATTTGGAAACGGGGCGCCCTAATCGGCGCCCCGTTTTTTGTTTATTTTCTGATGTCGGCGTTGTTCGAGATGTGGGAAACAGCCGCTTTAAATTTTCCGTATTGGTGCAATTCAATCCATTCGCTCTCGTCCCGCAGATATCGTTTGAGTGCTTCCCTGACTATTTCCGAAAGGGTTTTACCCTTATGTCGAGCCGTAGTGATGGTGTCGCGGTACAAGGAGCGGGGAATTGAAATTGTCATTGTTCTGTTGGAGCGGATTGTATA
>Ga0315272_10001977_pt1 | contig 10113 bp, 10 predicted proteins | sample C3_middle_MG_FD_203918 | JGI IMG/M metagenome (GOLD analysis project Ga0315272, IMG submission 203918) | Sediment microbial communities from Yellowstone Lake, YNP, Wyoming, USA - C3_middle | ecosystem: Environmental > Aquatic > Freshwater > Lake > Sediment | place: USA: Wyoming | collected...
CGGCGGGCCGAATGACGCACGACCACGATCACGCGCCGGCCAACTTCGGCCGCGCGTTCGCCATCGGGATCACGCTCAATGTCGGCATCGTGCTGGTGGAGGCGATCTACGGCTGGCGCGCGGGCTCACTGGCGCTCCTCGCCGAAGCCGGGCACAACCTGAGCGACGTGGGCGGCCTGGTGCTGGCGTGGGGCGGCATGGCGGCGAGTCGGCTGCGGGCGGACGATCGCCACACCTACGGTTGGCGGCGCGCCTCCATCGTCGCCAGCCTTGCCAACGCGATGTTCCTGCTGCTCGGGATGGGAGCGCTGGCGTGGTCGGCGATCCAGCGACTGCTCACCCCGACGCCCGTCGAAGCCCGCACGGTGATGGTCGTCGCGGCGGTCGCCATCCTGGTCAACGCGGGGACGGCCGCCATGTTCGCGTCCGGCCGCAAGGGCGATCTCAACATTCGCGGCGCGTACCTGCACATGGCATCGGACGCCCTGGTGTCGGCCGGTGTGGTGCTGGCCGGCGCCCTGTACCTGTGGAAGGGGTGGACGTGGATTGACCCTGCGGCGAGCCTCATCATCGCCGTCGTGATCGTCGTCGGCACCTGGTCGCTGTTCAGGCAGTCGCTGCACCTGCTGTTCGACGGCGTACCTGAGCATTTGGACGTCGCGGTCATCCGAGCGCGCCTACTGGCCCTGCCCGGCGTGCAGGCCATGCACGACCTGCACGTCTGGGCCCTGGGGACGTCGGAACCGGCGCTCTCCGTGCATCTGGTGACTGGGCCTGATGCTCCGTCAGGCGACACGCTGCTGCGCACGGTGGCTGATGAGCTGCACGAGCAGTTCGAGATCGTGCACGCCACGGTGCAGCTCGAATCGGAGGCCTTTGCTCAGGCGTGCGCGTTGCGAATGCGGGGCGTCGTACCCTCCGCCGTGTCCGTGGGAGGCGCGGCCAGCACCGGGAGCGGGTAGCGACCATTCGGCGGCTGGATGGGTGACGGCCGGTAGGGTAGACTTGCCCGCGTGGGGCCGCCGCACGCTCGGATGGCGGAACTCGCAGACGCACGGGACTCAAGAATCTGAGATGGTCAATACACCTCGGGCCCCGGGACGCGCGATTCTGCAGGTGTTTCGGAGGGAGAATGGCGCTTGGGGCCGGCGACGGACCCCAACCCGGTGTAGACGCTGGTGGACGTTTGTTGACTACTGTTTGGCAGAGTCTGCCGAGTTAGTCCCGTGAGTCTGGCTTCCGTCGGCGGTCACACGCGAGGGGGATCTGGCGAGTGACGTGATGCTCGGCGCCGGCATCGGGACCGTGGCGGGGCAGGTCCTGGTCCGGGCGCATCACGACGACCGGTGGACCGGCATTGACCGCTGGCTCCTGCCGAGCGGTGTCTCGCGAGGCGACCGGGGAGAGATGCTGGTGCGGTGGCAGTGGCGCTGAGTGCAGCATGCGGAACACTCGTGTTCTACCGTGTCCTCTTTTTGGCGCAGGGCCCCGATGTCCCCGTCGCAATGAAGCCCGGGTGCGTGTCAGGACGTCACGCTGCCGCTGGATCGCCCCCCATTCCGCAGGGTATTGAGCCGCCATGCCGCATATCGGACTTGTCACGTCGGTCATCATCGCGGCCGTTGCGCTGCTGGCGTCCACCCTCGCGGCGGTTACCGGCTTTGGTGGGGCGGCCGTGCTCCTCCCGGTCCTCGTCATCGCGTTCGGGGTTCGCGACGCGGTGCCGATCCTGACCGTAGCGCAGTTGATCGGAAACGGAAGCCGTGTCTGGTTCAACCGGCAGGACCTCGACTTGCATGTGGTCGGCTGGTTCTCTCTCGGCGGCGTGCCGCTCGCGCTGATAGGCGGCGTGCTCTTCGCGCGGGCACCACTCGGCGGCCTGACCCGGCTGCTGGGCCTCTTCCTGTTGCTCATCGTTCTCTGGCGACACCTGCGGCCACCATCCACCGCCCGGCTTCCGCTCCGGGCGTTTGCCCTGGTTGGCGCCGGCGGCAGCTTTCTGTCCGCCCTGCTCGGCAGCGTCGGGCCGCTGATGGCACCGTTCTTCCTCGCCTATGGCCTGGTCAAGGGCGCGTACATCGGCACCGAGGCGCTCGCGACTGTCGTGATGCACGTGACGAAGCTGGTGGCGTACCGCGACGCGGCCGTGCTGCCGAGGTCGAGCATTGTCGCGGGCCTTTCGATAGCGCCACTGATGATCGGTGGTTCGTGGATCGGCAAGCGAATCGTCGACCGGCTCCCGGCGCAGGTATTCGTGATTCTCATCGAGCTCACGATGACGGCGGCCGGACTCCTGTTCCTCATCCGCGGGCACTGATGGATCCCCGCGCTCCCGGGCCTCGTTCATGACATCCACCAAATCAGCACCCGCGTGGCGCCGACGTGTGACCAAGGGCGTCGGGGCCATCCTGCTCGCGTTCCTCGTCGGCGCTGCCGGCTGGGCCGGCTATCTCCGGCTGTCGGGCAACATCCACACGGTCGATCCCGGCGTGGCGTACCGCTCCGCCCAGTTGTCGCCGTCGCAACTCGCCGATCTGGTACAGGCCAGGCACCTGCGCGCGGTCATCAACCTGCGTGGCGCAAGTCCCGGCAGCCGGTGGTACGACGATGAGCTCGCCGTCACCACGCAGGCGGGCGTGCAGCACTTCGACCTGCACCTGTCCGCCAACGCCGAGCCGAACGACTCCCTCGTTGCGCAGTTGCGCCGCTTGCTCCGCGACGTACCGAGGCCATTCCTGCTCCATTGCGAGGGTGGCGCCGACCGCGCAGGACTGGCGTCCGCACTGTACGACCTCGACGTCCTCGGCCTCGCGCCCGAGCTCGCCGACCAGCAGCTCACGTTTCGCTACGGGCACTTTCCGTGGCTGACCAGCCGGACGGGGGCGATGGATCGCACGTTCTGGAGGATCGCCGTCGCGACTGGGCGGCGCCCGGTGTCGCCGGCGCGTCACTGAGACGGCACTCTAGTGAGGATGCCTTGACCGCGCGCTGACTGGCCAGTCAGATTTCCCGTGATGGCGATGGAGTTCGCCGAAACCACCACCCGCGGCCTGGGCCTGCGCGGGGGTTGATGACTCCTGCTGGGCCGTTCACGGCCTGGCAGGGGTCTTCTCTATTCAGCGGGGTTTTCGCGAACACGTGACCATGAGCGCAGCACCTGCCGAATCGCCGCTTCCGTCAGCCACGCCGTCCTCGGTGGTCGCGGACCGGCTCGTGAGACTCGCCGCGCTCGCCGCCGCGCTTGACGCGCCCGCGCAGCACGACGATGCAGCGGCGCTCGCGGCGCGCGTGAGCGCGAGCCAGTTCTTCGTGGCCTGCGTCGGGCAGTTCAAGCGCGGCAAGTCCACGCTCATCGACGCGCTGCTCGGTGACGCCGTGCTGCCGCGTGGCATCGTTCCCGTCACCGCCGTGCCGACTGTGGTGCGCTACGGACTCCGGCGCGCGGCCCGCGTGCAGCTCCGGTCGCACGCCGGGGCGCCGCTCGCGGCGTGGCAAGACATTCCCGTCGAGGCGCTCGCTCAGTACGTCTCGGAGGAGCACAACCCGGCGAACGCAAAGCGCGTTGTCGCGGTGGAAGTGTTCGAGCCCTGCGCCCTTCTGGCGTCGGGCATGTGCCTGGTGGATACCCCGGGCCTTGGCTCGGTGTACGAGACGAATACGGCGGCAACGAAGGCCTTCATCCCGCAAGTCGCCGCCGCCTTGGTGGTGCTCGGCGCCGACCCGCCACTTTCCGGCGACGAGCTCGACGTCATTGCGCGCGTGGCGGAGGACGTCGAGGTCCTGGTGCTGGTGCTGAACAAGGCGGACCGCGTGTCGGCAGAGGAGCGTGAGGTGGCGAGCGAGTTCGCGCGCCAGGCCATCGAGCGGCGCATCCAGCGCGCGGTGCCTTTCCTGCTCCACGTCAGCGCCGCGGAGCGCCTGTCGGGCGAGGGGCCGCCGCGTGACTGGCCTCTCCTGGTTGCTGCGCTGGAGGCGCTGGCCCGGGAGTCGGGAAGCTCACTTGCCCTGGAGGCCGGGCGTCGCGGGACCGCGCGCGTGGCGCGGCAGCTTCTGGGGCAGGTGGCCGTGCAGCGGGCTGCGCTCGAACGCCCACAGGCAGAGACTGAGCAGTGGATGGCCAGTCTCGCGCGTGCAGTCGCGGCGGCCACGCGCGCGCTCGACGACCTCGCCTGCCTCTTCGCAGAGGAACAGCGGCAGCTCGCCCGGCGTTTCGCCGGCGAACGCCGCGAGTTCCTCTCCGTAGCGATATCACGGACCCGCGATGCGCTGGCCGGGCACCTCATCCGCATCGACGGATGGCGCGGCCCGGCGCTCCGCCGCCGGATGATGCACGCCGCGCAGGATGTCGCGCGGGATGAACTCTCCCGCTGGCTCGAGCAACAGGAACGCCTGGCGGATGCCGCATTCGACGAGGCGATGGTGCGCTTCACGATGGACGCCGAAAAGCTGTTCCGCGGGTTCGCGGCGTCGGGCGCGCCGGAACTTGAGCACCTGGAGGCCAGCGCCCAACTGGACCGGCAACTCCGCACGCCACCCGCGTTCAGGTTCAAGGACCTCATCCGCGTCGCCGAACCCGCGTCGCCGCTGCGCTACGCGGCTGACGTCGTGCTCGGCGCCCTGCGCCGGCGGCGCCCCTTCGAGCGTGACGCCCGTGACCTGCTCGACTGGCTGCTTGAGATGAACAGCGCCCGGGTGGAGAACGACGTGCTCGCACGCATCTCGGCAGGCAGGAGTGAACTCGAGGGCCGCGTGCGCGACGCACTCGGCGACGCGGCCGAACGAGCGCACTGCGTGCTGTTTCGCGCTGGCGCGTTGCGCGACGCCGGACTGGATGCGGTGCGGGCGGAACTCGCCAGGCTCCGCCAGCTCGAGCGCGACATTCGGGATGCGGCGCCCGGAATCGACGCCGCAACCAACCAGTGAGGAGCTTCACGTGACCGATTCACGCCTCAACCCGAACCAGGTCAACCGGGTGTTGAGCACGTTCGCCTACGTCGATGAGGTTCTGCAGGGCATCGAGCGCCTCACCGAGGCGCGCACGTCACCGTTCGATGCGGAGCGAAGCGACCTCACCGACGCCGACGCGGAATTCGTGCGCGACCTCGTGGCGCGTGTGCGCCAGCGCCTGCTCACGGCGCTCGATCAGCTCGGCATTGCCCGCCCCGAGCCCCGGCACTCGGCGCGGTGGCGAATCGAGACGTCACTCGGCTTCATCGACATCGCGCTCTCGGAACTCAACGAGCGCACGCTGCCCGGCTATGGCGCGGTGAACCCCGTGGGCGCCGCCGAACTGACGGCGCTCGCAAGCGGACTGCGGGACGTCGTGGCGCTCGGGCGTTCGCAATTGCACCGGCGCCCGGGCGCCTGATCCGCTCGCCCGCGGAACCGGACAGAGGCCCACCGCCCGGGCCAACGCCCCATCACTACGGAATCTCCGAGGCCTCCTCGATGGCCGGGATCGCCACGGCGGCCGGCACGGCTACGGGGGCGGGCGCGAAGAACCGCTGCGCAAAGAGCGTCGGGATGACGGCACTGCCGATGACCGTGGTCACCAGGATCGTGTACTGGTTCTGGCTGATCAGGTGATTGGTGAGTCCGAAGAGCGCGGAGATCGTCCCGAAGGTCAGCCCGGTGGACATCAGCAGCGTGGTGTACATCGCGTCGCGCCGCGCGAACGCGAAAGCCTTCGTCACCGGCATGACGCCGAGGAACTTCGCCGCGATCTTCACCACCAGGAACGCGAGGATCAGGCCGAAGCCACCCACCACCGCCGAGGCCTTCACGAACAATCCGGCCTTGATGAAGTAGAAGGGCGTGAGGATGGTGAACGCGATCGCGCGCATCCGGTCGATGAGCACCTTGTCGCGGACGAAGACGCCGGCAATCACCAGGCCGACCAGGTAGGCCGGCAACACCGCCTCGCTATTGGCGACCTTCGCCAGGCCGCCGAGGACAAAGAGCACCAGGAAGACGAACTTCAGTTCTGGCTCGCTCACGCGCTGCCCGACACTGGCGATGACGAAACGGGTCAGCCGGGGCAGGTACCAGAGCACGACGGCGGTGACGCCGACGAACAGCGCGAGCCACCCGTTGAAGTTCGCGAAGATGATGCCGAGGGCGAGCACCGTGCCGAAATCGGTGACGAAACACGCGGCGAGAATGAGCTTGCCCAGGTCCGCGCGATTCAGTCCCGTCTCCACCATGGTTGCGTACACCACAGCGACCGAGGTCGTGGAGAGGGAGATGCCGGCGATGAACGCGGCCTGCCGGTCCCAGTGCGCGATCCACCGCGCGAAGACCGCCGCGAGCACGAACGGTACGGCAAAGCTCGCCAGGCCGATGACCGTGGCCGGTTTCCAGTGCCGGCGCAGGGCCGCCGGCTCGATCTCCGCGCCGGCCAGGAAGGTCAGGAGGCCGGCGCCGAACGTGGCGAGAAAATCGATCCACTGCGTGGACTGCATGTGGAAGACGTTGCCGGCGAAGACCCCGATGAGGATCTCGACGAGGGCCACCGAAATGCCGAGCCGGATCGAGAGGAGGCTGGCGAGCAGCGCGAGGGCCATCCAGGCGCTTGCCACGAGCCAGACGTTCGTTTCCACGGTCAGCACCCCATGAGCGAAGGTGGAACGGGGCAGAAAAAAATCCTGCACCGCCGGTTGGCAGGGCAGGAGTCATCAGCGGCTTGCGCACCACCGCGGTTCAGGTGAACTCCATCACCTCATCTTCCCCATATGGATAACACCGGAGGGAAGCTGGCGTCAACGCGGGCAGCGGGTGCTTGACCGCGGTCCGTTTCCTCCGTATCCTGCGGTACAACTCGGTGTTGGATGGCGATGGAGTTCGCCATGAGCGCGGCGCCCGTCGCCGCTGATGACTCCTGCCCGGCCTTGGCCGCGCAGGAGTCTTGTTGTTTCCACCCACACCCGCGTGACTATTCAATGAGCTCGACGCCGATGCGAACGACGCCCCTCCTGGCCTGCAGCCGCCTGGGCGGGCCATGATGATCTGGGCCGTGGCCATCGGAAGCGCACTCGGCGGCGTGGTCCGATTCCTCCTCAGCGGAGTCCTGCAGCGGGCCTCGGGCACCACCTTTCCCCTCTGGACGCTCGTCATCAACGCCACCGGGTCTCTCGCGCTCGGCTTCCTGATGCGTTATCTCGGAGAGGGGGTCGCGGTCAGCGCCCAGGTTCGTGCGCTCCTGACCGTCGGTGTTTGTGGTGGCTACACGACCTTCTCCACCTTTTCCTACGAAACGGTGACGCTCTTCACGGCCGGAGACTGGAAGCGGGCCGCTTCGTACGCGCTTGCCAGTGTCACGCTGTCGCTGTTCGCCGTCGGTGTCGGCGTCGCCGCCGCCCGCACGCTGATCGAGGCGGTGCGCGACCGCGCCGCAATACCCTGAGGACCTGGGAGCTCTTGATGCCGCATGATCCGTCGCACCAGCTCGTCGGCGAGCGCACGCTGATGCGCATCTACGTCGGTGAGGGTGACCATTTTGGCGGGCAGCCGCTGCACCGCGCCATTGTCGAGCTGCTGCGACGCAAGGGCCTGGCGGGCGCGACGTCGACCCAGTGCATCATGGGATACGGCGCCACGCGCCGGCTGCACCACACCATGAGCGACGTGTCCGCGCTCGACCTGCCCATCGTCGTCGAGTGCGTGGACACCGAGGAGCGCGTGCAGTCGGTGCTGCCCGACCTCGACGGGATGATCCCGGCGGGGCTGATCACGCTGGAACGGGCCAAGGTCATTGCCTACCGGGCCCACCGCGACCCCCAGACAACGCCGGAGGGCTGATGCACGGATTCAAGGGGGAGCGCACGCTGATGCGCATTCACATCGGCTCCGACGACCGCTGGGAAGGGCGCCCGCTGTACGAGGTGATCATCGAGCTGTTCCGGACGCAGCACTTTGCCGGCGCCACGGCCTTCCGCGGGGTGCTCGGCTTCGGCGCGTCCGCCAAGGTGCACAAGGGCTCGTTGTTCCGACTGAGCGCCGACCTGCCCATCGTGATCGAGTGCGTCGAGACCGATGAGAGGATCGAGTCGATCCTACCGACGCTCGATGAGATGCTGGGCGGCGGCCTGATCACGCTGGAGAAGGTCCGGGTCATCATGTATCGTGCCGACATTCCCGAAGCCGAGCGCACGGGGAGCTGGCCGATCGACTTCGGGGCCTAAGCGCCTTTAGTGGCTCGTCGACGGCGCGGGCATGCTCGGCGGCATTGGATTCACCATGGCGATCTTCATCGCCAACCTGGCGTTTGCCGGGGCGCCGGCCGTCGTTGGGCAGTCCAAGATCGCGGTGTTGATCGCGTCGCTGGTCGCCGGCGCGACGGGATACATCTGGCTGCGCGTCACGATCGGAGTCCGGCGCGGCGTGTGATGCCAGCGGCCTCTCGAACCGGCCAGCATCGGCGACCCGAACGCCCGAGATGGTGACTGGAAGGGTGAAGTGCCGTCGGCTAGGTTTCTAGTGCGGCGGCTGCGGACAGGCGGCCGCACGCCCGGATGGCGGAACTGGAAGACGCACGGGACTCAAAAGCACAGGTGCTGAAGAAGGCCTGTTTGCAAGTAATTGTCCAATAATTACTTGGCGGACTTACCTCACGGTGTTTCTTCGAGGGGTGTCCAAAAGAGTGACCACTTTCGGCATTTACATGCCCTAATCCGCCCAATCCAGCGTGAACCGTCCGCCGTATCGGTACACGCGCGACGAGGCCCCTCGCGCTGAGTTGTGGGCCACAAGCGCCTGAGCCGATAGCCTCAAACTGAAGCGGCCAGATTACTGAGCCACGCCCCCTCGGCAAGCAATGCTCGTCGGCGCGGGACACGGCTGTTCGGTTTGCCTGACTGACGCGAGCCAGCGCGACACGTAGACATTCATCCACGTAGGATGCCATGCGCTTGAGAGCGCTGATCAAGGCAACTCCATCGACTGCGCCGGACCTAACGGAGATGAGATATGCGATGGCCGATCGGATTGTTGGTGCTGCTGTCGGCTTGTTCCCGGACGCCAGTTGAAGTCTGTGAGTATTGGTTACTACCCGCAGTCACGGTGGAGGTCACCGACGAGGTAACGGGTAACAGGTTGACATCGAACGTCGCCGGATTCGTACGTGATGGTGTTTACAGCGACTCGCTACGATTTGGGGGATGCAACGGAACGACCCCCGGAACGTTATGCGCGGCGCTCGAACGTCCCGGTACATACGACGTGGAGGTGACCTCTGTGGGCTATCAGGCGTGGTCGACGCGTGGGGTCGTGGTCACCAAGGGATCCTGTCATGTGAACACGGTTGCGTTGAAGGCGAAACTGATCCGTGCGCTTTAGGTGGTCGTTGCGAACTGAGCAGCGTCGGTGCCCACGGCGGTAGCGAACGAGGCGATGAGTCCACTTCTCGGTCTTGCCGGTCTCCGGTGGTGACTCCTCGCGTCGGATTGGTTACTTTGTCGTGCGGGCCCAAGTGGCGGAACTGGCAGACGCACGGCACTCAAAATGCCGCGACCTTACGGTCATCCGAGTTCGATTCTCGGCTTGGGCATGGAAGTATAGACGGCCTCGAAAGGGGCCGTTCTTCTTGCCCCTCTACTTTGAGCCGCAAAGTCAGGGGTGACCAAAGGGGTGACCAACTGCAGGGATACGCAGGGATAAGCAGGGGGGGCGAATGCAAACCGAAGCTGGGGCTATCGTCTCGTAAGGTGTTGATCTGTAACACCCTCGAAAAGGTCATCCACGGGACTCAAAATCCTGATGTCAAGTCCTGGCCCTGATCCCGCGGTACCCCGCGGCGCGCGTTCCGTCAGAGGGGAATGAGCCCGCAGCGGGCGCCGCACGTCGAACCGGCGATTTGGGTCTTGTTGGGGCCAATAGGGTTCAGTTTGTCAGGGCCTGCCAGGTTAGTCCTGTGCGTTAACTGGCGGGGCGCTCGGACCGCTTCATCGAGGCACGGCGCTGCCGTCTGTCGTCCGCAGTCCGGTGGCGGTATCTTGCAAGATGTGAATCGCCCCGGGTTTTCCGGAGACTCGGTCAGTTGAGTGCCCCCACCCCGGCTGGGGTGGTCTGGGCGGTGTAATACTGCGCTTCATACTCCGCGGGCGGCAAGTAACCCAG
>Ga0315272_10001978_pt1 | contig 10111 bp, 11 predicted proteins | sample C3_middle_MG_FD_203918 | JGI IMG/M metagenome (GOLD analysis project Ga0315272, IMG submission 203918) | Sediment microbial communities from Yellowstone Lake, YNP, Wyoming, USA - C3_middle | ecosystem: Environmental > Aquatic > Freshwater > Lake > Sediment | place: USA: Wyoming | collected...
ATCAAAGGAATAGCTGGTACACATTGGCCAGTTTTTCCTCGATATCAGCCGATCTGCGCAGCCCGGATTTCCCCCGCCAATTATTATCGGACAGAGTTTCCGGCGCGCTTTCTTTCATCATAAAAGGAACAGCACATGGCTTTGCAGGGTGCAATCATAGAATACATGGAGCAGAGCAGATTCATCTGCGCCATGGTTCTTGATGAGGACAGTAAGCGGTTGCGCCTTATCAATCAGAACGGCAGGGAGGTGAATCTTCCGCTCTCCCGCCTGCTGCACCAATCCGCGAAACGTAATTCTCTCACGCTCAGCCGGGATGAGCAACTCCGTCTGCTCAAAGAGGCGGATCAAGCCAGGCAAGCCATGATGCCGCAGATTGATCTGGCCGAGATCTGGCAGTTGGCCAGCGAGGAGGAAGGGGTAAGCTTTAGCCCGGATTTTCTTTCCGAGCTGGCTTTTGGAGAAGATGCCACGGATAATCATGTCGCCGCCTTTCTCCGCTCCATCTTTGTGGATCGCCTCTATTTCAAATACAAGGAAGGCATGGTGCTGGCCCACAGCCCGGAAGCGGTTGCCGGGTTGCGCCTGAAGCAGGAACGGGAAAAGGAGCAGGAGGCCCTGATGAGTACCGGGGCCATGATGCTCAAACGTCTCTGGGATGGGGACACCGTTGCGGTATGGCCGGAGCGCGACCGTTGCCTCGGCCTGCTGGGCGATTACTATGTCTTTGGCAGCGAGGCCGAAGAGCGCGAGTTGGCCCGGGAGCTTCTGAAAAAGGCGGGTCTTACGGCACCGCACGATGTCTATCATCTCCTGATCAAGGCCGGGGTTTGGCAGGCCCATGAGAATGTGGCCTTGTTGCGGTATCAAATTCCGGTGGGTTTTTCCGAGGAAGTCGCCACTGCGGCAGCCCAGATATCCGAACCCGTGGCCGAAGAGTTTGTCGGCAGGAATCGGCGGGATTTTCGGGCGCTGCCCCTGCTCACCATCGACGGCGAATCAACCCGCGATTATGATGACGCCCTGCATGTGGAGCGAAAGGGTGACGACTTTCTCGTGGGCATCCATATCTCGGATGTGGCCCATTACGTTGCGCCTGGGACGCCGATTTATGCAGAGGCCGCCCGGCGGATGACCTCCCTCTATTTTCCCGAGACCCAGATCCCCATGCTGCCGCCAGCGCTTTCCGAGGGGGTATGCAGCCTTGTTGCCGGGAAGGCGAGGGCGGCCATGAGTGTCATGGTGCTGCTCAATCCCAAGGGCGAGGTGTTGGAGTTTGACCTCATCCCGAGCCTGGTTGAGGTGAAGCGGCAGTTGAGCTACCCGGAGGCGGAACGGCTGGTGGCGAGCGGCGACTTGGAGCTACAGTCCCTGGCCCGGCTCAGCGAGCAGCTCAAGCAGCGGCGCATAGAAAAAGGGGCGTTGCTGCTGCCGGTGCCGGATGTGAATATCAGCATCGATCCGGAAGGGGGAGTGGCGGTTGCCCTGTCGCCGGTGGATACCATCTCCCGTAGTCTGGTGGCGGAGTTCATGGTGCTGGCCAATACCCTCTCGGCCCAGTTTGTGGCGGACCGTCAGGCCCCCGGCTTGTTTCGGGCCCAGGATGAGCCCCATCAGCGATTGATAGCCGGAGGGGAGAAGGATCTGTTTTCCGTTTTCCGCCAGCGTAAGCAGCTGAAACCCGGTGAGCTTTTGGTCTACCCCAAGCCCCATAGCGGGGTTGGCGTCACACAGTACACCACAGTCACTTCCCCCATCCGTCGGTTTCTCGATTTGGTCATGCAGCATCAGATCAAACAGTTGCTTTCTGGTCGGGGAGCGATGTTTTCCGCCGATGAACTTGCGGGGGTTGCCGGGGATATTAACACGGTGCTCTCGAAGGTCAATCAGGTGCGCCGCACGCGGCATCGGTACTGGCTGCTCAAGTATCTGGAGCAAAAGGTCGGGGGGAGGGTCGAGGTGTTGCTGGTCAACAAGGGACCCAAGCGGGTCAATCTGACCCTGCTTGACTGTCTTCTGGATGCTGATATGCCGCCGAATCAGGCCATGGCCGCAAAGCCGGGGGATGTCGTTTCTCTCCGGGTGGCTAAGGTTGATGCCCTGGATAACGTGCTGCGGCTGGAATGGTAAAGGGGGAGGGGGAAGGCGAAAGAAGGGTGCTGCCTTTCAGTCGTAGATGATGCAGTTCCAGCGGGAAAGGAGCTCTTCGGTTTCCGTGTCCAGCTGGTCGGCCACCTCGTGGATCTGGTATTCATGGCCGCATTTGCCGCACCGCATCCGCACCCGACGGCAGGACTTGGAAATCTCCAGCCTGCCCTTGCATTTCTTGCACTGCATTGTGTTGATCCTTTTGTACCCTACTGCAACAGAGTCTGCCGGGTAAATATGGCTTCAAGCCGGTAGCCTTTCTCGGCCAGAGCCTCTGCGCCGCCTTCCAACCGGTCAACCACCGTCACCACCAGCCCTACCTTGAACCCCGCCGCTTCCACCCGCTCGATCACGGTGAGCAAGGTGCCGCCCGTGGTGACCACGTCCTCCAACAGGGCAACGGTGCAGCCCGGAGGCATGTTGCTTAAGCCCTCAATGTATTGGCCGGTGCCGTGGCCCTTGGATTCCTTGCGGACGATGAAGGCAGGAATGGGGTTCTGTTCCAGATGGCTTACCACAGAAACTGCGGTGACCAGAGGATCGGCGCCCAGGGTCATGCCGCCCACCGCGTCGATCTTTTCCGGATTGTTCTGGATGATCTCAAAGATCAGCTTGCCGCAGAGGTATGCGCCTTCCGCAGACAGGGTGGTCTGTTTGCCGTCGATGTAGAAATCCGATTCCCGACCTGAGGAGAGCTTGAACTTTCCATGACGGTATGACTTGGCCAGCAGCAGTTGTTTGAGTTGTTCGGTGTTGTTCACGGGGAATCCTTTCGTTTCGTTGAGTTCGCGGCTTATTTCATTTTGGCGAAATAGGTGGTCAGGTTTGCCTTGGTACTGATTTTTGGCACCAGTAGCCCGTCTTTCGAGGTCATGGCGATCATTACCCCGGGGCCGTGTCCGGCTAGAACGCAGCTGGCGTGGGCAACGATGCCGATCACCACGCCACCGGTCTTGTAGATCCGGCCATAGGTGGCGTCTGCGTCCAGGATGGCGACAAAATCGCCCAAGCGAAGGCCGGCAAGGCCGTATTCCTGAACAATGGCTTCGTCGAAGAGCTGGATGTCGTAGTCGCCGCTGTGGCTGTGGGAGGCGCCGATGCCAGAGCCCATGATCTTGGCGGGCACGGTGTGGGTTACTGGAACCTCCAGCCTTCCGCCGGGGAGTTTTTTAAGGGGAATTGCGGCAAGCAGGGCCGGGTCCAGGTTCATCACCTTGATCCCTGGGAAATCCGGTAGGTTCAGGCCGCAGCCGCATGCCTTGATCTGGATTTTGTCGCCGATGGTGAGGCGTTCCAGCACCTCCGGGGAAAAATCCACCAGCACATGTTCGATGCCGCCATGCTTGCCGGTTATCCGGCCAGTCTCCCCCTTGGCGTCGCCGGAGACCACCTTGGCGAGGTTGCCCACGCAGGAAAATTGGTTCAGAGCCCGGTTGGGGCCAGGCTGGCCCTGAATCTGGGTGAAATTGCTGATGGAAACCCCTGGCTCCACATGGTCGCCGAATTTTTCCCCAGCCAGGTCGCCGATCCGCAGGTTGTAGGTGATGCCGCCCACGCCGGGGTACACGTCCGAATGCCCGTCCGGGTTGATCCGGTAGGGGTTGATCCCGCCCTGGGGTGAGGTGATTTCTCCGATCACCGACTGGCAGACCAGCTGTTCCGTGTTGGTTTTGATCATTGTTGTTCGCCCTTTGCTGCTAGACGTTGAAGCGGAAATTCATGCAGTCGCCATCCTGAACCACATATTCCTTGCCTTCCAGTCGCAGCAATCCCTTTTCCTTGACCTTGGCCTCGCCGCCGCAGGCCACGAAATCGGCATAGGAGATGACCTCGGCCCGGATAAAGCCGCGTTCGAAATCGGTGTGAATAACCGCGGCTGCCTGCGGGGCCTTGGTGCCGCGCTTGATGGTCCAGGCCCGGGTTTCTTTTTCGCCCACGGTGAAATAGTTGATCAGCCCCAGCAACTCGTAGCCGGCCGTGATCAGACGGTTTAGGCCCGGTTCCTTAAGGCCGAGATCGGCCAGGAAATCCTGGCGCTCCTCCACGCTCAAGGCACTCAATTCCTCTTCAATCGCCCCGGAGATCATGACCACGGAGGCGTTTTCTGCCGCCGCTGCCTTGCGGAGTTCATCGACCCACTGGTTGCCGGTATTGATTTCGGCCTCGCTGACATTGGCGACATAGAGAACGGGTTTGGCCGTGAGCAGGCAGAGCTCTTTCATCAGTTTTTCGCCGGTATCGTCGAGTTGGGCAGATCGAGCCGGTTTACCGTTATTGAGCAGGGCGTACAGCCCTTCCAACACAACCAGCTGTGCCTTGAAGGCTGCGTCCCCGGATTTCGCCTGGGATGCGGTCTTGGTCATGCGCCTGGTCACCGTATCCAGATCGCAGAGGATCAGCTCGGTGTTGATCACCTCCCGGTCACGCAGGGGGTCGATGCTGCCGTCCACATGGACGATGTTTTCGTCTTCAAAGCAGCGGATCACATGGGCGATGGCGTCCACCTGGCGGATATGGCCGAGGAACTGGTTGCCTAGGCCTTCGCCTTTGCTTGCCCCGCTTACCAGCCCGGCAATATCGACGAATTCCATCTGGGCGTTGACCTTGACCTTGGTTTTGGCCATCTCGGCCAGGATGTCGAGGCGGGCGTCCGGAACCGGCACCATGCCCACGTTGGGTTCGATGGTGCAAAACGGATAATTGGCCGACTCGATGCCAGCCGAGGTAAGCGCGTTGAAGATGGTAGATTTGCCGACATTGGGCAGGCCGACGATGCCACAGCGAAAGCCCATGGGGAAAAGTCCTTGTTGTGCGATTCAATAATAAAGGAGTCAGGAAATGACCGGAAATTGTGAGCAGTATATAATGATTTCTTTGCAATGCGGCAAGGGTTGTTTACAATCCAGGCACTAAATCCCCCTTAATCAGGCGCAAATACCATGACTGCTCCCGAAAAAATTATCCGAATAGATTCCCTTTTTGCCGAGCTTTTTAAAAAAAGGCAGTGGGATAAGCGTTTGGCCCTGCACGCGGTATTTAAGAACTGGCCGCAGGTTGTCGGTCCGGAGATTGCGGAACGGACCGAACCGCAGGTGATTCGTGGCACGGTGCTCTGGATTGCTGTTTCCGACTCGGTCTGGATGCAGCAGCTGCATCTGCAAAAGCAGGCCTTGCTCGAACAGATCAACGCCAATGTGCGGGGCTCCGAGAAAATAAGCGATATTCGTTTTCAGATAGACGCTGTTCTTGGGGAGGAAAAGGTGGTTGCGGAGAGCCCGAAGCCGGTTGCGACACCACAGCCGATTGATCCGGAGGAGCAGAAGGGTTTTGAGGGGATGATCGCCGCCATTGGTGATAAGGAATTGCGCACTCGCCTGCTCGCTCTCTGGCGAAAAGCCCACCGATAAGCCTTGCTGGTTGTGAAGGTTGCAGGAGGTAGGCGTGTTCGGGGGGGGAAGGGAAAACGGAGGTCAGTGTTTTCAGGCCGCGTTTGGCGGGGAATCTTCGATGGAGCAAATGGCAAGGTAGCGTTCGAGGTTTTCCAGATCTGTGCCCTTCAGCGTGAATTGAATGCCGAATTCCCTGGTCTCCTGGTCAATCTCGATAACTCGGCGGACAAGGGCCTCTGGCGCCGTAGCTTTTTCTTCAAAATCGCCAAATCGTAAGCGGAGGGTCATGCTGAGCGGGCTGAGTTTGTCGCCTTTCTGGATGTGTTCGGAAAATTTCCCCACCAGCCTTGCGCCCTCGATGGAGATATTCTTTATTGCGCCATGATTGAGATACTGACTTGCCTTGCGGGTGAAGGTTGCAACGGAGCGGGAACTTGTTCCATAGCGGGGATATCTTCTCCGCTGGACGGAGATAATTGATTTGGGGAAAAGCACACCCAGTTCGGTGCTGGTTTCAAGCACGGGAGTGGCGTGGAAGCCTCGCATGGGCTGGTTCTGGTGTTGGTACAGGAGCAGGCATGGGTCTTTGGGGGCCTGGAAAGGGGTGTCTTTGGAAAAAAGAATAAGTGGTTCCGTCTCTTTGGTGAATATTTCGGCGGGCGTAAGCTTCTGTGGATTCAGCCCTTTTTGAAAAAGGGTCACAGGGGTGCGTTGGCCAATAAGCCTGATAATTTCTTCTCCAACGACCTTGGGGTCATCGGACCAAAGCTCTTGCATGCAAAGCCCTCTTCGGCAGGAACGGGGAATGATCTTCGGGCGCAAACTGATTTGCCCGTATAGCAATAAGAAGCACTATATAGCTATATTTGCAACGCTTGTAAAGCTCGGGCTGAAAAATGCAGGAAAGAGTTGCGTGCCGGAGCTAGAATTGTTTCTCCGTGTCAAGCAACAGGGTGACCGGGCCATTGTTCACAAGGGTTACGTCCATCATGGCCTGGAATTTGCCGGTGGCCACGGGGATTTGTCTGGTGCGGATTTCGTGGATGAACTGTTCGTAGAGGTGCGCTGCTTCTGCCGGTGGTGCCGCGGTGGAATAGGATGGTCGCCTTCCCTTGCGACAGTCGCCGTACAGGGTGAACTGGGAAACCACCAGCATCTCTCCGTGCGTTTCGACCAGGGAGAGATTCATGAGCCCCTGCTCGTCATCGAAGATGCGGAGATTGGCGATCTTATCAGCCAGGAGTGCGGCGTCCTGTTCCGTGTCGTTTTTGCCAACGCCGAGAAGAACAAGAAGCCCCGGCCCGATGGCGCCGCAGAGCTGATCGTCTACGCAAACGGAGGCTTGGCTTACCCTTTGCACTACGGCGCGCACGGAATTTTCTCCTAATCTTCTGGGTGAACGGGGTTGAGATTGCCCAGGGTATATTGCAGGATGGCTGTTGCCGCAAGAGTTGCCGTCTCGGCCCGCAGAATGCGCGGCCCTAGGGAGACGGGGATAAATCCTTCCTGTCGGGCACAGGCAACCTCTGTTTCGCTGAACCCACCCTCCGGGCCGAGGAGGAACAATACGGAGCGGCAATTTGTTGCTTGATCGGCAAGAACCTCATTCAGTGTTTGCCGGGTTTCGTGTTCCCAGAAGATCAACCGTGTGTCGCAAGGCGGGGTCTGGGTCATGAGATCGGTTATCTCTCGGGTATCATGAATTTCCAGTGGCTTGGCCCGGTCGCATTGCTTGCAGGCCTCAAGGACGATGCGCTGCCAGCGCTCCATCTGTGTATCTCTTGGCGTTTTATGGATTCCGTGCTCCGAATAAAAAGGCCAGATTGCATCCACCCCTAGCTCCGTGGCCTTTTGCAGAATAAGGTCCATTTTCTGGCCCTTGAGCAGGGCTTGCCCCAGGTGGAGACGGACCTTTGGCGGGAGATCCTGGGTGTGTTCGATGATGGTTGCGGTCACCCGGTCTTTGAGGACCTGTTCGATGCGGGCCTGGTAGCGGGTGCCGGTCCCGTCAAAAAAAGTAACGGGATCGCCAGGGGTAAGCCGGAGGACGGATCGGAGATGATGGGCCTCCGGTCTGGTCAGCTGCGCGGTTTCGCCCGTGATATCTGTCGGATTTATGAAAAAGCGGCGGAGGCTCATGGGTGGTTATGGCTGCATGAAGAGAAGGGCGCTCCATTCCCCATCGCTCCGGGTTTCCTGATGTTTGAGGCCAAGAGCGTTGTAGGCTGCGCGGATGTTGTCGGTCTGGTGGCCGGTCAGGATTCCTGCCATGATGAGTTTGCCGTTGGGGGCCAGGCGTGCAGCAAGGCTGGCGGCAAGGTCAATGAGCGTATCATGGATGATGTTGGCGATGACAAGATCGAATTGCCGAGGGATGTCTTCCAATGCGACGCCATCTGCTTTAATGGTTGAGTTGAGATTGTTGCGCAGGATATTCTCTTCCGCCACCACCACGGCTTCTGGATCATTGTCGATGGCCAGCACCTCTTGGGCGCCAAAAAGGGCGGCGGCCATGGCCAGGATGCCTGTGCCGGTGCCTACATCGAGAACGGTTTTGGGAGGGTTTTTTGTGCCATGGAAAAGCCCCTCGACGAATTCAAGGGCCAGTTTGGTGCTGGCGTGGTGCCCTGTGCCAAAGGCCATCCCTGGATCCATCTCGATAACCTTTTCGCCGGGGCCTGGCTGGTATGATTCCCATGTGGGCTTGATGACAAGGTGGGCCGTGATCGGCAGGGGCTTGAAATCCTCTTTCCAGGTCTTGTTCCAGTCTTCATCGGCAATGATTTCTGTTTCAAGCCGCGTTTTCCCTTCTTCTGAGGCGAGGTGGGCGAGTTCCTGGAGGTATTCGGCGATTTTCTCCAATTTTTCCTGGGCGTGGGGGCCATTTTCCAGGTAGCCGACAATCTGCTCTTGGGCGGCACTGGCTGATACCACGGGGATCTGCTCGACTCCGCCGGTCTGCTCGCATATGAAATCGGCAATGGGATCGGAGATGGTCTCGCTGGCGGTGATCGTGATTCTAAGCCACGACTTGTTCGGCGGATGTGCTTGGCTTTTTGCTGGCATGGGGCTTCCTGCGGGAGAGAGATTACGGTTGTTAAAGAAATAAGCTGGAAACTGTATCGGAGTGCGTTACTCTACTGGATGCTGTATTCTCCGGCAAGAGCTAGTTGGATAAAGGGCATGGATTGTGGTTGTGGTCGTTTCATATCTATATATAACATCGGGTTTATGTGATGGACGAAAAAATGATACAGGAACTCCTTGTAAAGGTGAGTAGCGGTGCGTGCACTGTTGCCGATGCGTTGGCAGAATTGAAAAACTTTCCTGCCGAGATGCTTTCCTGCGCTCACCTCGATCATCATCGACGCTTGCGGACCGGGGTGCCGGAAGTGGTGTATGGGGAGAATAAAACGGCTGGTCAGATCTCCGAAATTTTGCAAAAATTACTCCGGTTTTCACCTGCGGTAATGGCCACGCGGGTGAGTCAAGAAAAAGGGGCGGCGGTTTGTCTGGAAATTCCCGGGCTTGTTTATCATGAGGCAGCCAGGATGCTGACTGCGCAGAGGGAGGTGACGCAGCAGGGGGCCGATGGCGGGGCAGGGCTGGTGTTGGTGCTCACCGCCGGAACTTCTGATATTCCCGTGGCTGAGGAAGCTGTTGTTACCTTGCGTTGTCTTAGGCATGAGGTTGAAGGGATGTATGATGTCGGGGTGGCTGGAATTCATCGGCTGCTTTCGCGTCGGGAACTTCTCGACAAGGCAGATGTATTGATTGTGGTTGCCGGGATGGAAGGCGCACTTCCTAGTGTGGTGGGTGGGTTGGTGGATAAACCCATTATTGCGGTTCCCACCAGTGTTGGCTACGGGACAGGTCTGGGCGGCATTGCTGCGCTTTTGGGGATGCTCAACAGCTGTGCTCCGGGAATTGCGGTCGTTAATATCGACAACGGCTTTGGTGCCGCGTGCATGGCCGCAAGCATCATGAGGCAAATAACTGGTCGGGCCGGTGTTTTATGATGTTATTTTTGCTGGTAACCTTTGTTTCTTTGTAAGGGGTAAGCCTGAGAAGGCCGATATTTCTGGCTGGCGCAGAGGGAATATTTTCTGGGGCGTCGCAGAAAAACAACGAGTTACGATTAGCGGTTTCATGGGGGGTGTGTTTTTTGGGATTTCCGCATTATTGCTGTTGACAAGGGGGGGCGCTTCGGCTATTTTGGCCCCCGAACGATAACCCGACACCATGACGAGCGCCTTTGAAAAACGTCAGAAAATATCTTGACGGGCTCCGGTGTTTCGGTTATCTTCTTTTTTTCCCAATAAGTGGGAAGCCTCGGTTTCCGGGGCGCAGCGATCATTGAAAACTGAATAGTGAGCAAAGTAGAAGATGGGCCCCAAGAAACCGGAGCTTCGGCTTCGGGAGTTTTTATTGCATTAAAGAGATCAGAATCTCTGTTGAAGAATAACGAGCCTTAGGGCTTGTTAAGATATTTAACTGGAGAGTTTGATCCTGGCTCAGATTGAACGCTGGCGGCGTGCTTAACACATGCAAGTCGAACGAGAAAGGGACTTCGG
>Ga0315272_10001981_pt1 | contig 10109 bp, 6 predicted proteins | sample C3_middle_MG_FD_203918 | JGI IMG/M metagenome (GOLD analysis project Ga0315272, IMG submission 203918) | Sediment microbial communities from Yellowstone Lake, YNP, Wyoming, USA - C3_middle | ecosystem: Environmental > Aquatic > Freshwater > Lake > Sediment | place: USA: Wyoming | collected...
TTCCGTTGCTTTTGAAATTTTCCCGGAAACAGGTTTTTCTGCAGGTTTGATTTTGGACAGCTTTTTCCTGAGTTTTTCAATCTCTTCAGTCTGTTTCTCAATAAGCATATCTTTCTCAATCACCTGGGCTCCCAGTTTGTAAATCTGGTCCTGCTCCGTAGTATCGGGGAAGAACCTGCGTAACCGTATCTCAAAATCGCTCAGGATGTTCATATAGTTCATGAATGCATCATACGGACTCTCATAAGGATTGAAATAGGCATGAACAGCTCCGTCGGAGAAAAACTTGGTTGCCATATAGTAGAAATGGTCACTCGACTGAAGATATTCCCAATCCTTCTTGATGCTGTCATCATCACATATTTTCACTTTCCTTGCCAGGCTGTACAGTTTTTCAAGTGCGGCAGCCTGTAATTCATTACCAAGCCAGGCGGTAATATCCCGTTCTTCATCAGCCCAGGAAATAGGATTCTGAACATTCATTGCTGAAACAGGCTGGAGCTTATCTGCAACCTCAGAAGGTGTCATAAATTTAAATGGGGTCTTCTTCAGAATAGCACCTGGCATATGATAAAGAAAATCGAATATCCCCGATTCCTTCCAGTTGTGTTCCCCGAAAGTCTCATAATCGAGAAAAACATTAAGAAGTTCACTCGAAGGAGCAAGTTTATTTATCCATCCGGCATACTTGTCAGCTGTCAGAGGCCATGCGATCCATTCCTTATTTGAAAACCTGAAAGCAATGTCATCACTTAAAACAAAATTGCGGAGAAGTACCTTAAGTCGTGGATTTATTGCATTGCAATATAAAAAGTTAGGACTTTTCCAACCGAGAATATGTTTGGCTCCTTCAGTGAGAATAGCTTTATAACCCAAATCAGCCACCCACGATCCTATCTCATCAGAATATATAAGTTCCGTATTCCTGAATGAGGTCGGCACATAACCCAGGTATTTTTCTACCATCATTTTATGCTGGTTAACCTGCTGTTCAAATTCTTCCCGGCTCTTTAATGAAGCAAGTGAATGGGAATTTGTTTCAGCAAGAAATTCCACCATTCCGGTATCAGCTAACCTGCGGAATGATTCCAGTACTTCAGGTGCATATAATCTGAACTGGTTAATTGCAATTCCGGTTATACTGAATGTAACCTTGAACTTCCCTTTGTGCTTTTCAATCAGGTCAAGCAATATTTTATTTGCGGGGAGATAACATTTCCCGGCTACCTTTCGCATAATCGATTCATTTGAATAATCATCATAATAATAATGATCATTCCCAAGGTCAAAGAACCTGTATCGTTTTAACCTGAAAGGCTGATGTACCTGAAAGTAAAAGCAAATTGCCTTTTTGCCGTTTGCACTCATATCTAATGCTTATTTATTTCCTAATACCCTATAATAAATATCTCTTACATGCCTTGCTGAATTATCCCATTTCAACCTTATTACCTCCTCCTTACCATTCTTTATGATCATCCTGGCAAGATCGGGATATTTCAATATGCCATAAATTGCATCAGCCATCGCATCAATATCCCAGAAATCGGTTTTAACAGCATGTGTAAGAATCTCCGCTACCCCTGATTGTTTGCTTATAATTACAGGCACGTTCGATTGCATTGCTTCCAGTGGAGATATGCCGAAAGGTTCTGAAACAGATGGCATTATATAAACATCACTCATCTCAAGCATCGTGAACACGTCTCTCCCTTTAAGGAATCCCGTAAAATGAAACCTGTCAGTAATTCTAAGGGCTGCGGCCCGTCTCATCATTCTCTCCATCATATCACCTGAGCCTGCCATCACAAACCTTACATTATCCATAACCTTCAGCACTTTATTGGCAGCTTCAATAAAATATTCCGGTCCTTTCTGCATTGTGATACGACCCAGAAATGTAACAACCTTCTCATCAAATCCTTTCATAACCAGGCTTTCCCCGGTTAAAGAGACCGGTTCAACAGCATTATAAACTGTTTCCACCTTGTCGGGATGAATATTGTACCTGTTTATAACAATATCCCTTGTCAGGTTACTTACCGTGATAATTTTTGATGCAGCATCCATTCCACTTTTCTCGATGTGGTAAACATCAGGATTTACGTTACCTCCGCTGCGGTCAAAATCAGTGGCATGAACATGAATAACCAATGGCTTTCCTGAAGCTTCCATAGCAGCTATACCTGCAGGATATGCCAGCCAGTCGTGAGCATGTATGATATCGAACTCATTTTCCGATGCTATAACGGAAGCGACTATAGCATATTTTTGTATCTCATCCATGAGGTTGCGGTCATACCTTCCGGAAAATTCAACCATTCCATTATTGTTGGTATGAACCATAAGCTTGTATCCTGAAATTTCAGAACGTGTCATTCGCCAGAAATCATCAGGATCAGTATAAGGAACAATTCTCGATTCAACTTCAATTTTCTCGATTGGTCTTTTGAATCCCTGGTACTGGACTTGTTTATATGCAACAGGTACCTGGTTGGCTCCTATCAGTCTTACAATTGTGTCATCCTCATCTCCCCATGCTTTGGGAACAACAAAAATCACATCGAGATCACCGAAGGTTGCCATGCCTTTGGTCAGCCCATAACTGGCAGTACCTAAACCGCCTGATATATGCGGCGGGAATTCCCATCCGAACATTAATACACGCATATCTGACCCAGTTTATTTTTTTGAATAGCTTGTTTCAAGAATATCGATAATTCTGAGTACTTCTCCTACACTCCAGGCTTGCGATATTGCTCCTTTTGGTGCATGCGGAGGATCTCCATCATGAATTTCAGAAAGGGTGCTTATTCCAGCTTCATTCATAACCTCCTCAAGTCCGTAGATAAGCTTTTTCACTTTTGTCACTCCCTGCTGACCATAGACTTTAAGCCAGCCTTCGCAGAAAGGCCCGAATAACCATGGCCAAACTGTTCCCTGGTGATAGGCTCTGTCTCTCTCCTTCTGATTCCCCTGGTAAAGTCCCTTGTAAAATTTATTCCGCGGTGAAAGAGTCCTTAATCCGCGAGGTGTAACCAGCTCTTTATCTGCTACATCAAGGACTTTTTTCATCTGTTCCTTTTCAAGCATTGAATATGGCAGCGAAACGGCAATTACCATATTAGGCCTTACAAAAGTGTTTTTGCCTTCTTCATCATTCACATAGTCAGCAAGATATCCTAACTTCTCATCCCAGAACATTTCTAAAAATGAATTCTTTATCAGTTCGGGCAGATGTCCAAAATCAGAGATGAACTTTTTGTCTTTTGCCTCTTTTGCCATTTCGAGAGCAAAGCATACTGCATTATACCATAACGCATTGATCTCAACTGCATAGCCTGCGCGCTTCGTAACCGGTACACCGTCTACAACAGCATCCATCCAGGTAAGCGCTTTGCCGGGAGCATCTGCATAAATAAGGCCGTTATCCCTCATTTTGATGTTATATATTGTCCCGTTTATAAAAGCACCAATAACTGATTTGGCAGCATTTCCATATCTCTCCCAGCAATCAGTTCCTTTCTGTTCAAGGTATTGCTGCAGTGACCAGAAAAACCAAAGTGGTGCATCCACAGAATTGAAAGCCGGATTATTTTCATTACCCGTATTGGGAAATAGTCCATCTTTCATCCTGGCTACCTGCGTGTCTATAACGTCCCTGTAAAGAGCAAGTTTATGCCTGGCCAGAGCCAGACCAGGAAGAGAAATAAAAGTATCCCTTCCCCATGCCCCGAACCAGTGAAATCCGGCTATAATAACCGTATTCCCTCCCCTTTTCTCTATAAATTGCTGTGCCGCATTCTTCAGGCAGTTAATAAAATTGCTTCTTGGTATTTTTCCAGATACTGTCTTAGTAAACTTCTGCTTTAATTCCGAGGGCTTTTCCTCCTTTGTGGATGCTGAAAAAACAATTATATCACCCTCTTTTGCCTCTAACTCAAAAAATCCCGGTGTAAATAAGTCTTCAGAATAATCATATCCTCTGTTCTGTTCTTCAGGATATTCAACTCCTAGGTACCAGTCAGGCACAGGAATGAACTCAGCATTGGTCGAAAATTGCAGGTTAAGAGATGGAAATCCATCATATAATCTGGTCCGGATTCCTTTTTCAATGAATTCAACTTTCGTATTTGCAGCCATGTTGGCATGTGTCAGTTCATGTATACTTCTGTATGCCAGAAAAGGACGTGCCTGTATCTTCATGGGTTCTGAGGCTTCAAGGATTGTCAGTCTCATCAGGAACTGTTCTTCATAATGGACCAGCAGCCTTTCCTGTTTCAGAAGCACCCCGCCCACCCTGTAAATCCTTGATGGGATACTATCAGCATTAAAATCCTCAATATATTTATGGCCTTTGGGATTAAAGTAATCGCCTTTATATTTCCTTAAACCGATATTGAAACTCTTGTCATTGTTAACTACGGTTATATCAACATTTGATAACAGAACAAACCTGTCACCACCAAACTGATCAACAGGACAAATCAGCATTCCATGATACTTTCTGGTGTTACAGCCAACGATAGTGGTGGATGAATATGATCCAGCACGGTTGCTCCTGATCATCTCCCTTGTAAGTGAAAACTCGAGATTCACAACCTGGCTTTTATCGAACTTAATGTAACTCATACAAATACGGATTGTTTAGAATTTAAACTTTATGTAAGTTAAAAAAATTATTCCAACCTTGCAAACAGACAACTACTTGCAAAGAAAGTTAATAAAAATAAATAAAAGTGTGCCCGGATAAAAAAAAGAATAACTTTGCACTTCATTATTTTTAAAAACTATCTCCTAAATTACAGATTTAATGAATAGAAAGTTTGTTCTTTTTCTCTTTGCAACGTCTATATTATTCGGTTGCAGAAATAAAGTGGCAGAGGTATCCGGCACTCTCATGAAACCTGCAGCAGGAAGCTATATTTTCCTTGAAGAACTAAAGTCAGATGAGTTAAAGAGAGTAGATTCAGTTGCTGTCTCTCCCGAGGGAAACTTTACCTTCAAAAGAGAAGTTGAAAAGCCCTCTTTTTATCTTCTGAAAATAAGTGAAAACAATTTTCTCACTATGCTGCTGGAACCGGGAGATAATATAAAAATGAATACATATTTCGATTCTCTCAGTTATCCTGTATCATTAACAGGATCAAAAGGCACCGAACTTATGGTTGAATACAATTTCAATCTGAGAAGATCTATCAAGAAATTCAGTACCCTGAACGGTATTTATATGGAAAACCTTAACAATCCTCAACTGGCTTCAGTTGTTGAATCACTTGATAGTTTGGCCCAGTCTTATCTAAATGAGATAAATATCTACACTAAAAATTATATTGACAGGAACCTTGTATCACTTGTAAGTCTTGTTGCACTTTACCAGCAGATAGCCCCTAATGTTTATGTAATGAATCCCTCAAAGGATATGAAATATTTCATAAGGGTTGACTCTTCCCTTTCTATAAATCATCCCGATAATTCGCTGGTTTTGTCATTACATGATCAGATTAAGCAGATGGCTGCAAGTATTGAGAGCAAAACAGCAGAAACTCCTGAAGCCGGAGAAGGGACAATTGCTCCGGATATTACACTTCCTTCGCCTGAAGGTGATACTATAAAACTGTCATCAACACGAGGATCAGTGGTTCTGCTTGATTTCTGGGCATCATGGTGCCTTCCTTGCAGAAAAGAAAATCCAAACCTGGTAAAAGCATATAATTTGTACCACAAAAAAGGCTTTCAGATCTATCAGGTGTCTCTCGACAAAACCAGGGAAGCCTGGATAAAAGGGATAAAAGATGACCAGCTGGATAAATGGATACACGTGAGCGATATAAAATACTGGAATTCAGCCGTTGTTCCTCTCTATAAAATTGAATCAATCCCTGCCAATTATCTTCTTGATAAAGAGGGCAGGATAATCGCATCAAATTTAAGAGGTGAGCTTCTTGAGCAAAAACTTTCAGAAATTTTTAAATAAGAGTATAAATCTCATTACAGAAAACATGTAATCCGATTTTAGATGAAAAGAGTATTATTCCTTTTAGTTATTGTAGCTCTCTATACCGGTTGTAAAGAGAAAAACTCATTTACGATCCGTGGCGTTACCAAGGACAATAAATCAGAACATCTGTATATTAACCGGTTAGACCTTGATACTCCGGTATTTATCGATTCTGTTAGGATAGGTAAAGATGGGTCATTCCGTATAAAGGTAAATGCCACAGAACCTGATTTCTATCAGGTGAGTATCTCTCCTGAAAACTTTATTACGCTTCTTGCTGAACCTGGCGAAAAGATAAATCTGAGTTTCAGCAGTAAAGAACTTTATGATAATTATACAGTTACAGGTTCACCAGCCTCGGAAAAAATTAGGGTGCTTGACCAGGATCTTATTGAAACGAAGAGAAAGCTTGATTCGCTCAGGAATCTATATACTAAAGCTTCCGGAGAACCAGGATTTGATGTCAAAGGTCCTGAACTGGAAACAGAGTTCAACGATCTCATTAAAGCCCAGAGGAAAAAAAATATCACATTCATTATTAAGAATACCACTTCGCTGGTCTCTGTAAAAGCACTATATCAGCGTCTGGATGCTGATACTTATGTGCTTTACGATCCGAAGGACCTTCAGTATCTTAAGATCGTGACCGATTCCCTGAAAAAATACTATCCTAATTCCAAACATGTTCAGGCTCTGGCTAGGGACTTTGATAAGGAAATGACATTAATGACCGCCAACCAGATTGGAAGGTTATCTGATCAGCTTGAACCGGCAAAACTCAATCCCGACCTAAAGGATACCAATGGCCGTAGAGTCTCTCTTGAATCACTTAAGGGCAAGTACGTTCTGCTGACATTCTGGTCTGTCAGGTCACGTGACTGCATAAACGAGAACCTTGAGCTGAAACAGTACTATAAGTTGTACAACAAGAATGGTTTTGAAATATACCAGGTAAACATTGATGCTGATGAAAATATGTGGAAATCAGCCGTGAAATTTGATGAATTACCATGGATCAGTACCAGGGAAGATGATCCCGCAAATCCTGCAACTGCCCGTCTCTTTAATGTAAGAGAACTGCCGGCAAATTATCTTTTTGATAAAAAAGGGAATATTATTGGCACTAACCTTCATGGACGTACGCTTAAATTGAAACTGGACCAACTGTTTAACAATTGATATTCAGTTGTGAAAAAAAAGGGTAAAATATTTTTTGCTTCTGATTTTCACCTGGGATTACCTGCAGGCACTCCTCCTCTTGAGAGGGAGAAAAAGGTTGTTGCCTGGCTGAACTCTATTCGGGAAGAGGCAAAAGAGATTTACCTCATAGGCGATATCTTTGATTTCTGGTGGGAATATAAACTTGTTGTACCAAAAGGATTTACAAGGTTCCTGGGCACATTATCCTCGATTACCGATTCCGGTATTCCGGTTCATTTTTTCACAGGAAACCACGATATGTGGGTTGGCAGCTATCTAAAGGATGAATGCGGAATTATAATTCATACATCTCCTGTCACAACAGAATTTGACGGGAGAATATTTCATCTTGCACATGGGGAAGGTCTCGGAACAAAAGATTTAGGATATAAAATCCTGCTTTCTATTTTCAGGAACAAACCTTTGCAGAAGATGTATTCTGCACTTCATCCTTCAATCGGACTGGGAATCGGTCACAGATGGTCATTGAATTCAAGACTGGGTAAAGGTATTACAAAAGAATTCCTTGGTGAGGACAAAGAGGACCTTATAAGATATGCAAAAACCATTCTTGAAAAGGAGAAGATAGAGTTTTTCATATTCGGTCATCGCCATCTTGCAATGTCATATAAACTAAAAGAAGGTCCCGAAGTATTGTTTCTGGGAGATTGGATTCACTCCGGAAATTTCGCGGAATGGGATGGAAATAACCTTACTTTCAGAAAGCTCGGTTAAACGTCAGTGCTCTCTTTTACACTTACAGTAAGCATATAATAAGAATAGGTATCACTTATCCTGTCGAACTGATATTCGAGCTTGCTCCCTGACTTTTTAGCCATCTCAATCAAACCCAGGTTTCCTGTACTGTCAGTATCTGTATCCTGTTCGGTAAGTGCTTTAATGAATAAGCTTATCAACCCTTCCCTGTCCTGCTTATTTATCAGGTCTATCTTCTTCTTAAGATCCTTAACCTTCGAACTGAGAATAAGATTTCCAGTAGTAAGATAATATACCCTGTCAACCACCCTTATCATTGCAATGGGCTTTCCGTATTTATCCTCAACATCCCTATCCAGACTGTTATTTTCAACATTGTCAAGCAGTTCTACCAAAGTGCTGAATACCCTCTTTCTCTGCATCCATTCAATTGTCGACTCTTCAGATAATTTGGTTTCGGCAAAAGAAATAACCTCTTTTCCTACATCATGAGATATATGTCCTGACCAGATAAGATAGATATTGTTCTCATCCATCATTTTTTCGAGTTGAGAAACTGTATCACCCTTGAAGTTTTCTCTCTGTCGCTCCTCATGCGACCCGGTACCACCCGAATCAACTGTTTTACTCAGTATGAAATAAGAACAATCATTATCAACAGGAATAAAATCATAATCGAGTCTGTTTCCGGTCTTTTTTGCCATTTCAATAAGCCCCAGCCCTGCACCGCCTTTGTTGCTGAATTCAGCAGTACTAAGCATCTGCCTGTAGACATTCCTTATCTCGTCTGTTTCAAGATTGTTTACTTCATCAAGCTTTGCTTTTAGACCATTGATCTTGTCATTTGGAAGAACATTTCCTGTAGTAACAGTGTAGCCGGAGTTACTTTTAGAGTAGACGACTAACGACATATTGGCATGAACATTCTGGTTACTGTGTCTTGAAACATTCTGAAGGCTTTCAAGGACGAACATAAACAGACGCTTTCTCCCTACATAACCATAATCAGAATTCTTCATCTCATTTTCAAGGAGCATCAGAAGCGGGACTGAATTTTCATTTGTCACAACGCCTCTGTAAACGAACATAAGGCGTTCATTCATCATTTTATCGCGAATTATGCGAGTTAGATCCATGAAATGAAGATCTGGTTTTATAACTGTGATAAAAATAGTAAAATTTGGTTACAACCGCAAATGCGCCCCGGTTACATGTTGAGGATCACTCAGAAACATACTTTTGAATAATATTGCCGGTTTTTTTCTCCTTCAACATAATTTTAATCTTTCCATCAGGCATTTTTTCCTTTTTTACAAGGAAGTGATTATCATCAAAATCAATAAGTTCCACATTTGATGTTATTCCTTCTTTACCTCGCCATATTTCAAGTTCCACATTTTCCCACTTTTTCGATTTCGCTGATTTGTAACAGGCATCAATAATAGCATTTACGACATATCCGTCATAAAAAGTCTCACGGGGCTGCTTATTCAGTTCGAGTGAGTCAAGCATGTCTGTAAACATATGCGGGTAACCCAGGGCATGAACTTCATCACCGACAGGGAAAAGCCATCCGGTATCGCTTTCAGTCTTTTCAGAGACATATTTGTCGGTACTTCCTGTTGTAAACACTTCAAACCCAGTTCTCAGCCAGTGGTCAAGTCTTATAGTACCCTCCGTTCCTGACACCTCATCCCTTAGGTCCATGCCACCTCTGAAATTCCAGCTTACCTCAACCTGTGATACAGCACCATTTTCATATTTGATCAGAGCTATTGCATGATCTTCTGCTTCAATTGGTTTTACCTGGGTTTCAGCCCAGCACATTACCTCAACAGGTTTGATATCCTTTCCAATAAAACTTCTGCCAATTTCAATACAGTGACAACCCATATCTACCATGGCACCTCCCCCCGATTGCTTCTTGTCCCAGAACCAGGCACTGTGTGGACCCGAATGGGCCTCACGCGACCTTGTCCACAAGATCCTGCCGCATGATCCATTATTTACCATATCAATAGCTTTCAGTGTTTTAGGAGTATAAACAAGATCTTCAAGATATCCATGGAATACACCAGCTTTCTCAACAGCATCAAGAATCTCTTTTGCTTCTGAAGCATTCATGGCAAGTGGTTTGGTACAGAGTATATGCTTTTTAGCCTTGCAAGCCAAAAGTATTGCTTCTTTATGA
>Ga0315272_10001983_pt1 | contig 10093 bp, 9 predicted proteins | sample C3_middle_MG_FD_203918 | JGI IMG/M metagenome (GOLD analysis project Ga0315272, IMG submission 203918) | Sediment microbial communities from Yellowstone Lake, YNP, Wyoming, USA - C3_middle | ecosystem: Environmental > Aquatic > Freshwater > Lake > Sediment | place: USA: Wyoming | collected...
TCCGCCAATCTGGACAAGGATGAACTCATCGTCCGGCTCTGGACCTCACAAGGCATCATTCTGGGCAAACTGGATTCAGTCCTTCCTGATTTTCAGAAAGGCCTGGATTTTCTGCATGACTCGTCCTATCGGACAATGATCCGCAAGGCCGGGGGATTGGCCGTCGTTTGCGATGACGGCATCCTTAATCTGTCTTTGCTGTTCAGCAAGGAACATCCGCTTTACGGCGGACTCAATGAAGCCTATGCCTTCGGTGTCGACATCATCAAAACCATTCTGGCCGATCTGCAGCTGGACATCACGGCGGGCGAGATCAGCGCTTCCTACTGTCCCGGGAAATACGATCTTTCGGTCGATGGCCGAAAATTCTGCGGGATGGCTCAATACCGCTCCAAAGACGCGGTCATGGTCATGATCATGCTGTGCGTCAGCGGGGATCAGAAGGCCCGTTGTGCCCTGATCAAAGACTTCTATGCCCTGGCCAATCCCGACCACGATCCCAAATATCCGCTGATCGATCCCGCATCGATGGAAACGCTCAGTAACCTTTCAATTCAAGCCCTCGATGTCCCCGATCTGGTCCGTCTCATCACTGATCGGCTCTCTTCGGATGGAACTCTTGTGAATCTCTAAATACAAATGTGAATATAGTCGTGTAAAAAACACGTTTTTATGACAAACTTTGAACAAATGTCAAAATCCTGTGGAATATTTGACTTTATTTTGGTCATCTTTTAAACTGTGCTTGTGGAAATTGTTCTGGGGCATCACAAATGTCAAAACCACTGGACCAAAAACCGCGCATCGTTAGTGTTTACCACATCATTGTGGAAACAGTTTGACCATCTGAAATGGTCCACACGTTCGATTAAACAGTAAAATCGAGTAGGAGGAGCTTATGGGATACAACGATGATGTACGCATGCTGATCGAAATGGCTCACATGTACTACGGATCCGGCGCCACACAGGATGAAATCGCGAAGAAATTCAACATCAGCCGGTCATTGGTCTCCAAATACATGTCCAAAGCCCGTGACATGGGTCTGGTCGAGATCACCATTCATGACGAAAACCTGCATCCTTATAAACTCTTGGAAGAAAAGCTCAAAAAACGCTTCGATTTGGAAGACATCATCTGCGTCAACGGTCAGGATCCCAATCAGATCAAGACCCGGATCGGGATCGCTGCCGCCAAATACCTGACGCGCATGATGAAACCCGACAGCGTGATCGGGGTTTCGGCCGGAACGACCGTCTATGAGGTCGCCTCCAACATCACCGTCACGATCCCGATGACCAACGTCGTTTTCGTGCCCTTGGTCGGCGGTTTGGGCAAAGCTCAATCCGACATCCAGGCCAACGTCATCTGCGACATCTTTACCAGACGGACCGGCGGTTCCAGCGTGGAACTGCATGTGCCGGTCATGGTGGATGATGTCAATGCCAAACAGGTCATCATGAGCCAACGTTTCGTCAAGGAAGTCTTCGATATTGCCCGCAATGTCGATATCGCCGTCGTCGGGATCGGCGGACAGCCGACTTACTTCGAAATGACCAAAGCCTATTTCCATAAAGTCGATCCTTTACAGGAAAACGAGGCCGCTCAAGTCACCGGCGACATCTGTTACAACTTCATGGATAAAACCGGCAAAGCCATCGAATCCGACTGGAACAAACGCGTCATGGCCGTGGATCTGGAAGAAATCAAACGGATCCCGCTGGTCATCGGCGTCTCCGGCGGCGTCAACAAGGCAGCCGGCATCTACGCGGCCCTGATCGGACAACTGATCAACGTCTTGGTCACCGATGTCCAGACCGCCAACAAACTCTTAGAAATGTCTCAAAAAGAAAACACAGGAGAGGAAAACAAATGAATGCTTTAGACACAGTCATCATCGGTTCCGGCCCAGGCGGTTACGTCGCAGCCATCAGAGCGGCCCAATTGGGTCAACAAGTCACGATCATCGAAAGAAACGTGATCGGAGGCACCTGCCTTAACGTCGGATGCGTTCCGTCCAAAGCCCTGCTTCAGGCCGGCCACACCTATCAGGAGATCCTGCATGCCGAAAAATTCGGGATCACCGCTTCCGGCACCTTGGATTTTGAAAAAACCCAGCACTGGAAAGACACCCAGGTCGTTCAGAAACTCAGATCGGGCGTCACTCAGCTCTTAAAGAAAAACAAAGTCACCATCCTCTTCGGTGAAGCCAAATTCAGTTCCAAAAACTCCTTGACCGTCACCACGGAAGGCAAGAGCGAAGAATATTCCTTCAAAAACGCGATCCTGGCGGTAGGCAGCCGACCGATCGAAATCAAGGCTGCGCCTTTCTCAAAGCGCATCGTCGATTCCACCGGAATCCTCAATACGCCTTTCCTGCCTGCGACCTTAAGCGTCATCGGTGCCGGTTATATCGGCTCCGAACTGGCCGAAGCCTTTGCGGCCTTCGGCACCAAGGTCACCTTGATCGAAGCCACTCCGGGCATCTTACCGGGCTTCAATACGAAACTTTCCGATCTGGTCAAGCGCAATCTGACCAAATTAGGCGTTACCATCCTGACGGATGCCTTGGTCCTGTCTTCCAAGGAAGACGCCGACAAAGTCACCTTGACGTATAAGAAAGACAACGCCGAACACACGATCGATTCCGATCTGGTTCTGGTCTCAGTCGGAAGACGTCCCAATACCGACGGCCTCAACATCAACGTTTCCGGGATCGAATTGGATCCCAAAGGCTTCGTCAAAGTCAACAAGCAATCCAAAACGACCAACCCCAACGTCTATGCGATCGGGGACATCACCTTAGGCCTTGCCTTGGCCCATAAGGCTTCCTATGAAGCGAAAATCGTGGCCGAAGCAATAGCGGGCCATAAAGTTGAAATCGACTACAAAGCGATGCCGGCGGTCTGTTATACGACCCCTGAAATCGCCACCACCGGTAAGTCCCTGGAAGAAGCCCTGGCTTTAAACCTCAAGGCCGTCGCCACCGACTTCCCCCTGGCTGCCAACTCCCGAGCCATCGCCGCCTCTAAGACCGAAGGCTTCGTCCGGATCATCCACGATGAAAAAACGAAACTGATCCTGGGCGCCCAAATCGCCGGGCTCAACGCCAGCGAGATCATCTCGGTGGTTACCCTGGCCATTGAAACGGGGCTAACCTTGGAAGACATCGCCTTGACGATCTTCCCGCATCCTTCCGTTTCGGAAGCCATCATGGACAACACGGAAGCCGGTCTCGGTTATCCGATTCACATTTAAAGGAGCACACCATGTCAGAAAAAATCCCCAACAAAGCCCATCTTGATGATGCGGCCCTCATCGAAGCCTTCCGCAAGATGTGGCTCATCCGCCTGTTTGAAGAAAAAGTCGACTTCTTCTTCGCCAAAGGCATGATCCACGGTACGACCCACCTGTGCGTCGGTGAAGAAGCCACCGCCGTCGGTTCCGGTTCCGTCCTCAGAAAAACCGACTGGATCACCGCCACCCACCGCGGCCACGGCCAAACCATCGCCAAAGGCACCGATATCAACAAGATGATGGCGGAACTCTTCGGCAAGACCTCCGGCACCAACAAAGGCAAAGGCGGATCCATGCATATCGCGGAGATCGAAACCGGTAACCTCGGCGCCAACGGCGTCGTCGGCGGCGGATATCCGATCGCGGTCGGCGCAGCCTTGACCGCCCATATGAAGCATACCGATCAGGTCGCCCTGTGTTACGCCGGCGACGGATCCACCAACGAAGGCAGTTTCCATGAGTCCCTCAACATGGCCTCGATCTGGAAGCTTCCCGTCATTTTCTTCATCGAAAACAACCAATACGGCATGAGCGGTCCGATCAAGGACATGGCCATGGTCAAAGACCTGTCCATCCGTTCAGTCGCTTACGGCATGCCTGGGATCACCATCGACGGCAATAACCTGATCGAAGTCGTCAACGCGACTTATGATGCGGTCGAACGTGCCAGAAGAGGCGAAGGCCCGACTTTGATCGAAGCCAAGACTTACCGTTGGAAAGGCCATTCCAAATCCGACGCCAAGAAATACCGTACCCGTGAAGAAGAAGAGATGTGGAGAACACAGCGCGATCCCATCGCTAATTTCAGGATCGAACTGATCAAGGCCGGCATCCTCAACGATGCCCAAGCCGATGATATCCAAGCCAAAGCCGCCGAAACCATCGAAGCGGCCGTCGCTTTCGCCGAAGCCGGCGTCAGACCCGATGCGGATCAGCTGATGACCGACATCTACGCGGATTAAGGAGCCAACCATGAGAGAAATCACCTATACAGAAGCCGTCAGAGAAGCCCTTTCCGAAGCCATGCGTGAAGATGAGAACGTCTTCATCATGGGCGAAGACATCGGTGTCTACGGGGGCGCCTTCGGCGTCACCCGCGGCATGATCGAAGAATTCGGACCCGAACGCGTCAGACATACCCCCATCGCGGAAAGCGCCATCGCCGGCGCTGCCGTCGGCGCAGCCATCACCGGCATGCGTCCCGTCTTTGAATTGCAGTTCTCGGATTTCATCACCATCGCTTTGGATCAAATCGTCAATCAGGCGGCCAAGATCCACTATATGTATGGCGGCAACGTCTCGATCCCGCTGGTCATGCGGACTCCGGGCGGCTCCGGCACCGGCGCCGCGGCCCAGCATTCCCAGTCTCTGGAAAACTGGACGGCCCATGTTCCGGGCCTGATCGTCATCCAGCCGTCCACGGCCTATGACGCCAAAGGCTTACTGCACAGCGCCATCGCCAACAACAATCCCGTCATGTTTTATGAACACAAACTGTGTTACAGAACCAAAGGAGACGTCCCCGAAGGCAAGTACTTCATTCCGATCGGCGTCGCCGACATCAAGCGTCAAGGCAAAGACATCTCCGTCATCGCCACTTCCTACATGGTCCACAAAGCCTTGGAAGCGGCTGAGATCCTTGCCAAGGAAGGCATCGACATCGAAGTCGTCGATCCCAGAACTTTGGTTCCGCTGGATAAGAAAACCATCGTCGAATCCGTCAAGAAGACGGGCCGCGCTTTGGTCGTGACCGAAGCGGTCAAACGCAGCGGTTTCTCGTCTGAACTGGCTGCCGTCATCGTCGAAGAAGAATCCTTTGATTATCTGGATCATCCGGTCGTCAGATTAGCCGGGGCTGAAACGCCGATCCCGTACGAACCCAATCTTGAAAAACTGGCCGTACCGCAAGTCAATGACATCGTAGAAGCCTGCCGCAAGATCATGGCAGCGAAATAAAGGAGGCAAAACCATGGCTAAAGAAGTATTGATGCCCAAACTGTCCTCCACGATGGACAAGGGCCATGTCACAGAATGGTTTAAAAAAGTAGGCGATCCCGTCAAAGTCGGCGAGGTCCTCTTTGAGGTCATGACCGACAAGATCGCCATTGAAGTCGAAGCGTATGACGCAGGTTTTCTGATCGGACGCTATGTCGAAGTCGGACAGGTCGTTCCGGTCAACACCGTCATCGCCCATATCGGCGCAGCCGATGAAAAAGTCGAAGCGCCGCTCATTGCTGCCGCGCCGACACCCTCTGCCAAACCAGCCGAAGCCGCGCCTTCCGTTGCCGCCCCTGTCGTACAGGTCGCCGCGCCGGTCGTTGCCCAAGCCTTGCCGCAAGACGGTTTTGGGGTCAGAGCCACACCGGCTGCCCGTAAAGCCGCCAAAGAACGCGGGATCACCGTCGAAGCTGTCTATCAGGCTACCCCGGGCATCGTCCGCGTCCAGCTGAAAGACGTCGAACATTATAATCCGTCCAACGTCAAAGCAGTCTATGTCGAAACCGGTGTCGAAAAGGTCATTCCTTGGACCGGCATCCGCAAACTGATCGCCGATCAGATGACCAAGAGCCACAATACCGTGCCTTCCGTCACTTTGAATGCGGAAGTCAACGTCGACGCGCTGTTGAAGATGCGTGCCGAACTGTTGGAAAAAGTCGAAAAAGAATACGGGGTCCGTTTGACCGTGACCCATCTCTTGGCCTATTTCGTCGCTAAGACCCTTAAAAAACATCCCAACATGAATGCCCGCGCTTTGGAAGACGGGATCCATGTCATGCCTTCTGTCAATCTCGGCATCGCCGTTGCCTTGGAAAACGGCTTGATCGTTCCCAATGTCAAGAACGCGCAAGCCTTGTCTTTGGTCGAACTGGCCAAAGCCGTCAAGGCCCAGACCGCCAAGCCGAAAAACAATGCCCTGATGCCCGATGACATCACCGGCGGGACCTTTACGATCACGTCGTTGGGAACCACCGTCGTCTCCGATTTCAATCCGATCATCAATGTGCCTGAGATCTGCATCCTGGGCGTCGGCAGAACCATTGAACGCGCCGAATTCGACGCCAACAACAACGTAGTCAAGGTCAACAAGATGATGTTGAGCTTGAGTTTTGATCACCGTGCTACCGATGGTTATCCGGCTGCTTTGTTTCTTACCGATCTGGTCACCCTGATCGAACATCCTTTGACGCTGCTGGTCGATTAACTTACTCTTTCCGAGGTCGACCCGTTAAAAAAGCACTTGAACTTTCAAGTGCTTTTATTTTTAGTTAGGCGCAGGCTTTCAGGATGGCCAAGACATCGTTGACGCTTAGGGGCACATAGGCGTGTTGCAAGGCACCCAGTTGGACGGCTCTTTCCGCCATGAGCTGGAATTTGGATTCATCGATGCCGACTTCGCTCAGAGTCATCGGGATCCCCAGGGATCTGAAGAATTCTTCGGTGGCGTCGATTCCCTGATGGGCCAATTTGAATTTGTCGCCAATGACCGGTAAATGCCAGACATTGACAGCAAACTCGGCGAATTTGTCGACAGTCTGGACATTGAGGATGTGTCTCATCCAAGCGGGCGTCAGCAAAGCCAATCCGATCCCGTGGGTCAGATCGTAATAAGCGCTGAGCTCATGTTCGATCGGATGGACGCTCCAGGATCCGCCTTTGCCGCTGCCGGTCAGCCCGTTGAGGGCGAGGGAACTGGCCCAGGCCAGATTGGCGCGGGCGGCATAATCATCAGGCGTTTTCAAAGCGATCGGAGCGTATTTGATGACGGTCTGAAGCAGGCCTTCGGCGATCTTGTCTTGGACAAAGGCATCTGGAGTGCTTTTGAAGTAGTTTTCCATGACGTGCGACATGATGTCGGCGGAACCGGCAGCCGTTTGACGTGCCGGCAGGGTATACAGATAGGTCGGATCGATGATCGAGGCTTTCGGCAAGGTTGCCCAGTTGCCAGTACCTTTCTTCATGTGATTTTCAGTGTTGGTGATGACCGCGCCTTTGTTCATTTCGGAACCGGTCCCGGCCAAGGTCAGGATCGAAACCAGGGGGAGCGCTTTGGTGATCAGCGCGGCATCCAACACCAGATCCCAAGCTTTGCCCTCATACAGGGCGGCTGCCGCCACGATCTTGCTGCAGTCGATGACGGATCCGCCGCCAACGGCCAGGATGACGTCGATCTTATGATCGCGGCACAGCGTGGCCCCGCGTTCGACCGAGGTCAGATGCGGATTGGGTTCGATGTCTGAGAAATCGGTGACCACGCAGTCTTTCAGAAGGGCCTTGACTTGATCATAGAGCCCGCTTTTTTTGATGCTGCCTGATCCATAGGCCAGCAAGACGTTTTTTCCATAACGGGAAATGACTTCAGGCAAGTTTTGGATCTGATCCTTGCCGAAGAAGATCTCCGTGGATACATGAAATTTGAAATTGTCCATAATGTCTCCTTTTAACGATTATAGTGTAAACAATAAGCGTGGGATTTGTAAGTGATATGACAAAAAAACGCACGATTTCATTCGCGCGTCTTTTTTATTCAGTTGATGACTTTGAATCTGTTTTCCAAAGGCGCGAAATCCTTTTGGCTGGGAGCCGCGATCGGATTGCCGAAAGGCATCTGAGCGGTCATTTTCCACGTTGCGGGAATATCGAATTCCTTGCGGAAAGCGTCTTCGATGACTTCGTTGTAGTGCTGAAGCGAAGCGCCCAAACCTGCTTGGGTCAAACCGAACCAGACGTTCTGCTGAAGCATGCCGTTGGATTGGGTTGCCCAGATCGGGAAGTTGGCCGCATACAGGGCATATTTTTCCTGAAGGTTCTTGACGATGGCTTCTTCTTCGAAATAGACGATGGTGCCGTAAGCGGCAGCGAAGCTCTTGATCTTGTCTTCGGTGTTTTTGAATGCGGCAGCCGGAACGATGGCCCTTAAGGCTTCCATTGTGATCGACCACAGTTTTTCATGGCCTTTGCCCAACAATAAGACGGCTCTGGGCCCTTGGGAGTTGAATCCTGTCGGGGTATGAAGCAAGGCTTCCTCAACGATCACTTTGATTTCATCATCGCTGACCTTGATGTTTTTGTCTAATCCGTAAATCGATCTCCTGTTACGCAATACGTCATTTAGTTCCATGTTTATTCTCTCTTTCTTACTTTTGAATCGTGCCGTTTTACTGGCCGCAAATCCAATTTAGCACGCAGTTACATTGAACTCTATCTATATGACCGCAAAAAGCACATTTACGAAATGTAAGCGCAACCATCAAAAAAGCTAGATAAATAAAGGGAATATTGAACAAATAAAAAATCCCTTGCGGGATTTTAAAGTAAAGGTTTGAGGGCTTTGGATAGGGCGTCGGCGATGACCTGATGGCCGATCCCGCTGGGATGGACCCCGTCTCCGCACAGGTCTTCCATCGAGTTGTGCGCAAGCGCCAGGTTGAATTGGGACTGCAGGTCGATGAAGACATCGGCTTTGAGCGCGGCGGTCTTGGTGAACAGACAGCGCAGTCTCGCCAAAGGCGCGACCCAGTCGGGTTGGACGACACCGATTTCGAAAAGGAAGGGCGCCATCATGATGAGCTTCAGTTTAGGGTTGGCGGCTTTGGCCTGATCGATGATCAGATTGAGGTCTTCGACATACTGCTGATCGCTGTAGGGTTTTCCGTAGGATAAATAATGCCAGACTTCATTGACCCCGATCAGGATGCATAAGATATCGGGATGAAGATCCAAGGCATCGCGCTGCCAGCGTTCTTTGAGATCGAGCGCGCGGTTGCCGCTGATGCCGCGGTTGATGACGTTGAGTTGGGGGTAAGCTTTGGCGATCAGGCTGGCGTATCCGTTGCCGTAAGGCGGAATGGCGTTACGGTCACAGTCGGTGATGCTGTCGCCTTGAAATAAGACGGTGAGTTTCTTAGTCATGCTTATTTCTCGTCGAAGGCATCCAGCTGAGCCATGATCTTGGCCGGAATGACGAAGTCGACATCGGCGTTTTCGATCATGCGTCCTTCATGGGTGGTCTTGGGCAGGGGAACCGTGCCTTTTTGGACACAGTAACGGATGGCCAGACGGGCCAGACTGACATCCAATTCTTTGGCCAAGGCGACGACTTTTTCATTGCTGAAAAGTCTTCCTGTCGCCAAAGGCGAATAGGCTTCGATCTGGATATGATGCTTGTCACAGAAACGGACGGTCTCTTTTTGGGTATGACCGATCCAATAGGAGATCTGGTTGGCGTGAGGCGTCAGTTCGCAGGCATCCAATAAGGCTTGGATGTCTTTGGGCGAAAAGTTGGAGACGCCGATCGCGCGGATCTTTTTGTCTTGGTAGAGCTTCTCAAAGGCTTTCCAGGAATCGATGTTGCCTTGGGTGCAGTCTTTGCCGATCTCGTTCCAGGGCCAAGGCGCATGGATCAGATAAAGATCGAGATAATCGACCCCGAGTTTCTGGATCGTTTTTTCAAATTCATTGAGAGCCATATCATAGCCTTTGAGCTGGGCCTGCAGTTTGGAGGTGATGAAGATCTGGTCGCGCGGGATGCCGGAATCTTTGATGGCCCTGCCGACGGCCTCTTCATTGCCGTAAGCGGCGGCGGTATCGATGTGACGGTACCCGTTTTTCAGAGCCAAGGTCACGGCGTCATAAGCTTCTTCGTTGGGGATCTGCCAGGTGCCGAAACCCAGGACAGGGATGGTGACCCCGTTGGATAGTGTCTTCACTTCGTTGATGGTTTTCATGGTGTTCTTTCCCAGGATAAATCCTGTTCAGTGGATGATTATAATTTTGCGATCAAAAGACGTTCGACCGA
>Ga0315272_10001987_pt1 | contig 10086 bp, 11 predicted proteins | sample C3_middle_MG_FD_203918 | JGI IMG/M metagenome (GOLD analysis project Ga0315272, IMG submission 203918) | Sediment microbial communities from Yellowstone Lake, YNP, Wyoming, USA - C3_middle | ecosystem: Environmental > Aquatic > Freshwater > Lake > Sediment | place: USA: Wyoming | collected...
ACCCCGGAGCGGGCTCTGGAGAGCCCGCGCGGTCCGGGAGGACCGCCCCACACCCGGCCGCGCCGCGCTATTATGAAGTTTGCGTGTCCGTTGAATCCCCACGCCGGAAGGAGGTGAGTGTAAATGGCAGAAGTCGTCGTCCAAGACGGTGAAACCTTGGAAAGCGCGTTGCGTCGGTTCAAGCGCAAGGTGCAGCAGGAGGACATCATCAAGGAGATCAAGAAGCACTCCCACTACATGAAGCCCGGCGAGCGGAAGCGCGTGAAAGCCGCGCTGGCCCGTAAACGGAATCGGAAAAAGCGGTCCAGGGATATGGACTAACGTCCAGATCCAGACCAACCATTCAAAATCAGGGGCGCTTGGGCCGGGAGGTTCAAGCGCCCTTGGTGCGTTTTGGAATGCCGCGTTTGGTGGGGCTACCGCGAGCCTTGATATACTCGCCGCAACCATGCCTGCGTGGGCACGCCGATGAAAGTCATCTACAAGATCACCTACCCGAACGGGAAGATTTATGTCGGCAAAGATCTCACCGACAGCATCAATTACTTCGGTAGCGCCGATCATGCCGTCATCGGAAGGGACTTCACAAGAGAGCAGAGGAGGAACTTCACGATCCGCAAGGAGATCATTTGGGAGTCCGAGTCCGCTAGTGACAACGAGGTCAATCAAAAAGAAGCTGAGTACATAAGAGCACTCAGGTCAAATGATCCAACGGTAGGCTACAACAGGTGGCCAAAGTTCAGTCAGGCTAAACCGCTCCGTTAGCTCGCGGTTGTGTCACATACAGCGGTGCCCTACTTCGCGCTGCCCCCGAGCAATTCGCTATCGACTTTCTGGTAGTCCGCAGGCACCTTGAAGCGCGAGTCGTCTACGGACGCGTTGTTGAAGCTGTGGGTGTTGACCGTCATCTCCAGCAGATCACCGCTCTCACCCTGGGGCCGTGGGCCGCTGTCGGGCACATTCCCGGTAGGGATGGGCGCTTTGTCAGGCGTGGGGACATTGCCGCCCGGACCGCTGGAAATCACGCCTCCGGCGACCCGTCCAAAGATGTTGCCGATGCCGCGGCCAACCTTAGTGGCTCCCGACTTCGCCTGCTTGCCTATGTCCCGTTTCCCCCCGGACGCGCTTGAGTCGAAGCCCGATCCTTCCGGCCCAGTGACACGCGTCGATTGCTCGATCAGAACGCCGTGCAGTTGCTGGCTCTCTTCCAACAGACGGATCATGCCCTGGCGCGGCGCGGGTGTCATGCCCTCGGGAAACCGGCTCAGGTCGGCGCTGGAGCCAAGCTTTTCAGCCAGATTCTTGTTGAACTCCGAGAGCTCATCGGCGCCGCCCGCGTCGGGAGCGATCCAGGCTTCCATCGTGAACTCCAAGGGCTGGGCGTCCGGCGTGGGCGAATCCGAGAGGTCCTGGGTAAGGGTAATCAGCATCTGGCGCAACTCGACCCCATTGACCGTTTTCTTCCGGTTCGTGTCGTCAACGCGAACGTCGAACTTCGCTTCCCCCGCAGCGGGCGCGTCCGGCTTTCGCGCGCCTGGGGCAGGCAGGTGCAGGGCCGTCCCGTACTGCTCGAAGGTGAGCACGGAATAGGTCTTCTTGTCGTGGTGAATCTGCGTGACCGTCCGATGCTCCAGGTCGATGAGTTCGTCAACCTTCCCGGCGCTTCGGATCATCAGATCACCATGAACGTAGATTTTCGTCTCGACGGCGGACTCCGCGACTCTGCCCGATATGCCGTGCAGCACACGGTTCCCTGAGCCGCGCACGATGGTGACGGACTGCTCGCAAGTGACGTCGGCCAGCAGCCACAAAGGCGTGGCGATCACCGCAAACAATATCGGAACGGAACAGCGAACTTTGACGCGCATCTAGTTTTGAAGATAGGCGAATCCGAGCTGTTCTACAATGAGCGGGCAAGGCGGAGCATTTATCCCTATGAGCGATTTTCTGAAAGACAAGACGGCGGTGATCACGGGCGCCAGCCGGGGCCTGGGTAAGGCCATGGCGCTGGCGCTCGCCGAGGCGGGCGTCAAACTGGCGCTGGTAGCCCGGGACGAGGCGAAACTCGCCGAAGTGGCCGCCGAGGTGCGCGGGCGCGGTGTGGACGCGGAGTGCTACCGCGTGGACGTGACCTCGGAGAGCGATGTGCTCGATCTCGAAGCGAAAGTGCACGCGCGATTCGGGAAGGCGCAGATCCTGATCAACAACGCCGGCGTCAACTTGCGCAAGCTCGTCACGGACTTCACTTACCAGGACTGGCGCTACGTTCTGGACACGAACCTGACCGGAGCCTTCCTGATGTGCCGTAGCTTTGTGCCGCACATGAAGGGTACAGGCTACGGCCGCATCATCAACATGACCTCTATCATGAGTCACGTCTCGCTGCCGGAGCGCATCGCCTATTCGTCGTCGAAGGCGGGGCTGCTCGGAATGACGCGGGCGCTCGCGCTCGAACTGGCCGGCGAAGGCGTCACGGTGGTCGGGATCAGCCCAGGGCCGTTCGCGACGGAGATGAACACGCCGCTCATCAACGACCCGGTGAAGAACGCGCAGTTTCTTGAGAGCATTCCGGTCCACCGCTGGGGCAAGGTGGAGGACATCGGGGTTCTGGCCCGATACCTGTGCTCCGAGGAGGCGTCCTTCATCACGGGCACGGACATCGTCATCGATGGCGGGTGGTTGGCGCGCTAGAGCGCAGTTCGCTTCCAAAACGATTGCGCCGGCATCCGAGGCCGGCTAATCCACGCGAACGCCCGCGGATTCTTTGCCGTCGATGCGGCCGATGACTCGATTCACCTTGCCGTCGCCGTCCCGGACAAAAGTGATTTGCGCGTCGGTGATTCGCAGGAAGAACTTGCTTGTCGATTCGGGATACATCTCCACCTTTCCGAGCGGGTCGGCATCCAGCATCAGGCGGCCGCCCTCCCGGAAGACGGCGAAGTGCACACCATTTTCCAGGCGGTAGCTGCCCGCGTACGCGTCGAAAGTGCTCGGGTCCACCTTCACCCCTGGAGGGTTGACGCGGTGCATCTCCTTGGCGCGCGTAGCGAGATACGCTGACGCAGCATTCGTCTCGGGGAACAAAGTGGGCAGCGAGACGGCATGCGGTCCTTTCTTGAGTTCCGCACGAAGATCGATCATGACCACGTTTTCGTAATTATGGAAGTGGTACAGATACATCACGCGCCGCTTCAGGTCGTAAATGTTGGAATAGACCGTCGGGTAAGTGTCTTCATTGTGAGTGGCCGCAAGGACGCGGCGAAAGAGATCGACCGAGATCCGCTCCCGCGCGTCATTCAGCATTGCGCTGGCAATCCTGAAGCGTCCGCATTCGTACTCCGGCACGGCAAGGGATTGATGGAAGTTGGTCTGTACCTGGTAACGGCCCCTCTTGTGCAGAATGGCTCCGGGCTCGATGATTACGGAGTCGCCGGAGGCGTCGGCGAACATCAACACGAAGCCTTTCATGAAGGTCCGATTGTACTGTTCGAACAGTCGCACGACGTCCTCGACCGTGGCGCACTCCGACATTGCCTTGTCCGTCAGATTGCCGTGAAAGGCCGGCTTAGCGGAGTTGACGTGCTCGATCGGGGTGGCGGAAAAAGCGTCGAACCAGAGTCCGCGCTCGTTCATCCCACCCTGCGGATCCCAGTTATCGAATCCGACATACAGGCGGCCGTATTTTGCCTTACCCGCGGGGACGAACCACACGACTGTGAACGGATTGTTGTCGTCTTCATTGTTGCCGACCAGGACCTGCCGGCCATTTGACGAAGTGAATGCCGTACAGGCGGGAGACGGAGGGTTCAGAAAGCACAATGCCAGAAGCAGGGCGGGAAGCCTGAAGGTCATATCAATTCGTACGGGGGATCGAAGCTGGGAGTTCAGAGGAATCTGCTTTCGCTCCGGTCCGAAGCGCCTCGGCTCGCGCTTGCTTTCGCCTCCGTAACATCCGCATTGTGGAATTACCCGAACAGGCGCCCAGCCGCGCCAGGATCGTCAGCTACCTGGCGAACGGGCCCGACCTGCTACCGGTTTTGCCGCAGCGTGACGGATCTGCCCGTGCCCTCGCCAGAGCCCTCAGTCAGCGCTGAAGCCGGCCGCACGCGCCGATGAGGAGAAAGGTGGGATGCACCCGGCAAAGCGCGCACTCCGGAAGAGCCGATACTAATACTAATGAGATACCTCATCCTTCTTCTCGCAGCCTTCACGACCGTGAGCGCGCAAGAGCCCCCGGCATCGGCCGGTGACGGCGTTCGCGGATACAACGATACTCCGCTGATCACGGGACAGAAGTGGCGCGTCCACGACATGTCGCGCCCGCGGCCAGTCAAAGTGGCGCCAGGCGAACCGCTCCTTAGCGAAGCTCCGCCCTCGGACGCCATCGTCCTGTTCGACGGAAAAGACCTCTCGCACTGGATGAGCCAGGGCCATCACGGCATCGTGCAGGAGCCGAAGTGGAAAGTGCAAAACGGTTACATGGAGATTGTTCCGAACACGGGGCGGCTGGTCACCAAGCAGAGCTTTGGGGACTGCCAGCTTCATGTCGAGTGGATGGTTCCGGAGACCGACACCGGCAGCGGGCAAGGGCGCGGCAACAGCGGCATTGAACTGATGACGCGCTACGAAATCCAGGTGCTCGAGTCCAACCAGAATCTGACCTACGCCGACGGTGGCGCGGGAGCGATCTACGGCGTATGGCCTCCGCTGGTGAACCCCGCGCGGCCGCAAGGCCAGTGGAACGTTTACGACATCTTCTTTGAAGCGCCGGTCTTCGACGGCGCCAAAGTTGTCAAACGCGCGAACGCCACAGTGGTGTTCAACGGCGTGCTGGTGCAGAATCACAAGGAATTTCTCGGCACGACGACCTGGAGGGCGAATGGGGTCTACAGCCCGCATCCGGCCGAGCAGCCGCTGAGCCTGCAGGACCATTCTCAACCGGTGCGCTATCGCAATATCTGGATACGAAACCTCAAAGAGTCGAATTGACTGTCGCGGGATCGTACTCTCTCTGAGCCGTGCCGCGACGGAATTGCGGAAGCGCGGCTCCGATGGATGATCCGCAGTGTTCGGAACGCTGCGGGCGGTCGAATTGCTTCACTCTGGAACACTTCACACTGCTGATTCCCGGCGCGCCCGAAGCGGCCGGCATCGGAGGAATCCCGAAAAGTCCGCGTCGCGTCAACGACGGCGCCTGGCGGGGCAACGCGCAATTGGTGGACGCGGCCGACGCGAACGGGAATGGATCGCCGCCAACTCGGCGAGGGGCCCATCTTCCAATAACGCGAACAACGCCGATCCTGTAGACTCGAATGTTTACTGATGCCTCGGCCCCTGGACACTCGCTTTTTCGGCCATCCGATCGGCCTATCCACCCTTTTCTTCACCGAGATGTGGGAGCGCTTTGGCTACTATGGGATGAGGGCGCTGCTCATCCTGTTTTTGGTCGCGCCGGTTTCCAGTGGCGGCTTGGGCATGGATGTCCTGGCGGCGGGCTCCATTTACGGTCTCTACACGGCTTCGGTGTACCTGGTGAGCCTGCCGGGAGGCTGGCTGGCGGACCGCTTTCTGGGTCAGCGCAGGGCTGTCTTGTATGGCGGCATTCTGATCGCAATCGGATACCTGATGCTGGCCGCGCCGGATGTGCGGGTGTTCTATACGGGCCTGTGCGTGGTGGTCGCGGGCACGGGTCTGTTGAAGCCCAACATCAGCACCATCGTCGGGCAGATCTACCGCGCCGAAGACACGCGCCGCGATAGCGGGTTCTCCATTTTCTACATGGGCATCAACGTGGGCGCCACCATCGCCCCACTGATCTGCGGCTATGTCGGGCAGAGGATCAACTGGCATTGGGGCTTTGCCATCGCGGGCATTGGCATGACCTTGGGCGTCGTCCAATACTGGTTCGGTCAGCGCTACCTGGCCGAAGCCGGGCTGCATCCAGTGACGCCTGCCAGCCCTGAGGAGGCCCGCTCACAGCGCACGTGGCTGCGCAGCGGCTTGCTGGGCGTGCTGGCGGTCGCGGCGGCAATGACCGTGCTGCACCTCACCGGGATTGTTCCGCTCAACCCGGTCCTGCTGGTGAACGCCATGGGCGTGCTGCTGTTCATCATCGTGGCGCTGCTATTCGCCTGGATGCTGCTGGGCGGCGATTGGACGCCTGTGGAGAGGAAGCGCCTGGCGGCGATCCTGGTGCTCTTCATTGCCGCGTCCCTGTTCTGGTCGGCATTCGAGCAGGCCGGTTCTTCGCTGAACCTCTTCGCGGAACGCAGCACCGACAATCACATTCTCGGCTTCGCCTTCCCGTCGAGCTGGTTCCAGTCGCTCAACTCGTTCTTCATTGTCGCGGTTGCGCCGATGCTGGCGTGGCTCTGGCTGCGGTTGGGATCGCGCCAGCCGTCGAGCCCCGCCAAGTTCGCGTTGGGGCTGATGTTCGTCGGCATGGGGTACGTCGTGCTGTTCTTCGGAGCGACGCTCAGCGCGGGCGGCGCGAAGGTCACGCCGCTGTTTCTGATGGTCACCTACCTGATGCACACCATCGGCGAATTGTGCTTGAGTCCGGTCGGTCTGAGCGCGATCACGAAACTTGCGCCGGCCCGTGTGGGCAGCCTGATGATGGGTGTATGGTTCGTCTCCATCTCGGTGGGGAACTACCTGGGCGGACGTCTCGCGTCGGTCTACGGCACACTGCCGGTGCCGGTCCTGTTCGGGCTGGTCGCCGGGTTCAGCATGCTGGCGGGGCTGTGCCTGTTCGTGATCGCGAAACCCGTTACACGGCTAATGGGCGGCGTGAAGTAGCCTTTGCGCGACAGAAATGCAAAACCGCCGTGAGCGGTTTTGTTCTGCAAATGATTGAATTATAATGAGTTATTGTTCGGCAACCGCGCATTTGAGCGGTTTTGCGTTTCCAACACACGCAGGCGGGGAAGGATAAAATAGGACCAACATGGCGCGGAAACAGCATTCCGATTCCGACACTCCGACCTTCGAGCAAAACCTCGACCGCCTGGAGGGCATCGTGAAGCGGCTCGAAGAGAGCGAACTGCCGCTCGAAGAGGCCTTGAAGCTCTTTGAGGAAGGCACGGCGCTTAGCGCGGGCTGCCGCAAACAACTCGAAGAGGCCGAACACCGCGTCGAAATTCTGACCAAGACGGCGAACGGTATCGTCGCGGAGCCGATGCACGATCTTTCAGCTGAGGAGTAGCCGGCAGCGTGAGTACACAGTCGATGACCATCAAAGAGTATCTGGCCGATTGCGCCCACCTGGTTGACGCCGAACTGGACCGGCTGATGCCGCCGGAGTCCACGCCGCCCGAGTCGATTCACAAGGCGATGCGCTACAGCCTCTTCGCGGGCGGCAAGCGGATTCGGCCCGTACTGTGCGTGGAGGCGGCGCGCGCCACCGTTGGTCACGAAGCCGCCGGCGTGATGCCGGTTGCCTGTTCGCTGGAGTTGATCCACACCTATTCGCTGATCCACGACGATCTGCCCGCACTCGACAACGACGACCTGCGCCGGGGCCGCCCGACGTGCCACAAGGTCTTTGGCGAAGCGATGGCGATTCTGGCCGGCGACGGGCTGCTCACGTATGCGTTCGAAGTTCTAGCGCGGCACGGAAATGCCCGTCTGGTTGAGGAACTCTCGCACGCCTCGGGTACCGTCGGCGGCATGATCGCGGGCCAGGTGCATGACATCGAAGGCGAGCGCCAGCAGCCCACCGAGGAACTTCTGGAGCGGATCCATCGAGCCAAGACCGGAGCGTTGCTGAAGGCCAGCGTTCGCATGGGCGCCCTCTTCGCGAATGCTTCGGAACGCAAATTGGCGGCGCTTTCGCGCTATGGCGCGCATATCGGCCTGGCGTTCCAGATTGTCGACGACATTCTTGACGTGGTGCAATCCTCAGAGGCCCTGGGCAAGACCGCCGGCAAGGACGCCGCTCAGCACAAGATTACGTTCCCCGCCGTTTACGGATTGGATGAATCCCGGGACATGGCCGAGAGGGAGCGGGAGCGCGCGCATGAAGCTCTTTCCGAGTTCGGGGATTCGGCGCAGCGCCTGCGGGAACTCGCCGATCTGATCGTCGAGCGCAAGGCATGAAGCAAGGCCGCCAGCGCATCGACCAACTGCTTGTCGCGCGTAATCTGGCGGAGTCCCGTGAAAAGGCCCAGGCGCTCTTGCTCGCCGGGCAGGTGCTCGTCGACGGCCAGAAGGTAACGAAGGCCGGCGCGCCCGTCGACGAGACCGCATCGATTGAAGTGCTGGCGCGAATGCCCTGGGTGAGCCGCGGCGGCTACAAGATGCTCGGCGCGCTGGAACACTGGGGCATTGATGTGACAGGGCGCGTTTGCGTCGACGTCGGTTCCTCGACGGGTGGCTTTACGGACTGCCTGCTGCAGCACGGCGCGGCGCGCGTGCACTGCGTGGACGTCGGTGCGGGCCAGTTGCACTGGAAGCTGCGGACCGATCCGCGCGTGGTGGTCCATGAGGGAGTGAACGCCCGCTACCTGGAGCCTTCCGTGATCGGCGAGCCGGTTAGTCTGGCGGTCTGCGACGTGAGCTTCATCTCTGTTACACTCATTCTCCCGGTGCTTCCTCCGCTGCTGCTGCCCGACGGCGAGATTGTCGTTTTGGTTAAGCCGCAGTTTGAAGTCGGCCGCGATCAGGTGGGACGCGGCGGTATCGTTCGCGACCCGGCGCTGCACGAAGCCGTCTGCCGCAGAGCGGAAGACGCGGCGCGGATGTTAGGCTTCCAAACGAGCCTGATGGAGAGCCCGCTGCCCGGGGCTGAGGGTAATAAGGAATTCCTGCTATATGGAACCGGTCGTCACAGTCGGGATCATCGCGAAGCCTGATGTCCGCCAGACCGACGAGCTGTTGCCGGCGTTGCTCGACTGGCTGGCCGCTCGGAGCGTAACGGTCCGTCTGGACCGCGACGCGGCCGGCTACCTCGGCCACGAAGGGTTGGACCGCGAGCACGTCCCCGACGATTGCCAGCTTGTGATCGTTCTGGGTGGAGATGGGACGCTGCTCTCCGCGGCGCGCGCCATCGGCGGGCGCGACATTCCGCTGTTTGCCGTGAACCTGGGCGGACTCGGTTTTCTTACGGCCATCAGCGTGGAGGAACTGTTCCCCGAGCTCGAACGCGCTTTGCGCAACGAGCACCGCATTGCGCGCCGCCGCATGCTCTCCTGCGAAGTGCAGCGCGATGGCGAAATCGTCGCCAGCTACGACGCGCTCAACGACGTGGTCATTACCAAGGGCCAGATCGCGCGCATGATCGATCTGGTCTGCAACGTCGACGCCCACTTCGTGTGCCGCTACAAAGCCGACGGATTGATCATCTCCACGCCCACCGGGTCTACCGCCTACTCGCTGTCGGCCGGCGGCCCCATCGTCTTTCCCTCGGTGGGCGCCCTGTGCATTACGCCCATCTGTCCTCACACGCTGACCAACCGGCCCGTGCTCGTCTCGGATTCAAGCGTGATCCAGGTTGTGAACCTTGCGGCGAACGGTGATGCCTACCTGACCATTGACGGCCAGGTCGGCGAACCCCTGCAAGCGCAGGACCGGATCGTTTGCCGAAGTTCGCAGAAAGCCGTCAGCCTGATTCGTCCGCCGCGTATGCTGTTCTTCGACGTGCTGCGCCAAAAACTCAAGTGGGGTGAGCGTTGAAGAAGCTTTCGTTGACGGCCTGGATTTTCATTGCAATGGTGCTGGGAGTCGTTTTCGGGCACTTCTTTCCCGAAGCCGCGCGCAACCTGTCGCCGGTCAGCAATATGTTTCTGCGCCTGATCAAGTCGATCATCGCGCCTTTGTTATTCGGCGCCCTGGTTTATGGCATCGCCGGATCGGGCAGCGCGAAGGCCATGGGGCGAATCGGCGCAAAGGCAATCATTTACTTTGAAATCGTCACCACCGCCGCGCTTTTTCTAGGACTGGGCGCGGTGAACCTGGTGCGCCCTGGCGAGGGAGTCACGCTCCAGAAAGGAACGGATGCGGCGCTTCCCCAGGCCCACGTGGCGCTCGCGGGCGTGCTCGAACACATCTTTCCGGCCAGTATCGTCGACGCGATGGCGCGCGGCGAGG
>Ga0315272_10001989_pt1 | contig 10077 bp, 9 predicted proteins | sample C3_middle_MG_FD_203918 | JGI IMG/M metagenome (GOLD analysis project Ga0315272, IMG submission 203918) | Sediment microbial communities from Yellowstone Lake, YNP, Wyoming, USA - C3_middle | ecosystem: Environmental > Aquatic > Freshwater > Lake > Sediment | place: USA: Wyoming | collected...
CTCGATGCGGTCGTGATTTCCCACAATCACTACGACCACCTGGATGACAGGTCCGTAAGCGAGATTTCTTTGAAGGTAAGAGGGGCAAGAGTCGCCGTCGTGCCTTCGGGGCTCGGCTCGTTCTTCTCGTCGCGGGGGTACTCGGATGTCCGTGAGCTCGCATGGGGCGAGGGCACCCTCCTAAGAAAATCTTCCTCTTCGTCTCCCTCTTCCTCTTCGGTCTCTCTTTCCTGCCTCCCCAGCATCCATTTCTCGGGCCGCACGCCTTTCGACCGCAATGCCACGCTCTGGTGCTCGTGGTCGATCGTCTCGCCGTCCCTCCGCCTCTACTTCGCGGGCGACACGGGGTACGGGCCCGTTTTCGCCGGCATCGGAGCGGAGTACGGTCCGTTCGACGTTGCGCTTCTGCCGATCGGCGCGTACGAGCCGGCGTCGATCATGCGGCCCGTCCACATGAACCCGGAGGAAGCCGTGGCCGCGGGCCGCGACCTTCGCGCCTCGACCCTCGTCGCGATGCACTGGGGCACGATCGTCCTCACGGACGAGCCGCCGTTCGAGCCCCCGGTGCGGTTCTGCGCCGCGGCGCTCCGGGCGGGCTATCCGGACGATCGCGCCTGGGTCATGCGGATCGGAGAGACCCGAGAAACCCGCTGACGAGAGCGACCGCCTCGTCCCGGTTCTGCTTCTCGGTCCGCCCGGAGGACGCGCGCGGCTTGAACGAGTGATCGCCGTCCGGGAGGAAGAGGATTCGGATTTTCTTTGAGAGGGAATACTGTGAGACCTCATCTTCTGTCCCGAAAGCGTCGCGCGTCCCTTGGAGGAAGAGCGCCGGGGTCTTCAGCTGCTCGAGGTGGGCGACGCGCAGCTTTTCCGGCTGTCCCGGGGGGTGGAACGGGTAGCCAAGGCACACGAGGCCCGCGACACCGGCCTCGTCCGCGACCATGCTCGCGATGCGGCCGCCCATCGACTTGCCGCCGATGACGACGGCCTCTGGGCCCTTCTTCCCCGCCGCCTCGCGAACGGCCTCGAGCCAGCTCGCGCGGAGAACGGGCTCGCGGTCCGGCGGCTTCTTTCGCGCCTCGTCGCGTCGGGCGCGCATGTAGGGGAACTCGAACCTCAGGACTCGAAAGCCGTGCTTCGCGATCCCGGCCGCGACGGCGTTCATGAACGGAGAGTCCATCGGCGCCCCTGCGCCGTGCGCGAGGACGAGCGTGAGCGGCGCGCGCGCCGGGCCGTCGGCGAGAAAGCGGTCCACCTACAATCCCTCCGTGGCGAACAAGTATCTCTCGTACGACGAAGAGCGCGGCCCGAAGGTGCGGGCCATGTTCTCGCGGCTCGCCGGGCGGTACGACCTCCTGAACGACGTGATGAGCCTCGGTCTGCACCGCCTCTGGAAGCGCGACACTGTCGAACTCGCGCTCGCCGAGCGCACCGGGCCGGTCCGCGTCCTAGACCTCTGCTGCGGCACCGGCGACCTCGCGTTCCTCGCCGGGGCCAGGGCCGCCGCCGGCTCCCGCGTTTTCGGCCTCGACTTCACGCTCCCGATGCTCGGCGTCGCCCGTAGGCGGCGGACCGCCGCGGCCGGAGCACCCGCTTTCGCGCAGGGCGACGCGATGCGGCTGCCGTTCCCCGCCGCGAGCTTCGACGCCGTGACGATGGGTTACGGCCTGAGGAACGTCGCCGACCCGCTCGCCTGTCTGAGGGAAGTGCGGCGCGTCCTCGCACCCGGCGGCCGCGTCGTCGTCCTCGACTTCGGAAAGCCCGCGAACCCGGTGACGCGATCGTTTTACGGCGGGTTCCTGAAGGGCGCCATGCCCGTCGTCGGCTGGCTCTTCCACGGAGACCCCGACACGTACCGGTACATTCCCGAGTCGCTCGAGCGCTATCCGGCCCAGCGCGGCGTCCGGGACCTCATGGAACGGGCCGGGCTCTCGTCGGCCCGATACGAAGACCGCATGTTCGGAACGATGGGCCTCAACGTCGGCGAGGCTCCCGGCCCCACCTCCCTATAATCGCGCGTGCCCCGCGATACGCTTCCCGCGAGTCCCGAACCGCGCGCCCGGCGGGTTCCGGGCGACTCCCCGGCTCAGGCGTCGCGGCTCGTGGCGCTCCTCGTCGTCCTTTTCGTCTCGATCATCGCGGCGATCCTGGCGACCGGCCTCGCGGGGATGTCGGCGCTCTCGGGCATCCGGGCGTTCGTGACGGGCCAGTCGACCTGGTCGAAGGCGCAGAAAGACGCCGTCTATTCGCTCGCGCGCTACCTCGACACCGGCGACGAGGCCTACTACCGCAGCTTCAACGCCCGCCTCGCCGTGCCCCGCGGGGACCGGAACGCGCGCCTGGCGATGTCCGGCGCGAAGCCGGACTCCGGCGCCGCGCTCCAGGGCTTCCTCGAGGGCTTGAACTCCCCCGCGGACGCGGACGACATGGTCGCCATCCTCGGCCGGTTCCGGGACACGGAGCACATCCAGCGGGCGCTCCAGATCTGGGAACGCGGCGACGCGGTAGTCGACGAGCTCGAGGCGCTCGGCATCGTCGTCCACCAGGACGTCGCCGCCGGACGGCTCACGCCCGAGGCCCGCGCCGCATACGAACTGCGCCTCGAGCGCCTGAGCGACCAGGCCGCCGTCCTCGAGGACTCGTTTTCCGGAACGCTCGGGCAGGCGTCCCGGGCCTTCCGGACGCGCCTGCTCGTCGCCGTCGGCGCGATGACCCTTCTCCTCGTGGGCCTCGGCATCGCCGCGTCAGTCTTCGTCGCTCGGGTGCTCAAGCGGCGCGACTCGGCGGTAAGTGCCTCGGAGAGACGCTACCGCCTCCTCTTTGAGCGGAACCTCGCGGGCCTGTATCGCACGACGCTCGACGGGAAGATCCTCGACTGCAACTCGGCCTTCGCGCGCATCCTCGGCTACCCGTCCCGCGAGGAGGTCCTCAAGATCACGGCGCTCGACCTCTACTCGGACCCATCCGACCGCGAGTCGTTCGTCTCGCGCCTCAAACAGCAGCGCGTCCTCGTGAACTTCGAGATCTGCCTCAGGCGCCGGGACGGGAGCCCCGTCTGGGTGCTCGCGAACGAGAGCCTCATGGACGAGCCCGGAGGCGACACCGTCATGGACGGCAGCCTCATCGACATCACGGACCGCAAGCGCGCCGAGCAGCAGCGCTGGCACCAGGCGAACCACGACGCCCTCACGGACCTTCCGAACCGGGTCCTGTTCAACGACCGGCTCTCGCTCGCGATCCTCCATGCGCAGCGCAGGCGGCAGCCGCTCGTCGTCATGTTCCTCGACCTCGACCACTTCAAGCGCGTGAACGACACGCTCGGCCACTCGGCCGGCGACGAGTTGCTCGTCAAGGTTGCCGACCGGCTTCGCCGCTGCATCCGGCAGGACGACACGGTGGCCCGCGTCGGCGGCGACGAGTTCCTCCTCCTCCTCAACGGGATCACGCGCGAGGCCGACACCGCCACCATGGCGCGCAAGATCCTCGGGATACTGGCCGAGCCGTTCCTCGTCCAGAAGCGCGAGCTCTTCATTGAAGCGTCCATCGGCATCGGGATGTACCCGGGCGACGGCGCCGACGCCGAGGCGCTCGTCACGAACGTCGACACCGCGATGTACCGCGCGAAGGAGACGGGGCGCAACAGCTTCCAGTTCTTCACGCAAGAGATGCAGGAGCAGTCCCAGGAACGGGCCGCGCTCGAGTCGGGCCTGAGGCGTGCGATCCCGCGCGGCGAGTTCGTCCTGCACTACCAGCCCATCTACCGGCTGCGGGACCGCTCGGTCGTCGGGATGGAGGCCCTCGTGCGCTGGCGGCACCCCGAGAAGGGCATCCTGTCGCCGCGCGAGTTCATCCCGCTCGCCGAGGACATCGGCCTCATCGCGCGCGTGGGCGAATGGGTCCTCCGGAGGGCGTGCGAGCAGCTCAAGGCGTGGCAGGCGGCCGGAGCGCCGCCGATGCGCATCTCCGTGAACATCTCGCCGCGCCAGTTCCAGCAGCGCGACTTCGCCGCGAACGTGCGCCGGATCGTGCGGGAATCCGGGCTCGAACCCTCGGTCCTCGACCTCGAGATCACGGAGTCCATTGCGATGCAGGACGTCGCGCACACGGGACGAGTCCTGTCCGAACTCGCGGATCTCGGGATCCAGATTTCGATGGACGATTTCGGGACGGGCCACTCGTCCCTGAACTACCTGAAACACTTCCCGATCCGTCGCCTCAAGATCGACCAGTCCTTCGTCGCGGGCATGACGACGGACGACAAGGACCACGCGATCGTCGCGACGGTCGTGTCCATCGCGCGGAACCTCGGTCTCGCGGTGACCGCCGAAGGCGTCGAGACCGAGGAGCAGGCGGCCCTGCTGGCCGCGCTCGCCTGCGAGGACGCCCAGGGCTACCTGTTCGCGCGCCCCGAGCCCGCCGAGGAAGTCGAGAAACGGCTCGGCCTCGCCGCTCCCTCCGCCGGCGCCTGATTCAAACGAACTATCGCCGGGATCGCGCTCCGGGGAGCGTAATAGCGCAAGTCTGGAGGGACCGCGCATGCGCGTCGACAAATGGATGACCCCCAGGGTGATCACGCTGAAGGCGACGGATTCGCTCTCGGCGGCGATCCACCTCATGAAGGAAAAAAAGATCCGGCGGATTCCGGTCGTGAACGGCGGAGGCAAGCTCGTCGGGATCGTGTCCGACCGCGACCTCAAGGACGTCTCCCCTTCCCGCGCGACCACGCTCGACATCTGGGAGCTCCACTACGTCCTCGACAAGCTGAAGATCGGCGACATCATGACGAAGAAACCGATCACGGTGGCGCCAGAGACGACGATCGAGCGCGCCGCCCAGATCATGATGGAAAAGAAGGTGGAAGGCCTCCCCGTCCTGGACGCGAAGGGAGCCCTTGTCGGCATCCTGACCGAGGGGGACGTGTTCCGCGCCCTCGTCGACATCACGGGGATCGGGAAGGGCCGCCTCCGGGTCGACCTCCTGATCCCGGACAAGCCCGGCTCCATCCGCGAGGTCGCCGACCTCTGCCGGACGGCGGGCGGCAAGATACTCTCGATCCTGGCATCGAACACGAAGGTCCCCGCGGGCAAGCGCGAGCTGATCATGCGCGTCGAGTGCCCGAAACCCGACGTCCTCAGGGCCGAGCTCGCGAAGGCCTACGGCGACGCCAGGGTCGAAGCAGACTGATCCGAATCTGATTCATTCGAATCATCGATTTCGAGAACCAATCTCGACATAACAGAGCCGCTTCGAAACCCAAAAATTCAAAAGGAGGCCATACATGACCATCCGGCGCATGTTCTCAGTGCTCGCCGTCGCGGCGTTTGCCGCGTTCTCGGCGTCCCCGGCCCTCGCGCAAGGCAAGACCGTCACGGTCGGCGTCCCGCTTCCCCTGACGGGCGAGCACGCGAAGTTCGGCGAAATGAAGAAGCAGGCCTACCAGATGGCGGCGGACGAGATCAACGCCAAGGGCGGCGCCAAGGGAACGAAGCTCGTCTTCGACATCCAGGACTCGGGCGGAAAGCCCGACACCGCCATGGCGATCGTCGAGAAGTTCATCACCGTCAACAAATACCCGATCGTCGTCGGCGAGTACACGAGCCAGTGCTCGTTCGCCGTCGCGGGCGTCGCCGAGAAGTACAAGGTTCCCTACCTCGTCGACACCGGAGCCACGGACAAGATCACGCAGCAGGGCTGGAACTACGTCTTCCGGCTGAACTCGCCCGCGGGCCTCTACGCGAAGGCCGTCTTCTCGTTCTTCGAGGAGGTCGCCAAGCCCAAGTCGGTCGCGATCCTCTATGAGAACACCGACTTCGGAACCTCGACGTCGAAGTCCATGAAGGATTACGCCGAATCCCATGGCATGGCGGTCGTCCTTTCCGAGGGCTACCAGTCGGGCGCCGTGGACTTCAAGCCGATCCTCCAGAAGGTCAAGTCGCTCCGGCCCGACATCGTCTACATGGTGTCGTACCTGATGGACGCCTCGCTCCTCATGCGGCAGTCCAAGGAACTCGACCTCAACGCGCAGGCCTTCATCGGCGGCGCGGCGGGACACACGCTGCCGGAGTTCCTCGAGAACGCCGGCGACGCGACCGAGTTCTGCATGGCCGCCACGCTCTGGACACCTCAGGTGAAGTACCCCGGCGCCGGCGCGTTCGACGCGAACTTCAAGAAGCAGTTCAAGAAGGCGCCGAGCTACCACGCCGCCGAGGCCTACGCGACCGCCTTCGTCCTCGCCGACGTCCTCACGCGGGCCAAGTCCATGTCGTCCGACGACCTGCGCGACGCGCTCGCCGCGACGGACATGATCACCGCGTTCGGCCCCGTCAAGTTCCAGGCCTGGGACAAGTTCACGAATCAGAACCGGATGGAGACGCTCGTCGGCCAGTGGCAGAAGGGAAAGTTCGAGACGGTGTGGCCGAAGGCCCTCGCCTCGGCCCCCTACGTCTATCCGGTCCCGCGCTGGCGCGACCGCAAGTAACCGGCCGGGCTGACGGGAACGATGCCGTGACGCCACAGGCCGCCGGCCAGATCGAGCTTCTCGGGCAGGTCCTCATCTCGGGGATCCTGCTCGGGGGGCTCTACGCCCTGATCGGGCTCGGGATGTCGCTCATCATGGGCGTCATGAAGATCATCAACCTCGCGCACGGCGAGCTGATGATGGTCGGCATGTACGTCACGTTCTGGGCGTTCACGCTCGGAAAGATCGACCCGTACGTCTCGCTCCTCATCGTCATTCCCGTCCTCTTCATTCTCGGGGCGATGCTCCAGAAGTGGCTCATCGCCCCGGTCATGGAGGCCGAGTCGATCCTGCCCGAGAACCAGGTGCTCCTCACGGTCGGGATCGGGCTCGTCCTCTCGAACCTCGCCCTCCTCGCGTTCACCGCCGACTACCGCTCCGTCCCCGTCTCCTACGCGTCGAAGACGATTTACTGGGACGTGAAGATGGGCGGGCAGACGGTCTCGCTCTCGTTCAGCTTCGCGATGCTCGTCGCATTCGGGATCGCGCTCGTCCTCGGCGGGGCGCTGTTTCTCTTCCTCGGCTACACCGACCTTGGCCGGATGATCCGCGCGACGTCGCAGGACGCCCGCGCCGCGGCCCTCATGGGCGTGAACACGAAGCGGATCACGTACATCACCTTCGGGCTCGGCTCGGCCCTCGTGGGTGCGGCCGGGGCCCTTCTTGCGCCGGTCTACTACCTCTTTCCCCAGATCGGCGGGCCCTTCACGTTGAAAGCATTCATCATCACCGTGCTCGGCGGGATGGGAAACATCCCCGGAGCCGTACTCGGCGGCCTGGTTCTCGGGCTTGCCGAATCCCTCGGATCGGTCTACATCTCCCTCGGCTACAAGGACGCGTTCGGGTTCATCATCTTCGTCCTCGTCCTGATCTTCCTGCCCAAGGGGCTCCTCGGAAAGGGACGGGCGTGACGATGAGCCGCTCGACGCTCCTCTCGCTCGGCGGGCTCGCGCTCCTCGCGGTTCTCCCCGCCCTCGTGCGGAATCCCTACGTCCTCCACATGCTGATCCTCTGCCTTCTCTGGACCGTCCTCGGCCAGAGCTGGAACCTCCTCGGCGGATACACGGGGCAGGTCTCCTTCGGTCACGCAGCCTTCTTCGGGATCGGCGCGTACACGACGGGCATCCTCGTGAAGTCCGGGCTCTCCCCGGCGACGGCCTGGTGGGGACTCCTCCTCGGCGGCCTCGCGGCCGCGGCAGCGTCCGCCCTGATCGGCTGGATCTGCTTCCGGCTGCGCGGCCCCTATTTCGCGCTCTCCGTCCTCGCGCTCGCCGAGGTGCTCCGGCTCGTGGCCCTGAACTGGAAGCAGCTCACGAACGGGGCCGAGGGAATCCTCTTCATCCCTGCCTTCAACTCGAAGGCCGCGTATTACTGGATCGTCCTCGCGCTCGCGGCCCTGAGCATGGCGGCGATCCGGTTCGTCATGAACGGGAAACTCGGGTTCTACTTCCTCGCGATCCGCGAGGACCAGGATTGCGCCGAGTCGCTCGGGATCAACGCGACGAAGTACAAGCTCATCTCGCTCCTCATCAGCGCGTTCTTCACGGGCGTCGCGGGGAGCTTCTACATGAACTACATGGGCTTCATCGACCCGGGCATCGTCTTCTCGATCCACGACATCTCGGTCATGATGATTCTCGTCACGATGCTCGGCGGCGTCGCGACGACGTGGGGTCCGGCGGTCGGCGCCGCGATCTACATCCTCATGTCCGAGGCGTTCCGCACGTACCTGAAGTCCGGACACCTCGTCTTCTTCGGCGTCCTCATCATCGTGATCATCATCTTCTTCCCGCAGGGCATCGTCGGCACGCTGAAGGAGACCCTGCAGCGCCGCCAGCGGCGCCTCGCGGGCCCGCAGGCGAGCAGCCCGGCGAAGGGGGCCGCGTGAGCCTCCTCGAGCTGAAGGGCGTCACGAAGCGGTTCGGCGGCCTCCAGGCCGTCGGCCACATGACCTTCGCGGTCGAGAAGGGCGAGATCTTCGGGCTCATCGGCCCGAACGGCGCCGGCAAGACGACCGTCTTCAACGTCATCAACGGCTTCTACGCGCCCTCGGAGGGCGAAATCCTCTTCAAGGGCGAGCGTATCGACGGCCTGAAGCCCTACGAGATCTGCCGCCGCGGCCTCGCGCGGACGTTTCAGGTCGTCAAGCCCCTCGCGCGCCTCACCGTCCTCGAGAACGTGATGGTCTCGGCGTTCTCCCGCACGGACCGCCGCGACGAGGCCCGCGCGATGGCCCTCGAGGCCACGGCGTTCACGGAGATGGAGGCCTGGCGCGACCGAACAGCGGGCAGTCTGCCGCTCGGCATGCGCAAGCGCCTCGAGATGGCACGCGCGCTCGCGACGAAGCCCGAGATCCTCCTCCTCGACGAGAACTTCGCGGGGCTCAACCCCGCCGAGGTCGAGAAAACGATTGCCATCGTCCGCAAGATCCACGAGAGCGGCGTCACGATCCTCATCATCGAGCACAACATGCGCGTCATCATGTCGATCTCCCAGCGCCTCCTCTGCATGTGCTATGGCGAGAGGATCGCCCAGGGCACGCCGCAGGAAGTTGCGAACGACCCGAGCGTGATCGAGGCCTATCTGGGGGCCGCAAATGCTTGAGGTCGTTAACGTCGACGTGTTCTACGGCGACGTCCAGGTCCTCTGGGACGTTTCCTTCAACATCCAGAAGGGCGAGATCGTCGCCCTCATCGGGGCGAACGGCTCCGGCAAGACCACGAGCCTCAACACCGTGTCCTCGATCCTGAAGCCGAGGAAGGGATCCGTGACCTACGAGGGTCGGCCCCTCCATACCCGCGCTCCCTACGACCTCGTCGGGCTCGGCATCGCCCACGTTCCGGAGGCGCGCCGCCTCTTTCCCGAGATGACCGTCAAGGAGAACCTCCTCCTCGGCGCCCTCACCCCCGAGGCGAAGAAGACGCGCCCCGAGATGCTCGAGAAGGTCTACGGCATCTTTCCGCGCCTCAAGGAGCGCGAGAAGCAGGCGGCCGGGACGATGTCGGGCGGCGAACAGCAGATGTGCGCGATCGCCCGCGGGCTCATGTCGAAGCCGCGCCTCCTCATGCTCGACGAGCCCTCGCTCGGCCTCTCCCCCATCCTCGTCTCGGACATCTTCCGCGTGATCCAGGAAGTCCACGACGCCGGCGTCACGGTCCTGCTCGTGGAGCAGAACGTGTTCAAGAGCCTCGCGATCGCGGACCGCGCCTACGTGCTCGAAAACGGGCGCATCGTTCTGGAGGGCAAGGGAAGAGACCTCCTGAACGACGCGCACGTCAAGGAAGCGTACCTGGGCGTCTGACGGCAGCCAGGGCCGTCTTCACGCGCTCCGGCGTCATCGGCATCTCGGCGAGGCGCGCGCCCGTCGCGTCGAACACCGCGTTCGCGACGGCCGCCCCGACCGGGACGAGCGCGGGCTCCCCGCCGCCCTGCGGCGAGAGCTCGTCGTTCTTCACGAGGACCGTGTCGAGCGCGGGCATCATCGAGAACTTCGGGATCTCGTAGGTGTCGAAGTTCTTCGTGAGGATGCGCCCGCCGTCGAAGCGGACCACCTCCGTCAG
>Ga0315272_10001991_pt1 | contig 10073 bp, 12 predicted proteins | sample C3_middle_MG_FD_203918 | JGI IMG/M metagenome (GOLD analysis project Ga0315272, IMG submission 203918) | Sediment microbial communities from Yellowstone Lake, YNP, Wyoming, USA - C3_middle | ecosystem: Environmental > Aquatic > Freshwater > Lake > Sediment | place: USA: Wyoming | collected...
TATATCGTTCATGTACATAAGTAGGCTTCCCCAGGTGCCCAGCTGAGCCGCAGTGATCTAAATGTATATGCGTACAGAACGCCACATCTACGTCTAGCGGAGAGTAAAGAGCCGCGGGCCCAGGGTCAACCGCGACCTTAACCCCATCCACCTCGAGAATGAACACCGTTATGAGAGGAACGCCGTCAAGATACCGAGTTACGACCTGCATACCTATCTCTTCCCCCGGGTTAATAGATATTTCGTAACTCCTATCCTCACGACCTTAGATGCGGCCTTGGCGTACGCGGTAATAAGTGGTGTCTATTAAAAACGATGGATCTGCTATTACTCATGAGCACCTTAATAACAGCATTGCATTGCTTAGATTTCACGAATTTGTTGCAGATGTCCAGGTGATAACCGGTTTCGATTAATACGGCTGAGATATCACCGTGCACCGCCGCCGTGTGGGGCATTATGGCGGAGACGGGTGTCCGCTTTGACCACCTGCCCAGGGCGAGGGTAGACGATCTCCTGCTAGACGAGAGTAGACACCTGCTGGGAGAGACGGAGGGGCCGAAGAGACAGCCTTTGATATTCTTAACGGAGGGCGCGGCGAAGTACCTCAGGGAGACCTATTTGCCCTGGCGAGAGAGGTTCTGCCGTCAGCTTCAACTAAACACTGACAAATTGTTTCCGTGCCGCGAAGATACGCTGTATCAGTGGCTCAAGGAGGCGAGGGAGAGGGCTGGCCTGCCGTGGCTCGAGCCGCGGTTGCTTCGGAAGTTCAACGCGCAGTGGCTGTTAGACCGCGGTGTAGACCCCACAGACATTGACCTCCTGCAGGGGCGCTCGGTGAAGGAGCGGGTGTTGTTTGAACACTACGTCGCAGACTATGAAAGGCGGCTTAGGCAGGTCTTCGAGCAACATGCGCCGAGGGTCTTCCCCTAACGCATCGGTATTCCCCGGTATTATGTTTTAATTTACTCATCCCCCCTGACCGAATTTTGACGCTAGGCGTTAAATACCTTGAATCATCACCGCATTTCCCATGACCGCATTTTACAGCTAGGCGTTAAATACCCTGAGTCATCATTGGGTCATGAATCAGCTAACCCCCAATCCCACCTCGGAACTGGTCACCAATCCACACACGGAAAAAATAATGGAGAATATAACAGTAGCTCATAGATTCGCTAATACTGTAGTAGCAGGATTGCCTGCGTTTGTGACAGTCCACGACAACAACTACGTGGCGATCAGCGGCAAACCCCTCTCGGACCTGCTGAGGGCGTTTTACGACGCTGGCGTCCGCCGCGTCGAGGTCGTCATAGACGCCGCAGGCCAGCGGCTGGCGGCTGAGGCTAAGGTCCACCGGAGGACGGACAAGCGTAGCGGCCGCACTTACTATTGGCTGTATCCGCTCCAGCCCGCGCAGTCCCTGCTCCGCGACATGCTCCGCAGGTACCGCGGCGACGCTCCGCGCAACGCCAAGAAGCCCCTGCCGATAACTATACCTGCGGTACTGCCGAAGCCGAAATAAAAGGGGATTATGCGCGCACGTACAATTCATTCCGCCGCGAGGCGGACGAGGCGGACTAGTAAAGTGAAGACGCGGGATTTTAAAGCTTTATGTATAGAAATTAGAAAGGAGGTCAGATTAACTCCCCCTGCGCTCATCGACAGGCTGTGTGAAGGAGTGCCTCTGCCGCTTGTATGCCGCGATGCCATATTTGCCGAGGAGCTGATTGAAGTAGCAAAAAAGCTTGGGCGCGCGCACCTCGTCACGTTTGAAAAGTGCGATCCATAGCCATGTCGGGCGGCCAGTTTGTGCCGAAAGATTAAGGTGAAGTTGTTTGGCGTAGACAGAGCGCAGACCTGCCGCAAGAAGGGTGCAGAGGTGTTCGAAGCGAACTCAGTAGCGGTGGTAGTAAAGCCAATTAAAAACTCGCGTGGGAAGATCAAATGTTATTAAGATTCAAGAAGCTGGACGACTGTTCTGTTGCTGACATAATTCCGGAGACCAGTAGCCTAACCGCTAGAGGCGTGATTAAGCTGTTGGAGGAAGCAGGCTTGACCCCCAGCGAAATAGAAAGCTTCGTCCAGTGGGCCCGCGGCATCGGTTTGAGACCGGACAAATGCTACGCCGCCGCGGCGTTTAGAGAGGTTATGGAGGCCGCCAGAAGCGCCTTCTCCGGCCGCTTTGACTCTCTGCATATTAATCTACTGATACCTAAACGCGACAAGGAGATGCTTACGAACTGCAAGCCTTCAGAATGCTGACACGTCGCGGCGATGGTTGCATGTGAATGTTTAGCGCGGTTATGCACGTAGCGGGATCGGTTTGATGATATGTTTAAATTATCTCCAGGAGTTGTGAGTGATATGGGTCTTAAACTTCCTAGTGATTTTACTTTAGTAGAAGGAGAGGTTCTTTATTGGTATGGTAGGTTGAGCTGGCGAGCGAACTGGCTCCTCATACTTCTCGGGGTGGTGACGATATGGATTTTCGGCTTGGGTCTCCTCTTTTTCCTCTTGGCCTACCTGAGAATTAAGGCTACGGAGTATCTCATAACGAGCCGTCGCATATATGCCAAATACGGCCTTGTTGCGCGGCGGGTGTTTGAGGTTAAGCTTGACTGGGTAACCGGCGTCATGGCCCGGCAGGGATTCATAGGGAGGTTGTTTAACTACGGTGACGTGATATTCAGCGTACCTGGTCACTACGCGGGTTCGGTCCTCTTCGTGGGCGTCCACGACCCAATGCACCTACGCGAAATTGTGGAGGACATCCGGCGCAGGCAAAAAGAGGCGCAGAAAATCGAAGAGAAGCTCAGAGAGTTAGAGAAGGAGTACGAGTTTGGAAGAATCCCCGAAGAGAGGTACCAAGAACTCAGAAGGAAATACCTCGAAGAGCTCAGGAAATACCTGGGGACGTGGCGTTCATGAGGACAAATTGGTGTTTGTCGGCGCCTCTGATCTGGCACAACGTCAGTGGTGCACTCAATACTCGCTACTGGCGGCAAGAGCTGATGTTCTTCACAAACTACCTCTACAACGGCGTTGAATACGCCGGCTTGCTGAGAGCCGAGCCCCCGGCCTACCGCCTGCCAGCTGGCCAAGCAGACGATTGAGGAGTGTGAAAGGCGGGGCGAGCTGACCAAGCTCCTCAAGGCCGTGGAGGCGGCATACAAGACAGGTCTAGACAGGGTTCTGAGAGAGACCCTAGAGAGGGCGAGAGAGCGCGAAGGCTATGCCGTATATCCTGCCGTGAAAATAGGCAACAGCATTTACACCTTAATCAGGGAGGGCGATAAACTCACGATCGCCGAAAAGAAGGGCGTTGAGTGTGGCCTGGCACGGGGCGAGCATGACGACGTTTGCAGAGAGGTGCTGAGGGCCGCATGTGTCGGCCCGGAGCACGTGGGCTGGAAGCTGGGAGACCTAGAGCGCCGGCTGGCGAGAGGGGGATTGTTTGGGGAAATCCTCGCACAGAGACACCCCACCGTCCTTTGGGCGAAGGAGCTGGATAGATACGTGGCTGTCGGCATATCTGACGGCATCGGCGAGGATTTCGTCTATGAGTTCAAGAGCACGCGTATGAGCTATGGAGGACTGAGAAGATATGTATTGCCCGTCGCAATGGCGCATGCGAACATCTACGCGTGGTTCTTTAAGCGGCAAAGGTGGGTCGTCGTGATATTCTCATGTGAAGACCTGAAGCTGTACAGGTGGTAGGAGGGAGGCCGATTACGTTGAAGAAGGCGGGCACTTCCGGCACGCGACCTCCCTCACGGAGGGGCGCGTAGAAGAGCCGATGGTGATAAGCCCCTTTTCGGCATAACGCGCCTGATAGGTGGGTAGGCGTTTAGTGCCATTAAGTCTATTTTTGGCATAAAGCTGGCGGCGTGTCGCCGCTGGGGTCAGGAGTACTTCAAGGCGCAACTGATGTCTTCTCAGGGCATAGATTTTCGCGTAGCATGAATAGAGATACTTGCGCCGTGTTGACAGTCGTCGGCGGACCGTCTTGCACGAACCGCATCTCTCATGACTCTCAAGCACCCTGGATGGCGGCGTTTCATAATCCTCAAAATTTGCGTAGCTGAGGGTCTCATCTCAACGTCTAGCCGCCCGTAGTCGAACAGCTTGTTAAGCCGGACGGCTGGAGCCGAGCCAGCCGCCCCGCCAGCTCGACGGCCTCCTCAGGATCATCAGCGACGTGGCTCCCCCTTCGAAGAAGGCGCCCAGCCGTCCCTTTGGTCTATCGGGGTCTACGGCTGTGCGTCGCGCCTCTGTGCCGAACAGGGCTCGACACTTCGCGGCTCGGTCTCTCTGGCGGCATCTGCCGGGATCATCACGACGTAGGATATGTCGGCAAATATGTAGTACCTTACAGCGGGACGTCGCCTCGCCGCGGCGGGATCCCTCAAGAACACACACCCCGGTTCCGCCGTACTAGCGGCAACCACCGCGACTTCTCTGCCTACGCTATGTTGCGCTAATTAGTAATTAACCAGCAATACTTAAGTATACTTATCATCAATTAAAACATGAAAACAAACACAGGGTTGATCATCGGATTGGTTGTAAGTGTTCTGCTGGCGGCAGTCTTTGCTGTGCTGTGGTATGGCGCCTACGAGGACAATAAGCTCCTAACGAGACAAGTGATCTACCTTACCCAGCAACTGCAGGGCAACTTATCACTACTTCAGAAAACAGCGCAACAACTAGCCGAGACTCAAAAACAGCTACAAGATACCCAGAATCAACTAAGAGATACTCAGGCTCGGTTAGCCGAGACTCAGAAACAGTTACAAGACGCGCAGAACCAGCTGGAGCAGACTCAAAAACAGCTAAGAGACGCTCAGGAGCAGTTAAGCCAAGCAAGGTCCCAGCTTGCGCTACTTGAGGCCCAGAAGAACCAGCTGGTTAACCGGCTGGCGCAACTTAACGCCACTTACCAACAGCTGAGAAACAAGGTGTACGCCGGCTATGACATGGTACAGCAAGCAAAAGCTCTCCTAAACAAAATCACACTAAACGCGCCACAAGTCGGCGATGTGTGGACATTCACACGGACATACACCTACACATATAACCCCTTACCTTCCGGCTACTTCTACCATCCAGATCTTTCTCTGTATATTTACCAGACCATAGAGGTATCGACCTCTGAGCCTCTTTACATCGCCTTCTTCACGCCTAACCAATACGAGGCGTGGCGCAGTGGGTCCGGCGGGACTCCGCTGGCGTCTGGCCGCGGATACGTTAAATTTACGCCGCCAAGCAACGGAACGTATGTATTAGTCATCTATAACGACCTTGGACATGACGTTGGCAAGTTTCAAATCACATATCGATACTTCGAGACCTGGCACTATTACGATGGCTTTCCTCTGAATCCGGTAACGCCCTACGTCGTGGGGACTCCTGGCACGCCTTCTCGCGACTTCTTCCGTCTTTTCGCCATATATAACTATTGGCTCGAAAAACGGCGGCAACTTGCCGACGAGGTTATGCGCCAGCTCCGCGCAACAGTCAGCGTAACGGCCTTCTCTCCACAACAACAGTTGCAGTTAGACACACAGACGCTCTACGCCCTCTCGCTAGCCGCCCTACTTAAAAACGCAGGATTCGACGTCTCCTTCACCGCAATAGGTACGAGATGGGATGATCCATTCAGTGCTGACTCGATTATTCCCGTGGTGCGCTTCAACTCCCTCATAAATCCCAACGACACCTTCAACGACATGTACGATAAGATCAAAAAAGGCTGGATGGATGTCATCTGGACATCAAGGTCTTCCTATGTTGGCTACGACTTCTACGTCATTATCGACACATATAATGTGGTTGATGCAGTCGACCGCCAACTAGACACAACGACGCCGTTTAACGTGATCTACATAGACGGCTTAACCAAGCTTCCAGAGCAGTAGCCGCGTTTTTAAAATCTTGGTTATTTTCTCCAACATCTTTGGTCGGAGACGAGATAGAAACACTACCTCTAAGCTACAGGCTGTGGAGTATTTAAACAGTATGAGGAGGTGATTCCGCCTGTACAACTCATCAACCTCAGCGTTGTTAAGTTCAGGGCGGAGTACCTCGCCCGCACAAACTTGTTCAGCCACTACGATGCAGAGGGGAGGCACCCGGGCTACTGGTACACTCAGCTCGACGGCAGCCTCTACGGAGTGGAGGAGAACTTGATGATGCGATATGTAAAAGCCAGCCAGCTCCCTGGCGGGATTGCGAAAGTCAACTACACCGACGCCATATACAGCTTAGTGTTCGACGATGTTCTCTCTATGTGGGGTCATAGAGATTCTCTGCTTGATCCCTGTAGCAACTACGTGGCTATGGCGACGTCTTACTTCTGGAACATCACATATGGGGCTAGGTACTACGTGGTGTATATGGTGGCGAAGTGGGTGGAGTGGGTCTCTCCGCCCCGCTACGAAGGCGGGAGGTTCACCGCGGAAGGCTACGCCGCGCCTGAGATGAAGCCGAAGTTCTTCGCAGTCTACTACGCCAGGTATGAAAGCGACCCGGCGAGCCGCCACAGCTACAACGTCGGCGACCTCTACCTCTGCAAATACTTAGATCCCCCTCTCCCCTGCAAAGGTGTGCAAGCGCCTATGGGCGTGTTCGTCGTAGAGAAAACGCGCGACGGCAGGTGGTACATAAAGATAGATACGTCAGTGGCCCTGGACAAGCCTGGTCTCTACACCTTCGAGATAATAGCAGAAGACCTCAGAGGGATAAAGTGGAGCCCCAAGGCGCCGTGGGGAGATGCGAGGGTTGGGAAATGCAGAATAATGGAATACACCGTGGCGAAATAACGACGGATAGGATCCGTAGCCAGCTACACCGCCCTTGCGTAGCGTCTTATTGCATCTATTGTTTTGACTATCGCAAGTACAATATAACTCACTCCGATTACGCCAGCCAGTGCCGCGTAGAACCGCCCCGAACCCCACTCCTCTAGGCGTGTCTGTATGGTTATGATTGCCGAGATGCTAAGCCATAATATTACAAAGGTGAAGAGATCAGCCAAGTCGACACTTGATACTTTCCACATAATGGCAAAAAGCGGAATAATGCCCAAGGTGCCTATCAATGCAGAAGCCCAAGCTCTTCGATCCGCAAAAGTGGACACAATAGGCGAAATAAGGGCGGATACGATGTAGCCTACGGTCGATATGAATATGGGCATGTTAAACCCTACGGCGTCGTAGTTGGTGGCCACATAGATAAACGATATGAACAACATTAAGAAGCCAAACGCCCTGAGCAAATCCGCGGTTCCAAGCAACAGTTCTTTTTCTGCAGACAGTTCTCTACTGGGCAAGCCGATGGCGGATGGTTTGGAATAGCCCGCAGAAGAGGACGTCCTCTCTACGCCTTTGATGATTACGTCGGTGTCTATCGAGACGTAGGCCGCGGGTTCTGGCTCTACCTGCACCACCACGAACCTCATGGCGCCTCCGTAGAAGGGCACGTCTATTGCTTGTCCTCTTGCGACGGGCTTGCCGCGGAGTATCCACTCCTTTAGGTATTTGGGATCCACTCTGACGGGCTCAGTGGGGGCGAGGACTACTCTTTGAGCTGGCTTTAGAGCCGCCTTCTTCACCTTTACAGTGTCGCCTATGCCCACGCCAGCGTTTTTTCTAATTGCGTCGTCCATCTGCACTATGTCCTTATCCTCGTCCTCAGGATAGACAGGCCACGCCTGGGCGTATGCGCTCTTCCTCCCCACAATTTCTACGTAGTCGCCAGGCTCAATGCCGAGTTTCTTCATTATGCGGACGGGGATTCTAACAATGATGCGGCCTACGTCGCGCAACCTAGCCTCGGCAACTTTTAATAGCACATATGGCGCCGGTGATGTGCCTACCTCTGGCTGTTGATGTTCGCTGTACGTAGCGCCGTCATGTTGTATTTCTATCTTGGTGGATAGCTGAACATAGGCGGCTGGGGCCGGGACTACGTCCTCAACTCTGAGCGTTACAGTTTTGTCTTGTTGGGGCACAGTAGTAATGTTTCCTTTTGCAAGTGGTTTGAAGAGCAGGTATCTTTTGACGTATTCGGCGTCTACGGGTTGATTTGTTCTGAGAACGATTTTCTCGGCTGGCGGCAACACCGCTTTCTTTATGCGTACATAATCGCCCAATTCGGCGCCGGCGTTAGACCTCGTGACTTCGTCCATCTTCACTACGTCTTCCTCCTCAGTAGGCTGGGCCACGGCATACGTCGACATGGCGCCTATTATCTCGACGAAGTCACCCGGCTTTAGACCTAGCCTCTCCATCACCGAGAGGGGGAGCCTAACCGTTCCAACCTGCGCCTCGTGTCCGGCCAAACCGCCCACACGCAACACGATCTCGCCTGGCCCGGCCACAAGCGGCTCTTTGAGGCCGCCTCTCGGCGCATCCTTAGCCTCTGCCGTGACGGCGGGTGGCGGCGTTATCTCTGTGGTTGCTGGAGGCGGCCCCGTTGTAGTGATGATGATCGGCGCGTAGACACCTATGCGCGGCGCTATGTTTGGGAATATGAAGTAGAGCGCCTCGACAACGTTTGGGTTTAGGCCGTGGATGTATGCACTATACACAGCATATCTGTCTATGCCGCTGGCGTCCAGCGCGGTGGATATGTACTCAATGACTTTGTCTATCTCGCATTTCTTGATCGCCGATGCGACGACGCCAGCTATGCGAGACGCTATTTGCCAATCCTCAAAACCTCTAGGAGTCCTCCTATAGGCGGCGATGAACTCGTTAAGCTCATACACGGCCTCGGCAGGCATACACGAGGGAGGAGGCGGCGGCGCAGGCCCACCTTTGGCAATGGAAACACACCTCTCGACGCACCTGCGCCTTTCCGCCTCATCCTGCACAGACGAGCATAAGTCTACACAAGTCAACATAACTACCACCCCACCTTAGGCGCTACGCTTTTCACGTCTACGGCTGTTCCCCTCGTCTGAGAGACAGAAATCTCAGCAACAAGGAAATGTGACTGGTACTGTAGTGGTATAACTACAGCGGGATAATTCATAGCAAGCTATGTGTATTTTATTTTAAAGAATACCTTTCTGTTAGGCGCCTTAGCTGACTAGGCGCCGAAGAACTGTTTAAACCTTCTCATGTCTGATTAAGCAATGATAACAAAACATCCATCTATTAGGGGTTCTGCGCTGGGTTGATCATCGAGAACTTTACGAGTTCCGCCGCCCCGTGCTGGCATTGTAGCCGAGCCGTCTGACGTGTCTGGTCAGTCTCTCGGAGAAGCCGTACACGGCGTACACGAGCCTAGGGGAGGTCTCTCTGACGAACTTCACGAGGCTGGGGAAGTCGCTGTGATCGCTGAGCGGGAGTCCGTCGAGCAGATGCGGCAACACCCACACCCCGGTTCCGCAGTCCTAGCAGCAACCACTGTGGCTATTTGCCTAGGCAATGTTGCATTAATTTGTAATTAACCTACAGTATTTAAGAGCCTTATTTTATCAATAAATCATGAGAGCAAACATAGGGTTGATCGCTGGGCTGGTTGTGAGTCTTCTACTGGCGGCGGTCTTCGCTGTGCTGTGGTTCGGCGCCCAAGAGGACATCAAGCTCCTAACGAGACAGGTGAACTACCTCGCCCATCAGCTGGAGGGCAACTTCTCGCTACTTCAGAAAACAGCGCAACAACTAGCCGAGACTCAAAAACAGCTACAAGATACCCAGAATCAACTAAGAGATACTCAGGCTCGGTTAGCCGAGACTCAGAAACAATTACAAGACGCGCAGAACCAGCTGGAGCACACTCAAAATCAGTTAAAAGATACTCAAGCGCAGTTAAGCGAAGTGAAGACCCAGCTTGCGCTACTTAAGACCCTAGTGAGCTCGATCATATCTGCAACAACGCAGAAAAAGACGGTTTACATCGGCGCGGCTTTGCCTTTGACCGGCGGTCTCCAGTATTACGGTATCGGTGTTAAAAACGCCGTGGAGCTGGCCGTTGAAGACGCCAACAAGATGTGTCCTAACTTCCAATTCCAACTACTAGTTGAAGATACAGGCACAAACCCGCAACAGGCGTTGCAGAAG
>Ga0315272_10001992_pt1 | contig 10069 bp, 5 predicted proteins | sample C3_middle_MG_FD_203918 | JGI IMG/M metagenome (GOLD analysis project Ga0315272, IMG submission 203918) | Sediment microbial communities from Yellowstone Lake, YNP, Wyoming, USA - C3_middle | ecosystem: Environmental > Aquatic > Freshwater > Lake > Sediment | place: USA: Wyoming | collected...
GTTGTTCAGGCCCAGGTAATCTCCGAACACGGCACCGGGCAGAGAAAAGTACACCGTCGCTCCTGACGCGAGCGTGGCGGGCGATCCTGTAACAGTCGCCGTCGGCTCCCCTTCCAGAACGAGGTTGTAAGTTGTAGTGGCGGTCCCGACGTTCTTCAGCGTGAGTTGTTGGGTGGTCGGCACACTGGAACCGGCTGCACCGAAGCTCAACGAGACGGGATTGGCCGTTACGGTCGACTGGACCGATTGGAGCACGTTCAACGAGCCTGCGCCCGCCGATAGGACTGGCCACGCAGCGCCGTTGTCGTCCAGCATCGGCGAAGCGCCATTCACGATCAGAGAGCGGTAGTCGTCCGACGTGAGTCTGGGACGCGCCGACTTGACGAGGGCGACGGCGCCTGCGGTCAATGGCGCCGAGAAGCTGGTCCCGTCCATCAGCGCGAAGCCAAACGGATCGCACAAATTGTTGCTCAAGGAGGGGTTTGGGTTGGAGTCCAGGGTCGTATTCGTGCACCACGCCGTGACCACCGAGTTTCCGGCGGCCACGAGGTCGGGCTTGATGGCCAGATCGGCGTCCGGGCCGCGGCTGCTGAAATCGGCAACTTGATGCGTATCTCCCGTGCCCAGCCCGAACGCCGCCGTCACCGTGGAGCCGCTCGACGCCTTGGTAACCAGCGTCTGGCCATCGGTGTACCCGACGAACAAAGCGGGCATGTTCGCGATGGCGGCCAACTGGCTCGCGGTCAATGCCGTGTTCGTGTTCGCCATGGTGAGATCCATGTTAACCAGGGAATTGCTGCTGCTTCCGTCCGAAGGTACCGCCTGGTTGTAGACAATGACGGCGGCCGCCCCGGCGGTCACGGCGTTTTGCACCTTGACCGAGAAGTTGCAGGTCCCTCGCTGAATCAGCAGGATCTTGCCGTTCGCAACACCGGGATTGAGCGTGCCGCAGGCCAGCCCTCTGGAATCCCATTGCGTGACATTGACCAGCGGCGCCGTGAGCGTCGGGATTACTCCGGTATTGTTGTTGGCAGCCGCGGCCGGGATGTTCGTTCCGTCGGCGGCTGTCACGCTGGGGGCGTTGGTATTGAGCGTGGTGCTCTGCTGGGCGCCCGCGGCGATCACGCCCGCGTCGACGGCCGGCGCCGCCAGGGTATTCGATTCGTTGCCATCGTTGCCGGCCGAAGCCACGATCACCGCGCCGTTGGCGCGCAGCGTGGCGAAGACTTCCAGGTAAAGCTGGTTCTCGGGGTCGGCGGCCCCGCCATAATCGGGAGCGCCAAAGCTCATGCTGACCACGTCCATGCCGTCGGTCGCGCAGTCGTCGAGCGCCGACAGGATGTCACTGTCGGCATACGAGCCGGTATGGCTCGAGTCCACGTCGTAGATGCCGATCCATGCAGCCGGGGCGACGCCGCTGAGCGTCATCCCATTCGGGCCCGCGCTGGACGGGATGGGTACGCCAGCCGCAACCGAGGCGACCGCGGTGCCGTGGCCGTCCACGTCCTGTGCCGTCCACTGCCCGTAGCTTCGCGCCACGATGATCTTGCCGCTGGTCAGGGCCTGATTGCTGCCGTTGGCAACAGTGTTCCATCTGGGAAATCCGCTGGGAGCGGTCATATTGGGCGCTTGAAAAGACGGGTGCGTCGGATCGATGCCGGTGTCGACGATGCCGATTTTGACGCCTTGGCCGGCCACGTTCCACCCCGCGGGGCTGCTCGGGTTGAAGGTCGCGCCGGGGATGGCGGCCCAGGCCGAGTCGATCTGATGGAGCGGAATTGAGGCGTCGAAATGCTGCTGATAGTGGCGCTCACGAAACGCTCGCTTGACGCCCGGCATGCCTCGCAAAACTCCCGAGTTGCCCGCTGGCGCTTCGACGATGGCCACGTTCACGACATTCGTCAAACGCCGGATCACCGTAAACCCGGCGGCCGCGGCGTGCGCTTCGAACGTCGAATGTTCCCGTTCGATCCTGCTCAGCGCGGACCTGGCGGCGCGCGGGGAGAGGACCGGCTGGCTCTGCAACTGGACAATATACCGGACGGTCTGCTGTGCCCCGGCGCTCAGCGCGCAGCCAAGCAACAGAAGGACGGAAGTGATGGTTCGCATAGTTCGAATGAATTCCCTCGCCCGCACGTTCATGCCGCTATCACGGCTCTGCACAACCCGTGCGCTGCCCCGGCGGGTGCGCAAATCCTCGCGTTCGAAACGGCAACCTCGCGGTTCCGCGCGGACCCCCCTTCCTCTGATTCGGGAAGACAACCTTCTGGACGGGGATTTTGTCCTTTTTTCTGACAGGAAACAAGAAAAATCTTCGCTCCCTCTGGATGCGAGTGGGACGCGCCGGCATTGCCGGCGGTTTCACTCGCCCGGAGTTGCCCCGTGAGCGCGGCCAGGCAAAGGGCATCCCGGCTCACTCCGGAGATTCCCTTCGGATTGTCTGCCGCTCCATCCCTGCGCGCTCCTCGCGGCAGCGTTTGCCCGCCTCTTTGCCCGCCTCAATGACTTCCAGGATCCGATCGACATCGTAGACACAGCCGCCCCATGTGCCTCCGCTGACGTCCTGCAGCGCGGCCCACAGCCGCGTGTCGGCTGGCAGGTTCGGATCCGCCGCGAGATCGGCTCTCGGAGGACGCGAGGCCAGGATGCGCGTGCCTTGCTCTTCGCCAAATATTTCAGCCCCGCGCCCGACCAGGTTCACAGAGCCCTCTAACTTTTCCCGGTCGATGCGGATATCGACGATGTCGCCGTCCAGAAGTTTGCCGATCGGACCTCCGGCGAGCGCTTCGGGCGTGACGTGTCCGACGCAGGCCCCGGTGGACACGCCGCTGAAACGCGCGTCGGTGATCAGGGCTACCTGTTTTCCGAAGGGCAGATACTTCAGCGCGCTGGTGAGCTGGTAGGTCTCTTCCATGCCTGAACCCATCGGGCCGCGGCACATCAGCACGAGGATGTCGCCTTCCTGGATCCGGCCGCTCTTGATGGCTTCGACCGCCGCGGGCTCGGTGAGGAAAGTCCGGACCGGTCCGCGCTTGCGATAAACGCCATCGTCGTCGACGACGCCCGGATCGATGGCGGTGGCCTTGATCACCGCGCCGCCCGGCGCGATGTTGCCCAGCGGGAAACAGACTGTCGGTGTGAGCCCGCTGCGATGAGCCTGCTCCGGGCTCATGACCACCTGATCGGGGGATATGCCGTCACGCTCTCTCAAAATGCGCTGCAATTCGCGGCGCCGCTCGCTCTGCTCCCACCAGTCCAGCGACTCATCCAGCGGGCAGCCCGCGACGGTGAGCACTTTCGTATTCAGCAGTCCGGCGCGGCGCAGATGCAGCATGACTTCAGGCACGCCTCCGGCCAGAAACACCTGGGCGGTGGTAAAGCCCTTGGGCCCATTGGGCAGCGCGTCGACAATGCGCGGCGTCTGGCGGTTGAAGCGGTTCCAGTCCTGAACGCCCGGGCGCTGCAAGCCCGCGTGATAGGCGATGGCCGAGAGGTGCAGGATGAGGTTCGTCGAGCCGCCGAACGCGGCGTGCACGGCCATCGCGTTTTCGACCGACGCCTGCGTCAGAATGTCGCGCGTGGCCAGGCCGCGATATTGGAGCAGCAGCGCGGCGCGGGCGCTGCGCACGGCCATATCGAGCCAGATCCGTTCGCCCGAAGGCGCCAGCGCGGCGTGCGGCAGTGCGAGACCGAGTGCCTCGCCGACCACTTGCGCGGTCGCGGCCGTCCCGAGAAACTGGCAGCCTCCGCCGGGCGAAGCGCAGGCGCGGCAGCCTACCTCCGCGGCGTAATCGAGTGTGATTTCGCCGTGCGCGTAGCGCGCGCCGATCGATTGGACCTTGCCCGAGTCTTCGCCCCGCTCGGCCGCGAGAGTCACGCCGCCGGGCGCCAGCACGCACGGCAGATCGTGGGTCGCGGCGAGCGCCATCATCATTGCGGGCAGGCCCTTATCGCAAGTCGCCACGCCGAGCACAGCGCCGCGCGTCGGCAGGCTGCGGATGAGACGACGGAACACCGTTGCCGCGTCGTTGCGATAGGGCAGGGAATCGAACATGCCCGCGGTGCCTTGCGAGCGTCCGTCGCATGGATCGCTGCAGGCCGCCGCAAAGGGTACGGCATCATGCGCCGCGAGTTCGCGCGCGGCCGCTTCCACCAGCAGACCGACTTCCCAATGGCCGCTGTGGAAGCCGAGCGCGATGGGCGTGCCGTCGGGCGCGCGAAGTCCCCCGTGCGTCGAAAGGATCAGCACTTCCGTGCCGGCCAGCTTGGCCGGGTCCCAGCCCATGCCGGCGTTCATCGTCCAGCCGAACAGATCGCCGCTCGGCGCCGAGCGCAGCATTTCCGGCGAAAACGGCAGCAGGCCGGCCGGTCCTTGCGCTTTGGTGCGCGCGTAATAGAGCGAGCGGTCGCCCGAATCGAGCACGAGCTTTGCATCGGGCGTTCGAGTGATTCCATCCATAGGTCTGACCCAATGATAGAATTTGCGCCATGTCCTTGACACGCCGCTCTGTACTGGGATCTTTGACGGCGCTGTCGTACAGCCGGGTGCTCGGAGCCAACGACCGCGTCGGGGTTGGCTTCGTCGGCTACGGCCTCATCGGCGCCCAGCATGTCTACGACTTCAGCCACCAGGACGACGCGAATCTCGTCGCTCTCGCCGAAACGTTCGAACCCCGGCTACAGGAGGGCGTCGCCGTCTGCAACCGGCGCTCGGGCGGCACGACCCGCCCGTACAAGGATTTTCGCCGCTTGCTCGAAGACCGGGACGTCGATGCGGTGGTGGTCTGCACGCCGGATCACTGGCACACGTTGATAACCATCATGGCCTGCGCCGCCGGCAAAGACGTCTACGTGGAAAAGCCCATGACGCTGTTCGTGCGCGAGGGGCGCTGGATGGCGGACGCCGCGCGGCGGCACAAGCGCATCGTTCAGGTCGGCACGCAGCAGCGCAGCGGGAAGCACTATCGCGCCGCGTACGAGATGATGCGCCAGGGCCACATCGGCAAGGTCGTCTCCGTGCGCATGGGCGCGGCGCGCAACATCATGCCCGGGTTCGGCAAGCCGGACGGCGCTCAGCCCGCGAATTTCAACTACGACATGTGGCTCGGGCCGGCCCCGGATCACGCCTACTCGCCGCATCGCGGACTGTACCATTTCCGCTGGTTCTGGGATTTTTCCGGCGGTCAGATGACGAATCTCGGGGCGCACGAGATCGACATTCTGCAATGGTTCCTCGACATGAAGGGTCCCGTCGCCGTCTCGTCGTCCGGAGGAAGGTTCGCCTTGGAAGACGATGGCGAGACGCCGGATGTGCAGGATGCGCTGTTCGAGTATCCGGGCTTCACGTCGATCTGGTCCGAGCGCGAGGTCTCGGCGGGACGCCGCGCGGGCTACGGCACGGAGTTCTTTGGAACGCGCGGATCGCTGGTGATCAACCGGGGCGGCTGGGAACTCTTCCCCGATACGAAAACGTCTCCCGCGAATGCGATTCCGACGTTTCAGGGCCAACCCGAAGGCGGTCCGCAAAAGATGAAGGTGGAGCCGGAGTTGCTCATGCAGCCCGGCAAAATGGCCGGCTCTTCGGCGGAGCAGTTCGACCTGCACGTGCGCGGCTTCCTCGATTGCGTCAAATCGCGGCAGCGGCCCATCGCCGATGCCGAAGACGGCCACCGCACGGCCACATCCTGCCATCTGGCCAACATCAGCTACCGCACGGGACGCAAGATCCGCTGGGATCCCGAGTCCGAACAGATCATTGGAGACACACAAGCCGCCGCGATGTTGGAGCGGCCCTATCGCAAACCGTGGGATGCTGTCCTGAGAGGTCTGCTTTCATAGGATTCCGGGGACCGCGCCGCAAACCGGCGTGGGGAGTAAAGGCGCCGGAGCTTGCGCGGGCAACGGTGTTGACGCCCGGCGAAGAGAAGAGGATTTTGTGAAGCGCCGAAGTTTCCTGATCGCGGCCATGCCCGCCACAATGTCGGCCGCCCGGCCAGCGCCTGCGCGCGCGGATACGGACCCCGTGAAGCGATCTCCGCTCGGAGTCGCCTGGACCAGTTACATGGGCGCCCGCAGAGTCAACAATCCTCTGGAGTTGGCGGACATTGCAGTGTCGCTCGGCGCCGCAGGCATCCAGGGCCCCATGCCCGATCTCAGCGACGCGGCGGTCCGCCAGTTGCGCGAGAAACTCGAAAGTCACGGGCTCTATTTCGAGAGCGCGTCTTCGGTCCCGTTCAAGGAATCCGATGCGCCGCGGTTTGAGCGGCAGCTTGCGGCGGCGAAGGCCGCGGGCGCGCGTTGCGTCCGCCTGGCCTGTCTGAGCGGGCGGCGCTACGAAAACTTTCACTCCATGGCGGAGTGGCGCGAATTCGTCGCACGCTGCAAGGACGGCATCCGGCGCATGGTCACGCTCGCCGGGCGCGCCCGCCTGCCGGTGGCCATGGAGAATCACAAGGACTGGACCGCCGAGGAGATGGCCGCCCTGATGAAGGAGTATTCCAGCGAATACCTGGGCGTCTGTCTCGACTTCGGCAATAACCTGTCTTTGCTCGACGATCCCTACGACGTCGTCGAACGCCTCGCCCCCTACACGATCTCGACCCACATGAAGGACTCGCGCGTGTCTCTCACGCCGAACGGGCTCCTGCTCGGCGACGTGGTGCTGGGCGACGGCGTGCTCGACATCGCGCGCATTCTCAACCTGCTGCGCAAGGGCGGGCGGAAGCCCAAGCTCTCGCTCGAAATGATCGCGCGCGACGCGCTGCAGGTTCCGGTCTTTTCCTCGTCCTATTGGGCTACCTTCCCGGACCGCCAGGGGATTCGCCTGGCGCGCACCGTCGAGTTGGGCGCGAGGCTCCCCGTCACGCCGGCGCCGCTTGCCGCGCTGTCGAAAGAGGAGCGTGTTTCGCTGGAAGAGACGAATATCAGGCGGTGTCTCGAATGGGCCAGCGCCAACGTTGAATGGAAGTACTAGAAGGCACGTCTGGCATGTCACAACCCCGCTCCGAAATCGTTGGCGTATATCCGGGTACGTTCGACCCTATAACGAACGGGCACCTCGATCTGATCCTGCGCGGCTCGCACATCGTCGACCGCCTGATCGTGGCCGTCTTGCGCAACGAGCATAAGAAACCCTTGTTCAGCGTCTCCGAACGGGTCGAGATGCTGCAGGAAGTGGTGCAAGGGATTCCGAACGTAGAAGTGGATAGCTTTGACGGCTTGCTGGTGGACTATACCGCGCATCAGGGGGCCACGGTGATCCTTCGTGGTATTAGAGCTATTTCTGATTACGAGTACGAATTACAAATGGCCCTTATGAACCGGCGACTGGCGCCGGACATCGAAACTGTGTTTATGATGGCAGGAGAGGCGTATTCCTTCATCAGTTCGCGAATCGTAAAGGAAGTCATCGGGCTCGGTGGCAACATTGGAGGCTTGGTGCCTCCCTCCGTGGAGGCACGGTTGCGCCGGCGGCTTCTCAGGCCGGAACCTTAAGGCAGATTGGAAATCACACCCCCATGCAAGCAGCTCTCAATCAGGCAGATCGTATTTCCCTTATCAGCGTCTCTTCCACGGCGAAGGTCTCGGCTGAAGCCGAAAAGTTGCGTCGCGCGGGCGTGGATGTTGTGGACTTCGGAGTCGGCGAACCGGACTTTCCCACCCCGGATAACATTAAGCGCGCTGCTATTGCCGCTCTCGACGCCAATTTCACCCGCTACACCGCTATGCAGGGGGTCCTGGAGCTGCGGCAGGCGATCTGCGACCGGCACCGTCAGGATTTCGGCACCGATTACGCGGTCAACGAGTGCGTCGTCTCGGTTGGCGGCAAGCACGCCATCTTCAACCTGACGCAGGCACTGGTGAATCCCGGCGACGAGGTCGTGATCCCCGTGCCGTACTGGGTGACCTATAAGGACGTGGTCAACTTCGCGGGCGGACGCTGCGTTTTCGTGGAGACGAACGAGGAAGATGGCTTCGCGGTCACCGCGGCGCAGATCGAGCGCGCGCTCACGCCGCTCACCCGCCTGATCATCATCAACTCGCCGTCCAATCCGTCGGGCGCCATCGTCGCTCGCGAGGAGTTCGAGAAGATCGCGCTGCTCGCCCGCAAGCGCGGCATCTACGTGATGACCGACGAGTGCTACTGCCAGTTTCTGTACGACAGCAAGCCCTATTCCGTGGCTTCGATGCCGGACATGAAGGACACCGTGCTGGTGGCCGGCTCCCTGTCGAAAACGTACGCCATGACCGGCTGGCGCATCGGCTTCGCGCTGGCGCCCGCTCCGATCTGCACGGCGATGATCAAGCTGCAGTCGCATTCGACATCCAATCCGACCTCCTTTGCCCAGAAGGGCGCGATCGAGGCGGTCACCGGGCCGCAGGAATCGGTAGGTGAGATGCTCGCCGAATACCGGCGCCGCCGGGACTACGTGGTCGCGCGGCTGCGCGCTATGCCGGGCATTCATTGCGTCGAGCCGCGTGGGGCGTTTTACGTCTACCCGAACGTCTCCAGTATTCTGGGGCGCAAGGGCATCGGCACGCCGATGCAATTCGCGGAGCAGTTGCTCGCCAAGGCGCACGTCGCCGTGGTGCCGGGCGAGGCTTTCGGAACCGAAGCCCACGTACGCATCTCTTATGCCGCCAGCCTGGAGCAATTGGACAAGGGCATGACCCGCATGGAGGGCCTGCTCCGGGAACTCAATAGCTGATTGCCCGGCCCGCCGGCAGGGGCCGCGTGAGTTCGGAATCCGGGTACTGCCCCCGCGATTTCATTCATCTTACGGAATTCGGATTTGTATGGACTGTGCCCGGATTCAAGCGGAGTCTTCGAGGCGCCCACTATGAGCAAAGGCGCTGGCATTGATCGACGCGATCTTCTGGCGTTCGGCCTGAGCACCGGGCTTTCAGCCGCTGCGCCGGCAAGTCGCTCCGCGCCGAATATCCTGCACATCATGACGGACCAGCAGCAATGGGCCACCATTGGCGGCCGGTCCCAGTGCCGCACGCCGCGCCTGAACCAACTGGCGGACGAGGGCATGACGTTCGAGCGGTCCTATACGCCCTCCGCGGTATGCTGTCCCGCGCGCGCCATGATCCTGTCGGGCGCATACCACTGGCACAACGGCGTCTTCAACCAGATCCATTCCTCGCCGTCGGTACACCGGGACATGTACCCGGACGTGGTGCTTTATGCGAATCGCCTGAAGGACGTGGGATACCGGCTCGGATACACCGGCAAGTGGCACGCGAGCTGGACGCGCGGCCCGGCTCACTTCGGCTACGAGATGGCTGCCGTGCAGGGGTGCGACCCCGCCGCGCTGCGCGGATACAACCTCAATCCCGACGGTGTTCCGGCGGCAAGACAGAAGCTGCGACTCCACCCGCTGCGTATGATGCAGTGGCCCGGGTCCGAGCCTTTCGTGCAGTGGGGCTACAGCGAGGGGGAAGAGGAGTCCACGGCGGCGTGGCGCACCGCGGAGTCGGCGCGCCGGATGCTCAAGCGCTTCGCCGCGGAAGCGAAGCCATGGATGCTCGAAGCGCACTTCGAGCTGCCGCACGACCCGTATCTGCCGCTGAAGAAGTATCTGGACCGCTATGATCCCCGGCAGTTCCAGGTCCCCGAGAGTTTCTACGATCGCTTCGAGGGAAAGCCCTACATGCATCGCCGGGAATCCGCCACGTGGGGGCAAGTGACGGAAGCGGACTACCGGCAGGGACTCGCCTGCTACTACGCGTACGTCGAGCAGGTGGACCAGCAGGTGGGGCGTGTTCTCGATGCGCTCAACGAAACCGGACAACAGGACAACACCATCGTCGTCTTCACTTCCGATCACGGCGATATGTGCGGCTCGCATCGAATGTGGATCAAAGGCTGGATACCGTATGAGGAATGCTACCGGGTGCCTCTGATTATTCGCTGGCCAGCACGGATTCGCCCCGGATCCCAAACCTCCGCCCTCGTGCAGACTCACGATCTGGCTCACACTTACGTCGCTGCGGCAGGAGCGCCGCCGCTTCCATTTGCGGACGGGCAGTCGCTGCTGCCGGTGTTTGCGGCCTCGGGCGGCGC